>Ga0209317_1000815_pt1 | contig 33263 bp, 39 predicted proteins | sample RifGroB2_FD_183994 | JGI IMG/M metagenome (GOLD analysis project Ga0209317, IMG submission 183994) | Soil microbial communities from Rifle, Colorado, USA - Groundwater B2 (SPAdes) (version 2) | ecosystem: Environmental > Terrestrial > Soil > Unclassified | place: Rifle, Colorado | collected...
CCGCGGGTCTTTTTCGCAGGACAGATCACCGGGGTGGAGGGGTACGTGGAGTCCGCCTCCAGCGGCTTTTTAGCCGGCGTCAACGCGGCGCGTCTAGCCAGGGGGGAGGCGTTGACGGTTCCTCCGCCGGAAACCGCCATCGGCGCGCTGGCGCGTCACATCACCAATACCGAGGCGGCGCATTTCCAGCCGATGAACGTGAATTACGGGCTCTTTCCCTCCTTGTCGGGCCGCATCAAGAAAAAGGAAAAGCGCGGCCTCCTGGCGCAGCGCGGCCTGGAAGAATTGGAAAAATGGCTTCCGGAGCTCTCCTGAGGCCCTGACTTGATGGCGGCGGGGAGGTGGCATGCAGGGGGACAAGGAGCGTCAGGAGATATCCGTCATGGGGCGCCTGCTTTCACTGGAGGCCCTGGTTTTCCTCATGGGCGTTGTCTCCCTCATCTACGGGCTTTTCAGCAATAGCCTTTTGAACGTACTGATCGGGGCCGTCATCCTGGTTGCCGCCGCCGTTCTGCTACGCAAATGGCGACCGGGGCGATAGCCCACGGCGCATACAGCCACGGATAAACAGTCAAGGAGAGACAGTAAATGAAAAGTACCAGCACCATCGTACTGGCGTCGGCCTCGCCCAGGCGGAGCGAGCTTCTGGATTCGGCCGGGATCACCTTCCGTGTGGTGCCCGCCGACATCTGCGAGGATCCGCTCCCCGATGAGCAGCCGGTCGACCACGTCTTGCGTCTGGCCGAAGGTAAGGCCAGGGCCGCCGCCCTGCTTGCCGAGGGGCGGTTTTTCCTGGGAGCCGACACCATCGTACTTTGCGACGGCGAGATCATGGGAAAGCCGAAGGATCAGGCAGACGCCGAGCGCATGCTGAAAAAGTTGTCCGGCGTGCCGCACGAGGTGGTGACCGGCTTCGCCATCTTCGACCGCGAGCGCAAGGGGGCGGTAGCCGAGGCGGTGCGCACCAAGGTGTTCTTCAAGCATCTGCGCGAGGAGGAAATCCTGGAATACATCGCCACCGGCTGCCCCTTCGACAAGGCGGGGGGGTACGCCATCCAGGGGGGGGCCGCCCACATGGTGCAGAAAATAGAGGGATCCTACACCAACGTGGTCGGGCTGCCGCTTTGCGAGGTAGTCGCCGCGCTCAGGGTGGTAGGCGCGCTTGCCGTGTAATGGGGGTCGCATGTCGATAGCCGGTAATATCAGGAAGATCGAGGAGCGGATCACGCAGGCCGCCCAGAGGGCGGGGCGGGACCCCGAAGCCGTCCGGCTGGTCGCCGTCTCCAAGACCAAGCCTGCCGCGGCGGTCGCCGAGGCCTTCGAGAGCGGGCAGTTGATCTTTGGCGAGAACTACGTGCAGGAACTCGTGGTCAAGAAGGCGGAACTCCCGCAGGAGATCATTTGGCACTTCATAGGCTCCCTGCAGAGTAACAAGGTGCGCCAGATCGCGGGGCTGGTCGACATGATTCACTCGGTCGACAGGCTCTCCCTTGCCAGGGAGATCGACCGCCAGTGGGGGGCGCTCGGAGAGGTTTGCGACATCCTGATCCAGGTGAACATATCCCGCGAGGCGACCAAGGGGGGGACCAGCAGCGATGAGCTTTTCGACCTGGTAAGGGAAGTGGCCCGGCTGCCGCACCTGCGGGTATGCGGGCTGATGACCATGCCCCCGTTTTTCGACGACCCCGAAGGCGCGCGACCCTACTTCAAGGCGCTCAATAAGCTATCCCGGGAACTGGAGGCGGCGGCCATCCCGCGGGTGGAGATGCGCGAGCTTTCCATGGGGATGTCCGGAGATTTCGAGGCCGCGGTCGAGGAAGGAGCCACCCTGGTAAGGGTGGGATCAGCCCTCTTCGGCGAGAGGCAATATCCTTGAGACCCGAAGGATAGCTCATGCAAGAGCGGCATTCCTGCCGCGATTAATGGCGCCGGGTGAGAAGCCGTCACCTGCAGGGAGCAGACATTGGAACAGCAGGAGAAAAAAATCTCGAAACTGAGGCGCCCGTTCGTCATCGCGGGTGCCATACTCGGTGCCCTGCTTAGCGGCTGGTACCTCTACGACAATTTCGGCAGGGCACCCCTCGTGCCTGACCCGATCTGGACCCGTTTCGTCAACATCGCCCTGATCATGTTCCTGTCGATCTATGCCGCCAACCTGCTGCGGCGCGTGGTGGAACTCTTCAGGAAGCGGCCTTAGCCTCCCCGGTGCCAAAACCGCCCCTCAGTCCTTCAGCCCTCTTCCCTTGTCTTCACGGCAACCGGCACACCCTCTATGACTGCTGAAATCTTCTGGGCGACCAGGGACTCAAGAACGGCGAATATCATCGAAATGGCGGCATGAGACGCCAGCGCCGCCGCCATCGAAGCGGGAATTTCCAGATCGTGCGGGGAGGTCTTTACCATCCATATCATCGCGATAGCCATGGCCCCGCAGCCGAACTGCCGCATAACCCACCGGTTCTGCTCTGCAAGAAGCTCCCTCAGCGTTTCAAGTTCTCCCTCGACACAGAGCTCCTCGGCCATAATCCACGCCATGTAGATTCTCGGAACCATAACAGCAGTCATGATCAGGGTGACGGTCATCATCATCGCGGTGAACATATCCATGGTCGACCTCCCGGCTTCGCGTTGTCGCTGCATGCCGTTCTCTAAGCACGAAGAAGGCCGAAACCCAGGGCTGGCCGACATTGTTTCCCGCTAAGGATGAATTACCTGTCATTACGGACGCTTATGGTTGTGAAGTCCTTTTCCCTCGCCGTCGTCAGGGCGGATCAAGAGGGCGCCGTTGTACGCCTTTTGCACAGGGCCGGGCCCAATATTACGCATTATGACCCGGTTGATGTGGGTTCATGAGATGTTTTTTTGTAGAACGGAGACTCCATACCGCCGCGCGCCAACCTTTATAAAATTTAAGTTGTCACTGCACCCTCTTCATGCTAACGCTGATGAGTTATGAATTCAGCTCAGGGAGAAGGTGCATGATCCATCTGTCCAACATCACAAAACAGCACGGCTCGCAGGTTTTATTTCGCGAGGCGAGCTTCCAGATCCTTCCCGGCACCAGGTCCGGCCTGGTCGGTCCGAACGGCGCGGGGAAGACCTCCCTTTTCAGGATCATCACCGGAGAAGAAGAGGTCGACGCCGGCGAGATAACCCTCTCCAAGAAGACCACCATCGGTTATTTCTCCCAGGATGTGGGCGACATGTCCGGCCGCTCGGCTCTAGACGAGGTGATGGCGGTATCGAGCGAGACGGTGCGGCTGGCGGGCGAGCTGAAACAGATGGAGGAGCAAATGGGGCTTCCCATGTCCGATGACGACATGGAGGCGCTGCTGTCGCGTTACGGCTCGGCCATGGAGGAATTCGAGCACCGGGGAGGGTACGATCTCGACTCGCGCGCCCAGGAGGTGCTCACAGGTCTTGGCATAGGTCCCGACCGCTTCCATAACCCTGTGGAATCGTTCAGCGGCGGATGGCGCATGCGCGTGGCCCTGGCGGGAATCCTCACCCTGCAGCCCGATGTGCTGCTTCTGGACGAGCCCACCAACCACCTGGACGTGGAGTCGATCATCTGGCTGGAGGAGTGGATCGCGACCGAGTTCAAGGGCGCACTGCTGATGACGAGTCATGACCGCGATTTCATGAATCGCGTGGTGACCCGGATCATCGAGGTGGCGAACAAGACGGTGACCACCTACGGCGGCAACTACGATTTCTACGAGAAGGAGCGCGACATCCGCCGCGAGCAGTTGCTGGCCAGCCACAAGCGCCAGCAGGACATGCTCGCCAAGGAAGAGGAATTCATCGCCCGCTTTGCAGCCCGCGCCTCGCACGCGGCGCAGGTGCAGTCCCGGGTGAAAAAAATCGAGAAGATCGAGCGGATCGAAATCCCGCCCGAGGAGAAGACGGTCAAATTCACCTTTAACGACCCTCCCAGAAGCGGAGACGACGTCGTGGCCATGTCGCAACTCGGCAAGAGCTGGTCCAACCCCGACGGCAGCGTCTTGCCGGTTTTCTCCGGCGTTTCCGGGGTCGTCAAGCGGCTTAGCAAGATAGCCGTGGTCGGGGTGAACGGCGCGGGGAAGTCGACCTTTCTCAAGGTGATAGCGGGGGAGGCCGAGCCGAGCGAGGGGAGCGTGGTGTTGGGCGCCAACGTGGAGCTGGGCTACTTCAGCCAGCACGCCATGGAGATCCTCGATCCCAGGAAGACCGTTTTCGAGACCCTGCAGGACGTGATACCGCTTGCCACCATAGGGGTGATCCGGAACCTGCTCGGTTCCTTCCTGTTCCAGGGAGACGACGTGGAGAAGAAAATAGAGAACCTCTCCGGCGGGGAGAAGAGCAGGGTGGTGCTGGCGACGCTTTTGGCGCGGCCGGTGAACTTCCTGGTCCTGGACGAGCCGACCAACCACCTCGACATCCGCTCGCGCGAGATCCTTTTGAACGCCCTCGCCAACTTCAGCGGCACCGTCATACTGGTGAGCCACGACCGGCACTTCCTGCGTCTGTTGGTGGACCGGGTCATCGAGGTGGATCATGGGGAGATGCGGCTTTACGATGGTAATTACGACTATTACCTCTCCAAGACCCATCACGCCTGACCTGAAAGAGCAGGGTGGGGTCAGGTGGACATTCGACCTAAGATTAGCATTAGTTACATTCTTGTTTGCCTTGACCGGTCGCTCCATGCTATAAATTGCCCTGCAGTCGTCTCAATACAATGCCATTAATCAAAAGGAGAGCAGACATGTCCAGCAATAAACCTGAAATGACCTTCAAATACATCTTCACCTACGACTACAACCCGGTCTACATCAACGGGGCGCACGGCGGCGTCTCTCCGCGCGGTGAACTGGTGATGAACTTCTACCTTGAGCGCCAGCCGCTTCCCAACGCGATCAGCCACGAGATCACCCCTGCCGGCAGCATCGGTCAGGAGACGCAAGTGGAGCCCACGGATCTCGGTCGCAGCCTGGTGCGTCAGGTCATAAACGGCGTCGTGGTGAACTATCAGACCGCCCGCGAGCTGCATTACTGGCTGGGCGAGAAGGTGAAGGAGATGGAGGCGATGGAGCAGGCAAAAAGCGCCATGCTAGCCGATCAGGCAGCCGCAAAACCGCAGGTTACCCACTAGCGGCAGGCGTCGCTTCCTGGATCACCGGGAAGTCAATCGAACGAGTACCACCCCTAACCAAAGGGGCGGGCTCCCCTGCCGGGAGTTCCGCCCCTGTCTTTTTTGCAAGAGGGAATTTTATGTCGCGAGCATGCGTTGTCGGAGCTGAGTCTGTCAGGATGATCGAACTGGGGCACCCCTGGATCGTCGCCGATGCCTACACCAAGAAGTGGCCCGGCGGTGAGGCGGGCGACCTTGTGGAACTGGTCGACGCTTCCGGGCGCTTCCTGGCCACGGCGCTTCTTGACCCGAAAGACCGCATCGTGGCCCGGGTGCTGTCGCGGGAGAAGATGCGGCTGGATCGCGGGTGGGTCAAGAATCGTCTGGAGAGGGCGCTGGCCCTGAGAAAAAACCACGCGGACCTGGCCGACACCAACGCCTACAGGTTGGTGAACGGTGAGGGGGACGGTTTTCCCGGTTTGACCGTGGACTGCTACGGCGGTTTTCTCATGGTGCAGATTTACTGCGCCGGCTGGCGCAGACACTTGAAGCTGGTGACGCAGGCGCTTGAGGAACTCCTTTCGCCCGCCGGGATCTATGAAAAGACCCGCCCGCAAAAGACCCGCGAACTCGAGTCCGAGGGGGATGCGAAGAAATACGGTCATCTTCTGGCGGGGAGCCCGGCGCCCGAGCCGCTGTTGGTGCTGGAAAACGGGCTCAGCTTCCAGGTGAGCCTGGAGCGGGGCCTCAACACCGGCCTCTTTCTTGATCAGCGCAAGAACCGGCGCGATCTGATGCAGCGGGTCAAGGGGAAGCGGTTTCTCAACCTGTTTTCCTACACGGGCGCCTTTTCCGTCGCGGCCGCCGCGGCAGGTGCTAGCCTTGTCACCAGTGTCGACGCCTCTCCCGGCTACATGGAACTTGCCCGGACCAACTTCAGCGCCAACCGGCTCAACCCGAAGCGCCACGAGTTCGTGGTCGGCGACTGCCTGGCCGTGCTCGATGATATGGTCCGACAGGAGAAATGCTACGAGGTGATCCTGATGGATCCCCCCTCCTTCTCGACCACTTCGAAAAGCCGCTTCACCACGCGCGGCGGCACCTCGGATCTGGTGGCTGCGGCGCTTAAGCTGCTAAAGCCCGGCGGGCTGCTGATCGCTTCCTCAAATCACCAGAAGGTCGATCTGGCAGACTACCTGAAGGAATTGCGGCGCGGCGCGCTCCAGGCCGGCACCCCTCTGCAGGTCATCTCCGTCACCGGGCAGCCGGAAGATTTCCCCTACCCGGTCACCTTCCCTGAGGGGCGCTACTTGAAATATGCGATCTGCGTAAAGGGATGATGCGTAGGGGAGCCGGTATGTCCGAGGTCTTTGGACATACCGGTTTTAAGAGGGACGGTTGCCGATCAACTAACCCCGCAGTCGTTCAGGTGCTTGGAGTAGCGCTTGTCTGTCAACTCGATATGGTTCAGTACCCAACTCGACAGGAAGGTCAAAAGCTCCAATGAGAGGCCGGGCCGCCTGGCGTGCAGCTTTTCTTTGAAGGCGAACGCCTTGGCGATGAACCTTTGGTGTTCCAACTCGTGCAGCGCCATTTCGGGGTACTTATGCTTGCGGAAGAGATCCTCCTCGGTCGCGAAATGGTTCTGGGCGTAGTTGAACAGGTTGGTCAGGAGATCCTCGATCATGTCTGCCGTCTCGTTTTTCCTGATGGCGTCGTCGAGATCCCCCATCAACTGGATCAGTTGAACGTGCTGCTCGTCTATTTTGGCAATGCCTACGCTCAAGCCGCTGGACCACTCGATCAGTTCCATGAATGTCTCCCCCTTTTGTTGCCATGCGGAAGCCCCCTTGCGGATATGTGAAGACACATCGCCAGTTAGAGCCGTCCATGCTATTAATATAAGTATTCACGGAGATCCGCCATGACTTCCAAGCTGAAAAAGCCTGAACTGGAAATCGCCTGTCAGCAGATCCTGCTACCCGACGCGTCGGTGTATTCGGTGCAGTGGGTCGATCTGCCGGCGCCTTTCAGCTCAAGGGTGGCGGCATCTCTGCTACTTCAGCATTACTTCAAGGTCGTCACCGACTGCACTTTCGGCGTGATACGGCCCACCGTGACAACCGAAGGAGTTCAGTTTCGGATCCTGTTTTCGAAATTAGCCCTGCTCTCCTTTTCACCGGCCCAATTCGAGGCGGATGAAGCAGGGGAGGCTGTGCACCTTTGCATTTGCGGCGGCCTTCTGGTGCAGGCAGGGGAGTGCGACAGGGGGATGTTTTCCCTGCTGAGCGCGGCCCATGGCGGAGGAGTGCGCATCACCGTTCAGCTCTCGGACTATTGTCCGCTCCTTTTGGGGAGCCGTGCCCCCTCCAGAACGCGCAAGCTCCTCTATCGACTGACCCAGGCCTATTTCCATAAGGTGGTAACCGTCAGGTACCTCTCCTCACTCTACGGCGACTTGACCGGCGCGAAGCCGCGCACAGGCGTTAAGAAGGTGCAGGTGCGTGAGGGAACTGAAATCTGACTCCACTACTTTTCGGTTCGGGCCGCGATGTACTTGAGGATTGAAAAATTTTTTCCGCGAGAATCGGCCCGTCTGGATTATTTTTTCCCTTTGTCGTTGATCGATTCGTATAGAGCTACCTGTTCCGCGCTGGAGAGTTTTCTGGCGCACCCCTTCTTGGCCCGGCAGATCCCGCAGCGATCATCCGAGCACCACTGGCAAAACGTGCAGTCCGCGCAGGGATGTTTTTTACCTTCTTCCCTCTGTTCCATCGCATGTTCCCCGAACCGCCACCCTTTCAGGAAGCGGCATTCCTGCCGCGATAGCACCATCGCCATCGGCGGGAATGCCGCTCACCGCTTCCATCAATAAACTACATTTCTCTTAGGCGCCGACCCTTCCACTATCCGGGCGAACGACTTCCCCTGGTCGGAGTTGATCAGGAGGTAGCGCGGCAGTTTCATGACATGATCCCTGGTGCCCGCATGGTGCGCTTCGATGGTGAATGTGGCCACGTAACCCGCCTCCGTCGCCTTCTTCAGCAGATAATCGTCATAGATGCCGAAGGGCCAAGCCAGCATGTCCACGGTCCCCCCCAGTTGCGATTCCAACCGCTCCTTGGATTTCCTCAGCTGTACGTGCACCGATTTCTCGAACTCGGCCGGCGTCATTTTCTTCTTGTCGCGCTTGAAGTTCGGGTGCCAGAAGGTGTGGGACTGGATGTCGAAGCCGTTCTTCTTGAGAGTCCTCAGTTGGTCCCAAGTCATGGCGTACTTGGCGTTGGAGATGGCGGAAGGGTATACGAAGATCGTGACCGGAACGTTGTACTTCTTGGCGAGCGGGAGCATGTCGGTGTACACGGACTTGTGCGCGTCATCCTCCACGATCACCACCGATTTAGGAGCGGGCGCCGGGCCCTTCTTGAGGTAGTAGTCGATCAGTTTGCGTAGCGGGATTACCGTATAGCCATTGGTCTTCAGATATATCAGGTGCTCCTCGAAGACGCTTGTCTTGATGGTCATGCCGTCGGCGACCGTTGGGCCGAAGCGGTGGTAGAGCAGTATCGGGACGTTCATGGCCTGGGTTACGGCCGGCGGGTTGGCTTTCAATGCAGGTAGGGCAGCCTGAGCGCCCGGTGCGGAAAACAGGATGGCGGCAAGCAGCAGGAGCAGGATTCGGCAGTTCATCTGGGTGAAACCTCCGGGTGATATGTTGAGTTGGCACCTTCCGGGGAAGGGGGTGAAACAGCCTCATACCATAGCAGAAACGAAATAAATGTGAAACGCCGAATCGATGGGGCGATTGTCCTGCATTATCGCCTTGGTGACCGCACTGCCTTACATTCGCGCCGGCGGTGCGAAAAGCAGCAGAGCTTATGGCCGGAAGCGCCGCGGTCGTACAGACAAACACCGCAGAAAATCCGAGACTCTCGGCCCGCTTTGCCGTAAGCGGGATTCCGGTCCTTCATCTGCCTCGCAAAGGAAAGACCATAGATCAACTGCCGGGCGCGCAATCGGCGGAATCGGTAGTGGACTGGTTCAGGCGCAAAGGGGTGTAGCAGTCGGATCTTTCCGAGACAGTATCAGTTAGCACATTGACAGTCGGCTGCAATAGGGCAAAATTGGGTGGCGCAAAGATAAGAGCATTATCAAAAGGATAAACCTGCTATGGCACTCAGGAGGGAAATATGACTAGGGATCAGCTGCAGATTTTAGAGAATCAATTGGTGGCGCATTGTCAGTACAAGGGAGTCCAGACGACCCTGCATAAACTGCTGGAGAGCCTCTATGAGGGTAAGTCTCTGGACAGCATACTGGCGGAGATGCTGGAATAGCAAAATCGAAAATCTGAGGACGGGTAGGGCGGCACTTTCCGAGAGGCTCCTATTTAGGAGAAGATCGTGTTTCCTCTTTTATAATTTCTCTTTCCAATGGAAACGCTTGGTAGCGGAAACGGATGTCGCGAATCACGAGAGACAAGAAAGAAAAAGGCCAAGTCATTTGACTTGGCCTTTGCTGTTTTCATGGTGGGCGATGTAGGGTTCGAACCTACGACCCCTGCCGTGTGAAGGCAGTGCTCTCCCGCTGAGCTAATCGCCCATGTTGTCCAGTGTAAATAGCAGATGCCTTTGTCGATGTCAAGAACTTGTTTGCTCCTCCCTGGCCGTTTCCTACTCCTCGTGAAACTGCTTTTCGTCTTTGCTGGTCGCTGATATACAGTTGTGGCTGTAGCATCTCCGTCCTTTCGAAGGAGGCTGCGGCTTGAAATTGATGCCGGGTTTCTTGTCATTTTTCCTCCCCCGGTTGATTCCTGCTTTTTTATCCCGGGTTCGGTTGGTCTCTAAACGTTGTTTTAATCATAGCGCTTTCGCCTTGACACGCTCCTTTTGCTGTTGTTATATTGCGGCAGTTCTGGCCTTACGGTTACGTTAATGGCGGCAGTGACTGCCGCTCCTGCTCATGTACATGGTCCTACTTCGTTAATTGGCGGAAGTTTCGCTGACATAGGCGGTTTTTGTGAAACTGGAACAGGGTCTTATTCAGGTATATACGGGCAACGGCAAGGGGAAGACTACGGCTTCCCTGGGCCTTGCGTTGCGCGGAGTCGGTCGTGAACTCATGGTCTGCATGATCCAGTTCATGAAAGGGGGAGGTCCCTACGGGGAGCAGATGGCCGCCGAGCGTCTGGCCCCCTTTCTTACCATTGTCCAGACAGGACGCCCCGGATGGGTCAATAAGGAAAACCCTCACGAGACGGACAAGTCTCTTGCCGCTGATGCGTTGGAACTGGCGGCTAAAGCGGTTAACGGGGGCGAGTACGATCTGGTCATACTCGATGAGATAAACGGAGCGGTCTCCATGGGTCTGGTACCTGTGGAGGATCTGCTTGAGATCATGCGCAACAAACCGCACCACGTCGAACTTGTGCTTACCGGCCGCAACGCGCATGAAAGGGTGGTCGAGGCTGCGGATCTGGTCACGGAGATGCGGGAAATCAAGCACTACTACAAGGCCGGCGTCAAGGCGCGTGTCGGTATAGAGAAGTAATTCAATTCAAGCTTGCTGTTATATATGCAATTCTAGAAAATCGGAGGTATGCCATGGCTGAAAGAAAATTACGTGTGTTGGTGGGGAAGCCGGGTCTGGACGGCCATGACAGGGGAGCTAAAATCATCGCCCGCGCGTTTCGCGACGCCGGCTTCGAGGTTATCTACACCGGACTGCACCAGACCCCGGAGCAGATCGTTTCCGCTTCCATTCAGGAGGACGTGGATTGCATCGCCCTCTCGATTCTGTCGGGCGCCCACAACACGCTGCTCCCCGCCGTCAGCGCGCTCCTGAAGGAGAAGGGCGCGGACGACATCGTTCTCATGGCAGGCGGCGTTATCCCGGAGGAAGATATTCCCGGCCTGAAGGCGGCCGGCATCCGCGAGGTATTCACACCCGGCACGTCGACTGAGACCATCGTCGCCTGGGTGCGCGACAACGTGACTCCGCACGCTTAACATCCAGCACCCGTTCAAGGTTCAGGGTTCAAGGTTCAAGGTTCAAGGTTCAAGGTTCAAGGTTCAAGGTTCAAGGTTCAAGGTTCAAGGTTCAAGGTTCAAGGTTCAAGGTTCAGGGTTCAGGGTTCAGGGTTCAAGGTTCAAGGTTCAAGGTTCAAGGTTCAAGGTTCAAGGTTCAAGGTTCAGGGTTCAAGGTTCAGGGTTCAAGGTTCAGGGTTCAGGGTTCAGGGTTCAGGGTTCAGGCATGTTGAAGTTGACTTACTTTTGCTCTTAACTGTTTTTGCTTTTAACGTTGAACGTTGAACGTTCTTCTTTTTTGGGAGTTTCAAATGACACTTGCTGAACGTGTGCTCGACGGCGAGGTACGTGCCGCCGCACGACTGATGCGGGATATAGACGATCGCTTCAAGAGCGCGGTGCAGGAACTGAAGTCGCTTTACCCTCATACGGGCAAAGCATACATACTCGGCATCACCGGCCCCCCCGGGGCGGGCAAGTCGACGCTGGTGGACCAGATTGTCGCGGCCTACCGCAAGAAGGATCTTCTGGTCGGCGTGGTCGCTGTCGATCCGACCAGCCCTTTTTCCGGCGGGGCGATTCTCGGGGACCGGATCAGGATGAACCGTCACGCAGACGATCCGGGGGTCTTCATAAGAAGCCTCGCCACTCGCGGTTGTCTGGGCGGCATGTCGCGCTCCACCATGGACGTGGTGAACGTGATGGATGCCATGGGGATGGACGTCATCGTGGTGGAAACGGTCGGAGTAGGTCAGGACGAGGTTGATATTGTCAGCACGGCCCATACCACGGTCGTGGTCATGGTCCCGGGAATGGGCGACGATATCCAGGCGATAAAGGCCGGAATACTCGAGATCGGTGACGTCTTCGTGGTGAACAAGGCAGACCGGGATGGGGCCGATCGGACCGCGCGTGAACTCTGCGCCATGCTGGAGATGAAGCACCCCGAACCGGGCGCCTGGCTGCCGAAGGTCTTGAAGACGCAAGGGAGCAGGGGAGTAGGCATCGAGGAACTGGTCGAGGAGTTCGAGTCGCACCGCGCGCATCTCAAGGAATCGGGGGCCCTGCAGCGTCTTATCGAGGAGAGAAACGCCAAGCTTTTCGCCGACACGCTGCGCGAGGAGCTGTTCGAGACCGTGTTCGGCGCCATTAACCAGAGTGGCAAGTACCAGCAGATCCTTGCCGGATTGCGTGATCGCACCACCGATCCCTACTCCGCAGTTGAAGAAGTCATGGCCGTACGCGCTTTCTCTTGACCGAGATACGCAAAGATGTTAATTAGAAGACAAAATGGGGCATTCGCCCCATTAGTCGTTTCTCGGTCGGGAGTAGCAAGATGTTAGGTAAGCTCCGTTTTTTTCTCGCTTTCGTTGTTCTTTTCATGATTGTTGTTAACGACCCGAATGTCACCTCGGAGCCCGGCCCGAATCCAAAGGATCCGGCCCGGGAGAACCTCGCCCGCGTGGAATATCCAAGTCAGAACAACGTTCCGTGGCACCCCCACTTTATCAGGCCACATCAGAATCTGGAGTCGCTGTTTGGCGAGGACTGGCACGTCGTCGCCCGCTTCAACAGGATCGACCGGCGCCACGTCTATCCCGGGATGACCATCAAGGTCCCCGACGACATCGTCGCGGCCAGGGACTATTCGCCGCTCCCGGCGGAATACCCCGAGGCAAAGAAGCACAAAAAGTACCTGCTGCTCGATCTGGGCGAGCAGTGGATGGGTGCCTACGAGTTCGGCAAGCTCCGCTTTTCCGCACCGGCTGCAACCGGCTCCAAGGGGTACGAGACGCCGGTTGGCCTGTACCGTATCGACGCCAGGGACCGGAGGCACACTTCATCGCTGTACAGGACCGAGGACGATTCGGGACAGTACCCGATGGACAACGCCATGCGTTTCCATTTCGACGAGAACAGCGTCTCCTATTGGATCCACGCCAGGGACCTCCCGGGCAAGCCCGCCTCTCACGGCTGTGTCGGCCTGTTCGACGAAGCGATGCAAAATCGCGTCTATGGGGTACCCGAGAGGCCGGTGCTGCTGGATTCGCAGAAGTTCTACCAATGGGCGGTGGGTGAGGGTGATACGGGAAGGCTGGAACTGCTGACGGGCGGGCCGGTTTTCGAGATCAGGGGAACAAACCCGATCTATCGTAAATGAAACAGGAAGAGCCCGCGCTGTTTGCTTCTGCCATAAAGCTGATCCGGCACCGCCGGCTTTTTCCGCTACCCTTAAAAAGTTCCCCGCGACGACTGTCAGGTTATGACTCTACAGTTGCCAAACTCCGCCTTCTTATGCTCTAATGCTTGGCGTAAAGCAGTTTTCCTTCCGTTTTCTTTGCTGCCTCCGAGCGCGCTCAGGCTCTTCCCAATAAGAACCCACTACACTGAAGGTGATATGAAGGAAAGAATTTCCGTCGTACTGGTCGGGACCCAGAGTCCCGGGAACATTGGCATGGTCTGCAGGGCGATGAAGAACATGGGGCTCGCCGATCTGCGCCTTGTGAACCCCTGCCGGGTAGACCATCCCGATGCCGCGATGTTCGCCGTTTCCGCACGCGACCTCCTTGAGAAGGCCGCCATTTTCACCTCGCTGGAGGAGGCGATCTCGGACTGCGAATTTTCCGTCGCCACCACGAGGCGCCACGGCAAGTACCGAAACGAGATCTGCACCCCGTGCGAGATAGTTGAGCGCTTCGCCGGTTGCGCCCCAAAGAGCCGGCTGGCGCTGGTCTTTGGTCGCGAAGACAGCGGGCTCACCACGGACGAGGTGGCGCTTTGCAGGTGGCAATCCACCATCGAGACGGCCGATGAGTACGGCTCTTTGAACCTGTCTCAAGCGGTACTCATCTTCTGCTACGAGTTTCTCAAGGGAGCCGTCTGCGCGCCTGCCAAGCCCGCGCGGGAACTGGCCGGATCCGCCTCGCTGGAGCCGCTTTACTTCCAGATGGAGCGGAGCTTTCTCAAGATCGGCTACCTCAACCCGCAAAATCCGGATCACATGATGCGCAGCCTCAGGCGCATCTTCTCACGCGCCGAGCTGGACGAGCGCGAGGTTTCCGCACTGCGCGGGCTGCTCTCTCAGATCGATTGGGCCTGCTCTGAATTCAAGGGGAAAAAAGGGGCATGAACCTTCACTACGTTGGTTTTTTCGCCGGACTGCTCACCAGCGGCGCCGCCATTCCTCAGGTGATACAGACCTACCGGACCAAGCACGCCCGCGACCTCTCCATGTGGCAGTTGGTACTCTTGACTCTCGGCATGACGCTCTGGCTCATCTACGGGATCTCATTGAACGACCTCCCCTTGATCTGCGCCAACATCTTTTCCATTTTATGCTACACCACGCTGATCGGAATGAAGCTGCGCTACGCCAAAAGGGACCAGGCTAGCGCCCTGAGAGATTGATCAAGCGGCGCCCGCTCTTCGTTTTTTTGGCGGCAAGAGATAAAAACGGGGATCACGTATTAAAATGTGTTAAAGTATTCCTCCTTCCTGTCGAATCAGGGAGAGGTGGGGAGGTTTTCTTGCACAGGCAGTCCCGCTGCTGGCAGTCGCGCGTTCTCCGGTCATGCCCCTGCTCTTGACGGTCTGTGCTACTGGCAGTTGCTTCACTTTTTGAGTCATGCTTTATCGATACTGTCTTAGCGAGGGATTTCACGGTGAAGATTCTGCTTACCAATGATGACGGCGTGCATGCTCCCGGACTCGCCGCCTTGATCAAGAAGGTCTCGGAAGTGGCCCAGGTGGTCGTAGTGGCTCCGGACCGGGAACGGAGCGCCGTCTCTCACGCGCTCACCCTGCACCACCCCCTGAGGGCCGCGCGCATAGGCGAGAACGTCTTCTCCGTGGACGGGACCCCGACCGACTGCGTGAACCTCGGCATCCACAGCCTGCTCTCCTTTCGTCCCGACCTTGTCATCTCCGGGGTGAACCGCGGCGCCAACCTGGCCGACGACGTCACCTACTCCGGGACGGTAGCGGCGGCGCTGGAGGCGACCCTGATGGGAATCCCCGCCATAGCTGTTTCGCTTGCCTGCAGCGGGGAGGGTGAGAATTTCGAAGCGGCCGCCGCCTGCGCCGCGAGACTCGCGCACACCGTTCTCGAAAAAGGGCTCCCCCGCGACACCTACCTGAACGTGAACGTGCCGGATCTCCCCGAGGACCAGTTGCTCGCCCCGCTCATCACCTGCCAGGGGAAGCGGAGCTACGAGGGGACCATCGTCGACAGCGTCGATCCGCGCGGCAGGAACTACTACTGGATAGGAACCGCGGACCTGAGTTTCCAGGACATCCCCGGCAGCGACTACCATGCCGTCTCCAGGGGGCATGTCTCCATCTCCCCTTTGCACATCGATCTGACCAACCACGCCTCCATCGAAGTGCTAAGGGGTTGGGAAGTGCGGTGATGCTGGACTTTCAGGGTTGCTTTTGTTATATTTCCCCGCTGTCGAAAGATTGGGGGGGAGATGATTTCAGCCGTTGCACGAAAGAGGATGGTCGCTGAGCTGGTGAAACGCGGTATCACCGACCAGCGGGTGGTAGGCGCCATGCTGGAGATACCGAGACATATCTTCGTCGAGGAGGCCATGGCCTCCCAGGCCTACAGCGACGGCGCGCTTCCCATAGGCGAGAAGCAGACCATCTCGCAGCCCTATATCGTGGCGAGGATGACGCAACTTTTGCAGCTCACCGGGCGCGAGAAGGTGCTGGAGCTGGGGACCGGCTCCGGGTATCAGGCAGCGGTGCTGGCCACCCTGGCGGATCGGGTTTATACGGTGGAGCGGATCAGGCCGCTGGCGCTCAAGGCGCGCAAGGCGCTGGACAGCCTGAGGTTTTTGAACGTGAACCTGAAGATAGGGGACGGAACCGAAGGTTGGGCCGAGCAGGCGCCCTTCGATGCGATCCTGGTGACAGCGGGGGCACCCTACCTGCCGGAATGCCTCGTCGAGCAGTTGGCCCCCGGCGGCAGGCTGGTGATACCGGTGGGAAACCGGTCCGACCAAAAGCTCGTACTGGTAACCAAGGCGATGGACGGCAGCGTCAGCAGGGAAGAGGCCGACGGCTGCCGCTTCGTAAGACTCATCGGAAGAAACGGCTGGAATGAAGAGCAGTAGCACAGGCTGCAGATACCATTATCCCAAAGCTTCGCCATAGGAGTCTTGCATGGAAATCGAGGAGCTGGTTGAGGAGAAGGAACCCCTTTTTCTGGATGTAGAGCAGGATCCGGACGCGATCGAGCTTGAGGAGGTCGAGGAAGTCGAGCCGGCCGAGGTCGAGGTTGAAGAGGAGGAGATCAAGGCCGCCGTGGTGGAGCATTTCGACGACGCCATCAAGCTTTACCTGCGCGAGATACAAAAGACCAAGCTTCTGACCGCCGACGAGGAAAAGGAACTGGCCGCGAAGATCGATCTCGGGGACAAGGCTGCCCGCGACCGTATGATCGTGTCCAACCTGCGCCTCGTGGTGAAGATAGCCAAGCGCTACATAAACCGCGGACTTCCGTTTCTCGACCTGATAGAGGAGGGGAACATGGGACTGATAAAGGCGGTAGAGCGGTTCAAGCTCTCCAAGGAATGCCGCTTCTCCACCTATGCCACCTGGTGGATCAGGCAGTCCATCGAGCGAGCGCTGGTGAACCAGTCCCGCACCATACGCCTGCCGGTGCACGTCTCCGACGACATCAACAAGATGCTGAGGGTGACGCGGGAGCTGGTTCAGAAGATGAATCGCGAGCCGACCATAAAGGAGGTGGCGGACACCCTGGAAGTGAACGTGACCTACGTGCGCAGGCTCATGGTGCTCTTGAAGAAGACCTACTCCATCGAGCGTCCCATGGGCGAGAACAACGACTATTTCCTCATCGACACCATCGAGGACACCTCGACCGTCTCCCCCGCCGTGCTTTTGGAGGATCTGAACAAGTACGAGCTGGTCTCCAAATGGTTCGAGACCCTCTCCGACGCCGAAAAGAAGATCCTGACCCTGCGTTTTGGCCTGGACGACAAGGACCCGCAGACGCTCGACACCATTGGGCGCAGCTTCGGCGTGACCCGGGAGAGGATACGTCAGATCGAGGCGAAATCGCTGGAAAAGCTGAGAAAGATCGTGGAAGCGACCGACATCATGGGGCGCAGCGCAACTACAGGGAAATAAGGAGCGGCAGGACAACATGGAAGAACTGAAAAGCATCATAAGGAACATCGCCGACTTCCCCAAGAAGGGGATACTTTTCAAGGACATCACCACCCTTTTGGGAGACGCCAAATCGTTCCAGCGCATGGTGGACCTCCTGTCGCACCGTTACGTCGGGGAGAAGATCGACAAGGTAGTCGGAGTCGAGGCGCGAGGTTTCATCATAGGCGCGGCGCTGGCGTACAAGCTCGGCGCCGGAATCGTCCTGGTGCGAAAGCCCGGGAAACTCCCGTCCGAGACACTGAAAAAGACCTACGATCTGGAATACGGCACCGACACGCTGGAGATCCACACCGACGCCTTCAAGAAAGGGGAGCGGGTACTGATAGCCGACGACCTGCTGGCCACCGGCGGGACCATGGCGGCCGTCGTCGACATGATCGACGGCATGGGGGTCGAGATCGTAGAGTGCTGCTTCATGGCCGAGCTGGAGTTCCTGGAGGGGAGCAAGAAGCTTCCCGCGGGTAAGGTATTCTCTTTGCTGAAGTTTTAATAAAATATGTTGCAAAGCCGGCCGCGCTCATGTATAAAGACCGTCTGACTTGTCCCCGTAGCTCAGCCGGATAGAGCACTTCCCTCCTAAGGAAGGGGTCGGACGTTCGAATCGTCTCGGGGACGCCAATGATAACAAAGGGTTACGGCTTAAGCTGTGACCCTTTTTTTATTCATGCCGTAGTAGATGCCGTAATAAAATTTAAGCTCAGAAAATGCCGGCGGTCAGTGATGACGGCTATCCAAGGCTACTGATGTCAATGTCCTGCATGACACCAAGGAGAAACTGGACGAAGTTGGCGTCTATGAGTGGGATGAAGTCGAGTCGTTCTGCACCCTGTATTTTTCCGATGCCGAGGCGGAAAAGCTCAGCCCGATTATTGACACCTGTGCCGCTCGTTTTGATGCTGGGCTGGAACTCGAAGACGAAGAGAAGGTTGACTTCAAAATCAAGGCGAAGCAGTTCGTGAAGATTTATGCCCAGCTCGCCTGTATCATGCCTTTCGACAACATAGAATGGGAAAAACTGCACTGGTTTCTGAAGTTTCTCATTCCGAAACTAAAGATAAAGGATAAGGACAAGGATACCCTGGATGAACTGCTGGAAAGTGTCGACCTCTCAACATACGGCCTGGAGCGGGTCAAACTGAAGGAAAGTATAGGCTTAGACGATAGCGATTCGGAGCTCGACCCTCAGAACCCGAATGTGCGTGGTGCTCATGGCGGCGACGAACCAGTAGACCCGCTTGATGAAATCATCCGCGCGTTCAATGAACGATGGTTTGCAGGGTGGGAAGCAACTCCGGAAGAGCAGCGTGTTAAATTCACTAATATTGTTAAGCACGTCGTGAATAATCCAAATTACCAGACACAGGTCGTCAATAATCTCGATGAGCAAAATAGCCGTATTGCCTTGGAAAAACTCATCAGCCACGCGGTTAGCAAGGAACGTAAAAAAGAGTTAGACCTATACAAGCATTACGCGCAGGATCCGGAGTTTAAGCGAGCCTTTGACGCGAGCATTATGCGCTTGCTGTCCAGCCAGGGGATGTCGAACATCGTAACTGAGACAGTTATTACAGCGTAATAAACAAAGGTGCGAGCGGCCCGGGGCGAAGTACGCATTAGGGCAGTTTATAATGCGGTGGCGTAATTCATTGCGCCCTCGGTGGGCTATTTGGTATTCTTTCCCGAGATATGAGATGCTCCTGTAATTAATGCAATATCCTTTAAGAAGGAGATCCACTTTGAGACAACTTGATGAAAAAGATATGAGCTATCTGGAAGGGCGCATTCCTGAGTTGGCAGAGGGCGCTGTCAAACAGGCTTACTGCAAAACGCTGACTTCTGGCAGAAGGGTGGTGGAGGCGGTAAATGGGCAACTGGTGGAATCTCGCCCCGATGGATCATTTAAAGTAATCAAGAAACTGGCGGCACCAACCGCTGTCTTATATGGACAACGTCGGGTACGGGTGCGGCGATGAGCACCGCTACCCCACGTCTACGGATGTTTGCCGGGCCAAATGGTTCGGGGAAAAGCACCATCAAGGGAGTGATCGAGCCGGAGTTGCTCGGGGTATATATCAACCCGGATGACATTGAGAAGGAGATCCGTCAATCTGGATTCCTGGCTTTTGCAGCCTATGGTGTTGAAACCACTGCTTCTGAGGTTCTCTCATTCTTTGCGGAGTCATCTTTTCTTGCTAAGTTTGGTCTGTCAGATGATGCCGCCTCGTTGCGCTTCGATGAGGGCAAGTTGCTTTTTGATGCAGTCCCGGTCAATTCCTATTTTGCTTCTGTTGCTGCCGATTTCATCCGGCAGAAACTGCTGGATTCGGACGTAACTTTTACTTTTGAAACCGTGATGTCACACCAGGACAAGATTGATTTTCTGAAAAAAGCCCAGGAACGAGGTTTTCGTACATATCTTTACTATGTGGCCACCGAAGACCCCGAGATCAACATATCCAGAGTCGAGAACCGCGTCGAATCCGGAGGCCATCAAGTTCCCACCGACAAAATAATCGAGCGATATCACCGCTCGCTGGCTCTGCTGGCCGACGCGGTGCAATACACCGATCGAGCCTACATTTTTGACAACTCTTACCATGAAAAGGTCTGGGTTGCGGAGATTACCGGCGGTAATGAGCTTGAGATGAAGTCCGATTCCATGCCCCACTGGTTCAAAACTGCTCTGTGGGACAAATTTGCCACCCCTGAAGATGAGCCTACCTCCTGAGCACCATCGGCCGATCTGATCGTGGTGCAAGATTGACAGCCACTTCCGGATCTCGTGCAAAGCAGGCTTTCCGATCCCAGTTCTTAATTGACCTATCCGCTTCGACCTCTGACTGAATTGACATTTGATTTATGCTTGCCCCCACAATTGTGGCTCGTCGTCTACCAAGGTTTGCATGTAATGGTCATCGTCACTGGCGACCGTCACATCGTCACACCCTATAGATAGGGGGTGTGACGTGTGACGTGTTATCCCCCTCGTCATTTGTGACGTTTTGTGACGGTCTGTGCCGCGTAAGGGAGATGATGGAAATTCTTTCGACAAAATCCTAAGATGTCCTTCTTTAAGGACGATCTTCTTACCAATCAAACCTTCAACCGCCCGAAGGAATGAATTTTTGAGTGTGTTTGGCTTTACATTTTGGTCGTCCGCGCGACGTAGTGAGTAGAAGGCCTCGCGCCAATCTTCGAGTAAAGCAACAATGTCGCATTCCTCATGCGTTTTTATGCTGGAGGATGCCCCGATAAGGGCCTTGACTGCAGTTAACTCCATTGAGGTCAATTCCGTTTCCTGGTGTTGTTTTGACCTCTCTCCGTAATCAACTATGCATGAGGTTAGCGGTTCCCCGTCGGTATTTCGGCCAATAACTACTGGGGATAAGGTGAAATGAATAGGTTCTGGCGTAGCGCCGTCTTTCATTTTGGTGAAGCTGAGCAGGCCTTTGCTACAGTGAATTTCAAAGTCCATCGCGGCCCTAAGTGCCGAAGATCCACGCCCCCTGGTCTTCGCGTCTTCACCAGGATTTGTATGGCCTGTGTGGTGGACAATGAGCGCGACGCACCCGGGGAATGACTCCCGCAAAGAATCAACGGTTTTGATAAAGTAACTCATATCCTTGGCATTGTTCTCATCGCCTTGTAGGTGGCGAGCCAGTGTGTCGATCACAATCAGCGCGACCGGCATGCCGTGGATTTGTGACAGTTCCCGTGCTTCAGTTTTGACGGTGTGCAACTGGCCCCCATCAAAGCTGATAGCGTGCCTTGACAGGTGAATCAAACGTAAGGCATCGACACTCATGTCATGATGAACCTGCCAGGCCTTCACACGACGCTGTAAGCCGTTGTGACCCTCTCCGGCAAGGTAGAAGACTAGCCCCTGCTTAACCTTGCATCCGTTTACGCTTCCGCCTGTAGCCACACAAAGAGCCCAATCAATTGCAGTAAAGGTTTTGCCACCGCCTGATGGCCCGAAAAGCTGCCCCGTCGTGTCTCGTTCAACCAGATTGTGAATTAGGTAGTCAACGGTTTGAGGTGTGGTCAGAAATTCCTTTGCGGACACGAATTTCGAGGAAATGTCGATTCTTTGAGATGTGAGTCCGCTGATCTTACTGGTGATAGTAGCTGCCCGCTCGGGAAACTGCTGCAGTTCAGCAGCGAGTCCTTGGACCTCTCGGTATAGAGCAGCTGTTTTAATCTGCCGAGCATAATATGTGGCTGTTTCGCTGATTGTAGCAATGTCCTGAATCTCGCCAAGGTAGCACACGTCGGTGTGGCTCAGTGATTTCATCAAAGCTGGGACCTCTATGGGGATCTCCTCGACATGATGTCTAAGCATCACGCTATAAATCCTCTGATGTATCCTCTCGTAAAAATCCTCGGAGGTGACGATCGCGGCAATCTCCGGAACGATGGCAGGAAAAACTAGCATGGCCGAAATTACGGCCTGCTCCTGCTCTTTAGAGCCTTTTGTGGTGTTTGATGGAATCATTTACATGCCCTCGCGGATCTCTTAAATAGCGACGGCCTATAGTGAATCAGGCATTTTGCAGCAATTATTTCCACGTATGTTGAAACGTGTGCTTCTGCAGAACCAGCCAGGAATGGCAAAGTTGCTTTTCCTGGGTACCTGCATTCACATGGAGGCTGGCTAGTGGCGAAGATGGCTCCAGCCATCCCGATCCTTGATTTACCCATTTTTTCACAGGCTCCCTGGTTTACATGCCTGCTAACCACTTTGGGAGTGGTTACAAATCTCCTAAGCGTTATCCGTTTTAACGCCTTCACGCTACGCTGCCTCCAAATTTGCGAGCCACTCCTTGACTTCACTCAGCCGATGCCCGACGGCTCCGGCTGAAAGTTTCACCCTCCTTGGGAAGTTGCCTTCTCGCTCTCTGCGCCAAATTGTGACTCTGCTTAAGCCTGTAACTGCCTGCAATTCCTTGCTCCTGATGATACGATCTACCTCTGCCATGGCTATCTCCTTATCTGTCCAAATGGCCACCATGTTGCTGGCCGTTTCTATATGATCAATATGCCGTTGCGGGCAGACACTTTTTAGCTTTTCCGGCGAAAGTCGATCAAAGGGGTGCGGTACGGGGGAAATGACGGGTATTAAATCGACGCGACTGAAATGATGTAAAGCTGTGGGGGTAAGTGGGGTGATCAGCAAACCGTTACGATTCAGCTGAGAGGTTCGAAATCTCAAGTTAATTCTGTCGCTTCATATCCTGGCGGCGACAGCGGACGGGAGATGATCTCAGCCGATGAGCCACCAAAGGAATCCTTGGTTTTTGGTAAGGCCTTAATTGTCTCCCGACACCAAAGGAATCCTTGGCTTCTGCCAAGGCTCGGGGGTGAAGGTCGGCGGCTATCGAGGTACGACAGTCACCGACGATATCCGCATGCAGGTTTTGAGGCGAGACGAAAGAAGGGGAAAGAGTACGCGGCCCGAGCCTGCCCGGCGATCTAGGTGACCATCGCTGTTGGCAGGCAGCTAAGGTCTGAACGTAACGTCTAGAATTCTGAACGGGCGGCAGATATTGACGGCCCGCTGTTGCCAATGGAAGGCCAAGGCCGTGCCGAGGATGCTTGTGGGGTAGGGCGGGGACGGGTATGCAGGGGGTGATCGAATGCCGAATGGGTGGGGTTGCTGGCGGCTGGTGGTGGCGATAGAGGGCGCAGATGGGCTCAAGTAAAAATAATAAGAATATTAGCGCAGGGGGGAATGACCGCTTAGGAATACCAACCGGCTGTTAGCTCGTATTTGCTCGACGTCACAACCTGCCAGTCAGCTGGCATCTTCAGGTTGGCGCGCCTGTAGGGATAAAGTGGTTTTAGATCAAATCCTTGAGGCTATTCTAGAAGCATTCCAACAAGTTGAGATGCAGATAACAGATAAAACAGGAACGTTAGTCGGTTCGATTTGAAATGTTCTCAAAAACTGCTGGACTTCTCCGGTTTGGTGCGCTCGTGCGATTTAGTCAGTAACCCTTGAGAGTCTCGGCCAACCGCGAGAGAGTACCTTTTAATAACCAAAGGGCTAAGTGCCAGACATCTTTACAAACATGCACTATTTCCCCATCCATGCCTTCTGTACTTTAGCGATTATCTCTACTGGTTCCACCCCGAGAGCCTTTGCCAGTTCAAAAATAGTAATCAATGTTGGCTGTGTTTTGCCACACTCCATGCGTGAGATGAAACTCCTTTGTAAATCACTCTCCAATGCAAGTCGCTCTTGAGAAATTTTTTTCTCTTTACGGCACGACCGAATTACCTCCCCGAAGATGCATTGCAGTGATCTGTCCATCAGCGCAAAGTAACATTATTCTAAGTAAGTAATTGTGTACTATAGTGTTCAATCTGATATGTTTAGAAGAGTAATGGCGCTGCCCGAACAATTCTTAGATCAATGGCCTTGTTACAGTGTGTTCCGCATCCTTTATCTCGGTTAGGTAGGGAATTTAAGCGCATTTTTTAAATGGAGTTCGTTCTCCACGACATTATGCAATGTGCCACCGGTGTGATCGCGATGAACAGCGGAGCTGACTCAATTGGCCGCGTTCTATCGGGCTAGCGACGCCAAGTGAAGGAGCGATCATGTCCCGGACTGCCCTCATAGCGCTTTAAAGGGAGCCTTTTATGGAAAATACTGAACCTAAAACACATTCGAGCAAAAAAGTTCCCATCATCTGCTTTATTCTGTGCGTTGTGATCGGGCCTTTTAATTCCACACTAGGGGGCTTTTTCTTCCTTGTTTCGTTTATCTCCTTCCTGATCTGCCGGATGCAGGAGAATGTTCCGGACACCGGTGCGACTGAGTACAGCGGCCTCAGTGACTGGAATCTGCCAGAGGACAGTGAGTTCATGAAGTTTGATGAGGTGTCCACCGGCTGCGGAGCGGATACTGCATCCGCTGGAAGCTCCGCAGTGCTGCAGGTGACGCCCACGGATAGTATCGGCAAACCCTACACGGATATCTGGTGATTGCCAGGGCGGCTTTGCATCTCCTGCCAGCTCAAGTTTGATCAGCATCCTTTGGTCTAGCGTGAAACTGAAAAAATCCGTAGCAGCCAAGTTTTCGGAACTGCCACCAGCCTTATTGCGGTGCCAACGTCCATGCTGCTTAGACAATATGGCTCTCACAGCCACCCCCACACAAAGGAGTATAAATGACCCCACTTGGCTTACTGAAGGCTGAACTTTTCGAAAAACTAACTATCATTCCTCGTACTCTTTTGCCGATAGAGATAAGAGAAATGGAGCAAGGAATTCTGATCGTTGACGAACAACTGCATGAAATTATTGTCTTCCCGCTCCCATTGCCACCCTGGGTCGGGGAGGGGAAAACAGCCAGCCACATAGCTAGGGCGTGGGCCTGGGAACGTGACGGCTGTATCGTTTTTTTAGTGGAGATTCCGGAAGAAAAACAGGGGCGCCTGCTAGTGGAAACAATCCCCTATTTAAACAGCAGAGCTGATGTGGCTGGACGGTTTTATCAGGCCGCGGATAACAGGACCTATTACCTGAACTCTCAGACCGTCTTTTGCAGAGGGGACATGGACAATGGCCGCCCTGTCAATCTCCTCACGGTGAAGGCGGCCCGCGCAGCGGCTGGGCATTTAGTCGGATATAGTTTGGCTGGCGTGGTAAGGGACTTATCACTGGCCATATACCTGATAAGCAAGATCGAAAGCGATTTTGAGGGGTTGAAACATGGCGGAGGTAAGACTTGCTGACAAGGGAGCAAGAGAAAAAAGCGGAGTTCCGATTAATGACGGCTATTTGTTCGAGTGAGGTTTTCGAGGGCCGCACCGTGCGGCAGGAGAGGCCCACGTGCTGCGGGAATATCGTAGATCTTTTTGCATCTGATGTCTCTTTTCGTGAACTCATTGTTGGCTCGCGAGTTTTCCATCTCATCGAGCCAAGCTGTCCGATGTGTGGCGAGCGAGTACGGGCATTATACACTATCCTCAACTAATGGGTCTAAGATATGTTACCGGATTTACTTAAATTTGCCGCCAATTTTTACTCTATTATAGTCTTTGCCCTTGCCATCGATTCCCAAAAGGTGTGGCTTGCTGGTTATCTTATGGGCGAAGTGGAAGAGTTCGAAGAGGCCGATCTGGAGTTAGCGGCCAAAGGGATCCATATGATGAACACCATGTCCCTTACGTTTGTGTCTGCCATAAATGCCTATGCATGTTTTTCAGAGAGATCATCTCGCCATCTCACCTTAGTGGGCCTAGCCTACCTGCTCAACTTCTTGATATTCGGGTTCATGATCCGCTGGAAGAAGGCGAGGGTAGAAAAACAATCCGACAGCTTTTAACACGCACAAAAGCAATTCGTTCTGTCACGCCAGGTGAAATATTGCGACTTCTTTAATGGCCACAAATGCTCGATTCTCAAGAGAAATTACTTGACCACATCAATCTGGGAGGTTAGGATGTGGCATTCTTTGCCTCACCAGGCCTCTCTCCTTCTATCTGATGGAGACCCCCGACCACGTAGTCGGCCCCGCTCGATAAAACACCCGCCGTCGGTATTTTTTCGATGAGTTTTACAACAGGATTTTGTACGTCTGAAGGTACCAGCCAAACTGACTGGGTGCCTTTTTCAAGGGGACCAGTCAAACTGGCGGTACCCTGCGTTAAGGCACCAGTCAAACTGGCGGTGCCTTTTGTTTGCACAAAATCCAACCCCATAACCGAAGTTCTGCTTCCACAAAGCCGGTTCTTGATGCTGATGCACAAATGCCATCATTTCTGCCGGTCTCCTCGCATATCCGAATCAAGTTTCTGAAAATTTTACTCAGATGACCTATCCAAACATGGGTTTTGTGGCTGGCCCTTGTCCCGTATCTTCGGGACCACCCAATGCTGCTGACACATCTGCTGTTCCCTTAAAGCGCGTCTCTTGCTGTCCGCGCAGCGGACCTTAAGCAAGAGACGCGCATCTAAATCCGCGAATTTATTCGCGCAAATATACAGTTTAGCCAGAGATCGCCTGGAGACGCGATTTGCTAAGCACCCCCATCTGCTATAAAAACCCCTCGTCCCATACATTCGCCCCACCGCAACCAGAAAGCGTTGGCTTTCTGGCACAGTCACTCGATTTTTGTTCGTCGCCAGACGACAAGCCTAATCTCTCGGGATTTTGCAGTTGATCGATGCTTGCTAGACATTCGGTACTTCGGTCCGACGTGTCCGCAGACGCCCGCACCTGCGGGTCTGACTCCTACACTCAACTTCGCTTGGCCGCTTGCGGCGGCAAGAAAGGGGGAAACACTATGGGAAGGAAAAGTTTGGAGAGGCAGGCCCTTGACCGTATGGGCAAAAATTGGGGGAAATCTAGCGGAACCCGCGAGAAGCTGCTGAACAATGTGTCGCACTTTGCCACGTTCGTCCAGGGCCAGTTCCACCTGGAACGGATCGATAATCTGAAGCCTGCCATGATTAAGGCGTATGCCGCCTCCATGACGGAGCAGAGGTTGTCGCCATCTACCATGGCGAACCGCATGACCGCTGTGCGTGAAGTTTGCGCCGCGATTGGAAAGCAGGGGATTTGCTCCAAAGAAAACAAAGAATATGGCATTGAGCGTTGCCGAATTAATCCGCAGGCGGTAAACGTCGACAAACTTGACGAGATCCGCAGGGCACTCGGAGAGCGCGCTGCGGCCGGCGACCAGGTTGCAAAAATGATGGTTGCGGCCGATGCTCTCAGAGATGCCTTTGGCCTGCGTGCGAAAGAGAGCTTAATGACATCGAAGGTTGTTGAGACAGAGGGACAAAATAGTTTGATTGTCGAAGGCGCAAAAGGTGGCAGGCCTCGTTGCTTACCGATAGACTCCGACAAAAAAGCAGCAGCAGTCAAACTAGCAAGTGAGACAACTAAAGATCTGGGCAGTGGTACGGGAAGAATAATTCCACCTGGGATGAGTTTAAAGGAGGCATATGACGCCCAGCGAAATGAGTGGGCAAAACTGGGCGGGACTCGAGAGTCTAACGCGAATATGCACGGAGAACGCCATTTGCATGCCCGACAAATGAGTAGTGAAGGCGCTACAAGAGAAGAAATAATGGCTGATTTGGGCCATGGGGAGAGTCGGTCGCCCGCGGCCTATGGAGTGAAATAATGTGAAAAAGGCCGTTATGCCTGGGAGAACCTCCCAGGCATAACGGCCTTTTTTTGCTCTGCATTTAAAGATTGGTGGTTGTGGCCCTGGGCGCTCAATAATCGAGAATGCCGTACCGCGAGGGATAGGTCACAGAATGGCAACTTCGCACGGGATTTGATAACGGGGGAAGATCATCTGCACGTCCCTGTTTATCTGACGGGGCCATCGAGAAAAACCCAGCACCCCTTAGGGGGCTGGGTTTTCGGTTTTAATGGCACTTAAAATACCTCACCCGCTCCCCCTGAAAAAACCCTGAATCTGCAGGGGGGCCTTTTTTCCCAAAAGTGTCTGCCCTAGAAGGCATATTGAAGAATATGGAGTTACCCTCAAGCAAGGAGAATAACATGTTCGGTAACTTTTTAAAAAAGCCTGTAATACAAGAGGAAAGACTGCTGATCGGGACGGGCACAGGTATAAAAGTAAAAGAAAAACCGTTTCCCATTTATCTGCCCAACTCACATCGATCTGGCCATTTACTCTGTGCAGCCACAACTCGCTGCGGCAAAACCAGACTTGCAGAATCATTGATGGAACAAGACATCAGGGCTGGCAGAAGCGTAGTGTTCCTTGATCCGAAAGGGGACCTAGATGCTCTGTCAAAAGTCTATCAAATAGCCGAAGAGTGCGGCCGTCTGGATGACTTCATGCTTGTGACCCCAATCTGGCCGGAGTTCTCAGCAAAGATTGATCCCTTATGTCATTACCGAATGCCGGAGGAACTCGTAAACCATATAACCAGTGGTGTCTCCGATGGGAAGGGGGATGCCTTCTTCATGAACGTCGCTTACGAGGTCAGTCTTGCGATTACCCTCGCCAAACTACTCATTTCGCGAAACAGCAATAGTCCTGCAGCAAGTTTCTCACTGCTGGAGGTGATGGAGTGTATCGATCAAGGTGCTCTGAAGCGTCTGCGCAACCAGATTCATTCCATCGAAACGGCCGAGGCACGGCAGTTGGAAAATATGCTCAACAGAATTATCTCTAGCCCCCCTGATTTTTTCGAAAAGATAACTTCCTCTCTCCGGGTCGCTATGGTTGAGCTATGCGCAGGAAATGTGGGACAAATCATCGGTACAGCAGACGAAAACCGATTCATCAACAGACTTGAGCAGGGGAAACAGGTGATAATGGTAGTCCAACTCGGCGCCATGATCACACAAAAGGCGGCTCTCACCGTGGGCAAATTAATAATCTCGATGATCAACTCACTTTGCGGGCGCTTCTATGCGAATGGAAGGAAACTGACCCCAGAACTGTGCCTGTACATAGACGAAGCCCAAAACGTTCTCACGGCTGGTATGGATAATCTTCTCTCAAAAGCAGGTGGCGCGGGAATTTATTGTCACCTTTTCGTGCAATCAATAAACCAAATATACAGTGTCATGGGGAAAGACGCCGGAAATTCCATCCTTTCCAACCTCAACACAAAAATCTTCATGAGAGTTCCGGATTCGGAAACCGCCGTTCACGTATCCAAACACTTTGGGACCAGGCGATACTACTCCGCAATGGTGCAAATGAATTCTTCCGATGCAACATTGAGGGAAGTTGAGGAAGACCTGCTCGCTCCTTCCAATATTATGAATCTAAAGCCTCAGCAATTTTACATGATGACCTATAACGGCAACTACCAGGGTGTCACCTCACCTGTCGAAGAAGCTACGGTAAGGTTCATTTTCCCGGATATTAGCACCGCGGTTCTCGACAGCCCCAGCCTGGTCGCAAGAATGTAGCCATAGAAATGACCAGGCTGAACACTCCGTTGGATACATCAAGATCAGGCCGGCCACCATGCAGGTGGCACCGGCACGCTAGAATTGCGCCTTGATAAGGCTCGCTCTAGCATAAAGACGCGAGAACAATGCCATTTCGAGAAAGAAAAACCACAGTCCTGGCGATAAAGGACGTGAAGGCCCGTTCTATTCCTACCCAAAGCTGATTTCTCACCGAATCTGACAGAAGTTATCCACCCCTTGAAAAGCTTTACCCTATAAAGAATACTTGGCGAGGATGCCGGGCTTCTCGAACACAGGATTGAGACGACTTTTCAAGTCGTATCAATCCTTAAAGGTTTGCACGGGAGGGCCAGACATGGCTCAGGGAAAGTTTGTCGCGTATTACCGTGTCTCAACTAAATCACAGGGAGAAAGCGGCCTGGGCCTGGAGGCACAGCGGGCTGCGGTAAAGGCTTACCTGAACGGCGGCAATTGGGAACTGGTCGCTGAATACACAGAGATCGAGTCGGGCACCCGCAAGGGAAATGGTAAGCGCCCGATGCTCGAAGGCTCTCGAGGAGTGTCGAATTTGTAAAGCAACCCTACTGATAGCGAAACTGGACCGTCTTTACCGCAACGTTGCGGCACAGAGTGCGTTGATGGAGGCGGGGATCGACTTTGTCGCCATAGACAACGCCAATGCTAGTCGATTCACCCTACATATTTTGAGTGCGGTAGCCGAAGACGAGGCGGTTCAAGATCGCCCAGAGGACAAAAGCTGCACTGAGTGCGCGCCGGGCAAGGGGGCTGCCTATGGGTGCTCAGTGTTGGCAGTCGAATGCCGGCATGCTGTCACTGGAGAACCAGGAGAAAGGAAAGATTCTCGCTGTTCAGTCGAACCAAGAGAAGGCCGATGCTGTTGCAAAACCGATCTGCTCGAAAATCAAAGAAATACAGCAGGAAACTGGCTTGCAAAGCTATCATGAAATCGCAAAGGAGCTGAACCTGCGTGGCATAACAACCCCCAGTAAAAGCTGTCAATGGGCGTACTCTTCAGTCCGTAACGTAATGCAGCGCAATGGCTCGCTTTGTTGACCGCTTCTATTCGCGGGACCAGTCGCGGAGCCGCTGCTTACCACATCGCACCATTACAAATAACTATGTTATTTATAGTCACCGAAAAACTCAGACCTCTCACCGCAGCACACTATCATAGCTGGAAATTCAGTAGAACTATCTCGGCACCTGCGAAGGAGAATTAGCAAAAAGAGCTACTCTTATGTCGTCTTTATGCGGACAATAGAAGCGGCAAGAACTATGCTGTACGGGTTGACTGAACCATGACAGAGCTAAACGAAGCGGCCGTCGGCTTGGTTTGGCGGGCCTTGTAAGCACGGCGGTGTGGTGGACTGCGGGAGTATCCCGTCTCCTACCCGATTCCCTCCGATCCCAAGTTACAACCCGGGATATTCCTGTTCACCCCCGAGGTTTCGGGCCCTTCCGGCGGCAGCCGCCAGAACGTGGGTCACCGGCAATGCGATGGCTTTGCGCAAGATTGAAAAAATCCTTCGGAGAGTTCTCCCTTGATGCGGAGCTCACGGTTACCGGTACCCGGCTCGGCATCTTCGGCGTGTCCGGAAGCGGCAAGTCGACCATGGTGAATCTGCTGGCGGGAACCCTGAACCCCGACCACGCACGATCCATCTGGACGGCGAGTGCCTTTACAGCAGTGCCGGGAATATCAATGTCCCGCCGCAAAAACGGCGCATCGCCATGACTCCCCCACCTGAGCGTCAAGGGAAACCTCCTGTACGGTTTCAAGCGCTGCGTGCCTGGTAACCAAAGGATCAGACTGGAATCGGTAGCCGCAATCCTGCAACTGGAGCGGCTCTTGGGACGGGGGGTAACCAACCTGTCCGGGGGTGAAAAGCAGCGGGTCGCCATCGGCCGGGCCATTTTGTCCAACCCGCGGCTCCTCTTGATGGACGAGCCGCTGTCGGGGCTCTACGACGAACTGAAATTCCAGATCATCCCTTACCTGAACGGGGTCTGCCAGGAATTCGGCATCCCGTCCGTCTTCATTTCCCATTCACTGCTGGAGATGCGCCTTATGGCGGACTCCGTGGTTACTTTCGAAAACGGCACGCTGACCGGGCAGAGCAGCGTCGAAGAGCTGGCACGCCGGAGAATGGGGAGCAACCAGGTGGGGTACATAAACCTGCTGCGCATGGGGAAACCGCTAAGAAGCGACGGTCTTTTTGCCTATGCCTGGGGAGGGGGAGAACTGCTCATTTCCTCCGGCAGCAGCGCGCCGGAGGCGATCTTCGAACTCTCATCCCGCGACATCATACTGCTCAAAGAGTATCCGCGAGCGATCAGCGCACGTAACCTGCTGCAATGCAGGGTGGCAGGTACCTTCGCCTCGGGTAAAAAGATTGGCGTCCAGCTCGATTGCGGCGGCGACAGTCTCATCGCGGAAATAGTAGGGGAGGCGGCGAGCGAGTTGGGTATTAGGGAGGGGGAGGAGGTGTTCGCGGCGATCAAGGCCTCGGCCTTCCGGCTTCTTACCTGAAGCAAGTAAAGGAGGAGCCAATGGGTGACAGTAAAGCCTCAGTTTTCCCCAGTATCCGTAGATCCCCGAGCGGGACTGGCAGCATAATCGACTTTCGAACAAAAAGGAGGATGTCTTGGAATTGATTTCGGAGCACCCCATCGATCCCAAAGCCATGTATGACCTGGTTGCCAAAAACAGCTCCGGATCCGTGGTTTTTCACTATGCGGTGGTGAAGGAGCAGCTGAGCCATGACAAGGCGACCATCGGCATCGAGTATCAAAGCGCAGGAGACACCGTGGCCGAGTTGAGGGGGATTGCCGCTGAGCTCAAACAGAGATGGCAACTCGAAGACGTACTGCTGGTGAGAAGAACCGGGACCCTGCAGGTCGGCGACATCATCTCCCTGATTGCCGCCAGCTCGCCCAACAGCGAAGACGCCTTTGCCTCTTGTCGTCACGGCATCGGCCTCATTAAAAAAATGACCACCATAAGAAAAAACGAGATGTATGGCTGATGGCGTAAGAAAGAGCCAGGCCGCTTACGGGCTTACACAAAGAAGGGGGACTGTCTGGTGACAGCCCCCCTTCCTTACCTCTGCTACTTTCCTGCTTCGAACCCTGCTAGTGACCCGTTTTCACTTCAACTTCTTCCACTTCTGCTTCCGTCTCGTGTTTCGGCCCCCGAGGTAAAGGAACCAACTCGGCTCCGACCGACTCCGCAATAAACTTCAGTTCACACATGCGGAGATGCTGACCGTACACCTTCAGATTGAGGTCCGCTACCGCAACCAACACATAGCGCGGTTGATGAGCCCCGTCCTGCATCTTCGTTCTCTGCCGATAAAAGATTTTTCCTGACATGAAAGGGTGCCTCCTTTCCTTTTTTCCTCCCTGGGAACTTCGGAGGGTTTAGGTACATAACCATTATAGACCCTTACCAGTTTCGCAGCAATTGGAGTCTTATCAAGAGTCAGTCTCCCCACGAAAGCATCAGGGAGAGCTGATTGCCGGGCTCTACCTTGACAATCAGTACGGTCTTAACAGATTGACGCTTTTACCGGTGTGCCATTACTGCACTCTGATGGTAGTTCCGACCTTTTCACCGCGAATCGCCATCCCAAGGGTCCCGCGTTTGTGGCCGTTGACGATCCGGATCTCCTTGACGTTGACCGTATCGCGCATGAGGTAGAGCATCTTCCGCTCCAGGACCATGTCTTCCATGTTCAGCTTGATCAGAGCGTCGACGCTGATCTCCTCGATCAATTCCGCTTTGGGATTGACCCGCGGGTCCTCGGTGTACAGGCCGTCCACGTTCTTGACCAGAATGCAGCTTTTCGCACCCAGCACCTCCGCCATCAGGAGCGCACCCGTGTCGGTGCGGTGCGGTGGTATGAGCCCCAGTTCCGGCGGATGCTCGTACAGGCCGTAGGGGGGGGTGCCGTGGATGACCGGGAGGAGCTTCAAATGAAGCAGGG
>Ga0209317_1000817_pt1 | contig 33251 bp, 32 predicted proteins | sample RifGroB2_FD_183994 | JGI IMG/M metagenome (GOLD analysis project Ga0209317, IMG submission 183994) | Soil microbial communities from Rifle, Colorado, USA - Groundwater B2 (SPAdes) (version 2) | ecosystem: Environmental > Terrestrial > Soil > Unclassified | place: Rifle, Colorado | collected...
ATCACACCCCTCGTCCGCTACCGTTATATAAAGGGAATCGCCCAGACATTTCAGGATGAGGCGAGCTTGATTGATTCCGGCATGTTTCACGACGTTCAGCAGAAGCTCCCGAACGGCCTGATAAAGGACTGACAGTACCTCATACTTGAATGGTTTCGGCCTTTGATCATCAAGGACCTCTGCCTCCAGCCCGTAATCATCCCTCAACTCACTGCATAGCCAGGTTACCGCTTCCACCAGTCCGGCAGTTGCAAGAAGGGGCGGTCTCAATTGAAAGGTCAGTGATCTGATATCTTGGATCGAGTCTTCAATAAGACCGGCGATTTCATCTAAATTATCGGTTGCTGCTTCAGAAAGCATATCAAGTTTCATTTTGCCCAGCAGAAGCCTCTGTCCAACCCTGTCGTGCAGTTCTCCGGCAATGCGAGCCCGTTCACGATCCTCGGCCATTTGCAACTCGAAGGCCATTTCCCTGAGCTTTTGCTGACTCTCAAGGATTTTCTGTTCCGCCTGCTTGCGCTCGGTGATATCAACAAACGATCCAACGGCGCCTCGCGGCTTGCCTGAATCGTCCCAAAGCGGCACCGCATTGCCGTAGATGATTCGCAGACTGCCGTCGTCAAACGCGAGGGTTAACTCACAGTTACTGATTGCTTGGCCCGTCGCGGCGGCCCGCTGGACCGGAAGTTCCTCCGGGGACAACTCGCGGCCGTCCTTGATCGCTCGGAATGTATTCGGGCGTTGCTCGACGGGGGCTGAAAGAGATGTATTGCTGGCCGGCGGCAGGTGCAGCAGCTCGTGAGCCGCTCTGTTGCTGGTCATTGATAGGCATAGCGGATCGTGAGCAATGAAGGTGACCGCCGGCATCACTTCCATGATGGTCTCCAATTCGCTCGAACGTAGACGGGCTTCGGCTTCGGCCAGGCGTAGAGCCTCTTCAGCCTCCTTGCGCTCGGAGATATCACCCGCGGCACCGAACCATTCGACGATATCGCCGCTCCCATTCAACAGCGGGACCGCACGCGAGAAGGTCCAGCCAAAGGTACCGTCCACGCGCAGGACTCGGTGTTCCAACTCGAACACGCTTTTAGTCCGAATGGCTTCGTTGATGGCCGTCTTTACGGCTGACCGATCATCCGGATGAATATATTCTTGCAACCACGTGCGACTTGGATTATCCATGTCCGAGATAAAATTCCGTCCATAGAGCCGGCGCATCTCGCTCCAGTCGGGGTTCATCTGATATATGACGTCCGAACTGGCAGTACTCAGGGCGCGGAAGCGCTCCTCGCTCTTACGCAGCGACTCCGCGGACAGCATGCCATCGCGGGCCTCAATCTTCAGCTGCTCAATATTTTTAGCCAGTTCAGATGTCCGTTCCGCGACCCGGTTTTCAAGCTCTTTGTTCAACCTTTTCAGCGCATCTTCCGCTCGCTTGCGCTCGGTGATATCAACGAATGCAATGCGGCATTCCTGTCCTGACGGGTCGACCACAGCCTCCATTTGCACATAGAGCGCGGCAATGCCTTTTCCTATTAGCCTCACCTCGCACGCCACTTTGTCCGGACTCGCGAAGACCTTTACGAGGAAGGTGGCGAAGGCTGGACGGTCTCCTTCATTGACGAAAAGCGCGAAGCGCTTGCCTAATAGCTTGGAACGCTCGCCACCCATGAGACCAGCGCCTGTGAGGTTGACTCTGCAGATGGTTCCATTCCGGTCAAGGTTAAAGTAGCCCACCGGTGCGAAATCATAGAGGTTGGTGTACTGTTCCAGAGCCGTTTCCAGCGTGCTCCTGGCCTGCTGAAGTTCCGCATTCTGCATCTCCAACTCTATCTGCTGTACCGCCAACTCGTGGTGAAACCTCAGCGGATCTTTATCAGTTCCGGGGGGGGCGGCGATGCCGTCCGTCTGTTCTCTAAGCCGCTCTTCCGCTCGGTGACGAAGTTCGACAATGTCTGTTTGAAGGGCTTTTTTCTCGGTCATGGCCGGACCTGGGTCTCCTTAAACCTTAAAGGTAGTTATTGTCGAAACTCGTTGCACGTTAATAGTTTAACAATAATATTTCAAGAACTTTCTGAGGACAGTAACACCTTAATCTTGTTTGCTTGGAGAATGACCTGTTACGAGATTTGACGAACCAAGGTCAAAGCGGCAGGGATAGCCCCCGTTTCATTCCGTCGATCATTTCGTTCGCCCTTAATGGTTCCGATAATAGGGCAAAGAGAACGCCTTCAATCTCGTTTTCCGAAACCAAGATGTCCAATACAGGAAAGCCCCTGCTCGGAGCAATCGTCTGAGCAGGGGCTTTCCTGTATTGATCTCTCGTACATGTAGCAGCCAAAGCGTTCGCAATAGCCGCAGAAGTTACAGGGGCCGAGTTGTGCGCCATAAGGATTGGTATAGGCACCCGAGGCATTGGACGCCGGTTCCGAGAACGGATGGTAACCCAGTTCCTTAGCCGCCCTGGCAAAAAGGGTTAACCATAATGCCTTGATTCAGCTCCTCCGCAATTGCGCTGCGCGACCGCCGACTTACTCGAAACGAAGCTGAACATAGTGATGGGCGTCATTAAGATACTTCTTCTTTGGTATAATCTGACCAGTACGATATTAAAATCGTCGACGGGAGGTGCGCCAGTAACCATGCTCGCGTCGGACCATCTGCCGCTGATTGTCACGCTGGAGTTGCCATGAGCATACTTAAGCCCGGCTCAAACTGCATGGATATCTATCAGGCCAAGGAGACCGGAGTGCTGGTAGATGCCTGTGATTACTACCGGGCCTTCTACCATGCCGCGTGCAAGGCGCGTCGTTACATCCTGCTCACAGGGTGGCAGTTCGATTCCGAGGTACGCCTTTTGCGCGGGGAAGAGGCAAAGAACCCCGCAATGGATGTGCGCTTCCTGCGCTTTCTGGAAACTCTGTGCGAGAGGACACCGCAGTTGGAAATTTACATCCTGGCGTGGGATTTCAGCGCCGTATTCTCACTGGAGCGGGAATGGTTTCAGGACTTCATCTTTGGCTGGGCTACCAATGAGCGCATACATTTTCGTTTTGACAGTGTTCATGCGACCGGTGCCACACATCATCAGAAATTAGTCATCGTGGATGGCATAATCGCCTTTACCGGAGGGATTGATATCTGTTCAAACCGCTGGGACGATCGCTACCATCTCAAAAACAACACGGAGAGAACAGATATAGAGGGGAGCATCTACGGCGCCTACCACGACATCCAGTCCTATTTCACCGGCCCGGTCGTCAAGGCACTTTCCAAGCTGTTCACCAAGCGCTGGCTCGATTCCGGAGCAGAGGCGCTGAAACTTCCCGCAGTGCACAGCCAGATCCAGTTGGACGCGGCAGAGGCGTTTCCCCTCCCGACGTATCAAGTCGCGGTGAGCCGGACCCAGGCGCGCATCGACAGCATCGGTCAAAAAGGGATCCACGAGATCCGTCGCCTGTTCATCGATGCCGTAATGTCGGCCGACAGGCTCATTTATCTGGAAAGCCAGTACTTCAGTTCACAGGCCATCTACTGGTCCCTGATCGCCCGGATGACGACGCCCGACCGCCCCCCGCTCCAGATCATCATGATACTGCCCGACCGGCTCTCATTCACCGAGGAGCTGTTCCTGGGCCAGCCCCAGGTGAAGATGCTTCGCGCCCTGCAGCAGGTAGCGGAAAAAACTGGCCATAGCCTGAGAGTCTACTCTTCCGCGGCGCTCGAAGATGACGGTAAACGCCGAATGACCTTCATACATTCAAAACTGCTCCTCGTGGACGACAGGTTTCTCACCGTTGGCTCCGCGAATGCCACCAACCGCAGCATGGGGCTTGATACGGAACTGAACGTAAGCTGGGAGGCGGCGGACCCGGCCGGGCAGCCGGAGTTGGTGGCCGCCATCCGCGGGGTGCGAACCTCTCTGCTGGCGGAACACGCGGGGCTTCACGGCCGTGGCGAAGAGCAGAGGTTCGAGCGGGTCGAGGACCTTACCAGCCATCTCGAGGGCCTGGCCGATGACCCTGATGCAAGGCTTTGCCGCTATGCACCGGACGCCTTTCTGGAGAACAGCGACTGGACCGAAGCGCTGCAACCGATTGCCCTGGTAGTCGACCCGGAAAAGCCGGTCGATAGCGAGCTCATCTTCGAAAGTTTTTCCAAAATTGAGACCGGTTCCTTCGCCAGGGGTATTCTGAAGCTGGGTCAAGGCATCATCGGGATCTGACTGCGGTCCGTGCGGAAAGTAGGATTTTCCCCCTCTTGTTCACAAGCACTAAAATGATGTGGGCAGGCATTTGCTCGTGCATACTGTGCTAAGACCCTTGCATTAACATCCGAATCCGCATCGTTTATTTGGTACGGAGGATACTCTATGGGTGACAGAATTGGATACGCTAGGGTAAGCACAAAGGAGCAGAATATCGACAGCCAGCTTGATCAACTGGCAAAGGCAGGCTGCTTAAAGGTCATGACCGACACGATCAGCGGAACCACCAAGGATCGCCCAGGCTGGAGCGAACTAATGGCATGCCTCCGGACTGGTGACACGGTTGTCGTTACCGAACTTTCGCGCATGAGCCGCAGTTTGTTGCACTTCCTTACGACCCTCCAAGATCTTGAGAAAATGGGCGTCCATGTAGAGAGCCTGCGCGAAAACATTGATCCCTCAACTGCTACGGGTAGGGCGTTTATGGGGTTCATGGGGGTGATTCATCAACTCGAACTCGACCTAAAGGCCGAACGTGCTGCCGCAGGCCGAGCAAGTGCAAAGGCGCGTGGGAAAACTGGTGGCAGGCCCAAGACCGACCAAAACAAGCTAGAACTGGCTAGACTCATGTATGAGAAATCGGTAGAACTTCAAATGATGTCTGCAAACTGGCGGGAGTTGGCAGGCGTACTTTCTTCGTTTATCTCGCTGCAATAAAGAACACTTAACCGACGATGCTCCAGAATGAACGATGGGATGATAGTTGATGCAAGGGGTGATTCCCAATGCTGTTCATAACTCCAGCAGCGGACAAGTGGTTCGGCCCGAAGGTCGTGCGCCTATGTGTAAAATGTCTGCTTTTTTCAGCTACTGCAACTCAGGCGCAAGCTGGCTGGCCAACCTGCCATCTGAACAACGCGATTCAGGAAGGAACCCGGCTACACAGGGCACGTTAGTAAATAAACAAATGTGCGACATATTTCATGATTGGCAGCACCCTTTTCAGGAGCTTCCCGGTTATAATGGCTGCAGACCGAACTTTCAGCGCTTTCTGCCACTCCATCACGAAAGGGGTAAGACATGGGTCATTTGGTCGGGAAGGACATTTTTCGGGAACTTGGCAGGAAGATAGACGGTCTGGAGATGCGGGCGCCGTGGAACAAAAGGCTCCACGCGATACTGAAAGAGCTTTATTCTGCAAAGGAAGCCGACGTGGTCATCAAAATGCCGTACGGCCTCGCCACCTTCGGAGAGCTCGAGAAAATTACCGGTTATGAGAAAGCAGAGCTGCAGCGGATCCTCGACGGACTGACGGCAAAGGGTCTGGTTATGGACCTCTGGGTGAACGATGCCTATCACTATCTCCCCTCTCCAATCATCGTCGGCATCTTCGAGTTCACCATGATGAGGATGGGGCCGAAAGCCAACAGCAAAGAGTGGGCAAGGTTATTCCATGAATACTTAGACGGTGACGACTCGTTTTTTGAGCAAAATTTCGGCAATGGCCAGATCATCTCCAATATGCGGTCACTGCCGTACGAAGAGGTCATCGTTCAGTCGGAATACGTTGAGGTACTCGACTACGAAAAGGCGTCCCATCTCATCGATATTAATGATAAGTTCTCTATCGGGCTGTGCAGTTGCCGCCACGAAAAAATGCACCTTGGGAAAAAGGAGTGCGCAGTCCCTCTGGAGACCTGCACCCAGTTCGGCTACGCCGCTGACTTCATGGTCAGGAACAGTTTGGCGCGGGAGGCGAGCAGGTCTGAAATCAAGGAGGTCTTTGCCCAGTCAAGGGAAATGGGACTGGTCATGGCTGCTGACAACGTGCAGAAAAACATGAAGTTCGTCTGTCACTGCTGCAAGTGCTGTTGCAATGTCCTGCAGGCGGTAAACGAACGCGGCTATCCCAACCATCTGGTGACGTCCACCTTCCTGGCCGGTATTGATGGCGAGAAGTGCGTCGGTTGCGGCAAGTGCGCCCGTGCCTGTCCCATCAACGCTATATCCATGCAGGAGGTAGCAGTCCCGTCATCGGAAAAGACGCTGGCCCAAGTGGATACGGCCATCTGCCTGGGGTGCGGCGTATGCGCACTCAACTGTCCCTGCACTTCTTGCTTGCTCGTGAAACGGGAGCAGAGGGTGATCCACCCAGAAACCACGTTCGAAAGGATCATGCTGCAGAGCCTGGAGAGGGGCACCCTGCAAAACCAGATTTTTTCCGATTACCGGAGCTTCAACCATAAGTTTGCCCGAGCCTTCGTCGGCGCCTTTCTCAGATTGCCGCCTGTCAAGAAGGCTCTCTTGGGTGACCAGTTCCGGTCCAAGTTTCTCCAGGCTATGAAGGACGGGGTGAAAAGGCAGGGAAAGGAGTGGCTGACCGCTCTGTGAACTCGGCTCGGGGAATCCTGAGGACGGGTTAGCAGTACTCCGCCGGTGTAAAAACCAGACTTATTGCACCCGTCAAATTCGGGCATAGGTGGCGGCGTATCGACACCTGGGCCGTCCTGATTCTACTGGCCTTCTCGCCCGCGCCCGGTCATGCACTCATTTTGTTTTCGATTATGTTCAACTCCACTTGTCCCTACAATGGATTATGAACTCCTGCACGGCTACTCTAATCAAATACGAATCAGTACCCTCGGTATCCTCGACATAGATTTTGCAGGGACTTTTGTCAGCTACTGCCTTAACGTTGACCTCAGTCCCGGGGTATTGGTTCATCAACTCGCTCTTGAGGTGGGTGCACCACCTGAAAAGATCTTCTTCTGTAGCCTCGCCCATCGGCTCTAGAGTTTCCGTCAATTCAATCTTGGTAATCATGGCGTGTTCTCCTGCCGGTTAGCCGCCCGGGTCGTCTTTGAGTACCGCCGATCGCTTCCAGCAATCCTGCCCACAAAATGTGCTATGTTTATTCACAAGGGAGCAAGTATTTGCCCATATTGCCTCAAACCACAAGGATGGATATTGACTGCAAAAATATAAATATTCTCAGGTGCAGCCACGAAGGAGAAATAGCACCACTAATATCGGGATCGGAATTCCCAAGAGCCAAAGTATGATCCACCCTACCTTCCCTTCTTCCGTGTTGAGCATGACGAACCTCCATTTTCACTAAACTACGAGCATCTCCTGACTACTTCTCCAATAACTTCTCGACCTGGCCGATCTTCTTCTGAACTTTGCCGGTCATCCTTTCACCGAGACCTTCACCTTCCAACTTCGGATTATCGCTCAGCTTACCGGCAACCTCCTTGACCTTGCCCTTCAGTTCGTGAAACGTGCCTTCTGCTTGGTCCTTTGTACTGGTTTTCATGGAATTCTCCTTTAGCTTTTCGACGTGACCGCTGCCTGAGGCAGCAGAACATACGTCATTCTCATGTTCTGTCTATTAGATCACTAGCAACTACCGCGCCAGAGGATGCCCATCGGAATTGTACGTGCAACGACTTGATTATATGGTGGATATGGAAAGAGAGCGGAGGGGTTACCGGTGGCGAAATCAGTCACCGTTCAACAAATCTGCCAAATATGACGGATCACATTCAAGGTGCGGTCCGTCACTTCACCTGTGTCCTGAGGGTGGTAGCAAACCGGCGGCGCCCTGGTCCACCAGCCAAAGCAATCCACCGTCTACCGGCTTAATCAACCGGGCAGGGATGCTGCGCGGGTCTTGGGACTCTTGCAAAACTTTCCGCAAGATAGGCGCCTTGCCGTGCCCCGAGACCAGGAAAACTACCAGTGCCGCTTGATTGATGGCCACGGCCGTCAGGGTGAGCCGGTGCTCCCCTTCTTCGGCCAGATAGACATCGGCCACCCAGCGTTGCCGCTCTTCCAGGACTGAAGTGCCGGGAAATAGGGACGCCGTGTGGCCGTTCTCCCCGAGTCCCAGCAAAACCAGATCGAATCGGGGGCATCCGGCGGCGAAAAAGCCGCGCAGAAGCGCTTCATACTCCACTACGGCCTCTCGCGGTGAAGAATCGCAGATCATGGGATGGACCTGTTCGCAGGGAACAGGGACCTGACCGAGCAGCATCCGGCGCGCCACCAGGGCATTATTCCGGGGGTCGTCGGCAGGGACGCACCGCTCGTCTCCCCAAAAAACATGGGTTTTTTGCCAGGGAACCAGCGCACGGAACGGTTCGCGTGCCAGAAGTTCGTAGGTACGGCGCGGCGTGCTTCCTCCGGCGAGAGCAACTAGGAATCTGCCTCGGGCCTGCACGGCCTTGCGCGCCTCATCGGCAAAAAGTTCGGCCGCAGCGTGGCTCAAGGCCTCCAAATCAGCGCATATTCTGATCATGGAGTTTCCACAACCAGTTCATCCCTTTTGATGGCAGGTTGCAGCCAGCTATGGCCATCCCGTGCGATCAGCACGTCGGCCGCCTCCGGCCCCCAGCTCCCCGGCTGGTAATTGGGGAAGTCGGCCGTCGGTACCGAATCCCACGCCTCAAGGATTGGCGTGATGACGGACCAGGCGCATTCCACCTGGTCGGCGCGCATAAACAACGTGGCATCCCCGAGCATTATATCGAGGAGAAGTGTCTCGTAAGCTTCGGGAGTCGAGGCTTTGAAAGCCTCCTGATAGAGGAACTGCATATCCACCGGTCCCAGCATCATCTGCGTCCCGGGTTGCTTTGCCTGGATCCGTGACACGATCCCCTCTTCGGGCTGGATGCGAATCACGAGGCGGTTGGGCTGCCAGTTTTCCACAGCGGAGGCTGGAAACGGATGATGGGGAGCCGGGCGGAAAAGGATCGCGACCTCGGAGACCTTGTCGCGCAAGCATTTTCCCGTGCGAAGATAAAACGGCACTCCCTCCCAGCGCCAGTTGTCTATGACAAGTTTCAGTGCGGCAAACGTTTCGACGGGGGAATCTACAGCGACATCCGGCTCATCGCGGTAGGCAGAAACCCGTTTGCCACCGACCAATCCGGATCCGTACTGGCCGCGTACCGCTACATGGTGAACATTCTCCGGGAGAATCGGGCGGATAGCCCGCAGCACGTCAACCTTCCTGTTGCGGACTTCGTTGGCATCGAATGAGACAGGAGGTTCCATGGCGATCAAGCAGAGAATCTGGAGGAGGTGGTTTTGCACCATGTCGCGCAGAGCTCCGGCATGGTCATAATAGCCGCCTCGATGGCCGACTCCCACCGTTTCCGCCACGGTGATCTGGACATAATCAATATAACGCCGATTCCAGAGCGGCTCGAAGAGGGCATTGGCAAAGCGGAAGGCGAGGATGTTCTGTACCGTCTCCTTGCCGAGGTAGTGATCGATACGGTAGATCTGGGACTCGGAGAACATGCCGGTGAGGAGCTGGTTCAGATCGCGGGCGGTCTGCAGATCGTGCCCGAATGGCTTTTCCACCACCAGCCGATCCCGTTGGCAGTCCTTACAGAGCTTAAGCTTCTCCAGTTGATGAGCCACGGCTCCCACCAGGGTCGGTGGAAGGGCGAAATAGAATATATGATCTGAGGCAGCTTGCCACTTGCTGTCCAAGTCACCCAGTCGCCGCTTGAGCTCGGCACCTGTTTCCTGCCCGATCAGGTCCCCACTGATAAGGGAAATGCAGGAGACAAATTCCTGCCAAACCTGCTTTTCGGATTTGCCTCGTCTGGAAAACTGATCGACGCCTTCCCGCAACCGCCGGTGGAATTGCTCGTCAGTAATCTCCTTTTCGTCAATGCCGATGACGGCGAATTGCCGGGGTAGATGGTGATCGAGGAAGAGATTGTAGAGCGCAGGAATCAGTTTGCGCCAGGCCAGGTCCCCACCGGCACCGAAGATTATCATCACGATCGGTTCGGACTGTTTAATGCTCATGGCTTTGCACCTCTCATGCGTCACCGACGTGATCGCCTTTAGTGGAGGCCCTTGCTGTTATCCATCTTTTCCGCCTGCGGGCTTTTCATGATGTCCACCGAAACCATAGCGCATGGCTGACAGGATCCGGTCGGCAAAATCGGCCTCCCCTCGCGAACTGAAGCGTTCATAAAGTGCAGCGCTCAGTATGTGGGAAGGTACTCCCTCTTCAATCGCAGCGATGACCGCCCAGCGTCCTTCTCCGGAATCTGATACCCGTCCTTTGAAATTTTCCAAATCGGGATTCGCCTGCAGTTCGTTTGCAGCAAGGTCGAGCAGCCATGAAGCGATCACGCTCCCACGACGCCAGAGCTCCGTAATCTCGGACAGATTCAGGTCATACTGATAGTTTTCCGGATGACGCAGCGGCGTTGTCTCTGCGTCCACTTCCCGCTCCAGCTTGCCGGCATTGGCATGGCGGAGAATATTGAGCCCCTCGGCATAGGCGGCCATCAGCCCGTATTCGATGCCGTTATGCACCATTTTCACGAAGTGTCCTGCGCCACTGGGCCCGCAGTGGAGATACCCCTGTTCGGACGTTCCAGCCTCCTTTTCCCTGCCCGCTGTGCGCGGGGCAGCACCGATGCCTGGAGCAAGGGCTGCGAAAATCGGGTCGAGCTGCTCCACGGCTGACTTTTCGCCCCCTATCATCAGGCAATAGCCTCTCTGCGCTCCCCAGACCCCGCCGCTGGTCCCGACGTCGAGATAGCGAATACCGGGTGACTGCAGCTGGGCCGAGCGGCGGATGTCATCCAAATAATAGGAGTTGCCGCCGTCAATAAGCATGTCGTTGTGGTCCAGAAGCGGCGTGAGCTTGGTAATCATCGAATCCGTAACGGCGGCCGGCACCATCAGCCAGACTACCCTCGGCTTAACCAGTCTGGCGACAAAGTCCTCAATTGACCTCGCGCCCAGAGCCCCTTCGCGTTCAAGCGTTGCCACTGCGTCGGTTTTCATGTCAAACACGACACATTCATGGCCTTTTTGCAGCAGGCGGCGCACCATATCAGCGCCCATGCGCCCCAATCCGATCATGCCCAGTTGCATCAGTCGCCTCCTGGTATTATGTGAGCGCGACCGCCGCCAGCTTGGCACGGGTCAGCGTCAAAAGCGGATTATTTTTCACGATGTTTTCATCTCTCTTTCCAGGGTTGTGATCTTGTCCAGACGGCGAAGATGACGCTCTGCACCGCTGAAACGAGCGGCGATAAATGTTCGAATCAGCTCCCAAGCCAGGGCCTCGCCAACCACAAGGCTGCCAAGGCAGATGACGTTCATGTCGTCGTCTTCCACTCCCTGATGGGCGGAAAAGTTGTCATGAATCAGGGCGGCATGCACGCCGGGGATCTTATTGGCGACGATGCATGCCCCTACGCCACTGCTGCAAAGGGCGATGCCCCGTTCCACCTCTCCCCTGACCACGGCCTTTGCCAAGACAATGACGAAATCCGGGTAGTCATCGGCAGGATCCAGTTGCATGGCGCCGAAATCGGTCACCTCATGGCCGGCCGACTTGAGTGCCGCCGTCATCCGCTCCTTCATGGCAAAACCGCCGTGATCGGCAGCTATCCCGATACGCATCAGAGGTTCTCCTTCATGCTCCCCAGCAGAGCAAGGGCCCGCTGGCAGACATTATCCACGGTAAAACCATATTCTCGGAGTACGACCTCACCAGGCGCCGAAGCACCGAACTGATTCACCCCAAGGATATCACCGTCGATTCCCACGTAACGGTGCCAGCCCAGGGGAGAGCCGGCCTCGATGGCCAATCGCTTCGTCAATGCCGGCGGAAGCACCGAATCCCGGTATTTCCGGGGTTGCCTGTCGAATAGCTGCCAACATGGCATAGAAACAACTCGTACATAAATGTTCTGCCGTGCGAGCTCTTCCTGCGCGGCCAGCGCAAGATGAAGTTCCGACCCGGTGGCGATCAGAACTAGGTCGGGTTTCCCTCCTGTCGCGTCGTTAAGAACATATGCACCGCGCCTGAGCCCTTCAGCCGGGGCATAGCTCCTCCGGTCGATGGTCGGGATATTCTGGCGTGAAAGGATAAGCGCCACCGGTCCGGAACTTTCGAGCGCCACCTGCCAGGCCACGGCGGTCTCGTTGGCGTCGCCTGGACGGATGACGAGGAGGTTGGGTATCGCCCTGAGTGCCGCCAAATGCTCGACCGGTTGATGGGTGGGGCCGTCTTCACCAAGCGCGATGCTGTCATGGGTGAAGACGTGGATCACATGGAGCCCCATGAGCGCCGCCAGCCGCAGCGACGGGCGGAGGTAATCGGAAAAAGTGAAGAATGTGGCGCCGAAAGGGATAAGCCCGCCATGTGCCGCCATGCCGTTAATGGCCGCCGCCATGGCATGCTCCCGAACGCCGAAATGGAAGTTGCGCCCCGCGCGGTCCCACACCTCGCCAATCGTCCCCTGCCGGTCGGCGGGCAGCATCTCGGGGCTTTCGAAATCCCCCATCCCCTTGAGAGCGGTATTGGTCGACGGGTCGAGATCAGCGGAACCGCCAACGAGAGAGGGAAGCCGGGAAGCAATGGCGTTCATTACTTTTCCAGAGGCAGCGCGGCTTGCCATCCCTTTTGGGTCAGCGGGAAAGGAAGGGATATCCGCGTCCCAACCTTCAGGGAGGCTCCCTTCCATAGCCCGGCGCAACTCCTTTGCAAGTTCAGGGTACTCACGCGCATAGGCGGACAGCATGGTGTCCCAGGTCTGCTCACCCTCCTTTCCGTTTGGGAGCGCCTTGCGGAATTGACACAGGGCTTCCTCCGGAATATAGAATTTCGGTTCTGGCGGCCACCCCAGGTTCTTCTTGGTAAGAAGCACTTCGTCCTCTCCCAGCGGTGAGCCGTGCGCCTCGAACGTGTCCTGCTTGTGAGGAGAGCCAAAGCCTATATGGGTCCTGACGATTATGAGGGAAGGCTTGTCGGCAGTGGAACGAGCTGTTTCAATGGCATCATGAATCGCTTCCGGATTATTGCCGTCCGTCACTGTCTGCACGTGCCATCCGTACGCCGCGAATCTTTGGCCACGGTCCTCGGTGAAGGTGAGCTCGGTTGTCGCCGCAAGGGTGACGCGGTTGTCGTCGTATAAATATATCAGCTTGCCCAGTTGCAGGTGGCCGGCAAGCGAGGCCGCCTCCGCAGCAACACCTTCCATGAGGTCGCCATCGCTGACTATCCCATAGGTGAAGTGATTGATGATATCGAAGCCGGGACGGTTGTAACGTGCGGCAAGGTGCGCCTCGGCCATGGCCATACCCACACCGTTGCCGAAACCCTGGCCGAGGGGGCCGGTGGTTATCTCGACTCCGGGCGTATGCCCCCGTTCGGGATGCCCCGGGGTTTTGCTCTGCCACTGCCGGAATCGTTTGATCTCATCCAGTGACAGGTCGTAGCCGGTAAGGTGGAGAAGGCTGTAGAGGAGCATCGAGGCATGACCGGCGGAGAGAACGAAGCGGTCCCGGTTGAACCATTTGGGATTTGCCGGGTTGTGGCTGAGAAAACGGCTCCAGAGCATATAAGCCATCGGAGCGGCTCCCATCGGCATTCCCGGATGTCCGCTGTTGGCATTCTGCACCGCATCGATCGAGAGGAAGCGAATCGTGTTAATGCAGAGCAGATCAATGCTGGCATCCTTCATTGATACCTCCCTAAATGTATAATGTTGGGTGAGAACCGAAAATCACCCTGTCTGGTCGATTCCCTGATTACTCCTTAGGGAAACCATCCCGTGTTTCCTGCTTGATTACCTTATCCAGCCGCTCCTTCGCTTCTTGCAGACTGTTATTGTATTTTTTTACTCCCCATCGGGAAACAGGCCTGGTGCGTTTACTGGCATAAATGCCGCTGTGATTTGCTTTCACGTTTCAGGTAATAGTATACCCCCATGTTTCGTACATGCATTAGCATCAGTCTGGGCATGGCCTCTCCCTGGGTTACTTCCCTACAACCTGTCCAGGATGTTGCATGTGCAGTCCAGTTTCCTTGCTATGGGGATTTTCCTGTCACCGATGATCGCCGGTAAGGAGCCGCGCCATCAGGACAAACTGACCCTGATCCTCTTGGGTGCGCCGATCGTTGTTCCCGCAATTTTATTTGGGAACCGAAAAAAACGCTTGCGAAAGGCTCAGCGGCTGCTAATCTGGTTAAAAATTACAAACCGCTAATAAAGGAGCAGCCATGACCAACCTACCGGAATTGGATCCGCTGGAACTCAACACGATCGACCTCAGCACGAACGACATGGTCATCAGACTGGGCACACTCGCAGACCTCATCGACGCCCACCATGGTTACGGGGACGATCTCCCCGAGGAGGTGTTCGGGTCGGCACGGTTCAGGGCACTCGCCACGGAATTACACCAGACAGCCCAGGAGGCGGTCAACAAGGATACCGCCAAGGTCGCCAAAAAGCATGAGAAGCACAAGGAGGCCGCTGTTGCCATAGCGGTGTTCGGCCAGTTTGCCGTAATGAGGTCGATCCACAAAAAAGACCCCAGTTACCTCGACAACCTCGGCTTTGTACGGAAGGTCAGGAGAACCGGGAAGAAAACCGCCTGTGCGCCCCACCTCACCTCTCCCGATCCGTTTTCCGTCAAGCACGGACCCGAAAGCAGATCGCTCGTCTTCAAAATCGGCGCGTTGAAGTGGGCCTCCCACTACGATGTCTATGCCTGCCTCGGTGATCCCAACGACGAGGGCTCCTGGTTTTTGGCAGCCACCTTTTTCAACACGCGCAATACGCAGATAGACGGGCTGGAGCCGGGAAAAGTGTGCATGTTCCGGGTGCGGGGTGTAGGAGCAGCAGGCTTCGGCCCCTGGTCCAGCATCATAAAAATCATGGTCGTTTAACCATCCCCGCCACAACCCGGGTAGCGAAAAGGGGCGACTCCTCGGGAGTCGCCCCTTTTTTACGACCTTCAATCCTCCCTTCTCCCCCTGGTTCCGCGGGCCCGGTTAAGTTGCCGAGGCACTTCTTCCGTTTCCCAGCGTATCGCACACTTCTGATATCATCGTTTGTCGCGGCGGATCTCCAACTTGGCGAAAATGTATCGTTATGCCGAGAGGCATCAAGCGTTCGCCGGAAAAGCTATCGGTATATTTCCGCCCATCATTCGTTTCCCCGAAAAAGTATCGTTATGCGGTGAGGCATCAAGCGCTTGCCGAAGAAGTTATCGATATTTCCCTGCCCACCACGCGTTTCCCGGAAAAACTAACGTTTTCCGGAGAGGCGTCTTGCATTTATCGAACAATCTATCGTTATTTCTCTGCCCATTAAACGTTTCCCGGAAAAAGTGCCGTTTTCCCGGGAGGCATCATGCGTTTGTCGAAAAAGTTGTCGTTATGCTTCTGTCCATCACCAGTTTCCCGGAAGAAGTATCGATTTGCCCCCCCCCTCACGGTTCCGAATCGCTCGGCGGGCCACGCCGTGGGCTTTTTCAATCAACCTTCTTCAAGATCACTCCCAGAGGGCAGGGAACACGATGTCAGTCCGTGTTGCCTGCCACGTCCTCCGTATTTACCTTGCTATGGGGTGAAGATGATATTCGTTCAGCGACGGTACGGAAATGAAAACCGTAGATCGTCAGCGTTATCGCCAGCGGAAGCAATCGCGGTTTCCTGACGAGCGTCCAGGCGAAAAGCTTCCAGTAGTACTGCCGCTCTTTTCCGAGTATGCCGAGAAACAACACGGAACGAAAAAACGCCCTGATATCCCGCCGCTGCAGCTTGGCAAATTGAGATGGCCCCGAAAGTCGGTATTCTTTCAAAAAAGTCAGCAGGCGGGCGTAAAAGTAGTCGGGGGAATAGATGGTTCTGATCAGACGCTGATAGCCGTCTACCAGGACTTGAGAGTTCATCTTCGGAAGGTAGTTGAGGAAGGTATCAGTGTTGTTTCCGGTCGAACCGCTGATGATTCTTCCCTCACGTAAGAGACGGTCATGCAGCTTGGTTCCCCGCAGGACCATCAATATCCCCACCATGGCCGTGACAATACCGCTTTCCTGGATGAAGCGGATCTGCTTGTCGAAGATGGCCGGCGAATCGCTGTCGAAACCGACAATGAACCCTCCCTGCACCTGCAGCCCCGCCCGGTGGATGGACTGCACAGATGCAATGAGGTCGCGGTTGCGGTTCTGGATTTTCCCTGTTTCCCTGAGCGCATTATCTTCGGGGCTTTCGATGCCGATGAAGACCTCCCGGAATCCGGCGGTGAACATCAGTTCCATGAGCAGAAGATCGTCAGCCAGATTAATGGAAGCCTCGGTATAGAAGAAATACGGGTGCCCACGCTCCTTCATCCACGAGATCATCGCCGGCAGAACCTCTTTCTTCAACTTCTGCTTGTCGCCGATGAAGTTGTCGTCAACGAAAAAGACCCATCCCCGCCACCCCCTGAAATAGAGGGCATCCAGTTCGGCGATCACTTGATCCGGCCCCTTGGTTCTCGGCTTCTGACCGAAGAGCTGAGTGATGTCGCAGAATTCGCAGTCGAAGGGGCATCCCCTGGAATACTGGATATTCATGGAAGCGTACTTGCGCATGTCTATGAGCGCCCATCGGGGCAGCGGCGTGCGTAAGATGTCGGGGCGGCCGTCGGGAAGGTACAGCCGCTGCGGCGTCCTTTTTTCCAGATCTGCCAAAAACCGTGGCAAGGTCACTTCGGCCTCACCGAGCACGAGGTGATTCACAGTCGGGAATTCGTCATGACAGGTCGTGAAAAGCGGGCCTCCGCCGACGGTCTTGACCCGCAGATTGCCGCAGCGCTCCAGAACCTCCTGTGCCGACTCCCTCTGGATCGTCATCGCACTGATGAAAACGTAGTCGGACCACTGGATGTCACAGTCCGAAAGCCGCTCGACATTCATATCGATCAGCCTCATGTCCCATTGTTCCGGAAGCATTGCCGCCACCGTAAGGAGCCCGAGGGGGGGGAAAGCCGCTTTTTTGCCTATAAAAGGCAAGGCATGGCTGAAGCTCCAGTATGTGTCAGGGTACTGGGGATAGACGAGTAGAACCTTCATTTTCTCCTCACTTGAGCATGCCGGAGTTAGGCAATCCTACCCCCCAAGCATGCGCAACTTGGCGAGCACAATAATCTTGCCATCCGCGTGTCAATACTGGACGTTATAAATGACACCTAATTTTACTGCAGCAAGTAGGGGGAGGCAATGCGGCCGAAGTAGAGTCACAGTCTGATACAGTCCCGGCTGGTTTGTCCCAACACCCCCCAGGCCGACCATTTCCTGCTTGTCCTTAGGGGGACCATAAGAATACAGCCAAGTCCTATGGAAGAAACTTCCAGCCCGATGGAGAACCTCGGGTTGAGGAGAGGGTGAGAATGGCAGATAGACCATTCCTGTCGATTTATTGCCCAATAGTGCGATTCACCGGATAATAGTTGCCATGCAAAGTGGGGTTGGTTAGTATGCAATCAGGAGGTGCGCATGCGAAATGAGCAGGTTATGCGGACAGTTGAGAACGACAGGTTGGAAGTTGCTATCGAGGCATTGAACGGGAGCATTGCCCGATGGACCGAACAAGGCGAGCAGCACACGACTGCCATCCCGGGATTGTCGCTGTTCCGGCGGGAGGAGCCGACCGAGCCGATTAGCGGCCTTTACGATCCGAGCATCTGCATGGTCACCCAGGGGGCCAAGCGCGTGCAACTCGGCGAGGACAGCTATGTGTACGACACGCGGCACTATCTCATCACTGCCGTTCATCTGCCGACGGTTGTGCAGGTTATCGAAGCGAGTCGGAACAAGCCCTACCTTGGACTCCGGTTGAAGTTTGATCACCGTGAGGTTTCCCAACTGATGGCGGACAGCAATCTTCCAGCGCCCCGTACACAGCAGTCGACCCGCGGCATGGCATTAGGTGAGGTCACACTGCCGCTACTCGCCGCTTTTCAGCGCTTGCTCGACTTGCTCGACGAAAAGGAGGACATTCCGATCCTGGCGCCGAACATTCAGCGGGAAATCATCTACCGCTTACTTGTGGGGGATCAAGGTGCGCGCCTGCGCCAGATCGCGTCGACAGGCAGTCAGAGTCAACAGATAGCGCGGGCCATCGATTGGCTCAAGGGCAACTTCACACGACAGCTGCGTATCGAGGATCTCGCAGCGCAGGCACGCATGAGCGCTTCCACCTTCCATCACCACTTCCGGTCCATGACCGCTTTGAGTCCGTTACAGTTCCAGAAGCAGTTGCGCCTGCACGAAGCCAGGCGCCTTATGCTGGGAGAACATCTGGATGCCGCAACGGCTGCATTTAATGTAGGCTATGAGAGTCCTTCGCAGTTCAGCCGTGAATACAACCGTTTCTTTGGCGCGCCGCCACTACGCGACATCAACAAATTACGTCGGATACCCAGCGCCGGGTAGTGTTACGTCCCAGGCCGTACTCCCTACTTCAGAACGCTTGTCACTGCGGGATCGTTCAGCAGCAGTTCGAGTTTCCTCTTGAAGGCGACGGGAACTGCCTCTTTTGCGTGCCCCGGAGGTGACCAGAAACTTCCTCCCAGCTCGTCTTCACCCTTTATTTTTTTCTCCACCACCCGGGTCCCCTGGCTGTCCATCACGGTCAATACCAGATCGTAGCTGAGCCCGGTGTTTTGGAAGGTGCTGGACAGCCATTCGTTTATGGTAAGTAGCATCAAGGTGTTGGCACTGGTTGCCTTGAGCTTGTCGACTACCTGCGTCTGGGGCTCATTGGGCTCAACCGAAACGGGAAGGCAGACAAATCCTTTTTTCTTCAGGGCTGCACAGATCACGGAGGACGTGTCGTCGGCCAGCGGTTTTCCGCTTTCGGTGCTGACGTTAAAGGGGTTTCCGAAGCCGCCTCTGAAATTACCCACGTAGTTCCTCTCTTTCTCGCCGTTCTTGATATAATTGCGATTGTCCTGTGAGGTGACCGCCACCGTTGCATTGCCGGAAGCGCCCAGGTCAAGCTCGGTATCGTGGTAGCGTATCTGCTGCCCTGCGGCACAACCTCCGAGACAAAGTGCCGATACCAACATGACAATGGTTGCCAGCAGTCGATTCTTCATGGGTATTCTCCTTTCGCGCAGCTCAGGGTGATGGTTTGTCCAGCTTTGGCAATGGACGGAGCTTACAGGTGACCGGACTGTTTGCCGGTCATGCTCTCTATCACGACTTTGAAAACGGTGGTGAGCTTCACGGGTTCGGCGGGAAAGGAAAACGACTTACCCGAGTACTGCTTCATGATGGTGTCCAGCGCCGTCACCTTCTCTTCGACGTCCTCGATAATGACCGCTTTGCCGAATCCGATAACGCTTTGGTATCTCATGCTCCAGTTGCAGGCCAGTTGGTGTTCGACGACCTCGGCGTTTATGTCGAATTCAAAGCAGACGTTGCTGTTTTTTCTGATCATCTCGATCTTATTGCCATTCAGGGCGGAATGAAAGTACAGGCACCCATCTTGGTACCCGAAGCAGAGCGGGACAACGTATGGACGCAGCCCATCGCTCAACCCGAGCCGACATACCAGCGATTTCTGGATCACGGCTGCCAGAGCTGACACGTCGGTAATCTCTTTATCGTTTCTTCTCATCACACCCCTCTTATCTTGCTTGGACAAAATATGCAGCAACCGCCGAGCATCCCTAATCCACCTGTCAGGTCATCTCAACACCAGCCCATCCACGCGCGTCGTACCGTTACGAATCAGCAGCTTCCCCTTTACCGCCGTCTCTCCCGACTTCGAACTGAAGCCGGCGTCGTAGCCGCCTTTTAGGAAGACGCGCACCGCACGGTTCAAGGTGAGGCCGCCGTCATCGAACAACCTGGCCCGCGTCTGGATAACCGCATCGTTTGCTGCGGATGCATAAGCCTCAGAAATCATTATATAGTTTCCTCCACCGAGGATCCTTAGCGGCGGCGAGGCGTTGAAGGTGGTAGTCACTGTCTTGTCGCCGTCCATGGCAACATCGCAGGCGGTTCCGTTAACGGTGCAGGCGCTGCTCCACCCGCCAAAGAGGGAGTCGGCGTCCGGTGTCGGGATCAGGTTTACCGTCGCATCCTCGACAAACTGAACCGGCGCGCAGCTTGTTCCCTTGCTGCACGAAACGCCGCCGTTGACCGAGCCCCCTCCCGTTCCGGCAAAGGTGAGGGTCAGGGTATGTTTGGCAATGAACGGGGTGACGCTTCCTGAGGGGGCCGAGGCGGCGCCGGTCCCGGCCGAATTTGTGGCCGCCACGGTGAACGTGTAGGCGGTCCCGTTGGCAAGCCCGGTAACGGTGATGGGGCTGGCACCGGCCGCTGCCGTGATGCTGCCCGGGCTGGCGGTTACCGTGTAGGAGGTGATGGCGCCGCCACCGTCGGAGGCCGGAGGGGTGAAGGAGACGGTCGCCTGGGCATTGCCCGCCGTTGCGGATACGCCGGTGGGCGCACCGGGCTTCACGGCGACGGCATTGCTACTGAAGCTTACCTTGGCGCCGTCGGAGGAACTGCTGTTACTGACCAGCAGCTGTACCTCTGCCGTCTGGGCGGATTTGAAGGAGGGGACGGTGATGGTCCCCGATTGCCTGTCCAGCGGATAGCGGGCTATGGAACCGTCGGTCCCCTTCTTCAGGGCGACGACGTCGGTCCCGGTCGTGACATTGCTGAGAGTGAGCCTGAGATCCGCCGGAGCGGTTGCGGAGGGGAGGAACCTGTAAAAGGCGAAGGAATAGTGGGGAAGCGTGGCGACGGATGCTGAGGCGGCCGACAAGGTGACCGGGAACTGCGAAAAGGTCGCGATGGGAGCGACGGCCGGTATCTGGCTGAGGTCGCTCCTATGGGTGGTCCAGTCGGCCGGGTAGAGGGTTTCGGCGAATCCGGAGAACTCGCCCGAGAGCGTGCTCCCGTTTCTGCCGAGGACCGTTTCGATGACCGGAAAGATCGGTATGTCGCTGCCGTCACCGGGGACCGCCGTGGCCGCGAGCTGGGTCCAGATGTCCTTGACCAGAACCGGCGAGTGGCGTTCCGCGAGGGACCTGTTGAAAATCCAGCGTCCGTATTCGGAACCGCCGTCGGCGTGCCCGTTCAGCGAGATGGTGCTCGAATGGGCCAGATAGCTCGGCAGGTAGTCGTAGAGCTGGTTCACCGAATCGAAGACTTCATCCTCCATCCAGGTGGCGGTCGCTTCGGCATACCAGACATCGAAATAGTAGTTGTAGCCAAACTGTACAGCGTGATGGTACTCGTGCGCGGCCGTGACCGAGAGGCTCTCAAGCGGCGTATAGGAACCGTACATGGGGTCGGTGAAGGCCCTGTCGATTTCGATGTAGCTCGCCGACGAGACCGTCACTGAGCCGGTAGTCGTGGTGTATCCGTACACTCCCTGCGTGGTGAGATCCAGCAGATAGACGTCGTATCTCGTCCCGGGGGGCGGACGATACCCCATGGCGACCACTTCCACCTGGTAGACATGGTCGAAGACCTCCCCGACCTTCTCCACCCAGTCCGGCGTACCGTTTTGGTCCGCGTCGGTGAGATCGGGAGCGTCTACGCCCCAGGTTGCGTAATGGATGGTGAAATGTCCGCCGGCGGAGGGAAACAAGCCCTCTTCGGCAAGGATCGGCCGAGAGATTTCCTTGGCGAGGACCTGCTGCGTTGCGGATGCCAATTTTTTCCAGTCGCGTTTCAGGTCGCGATGCAGTGAAGTAAGGCAGCGCTCGGCGCGTTCGGCGACCTCGCCATTTGGTGCGCCGGTCGCGCTGAGTCGGGCCGACTTTGCCTTGGGGGCGAACCGCGACAGGTAGTAGTCATCCAGCGCGCCCGCTGAAACCGTCGCAGGGGAGAGGAAAACGGAAAAGCAAAACCAGCAAATCACTACCATAGCACAGGCCAAGGCGCCCCGCTGTGCCTCCACGCATTGCATTAGAACTCCTTTACCACAGACAGAGAGTACGGCAATTTCGATCCATTGTCAGCACGGGTGATGCCTCTGCCAGAGATGCGTGAACGCACACCTCAAGTTGAACCGAACCCGAGCGCCTTTCATACAGCTTGAATGCCCCCGCAACTATCGCCTCTTGCGGCAGGAAAATCAAGATAGATATAAACGTCGGCACTTTTCGTATTTTTCTTGATATGTTTTTTTCAGGGTGAGGGGCTGCTTAATGGCTAACTGGCAAAACCATATACAGACACAGACACAGACACAGACACAGTCACACTCCCCTTTCCGTTTGCGCATCTGCAGGCAGCCAGTATACTACTTTGAGTTTTAAATGCCCGGAAGCGGCAATTGCAAGCATAGTCCACACAAACACCCCCTCCCCCTCCCCCAGCCCCTCCCATCAAGGGGAGAAGACCGAGCGGGAGAGTGGTACTAATCAGCAGAGGAAAACATGCACTTTCCTGCCATGACCTGGTGGCAAGGAGAGAACAGGAGAATCTAGATGGGATCGAAAGGACGCGAGATTGTCGGCATGAACGTAGAGGAACTGCTGGGGCTCTTGCAGCGGGCCTATTGCGACGAGTGGTTTGCCTATTACCAGTACTGGCTGGGAGCCAAAGTGGTCAAAGGACCGATGAAGGACGCCGTGGGAGCGGAACTGCTGGTGCACGCCACCGAGGAACTGGCACACGCGGACCTGGTGGCCCTGCGCATCATCCAGCTGGGCGGGGCGCCGATAACCCGGCCGGAGGACTGGTACAAGCACAGCAACTGCGGCTACGAGGCCCCGGATGACCCCTATGTGAAAATCGTGCTGGAACAGAACATAAAGGGGGAGCAGTGCGCCATCGGTGTCTACAAGAGGCTTTTGGACATCACCAGGGAGAAGGATCCGGTCACCTACAACATGGTGCTGACCATCCTGCAGCAGGAAGTCGAGCACGAAGAGGATCTGCAGGCGCTTCTGGAGGATTACGAACTGCTGGTTGGCGCCATCAGGGGTTAGACACCCGGTGAGCGGCGGCGCGTCCTGGCGCGCCGACCGTTCTCTGCACCCGTTGCGCCCCCCAACACTGCGAGTTCCCAGCCGCGAATCGGCAACTCGTCAGCTAATAGACCATCGCATGATCGACCAGGCATCTGCCCTCTGACTCTACGAATACGGCCTCCGCCACATGTCCATCTGAAGTTTTGGAACAGAACTGCTGCCAGATTACTGCCGCAGATGCTTCCCTTCACCACCTTTTTCATTCTGTCAGTGAAATCGCGGGCGTGTTTCTCATAGTTAATTTCTGAAGACCCTTGGTTATCCATTATCGGGACACTACTTTCAATATCTCTTCAACACCCTTATTGGCAAGGATAATGTTATCCGTTTGTTAGTCAACAATGTGGTGATAGACTTTCGCAGGGTGGAACAAAAGCCCCACTGGATGCCGGAGGTGTTATGAAAAAGTTGATTTTCCTGGCGATGTTGTTATGCGCCGACTCGGCTTTGGGATTTGGATTCGGACCGGACAAAAAAGCTCATTTCGGGACGAGTGTCGGTTATGGTCTGGTTGCCGGAACGACCGTTTATCACTATGCAGAGCAGATGGGGCCGACTGAACGTATGCTGACCTCTTCCGGGTTGGCCCTGGTTCCCGGGCTTGCCGTAGAGATTAGCGATGAATTTTCGAAAGAGCACCATTTCAGCTGGGGTGACTTGACGGCCGATGCCTTGGGTGCCGTTACCGGCGCCGTTGCAGCAGAGCTGATAAACGGCCAGTTATGGATATCGGCTTCCGGCAAGCAGATACGGCTGGTAGGGAAGTGGTAGACTTGACTCCCCTGCCCTGCCGTCATCCCAACAGTTTCAGACCTTCCCGAAACAGCATAACCGCGAACAGTATCAGAAGTACCCCGAGAAGACGCATGGTGTACAGGTAGAGCCTGCTAGTGAGAAGGAGCCGGGATCTGCCGACCCCGATGGCGAGAAGGATCTTTGAGCCGACCAGCGACAGGTAGAAAGTTCCGATGAAGGCACAGACGGCTGAAAGGCCGATGCTGAGGGACTTGGTCAATACCGGCGCTCCGACGCCGATCCAGAACAGGTACGGGTGCGGACTGAGGAAATTGGTCACTATCCCTTTTTGCAGGGATCTCGACTGTTCCTTCGGCAGGTCGAGCTGGACCGCCCGGGTCCGGATCGCTTCATAGCCCGTGAACATCACGAAGACGCCGCCCGCCAGGGAGACCATTCCCAGGATGGATTGATAACCGGACACTTTTACCAGGACAGCCAGGGTGATCAGGATGATGGGCAGGTCGGTGACGATGGGCGCCAGGGCGACCTTGACGCCGGCCCTGGTGCCATGGTGCAGCGTTTCCGAAATGACCAGCATCAAAAGCGGCCCCGGCGACAAACCGGCAGAAAGCCCGAGGATGATGCCGATGCCGAGAAAATGTATCATGATATCGCCTGTCAAAGTGACCGTTTCCCCTCACAGGGAATCACTTTTTCATGTCTTTGAAGGTGTCCTGCATCTTTTCTCCTGCTTTTTCCATCTGCTTGCCGGCCTTTTCGGCCGCCTGGTCGATTTCCCTGCCGGCTCGCTCAGCCGGGCCTTCCTTTTTGCATCCGAACAGTCCAACAACCATGACGCCTGACACCAGCACTGCGACGGTACTCCTGCGGAATTTCGTCATGTGGCTTCTCCTGTTTTTTTAGATGGTTGTGTTCGTGAGCGGGAAAGAGTTGCGTCCTCGGCCTCGGCCAAAGCCAAAGCGAACGCCGAGGGGGTCCGGCTCAGGGGAAGCGAACCGGCGCGATTACCCGGCCCGCCGGCGGATCAGGTGCACCGAGGTCGCCTTGAAGGAGGCATAGACAGCCTTGCCCTCCGAAAGCTCCAGGTTGGCAAAGGACTCGCGGGTCACATAGGCCGTCAGGGTGAAGCCGCACTCCAGCCGCAACTTGAGAAACGGCCCCATGGACGCGATCTCGACGATACGGCCCGCAAACACGTTCCTCGCGCTGCTCTTCTCGGAAGGATTATTGACGCTCACCGTGACGTTCTCGGGCCTGATGCAGCAATAGACATGGTCGCCCGCCATCTCGCTGCCGACGGTGTCTATCTGCCTGCCCGCAACCAGCACGGACATCTGCTGGTCCCGGTTGCTGAGCACTTCGCCTTCCAGGATGGTCTCCATGCCGACGAAGTTCGCCACGAATTCGTTCACCGGCTTGTTCATCACGGCGGCGGGCGTGCCGAGCTGCACGATCTTGCCGCTGTTCATGACGACGATCCGGTCCGACATCCTGAGCGCCTCGGACTGGTCGTGGGTGACCAGCACGGCGGCTATCCCCTTTTCGCGGATGACGCGGTCCATGTCGTCGGTGAGCGATTGCCTGGTGGGCGGATCGAGGTTGGCGAAGGGCTCGTCGAAGAAGATCAGCTCCGGCTCCACGGCGAAGGCGCGCGCGAGGCTCACGCGACGGGCCTCGCCTCCGGAGAGCTTGCGGGCGGACCGCTGCGCCATGTCAGCCAGGTTGAACATCTCAAGGTACGTCATCACCCGGCTGCGTATCAGGGAACGCTCAAGCCCCCTGATCTTCAGGCCGCTCGCCACGTTGTCGTAGACGGTGGCGTCGAAGAGCAGCGGCTCCTGCAATACCATGGCGATCTTGCGGCGCAACTCGAGCCGCGAGGCGTCGGAGCGGATATCTTCGCCCCGGTAAACAAGCGAGCCGCTTCTTCTCTTGATGAGCCCCATGACGGCGAGGAGCAGGGTCGATTTCCCCGCCCCGTTCGGGCCGATCAGGGAGACGAACTCGTTCTCGTACAATGAAAAAGAGGGTATATCGAGTATCTGCACGCCGCCTCGATCCACCCTCAGGTCTTTCAGGTCGAACACACTTTTTTCCAGTGTCATCTAGGCCTTTCTCGCTGCTGTATATGGGTCAGAACGTAGTTGATCACGAAGCAGAATAGCAAAAGTATCAGGGAGAGGGCAATGGCTATGTCGAAATTTCCCCTGCCGGTCTCCATCACGGTGGCTGTGGTGAGCACCCGGGTATAGCCCCGCACGTTGCCCCCCACCATGATCGAGGCGCCGACCTCGGAGATAACCCCCCCGAAACCCGCCATGACACCGGCCATGAGCGGCAGCCTCGCCTCCTTGATCAGCATCCAGACCATCTGGGTCCGGGTTGCACCCAAGGCGAGTATCTGCAGCCTCAGGTTCGCCGGCAGGTTCTGCATGGCGCCGATCGTGATGCCCATCACGATCGGCGTGGCAATTATTGACTGGGCAATGACGATGGCGGTCGGGGTGTAGAGCAGTTCCAAAAACCCCATGGGGCCGTTACGCCAGAGCAGGATGGAGACGAAAAGCCCGACCACCACGGGGGGCAGCCCCATGCCGGTGTTCACCACGCTCACCAGGATCCGCTTCCCCGGAAAGCTGGTGAGCGCGATCAGCGTCCCGACCGAGATGCCTATGACCAGGCTGAAAAGCGTGGCCAGCCCGGAAACCTTGAGCGAGAGGAAGGCGATGCCCAGCACCTCGGGGTCGAGACCCGCGAGGAGCTGGAACGCCTTGATGACGCCTTCAAGTATCAGGTCCATTAGAGCCCCAGCGTCTCCGGGTTCTTACCTGCGTCCGGGAAGAACAGGGGCGAACCGAACTCCCTGGTGCCGAAGCTGCGGATGACGTCCTGCGCTTTCGCGGAAACCACGAAAGCCGAGAACGCCTTGGCGCCTGCGCTGTTCACCTTGGGCCACTTGGCCGGGTTCACTTCGATCACGTGGTAGATGTTTAGAAGTTTAGGCTCCCCGGCCACCAGGATCTCCAGCCCGAGACGCTTTTTCTTGTTCAGCGCCAGATAGGTGCCGCGGTCCGAAAGCAGATAGCCGTGCTTCTCGGCAGCGACGCTCAGCGTCTCGCCCATGCCAAGACCGGTCTGCTGGAACCATTTCTGCCCTTCGGGCGCAATCCCTGCCGCTTTGAAAAGTCCCTTTTCCTTGGCGTGGGTACCCGAGTTGTCGCCCCTGGAGAGGAACAGGGCGCCGGACTGGGCGATCCGTTTCAACGCCTCGGCCGCAGTCTTGGCGCTGCGTATCTTCGCCGGGTCACTGGCCGGACCGAGGATGATAAAGTCGTTGTGCATGACGAGTTTTCTGTTGATGCCGAAACCCTGGGCAACGAAAGCCTTCTCCGCCTCCGGTGAGTGCACCAGCAGCACGTCGGCCTCTCCCCTCTCACCCATCTTCATCGCCTGGCCGCTGCCGACGGAGATGGTCTTCACGAAATAGCCGGCCTGCTTTTCGAACATCGGGATCAGCACGTCCAGCAAACCGGAGTCCTGGGTACTGGTCGTGGTCGCCAGTATGAGGTTCTTCTGCTCCGCGGCCCATCCGGTGGAGACGGAAGCGGCTGCGGACAGCACGAGGAATGCAACAAACACGGACAACATTCTGGAAAGACGGTTCATCAATAGGCTCCTTTTTCGGTGATGTACTTACCTGATTATTACAATCTCCCGCTCGGTCTGCTCCCCTCACTTGACGGGAGGGGCTGGGGGAGGGTGAGGCTTATGCGAGCTTTCCGCCCCCTCCCCAGCCCTCCCCCATCAAGGGGGAGGGGGTGTTTGTGCACTATGCGGGATTTGGGTGTACTTTATGTGTCGCATGATCGACGGAGCAGCCCGTCGCTATAGCATTAAAGATACAACGATATTGCCAAAAAAAGGGAAGGCCTAGCCGATCCCTTTTTCCCATTGGCTAACTTACGCCAAGAATGACGCTTGAGGCCTTGAACAGTGTGCAAGCGTGACCGCCAACCTTGAGCCCGAGGCTATTCGAGCTCTCGTGGGTGATCACCGCACTGATCGTGTTGCCTCCGCCGACCTCGACATCGACCTCCGTTGAGACCGGCCCCTCGATGATCTTCGCGACGGTACCGCACATGACATTGCGGGCGCTGATCTTGGCGTCATGCAGGTCGCTGCCCACCATGACCGAGCTCGCCTTGATGATGGCGTAGGCGGATGCGCCTTCCTTCAATGCCAGGTTCTCGACTGCGCCGTTTGTGATTACGGCAATCAGCGGGGTTCCCCCGGCCAGTGACAGGGCGACCTCCGAGTTGACAGCTCCCTTGGTGATCTTCGTGATGGTTCCAGCAAGGACGTTACGGGCACTCACTTTCATGGATATCCTCCTCAAGAGTTGGTAGAGGCTGGCTGTATCGCCGAGCCTCCCCTCCAGATTCTCCAGGAATCTCCGGTGCTCTTCCTGGAGCACGCTGAACTGCCGAATCACCTGCTTCCCATAATTGGTGAGGGTCGTGCCGCCCCCACCCCTGCCGCCGGCAAGACGCTCGACGAGCGGCTTGTCCGCAAGATTGTTGACCATATTGACGAGGTCCCAGGCGTTCTTGTAACTGATGCCGATCGCCTTCGCCGCCTTGGTGATGGAACCCAACTCGTCGATCTTCTCCAGAAGGGCGATCCGGTCGCCGCCCAGGAATTTCTGCTCGGCTTTGTGAAACCACAAAGCCCCCTCGAGCTCGATCCCGCCTTTAGCATGCTGACTCAAACCCAAACCCGCACCTCTTTGTGCCGCATCCGGTGCCAAAAACGCTGTCAAGGCCTGTAAACCAAAGGGAAAATTATACAGACAAGCGCCGCGTTGTAAAGCCTACGGACAGTTAAAAGCAATGAGCACGACTCTAATAAATTCTCCTTATATCACAAACTATAGGACTGCCGGCAAAAAAAATAAACAGCATAGTGTATACCTTGTCGCCCTTTCTCAGATCTAGGAGATTGTTCTTTCTCAGATTATCTCCGTGGCAAGCGCGGTTGTTTCGAGCAAAAGGGTTAGCTCCACCTGACTTGGTTTTTGCAGCAAAACCGGGAACTCTTGCCACGGAGGCACGGAGGTCACGGAGAAAGAGCAGGAAAGACATGCTGTTTTGCCTCCTGCGTGCTCTGCATGTCTCCGTGGCAAAACGCATTGCTGTTATCGAGGAGTAAATCCGTCTTCTCCCCTTGATGGGAGGGGCTGGGGGAGGGGTGTTTGTGTACTATGCGGGAGTTTAGTACCAATCAGGAAAGGAATTCCGCCCTGTTCCAGGTGGTCAGACAGGAGGGGGCACATCGGGGCATCGGGGTTGGGCTCGCACTTTGGGGCGTATGACTTTATCCCGCTGTCAACTGCCGGTAGGCTGCCAGGTAGCTCTGGGTCATCTTCGCCGCGCTAAAGCTGCGGCTTCGCGCGAGCGACTTCTCGCCCAGGCTCGCCTGACGGTCGCGGTCCGCGCAGAGGGCGCAAAGTTCGTCCTGCAAAGCCTCCCCCTGTTCCGGATCGACGAAGACGGCGGCGCCGTCCCAGAGTTCGCGCAGGCTCGGGATGTCCCCCAGCACCAAGGCACAGCCGGAGAGGGCCGCCTCCAGGATGGTGAGACCGAAGGGCTGGTAGCGTGCGGGCAGGGCATAGACGGAGGCGGCGGCGTACCAGGGCGCCAGGCTCTCGGGCGCCAGGAAGCCGAGACGGTTCACCCCGTCGATGGCGACCGATCCTCCCCCGCCGGGATGCTTCTGCTCGCCGGCCACGTACACCGGCCAGGGGAGGTCATACGCCGACCTCGCCAGTTGGCCGATGTTCTTGGCATCATCCCACAGACGCCCAACCGAGAGGATGAAATCCTCCTTCCTGCCGGGCCGAAACCTGGTGCGGCCGCGCGCGTTGTAGATCACCCGCGCCTTTGGCAGCGGCAGGTAGAGTCTCTGAACCGTCTCCAGCATCGCGGCGCTGGGCGCCACGACGAGATCGGCTGCGGCAAGCCCCTGCAACACGCGCCTGTGGTACTGCTCGTACCCCTGCGGCGGCTCGTCGCTGCGCACCGCCTGCCACCAGGAGAGCATGCAGGAATGTGCGACCACCATGCAGGGGCTTTGCCAGGGGAGGGAGGCATGCACATAGCCGTTCAGGTGCACAAGGTCCGGGCGCAGCTGCGCCTCCAGTGAGAGGAGCCACTCCCCGCTTTTCTGGATATCCTCCCAGGGGTCATCCATCCATTCCAGACGGAAGCAGCTCTCGTAAAGTGTCAGGTTCGCCTCGTCCGCCACCTCGCGCCACTGCTCCGGGGTGAGGGCATGCCCCATGGTCGCCAAGGCAACCTCGACCCCGTGCCCGGCAAGCCCCCGGACCAGTTCCAGCACGTAATTCCAGACGCCGCCGATCGGGTCCGCGGTCATCAGGACGCGCCGCGGCAGCGGCTGTGCCGCCGTGTGGTCATGAAACTGTGTCAGCGCCGAAGCGATCATGGCACCACCTCAACAGGTTTAAAATTAAAAGATTACAATTCCACAAGGAGCAATGTTAACAGTGCACCCCAGGCTGTCAAATCTTCCCCGACAAAAATGGCAATCGGCCATCTTAGATGCTGATTTAGTACCAGTCTCCCGCTCGGCATTCTCCCCTCCCATCAAGGGAGAGGGGGTGTTTGTGCACGATGCGGGAGTTTAGTACTATCAGGTCTTAGATTGAGTACAAAAAAACCCGCCGAAGCGGGTTTTTATCTGCACACCATGCGGGTCACGGTTATTTCACGATCAGATCGTTTCTAACCTCTTTGACGCCCTCGACCTTGCGGGCAATGTCTCCGGCCATACGCGCATGCTCCGCGTTATCGACAAAGCCGCTCAGTTGAACGGTCCCCTGGTACGTCTTGACGTTGATCTGGAAGGTTTTCAAAGCCATGTCATCGAAGATTGCAGCCTTAACCTTGGTCGTGACGACGGAATCGTCGACATACTGCCCGGCGGTCTCGCGTTTTTCGGGGCTTGCACACCCAACGAATGCCGATATGAAACCGGCGCAGAGCAGGATTTTCATAAAGCGCTGAAACTTTGCCATGAGTATCTCTCCTTTGTTCTATTGGAATAGTTACGCCACAAGCATTAGCCTACTCTCACCCATAACGGCTGTCAAGCGACCGCTGTCACTAGGGTTAGCGGCGCATTGAATTATCCGCTTCGCCCGTTATACTTGCCCAGTCGCCGAGTAGACAACAACTGCAACAGAAGGAGGGTGCCATGAGGCTTGCCACCGCCGTTTTGAGTCTGCTGTTCGTCATGAATGCGGGAATCTCTCTTGCCGTCGATGCATCCATCTGCAACCCCGGCTCTGACATCTCCTACCACCCTCGGGGACAGTTGAAGTCGTGCCTGCTCAAGGACATGTACCTTATCAACGGCGTCAAATGCAACCTCATGGCGCATATCGACCTTTACGAGCCGGGCATGCTGAAAAGCTGTGTCAGCTCCGACTTTTTCAACTACGACGGGATCAGGTGCAACGAGTACAGCGAGGTAGCTTTTTACCCATCGGGGAGATTGGAATCATGCAAGCTTGCCTCGCGGGTACAGATAGAGGATACCGTCTGCGCCGAGTTGGAAGTGATCTCTCTTTTTGAAAACGGCAGGCTGAAGTCCTGCGGCACCCCCAGGTAGGGGAACAGGCTCACTGAAGCCGTCGGGAGCCGAGCCGAGGGAGGGGCGCCATCAGGCAGCGGCTAGCGTGGCTGCGCCAGGCGCCGCATCACCTGCTGCATGTCGCTCCAGACGTCCCGCTTCAGTGCCTGATTTTCCAGCAGGGCGTCGGGGTGCAGGGTCGGCAGGAGCGCGATCCCGTTGAGGTCGTGGAAACGGCCACGCAGCTTTTCGATGGCTGCGCCGCTATCCAGCAGCAACTGGGCCGCCTGCTCTCCGAGCGCCACTACCACCTCCGGCCCGACCGCCGCAACGCGCGCGAGGAGCGCCTCCCGCGCCGGGCTCGCCGCGCCGAAGTGGCCTCCCGGAAAACTCAGCAAGAGGACCTCGGAGCCGGCAAATCCCATGGCCTGGATGATCTTTGCCAGAAGATCACCGGCAGCCCCGGCAAATCCCGCGCCGGTCATGACGAAGAGAAGCCGCGCCAGCGGATTGCCGACCTCGTGCCAGCCCCGTTCGGAAGCGGGGAGCTCCGCAAAGCCCAGTTCGTCCACTCCGCTCTCCCCGAGTTCCTCAAGGTAGCCCTTGAGCGAGCCCACCAGCAGCTCCCTCTCATCCATCTCAACCATTCGAAACCCCTTTACTTTATGCGGGCCATTCACTATGCTCAACAGCATGTTCCTACTCGTTGCAGCAGCCGTGCTGCTCATTATGGCAATACCCCAGCAGGCGTTCGCCTGGGGTGCGGGGATCCACCTGCAGCTCGGCATGAACGTACTCTCCCATCTCGAAGCGCTGGAGCCCTCGGTCGCCGCCATCATCGGTAGCCACCCCTTCGACTTCCTCTACGGCACCATAGCGGCCGACATCACCCTGGGGAAGAAATTCACCCACTACCTGCAGCACTGCCACCGCTGGCGCATCGGCCACAAGGTCCTGGAGAAGGCCGATGACCCGTCGGAAAAGGCCTGCGCCTACGGCTACCTGAGCCACCTGGCGGCTGACTGCATCGCGCACAACTACTTCGTCCCCTACAAGGTGATGAGGAGTTTTTCCGCGCTGACCCTGAAACACGCCTACTGGGAGATGCGTTTCGAGAATTACGTGGACAAGGAGGTCTGGGAAACCGGCAAGAAAGTGGCGCAGGAGCATTTCAGCAAGAACGACCAGCTGCTGCGCAAGGTGCTCTCGGACACCATCTTTTCCTTCGCCACCAACAAGCGGATCTTCAACTCCATCCTGCTGGTAAGCCGGCTGGACAAATGGCAAAGCGTCCTGCAGACGCTGTCGGACTCCTCGCGCTACTCGATGGAGGAGAGCGACCGTGACGAATACATGCAGCTGGCGCAGGAGGCGGTGTTCGACTTTCTCAATAACGACGAAGGGTCCCGCTTCTTCAAGGCCGACCCGACCGGCGAAAAGGCGCTGGCCGCCGCCGAGGCGGTGCGCAAGAACCTGAGGCTTCTGTACCGAAGCGGCAAGATCACCAAGCCCCAGGCCTATGCCGAGCTTGACGACCTGAAGTCGAAGCTCAGGGACGCCATCTGCCAGCCGGAGCTGTTGCTGCAGATCCTCTCCAAGTGACAGCTGCCGCGCTAGGCTTTCCGTCGTAGCGGCGCCAAGCCTAGCGCGCCGCCCAAAGCCGGCAAAAGCTCACCCTCCCCCCTCCCCCCTCCCATCAAGGGAGGGGGAGATAGGACCGGCGCAGGATCGGCGCTAATCAGGATGGTTAATGGAGCCGCTTGCTGCGCAGGGCCTGCACCCGATCCAGGATCACCGCCGCCAGTTCATCC
>Ga0209317_1000819_pt1 | contig 33069 bp, 30 predicted proteins | sample RifGroB2_FD_183994 | JGI IMG/M metagenome (GOLD analysis project Ga0209317, IMG submission 183994) | Soil microbial communities from Rifle, Colorado, USA - Groundwater B2 (SPAdes) (version 2) | ecosystem: Environmental > Terrestrial > Soil > Unclassified | place: Rifle, Colorado | collected...
CCAGAAAGCCGAAGATCAGGCCCTGTTTTTTTATCTCTGGTGCGGCCCCAAATCGCCCTTCTTCGGCAAACACGCAATGAAAACCTTTGAGCGGTATTTCCTCAAGGACAAAGAAACCCACGTCGAAAAAAGCCTGTACTGGAAGGACAATATGCAAACCAACACCTTCAAGAAGAAGATGCAGCAGGAATTCGGCGTCCTCCGGGTAATCTACGGGCATACGCCGGTGAACTACAAGAAAGGTGTGCAGATGGCCAGTGAAGACGGCGTCGCCATTAATGTTGACGGAGGCTTTGCCGCAGCATATTACAACCGCGGCCACTCTCTGGTCCACACGCCCCACCAGCTCTACGGGATCATCCTCCCGACCCCGGATGAGATAAAGGAAGCCGAGCGAAAGCTCGAGTCGGCGCCCCTGGATATCGAGCTGATCGACGAGTTCCCCCAACCGATGAAGGTAAAGGATACGATCGCCGGCAAAAAACTCAAGGAGGATCGCAGCAGGATCATGCAACTCCTGTTGCAATGCGCGGCACAAAACGGCTTTCATTCTTCCTCTATTCAATCTCATCAATAAGAGTGGCCCATGGATACCAACTACGGAATGGAAATTGTACGGGCGACCGAAATTGCGGCCTTGACCTCCGCGCGTCTGCAGGGTTTGGGTGACCATCGGGATATTCTGAACCAGACCAGGAAAGCTATCACCAAGACGCTCAATCGTCTCGCCATCGACGGCGTCCTGATCAACGATCGCTTTATCAACCGTGCCGAGGTATTCCAGCTGCCGGAAACCCTCGGCAAAGGCGGCGAAACCACCGATCTCATGACCATTGCCCTGGAGGCCTATCACTCCGCTGCCGACGGCAAGAATAATTCGGCGTCCTTTGCGGTGATCGCCAAAGCAGGCTCCATACAATCGGTGCCCAACCTCAATATGTACAAAATCGTGGTTGGCCCGCAGGTCGGCGAGGTGATCGATATCAATCAGGCCCCAGTTACCAATGTCAAACGGGTGGCGAGAGCCCTACGAAAATATACGGAAAATGTCACGGTGTGCATCCTCAATCAAACCCGGCATACCCAGTTGATCAATGAAGTAAGAAGCTGCGGGGCTCGGATAAAGCTCATAGACGAAGGCGAAGTTTCCGGTTGTCTTGCTTCCATTACCGGGGAAAAAGCCGATATCTACATCGGCTATGGCTATGCACCCGAAGCGGTTCTGGTTGCCGCCGGCATCAGTTGCCTTGGTGGATACTTCGAGGGCAAAATCTTCTACGAAAACGATCGCGACAAACAGGAAGCCGTCAAACATGGCATCAATGATTTCGAGAAGATATTCCGGGTACAGGACCTGGTTCGCAGCAAGGAAGTCGCCATCGCCGCGACCGGAATTACCGACGGCGAATTCCTGGAAGGAGTTCGCTTGACTGCCAACGGCGCCATTACCAGTTCTTTCGTTGCCCGGGGTGAAACTCATACATACAGAATGTTGGAAACCCACCACTTTTTCGATTTTAAGCCGGTGTTTTAAGAAAAAATAGCACCGAAGACGAACCTTACAGGAGAAACCATGCAATTGATTCCACCCTACGGCGCCATTCTTCAACGCGATAAGACCACCTATGCCATCGTCCCCAGGATCCCCGGCGGACTTCTCAGCTCCGAGCAGCTCGAATCGCTCGCCACCGTGGTAAAAAAATACAATATTCCTATTGTCAAAATCACTTCAGGTCAGAGGATTGCCCTAGTTGGCTTACAGGAAAAAGACATCCTGAACGTGTATGAAGATCTCAAGCTGGATCCGGGCAAGGCCATCGAACTTTGCCTGCATTATGTCCAGGCCTGTCCGGGCACCGAAGTGTGCAAATTCGGCATCCGCGACTCCCTCGGTTTCGGCATTCAGCTGGAAAACCTGCTGGCTGGGAAAGATCTGCCCGCCAAAATGAAGATCGGCGTTTCCGGCTGCCCCTTCTGCTGCGGCGAGAACTTCGTCAGGGATATCGGTCTCATGGGCAAAAAGAACGGCTGGACTGTGTCCTTCGGCGGGCATTCCGGCAATCGGCCGCGGGTGGGCGATATTCTGGCGGAAGACTTTTCCGATGCCGAGGCCATCGATTTGATCGACAAATGCTTTAACTTCTACCGCGAGAATGCCAAGAAAAAGGAACGGACCGCCCGCTTCATCGAGCGGATCGGCCTGGAAGAATTCAAGAAAAACGTGCTGTAACAAGAGTGGCCCTGTCCCCGAAGACCGCTGCCTGGAAAATCCGAAGAGGATCCGTCAAATTCTTCTACAGATATTGGCGTGTTTGCCGATAAGAAGAGAAACACGCAGAACCTTCAACCCAAAGAACAACCAGGGCAGCGGCCTTTTCCCAATGCCCGCGCGGCAAACCCGGCGGGAGCCAAGTTATGACGGAGACTCTTCAACAATCTGCCCAACCGAATCCGGCTTCCTTGGATCAAGGCCTTTTGGAGATCGCCGATTTCCCTGCCAACACCGCCAGGAATCGGCTCGCATCCCAGTATGTCAATATCGATAGACGTTCACCGAGCAACTCGGTATTTCTGGTCGACGAGGTCGCCTTCTCTTCCACAATGCCGCAGCCGTCCCATTGGGCGGTAGCCTGGTCTGATCTCATGATGACCATGTTTGTTCTGTTCCTGGTCATGTTTGCGTATCAGACGGCACATGAGGATTTCCTGAAGGAAAAGAAACCCGAAATCATCGGCGGCGATACCACCGAAGCCCTGCAGACCCTTGATTCAAGCGGCGTCTCATTGCCATTTTCGCCGATCCACCCCGGCCTGCCGCTCATGACCGCGGGAAAGATCAAAAAAGTTGAGCCGGTTCATGAAAATCTTCAGGCAAGCAGACCTGCAGAACCACAACCTGCTCCTGCAACTGTCGAGCCGCAGTCACCGACAAGAGAAACTCTGCCGTCCGAGAAAGTTGCAATCCTGGTCGAAGGACAAAAGGACCTCCTCCCACCCCTTGCGGCAACGCCTATCCCTCATCCGGATGAAGAGGTCGTCGGTCCCCTGCCCCTGGTCCCTGAACAAAGGAGCGCGCCTCCAGCCGATAATTTCCAGGAAATGTATACTCTCAGCAAGGATGCCTTGGAAAGCAGCAATCTCGATCAGTTTGCCTCGATCGATATCGTGCCCGACAAAACAATGCGCATCATTCTGACCGGCGATCTGATCTTCGATCTCGGCCAAAGCGATCTTTCCGCAGATGCCCGCGGTTCGCTGCTGAAAGTTGCCTCGGTCATCCGGAATACGCCGTACATGATAAATGTCGTTGGTCACACCGACAATACGCCGATGCGGTCGAGCCGGTTCAGCAGCAACTGGGAGCTTTCCCTGGCGCGCGCCGGCACCGTCGCCCGTTACCTGATCGAGGAGATAGGCATGGACCCCAACCAGTTCGTGGTCAGCGGTTATTCGTCCTATCGGCCGGTACAACCAAACACCACTGCGGAAAACCGGGCGAAGAATCGCAGGGTTGAGATCATAATTTCGAAAAGGCTCCCTTCCCCGGTACCCGCTACGGCGGAAAACCTGAACTGATCCCCTATCCACATGATAAACAAAAACTTCCTCGGACTTCTTTTCTGCTGCGCGCTCTTTCTCGCCGGTTTCGTCATCAACGGCAATATCAGTCTCTATTTCAACCTTTCCGGAATCATGATCGTGGTCGGCGGAACCTTTGCCGCTGCGCTGGTCAGCTTCAAGGTGGATCAGCTTTATATCGTCGTCAGGGTATTGTTCGCCGCCTATCGCAGACCTGTTACCAAGGAGACCGACATCATCAATATTCTCATCGATCTCTCGATCAGATCGAGGATGGAAGGCATCATCACCCTGCAAAACATGGAAAACGAGACTACGGTCCTTTTTCTCAGAAGGGCGCTGGCCTGCCTGGTTGACGGCTATAAGATCGATCAGATTCGGGATATCCTCAATACAGAAATGTATTTTTTCCGACTGCGCCGGGAGGACTCCGAGCGGGTGATCAGAGCCATTGCCGACTATTTTCCGGCCTTCGGCCTCATCGGCTCGGTCGTCGGTCTCATTGCCATGCTGGGCGGAGTGGGCGATACCTCCGTTATATTGAAGAGTGTCCCCATCGCCTTGACTTCCACCTTGTACGGACTCGTTTTCGCAAACTTTTTCTTCCTGCCGTTTGCCGCAACGGTAAGGGAAAGAACAAACCATGAACTCCTGCTGCAAAAGATCATTATGGAAGGGGTTGTCGCCATCAATTCCGAAATGAATCCGGTAATCCTCAAGACCAAACTCGAATCCTTCCTCACCCCTTCGGAACGGGATAACAAACTGCTGTCCTACGCGAAACTGAAAGAACGATTCAAAATCGAACGGGAACTGCAGAACGAAGAGGCGGAGGAGCATGAAATAGTTCCCCGACTTTGAGGCATCCCCCACCACCTTGCCGATTTCCCTAGAAGAAAACCCGGCACCCTCAAGCGTAATTCTCTTCTAAGTCATAGAGAATTTTAAATATTTTTGCGTCGCGATTTCCTGTGCAAAAACAGGGTAGGTATGCTAATACTCACTTGTAAACCGAGATAATTGATAACTTTTCTCATTTTTTGCGGATTACGCCCACTCTCATCCCGGTCGTAGCCGGCATCAAACGCCAGGATTTTTCCCGGGCCGTTTTCTCTCCGCAAACAATAAAAGGACCTCAGTGACAGCAATGAGTGCAGGATTCACCCATCTTCACGTTCACACCCAATACAGTCTGCTGGACGGTGCCATACGCATCGCCGATCTCCTGGAAAAATGCAAAGAATACGGCATGGACAGCGTCGCCATCACCGACCATGGTGCGATGTTCGGAGCCCTGGAGTTTTATTCCAAGGCCAAGAAGGCGGGCATAAAGCCGATCATCGGCTGCGAACTCTATATCGCACCTGGCGACATGCGGGAAAAAAAAGCGGTCGACGGCACCATCGCCTTCCATATCGTCCTTTTGGCCATGGATCATACCGGTTACCAAAATCTCATGAAGCTGGCGAGCGTCGCCCAGTTCGAGGGGTTTTACTATAAACCGCGGATCGATATGGCGGTGCTCAGGGAAAACAGCGAGGGAATCATTGCGCTGACCGCCTGCCTGCACGGCCAGGTGCCGTATCTGATCGGTAAAAACGATTACGAAGGCGCGAAGATCAAGGCACTCGAACTCTTTGATATCTTCGGCGACCGTCTCTACTTCGAAATTCAGGAGAACGGCCTCTCCGAGCAGAAGATCGTCAACGAAGGCCTGATGAAGCTCGGGGCGGAACTGGGCATCAAGCTGGTGGCGACCAACGACTGCCACTACCTCAACCGTGACGAAGCCCACGCCCACGAACTGCTCCTCTGCATCCAAACCGGCAAGACCATCAACGACCAGAACCGCTTCAAGTTTTCCACGGACGAACTCTATTTCAAGTCGCCGGAGACCATGAAACGGAGTTTCACCTATTGTCCGGAAGCCATCGCCACCACCCAGGAGATCGCCGCCCGCTGCAACCTGACCATCAACTTTGGGGACTACTATTTCCCCAATTTCCCGGTGCCGGAGGGGGAGACGCTCGAATCGATGTTCACCAAGGCCTGCTGGGACGGCCTCAAGGCCCGCTTCAACGACATGCGCAAGCTCGGCACCTTTACCCCGGAGGTGGAAAAGACCTATACCGAAAGGCTGAAGACAGAGATCGAAGTCATCGTCGCCATGGGCTTTCCCGCCTACTTCCTGATCGTCGCCGACTTCATCAACTGGGCCAAAGACCGCGACATCCCTGTCGGACCGGGCCGCGGTTCGGGCGCCGGGAGCCTTGCCGCCTACGCCATGCGGATCACCAATATCGATCCCCTCCCCTACGGCCTGATCTTCGAACGTTTTTTGAACATCGAGCGCAAATCGATGCCGGACTTCGATATCGATTTCTGCCAGGAACGGCGGGGCGAAGTCATCGACTACGTACGCCAGAAATACGGCGGCGCCGAGCACGTGGCCCAGATCGTCACCTACGGTTCGATGAAGGCCCGCGGGGTCATTCGCGACGTGGGCCGGGCGCTGGACATCCCGTACGGCGAGGTGGATAAGGTCGCCAAGCTGGTCCCCGAACAGCTCAAGATGACCATCAAAAAGGCGATGGCCGAAGAACCGAAGCTGCAGGAAGCGGCCGACCAGGACCCCCGCATTGCCGAGCTTCTCACCGTCTCGAAGACTCTGGAGGGCCTCGCCCGTCACACCTCCACCCATGCCGCGGGCGTAGTCGTGTCGCCGGGGCCGATGACCCAGTACCTGCCGACCTGCCGGGGCAGCAACGACGAGACGCTCACCCAGTATGACATGAAGCATACCGAGATGACCGGGCTCATCAAGTTCGATTTCTTAGGCCTCAAGACGCTCACGGTCATCGACAAGGCGCTCAAGCACATCAAAAAGGATATCGGCACCGATCTCAATATCGATACGATTCCCATGGACGATGCCAAAACCTTCGACCTCCTCTGTCGGGGCGATGCGCAAGGGGTGTTCCAGCTGGAGAGTTCGGGCATGCGGGAGCTCTTGGTAAAACTCGCGCCGGAGCAGTTCAGCGACCTCATCGCCCTGGTCGCCCTCTATCGTCCGGGGCCGCTCGATTCGGGCATGGTCGACGACTTCGTCGAGACCAAGCACCGGCGCAAGACCGCCAACTACCCCCTGCCGGAGATCAAGCACGTGCTGGAGGAGACCTACGGGGTTATCGTCTACCAGGAACAGGTTATGAAAATAGCCAACATCCTGGCCAGTTATTCGCTGGGCGATGCCGACATCCTGCGCCGGGCGATGGGCAAGAAGATCGCCGAGGTCATGGATGCCGAGAAGGAAAAATTCATGGCAGGGGCCTTGAAAAATGGTCATCCGAAGGACAAGGCCGAATACATCTTTGACCTCATGGCCAAATTCGCCGGCTACGGCTTCAACAAGTCCCATTCCGCCGCATACGCGCTGGTGGCCTATCAGACGGCATTTCTGAAGGCCCATTACATGCCCCAGTTCATGGCGGCGCTGCTCTCCTGCGATATGACCAACACCGACAAGGTGGTGCTCTATATCAACGAGTGCAAGGAACATAACATCGAAGTGCTGCCTCCCGACATCAACGAGAGCATCAAGGATTTCAGCGTCATCAAGGACCGGATCCGCTTTGGTCTCGCCGCGGTGAAAAACGTCGGCGAATCCGCGCTCGACTCGGTGATCGAAGAACGGGAAAAGAACGGCCCCTATACCTCCATCGGCGACTTCTGCAACCGGATCGACTCGCGGCGGGTGAACAGCCGGGTTATCGAGAGCCTCATCAAATCGGGGTCCTTCGATTCCCTGGGCTTCAAGCGATCCCAGTACATGGCCGTTCTCGAGAAGGCCCTGGAACAGGCCAAGGCGACCCAGCGCGATGCCCAGAGCGGGCAGATGTCTCTCTTTTCGGTGGCGCCGCAGTCTCAGACCAAATCGGAAATGGCCATGATTCCCATGCCCGATATCAACGAGTGGGACGACCGCAAGAAGCTGGCCTTTGAAAAGGAGACGGTCGGTTTTTACATTACCGGCCATCCGCTCGACGTGGCCATCCCCGAGATCAACACCATCATCGACAGCACCATCCAGAATCTGCCGGAACTGAGCGACGACCAGCCGGTCCGGATCGGCGGGCTGATCAGGACCTGCAAAAAACACAAGAGCAAGCGGGGCGACCCGATGGCCTTCTTAACCATTGAGGATATCTACGAATCGGTGGAAGTGGTAGTTTTTCCTGACGCCTACGCCAGCTGCGAGGATATCCTCTCTTCCACCGATCCGGTCATTGTCCAGGGTACCGTGAAGAAGGACGAACGGGGGCCGAAGATTATCGCCGACAGCATCGATCTGCTGCCGGTGGCGAGGGAAAAGTACACGGAATCGGCAACAATCCGGTTGGAGACCGACCGGCTTTCCCGGCAGCAGATGGAATCAATCAAGAAAGTGCTCTTTCAGTACCATGGGTCCTGCCCGGTGCTCATCACCCTGCACTTTCCCGGCCGCGGCGAAGTGGATATCGAAGTCCTGAAGGATCTGACCATCCGGCCCTGCCGGCCGCTGACCGACACGATCGAGCAGATCCTGCAGTATAAAGCCGTCTCCTTCAGCAAAAAGCCGATTATGCTGGTTCAGAAGAAAAAGCGCTGGGATAACCAGAAGTCGAAATCGAATTGATGTTCGAGAAGGGAAAGAGTAGCCGTGAGGAAACGCGGCTACTCGAAGGACAGTCCGCAATCCGGGCAGGCGCCCACCGTGGGTGAAAACCGGCAGCCGCAGGCGGGACAGACGGTCTCTGCGGCCTGGTGATCGAAGACGGCCTGGGCGTTGGACAGGTCGTAGCTGTCAAGGCACGTGCTTTTGATGAAATCCTTGGCGAGGACTTTCAGCGCCTCGTCAACGTCCACCCTTTTGATCTGCAGCAACAGCTCGGGACCGCAACAGCCCCGGCCGCAGCTTTCATCCCCCGCGATCAGGGCGGGAATCCGCTCCGCAGCCAGCACCCGCCGCAGCTGCTTCATGTCGTGCAACGAGCCCTTGCGGATGTTGACCAAATCATCCTCGGGGGAAATATCCATGCTGCGCGAGGCGGAATTCTTCTCTTTTTCGATATGCCGGCTAAGTTTTTCTTCGCCGCTGATCAGCGGCACCTTGCAACTCGAACAAACGGCAATACCAGGAACGTACTCATCGCCGCAAGAGGGGCAATAGAACATCTCCCGGTCGATGCCGTGCATGACCCTCGATTCGTTTTTTCCCGCTTCCTGTGATTTCTTACGGAAAAATTTCAAGAACATATCGCCACCTCCACCGGCGTTACAGAATATACCGGCTGAGATCCTGATCCTTGACGATATCGGATAACTGCTGGCGCACGTATTCCGCCGTTACCACAAACTTCTGATCCGGCAGCTCGGAGGCATCGAACGACAGGGTATCCAGCACCCGCTCCATTACCGTATGCAAACGCCGGGCACCGATCTCCTCGGTGGTCTCGTTGACTTCGACGGCGATAGCGGCGATCTCCTCGACCGCCCCTTCGGTGAATTCCAGCTCCATTCCTTCCGTCTTCATCAACGCCACATACTGTTTCACCAGGGCGTTTTCCGGCTCGGTCAGGATCCGGATGAAGTCCTCCTTGCCGAGCGAATGCAGCTCCACCCGAATCGGGAACCGGCCCTGCAGCTCAGGGATGAGATCGGAGGGTTTACTCATATGGAAGGCCCCGCTGGCAATGAACAGGATATGATCGGTCTTCACCATGCCGTGCTTGGTGCTGACGGTCGCCCCTTCCACGATCGGCAGCAGATCGCGCTGCACCCCCTCCCGCGAGACTTCCGGACCATGGCCGCCGCTACCGCCGCGGGAAGCGATCTTGTCGATCTCGTCGAGGAAAATGATGCCGGTTTCTTCCGTGCGCCGCAGGGCCTCCTTGATGACCGTGTCCATGTCGACCAGTTTTTCCATCTCTTCCTTTTTGGTCGCATCCAGGGCCTCTGGCACCTTCATCTTCCGTCTCTTCTGCTTCCTCGGAAAAATCTTGCTGAAGGCATCCTGCAGACTGGACTGCATATCCTCCATGCCGGAGGTGGTCATGATCTCCACCATCGGCATCGATTTCGATTCGGTCAGGGAAACCTCCAACTCCCGGTCGTCGAGCTTGCCTTCCCGCAGCATTTTCCGGAACTTTTCCCGGGTCGAAGACTCCCCAGGCTCTTCTTTTTTGCTGGGCAGATTGGGATTGTGGATGGTAAATGACTTCCCCCCCTCCGGGCCGACCGCCGACATCGGACCGGGTCCGGGCGGCAGAAGGAGATCGAGAATCCGGTCTTCGGCATTGGCCTCGGCCACACCTTCGATCCGGGCCTTCTCTTCCTCTTTGACCATATTAATTGCAAGATCGACGAGATCGCGAACCATCGATTCCACATCGCGACCGACATAGCCGACCTCGGTGTATTTGGACGCCTCGACTTTAATGAACGGCGACTGGGCGAGCGTAGCCAGGCGCCGGGCGATCTCGGTTTTGCCCACCCCGGTGGGGCCGATCATGATGATATTTTTCGGGGCAATCTCCTCGCGTAAAGGGGATGGAACCTGCCTTCTTCGCCAGCGATTGCGCAGAGCTATCGCCACGGATCGTTTGGCATCCGCCTGGCCGACGATATACTTGTCAAGTTCTGCCAGGGTCTCTTTCGGTGTGTGGGAAGGAATTGTCATTATATTTTCTCAACGATAATCGAGTTGTTGGTAAAAACGCAGATATTGGCCGCAATCCCCATGGCCGCCCGGCAGATGCCCTCGGCGTCCAGATCGCTATGCTCGACGAGGGCAAGAGCCGCAGCCTGGGCGAAGGGTCCGCCCGAGCCAATGGCGAGAATCCCTTGATCCGCTTCAATCACATCGCCGGTCCCGGACAGCAGCAGCGAATGTTCCTTGTTAACGGCGATCAGCATGGCTTCGAGCCTTCGCAAGTACTTGTCGGTCCGCCAGTCCTTGGCCAGTTCCACTGAGGCCCGCATCAAATTGCCGCTGTACTGTTCCAGTTTCTGTTCCAGTTTGTCATAGAGGGTGAATGCGTCGGCGGTCGCCCCGGCAAAACCCGTTATGATTTGGTCGTGGTACAACCTCCGCACCTTCCGCGCCTGATGCTTCAAAACGGTGTTACCGAAAGAAACCTGCCCGTCTCCGGCGAGTGCCACCTGTCCTTTGTGCCGTACGGCAATAATTGTGGTCGATCGTATTTTCATTCCTTCACTCTTTCTCAATTTTAATAATCTTCATACGGCACATTCTTGTTATTCCTCGCCCTGTTGCGACAGGGGATGGGCCTTGTCATACACATTCGCCAAATGATCGAGCGTCAGATGCGTGTACCGCTGGGTTGTCGACAAACTGGCATGCCCCAGCAATTCTTGAACGGACCGGAGATCGGCGCCCATTTCCAGAAGGTGGGTGGCAAAGGAATGGCGCAAGGCATGAGGGGTGACGATCTGAGGAATTCCTGCCCGCTCGCCGTAGGCCTTGACCAGTCGTTCGACACTCCTGGCAGTAAGCCTGCTGCCTTGGCCGTTGAGGAACATGGCAGCCTCTTCGACAGCTCTGCCCCGGCCGGCCCGCTCCCGAATCAACTGCAACCGCTGCGGCAACCAGCTGCGCACCCCTTCGATGGCGGGGCGCCCGACAGGCACCAATCTCTCCTTGTTTCCTTTGCCCCGTACCCTAAGCACTTCCTCGGTGAAATCAAGGTCGTTGAGATTGCGCGAAACCAGCTCGGAAACCCGCATCCCCGTTGAATAGAGGAGTTCCAGGATGGCCCGGTCCCGATGCATGTAGGTGTCGATCGATCCCGGCGCTTCAAGCAGAGCAAAGGTCTCGTCCACCGTGAGAAAGACCGGAATATACCGGCCTACCTTCGGGCCGGTTACGCCGCTGAGCGGATCGTTTTTGACCCTGCCGCGCCGCATCCCGAAGCGGAAAAAGGTGCGCAGGGCGGAGAGCTTCCTGGCCACCGTGGCGCTGCAGTTGTTGCGGTGCAGGCTGACCACAAACGAGCGGACATGGCCGGCGGCGACCGTCTCGACGGCGCAGCTCTCGCCTAGATGATTGCCGAATTCCAGCAGGTCCCGGCGGTACCCGCTCACCGTATGCTCGGAATACCCCTTCTCCGTTTCGAGCCAGGTGATAAACTCGTCCAGGGTCTTTTTCATTGCCGAAGGAACTGGCGCAAATTCAGGGAGGCCGGTTGCGGTGTCGCGAAAACGGCAAACCTCCACCGTTTTTCTCCTCGACTTCCTGCCGCCAAAACAATATATACGGTGCTTTTTTCTTCCATTTATGATTTCTTTAGAGCCTCACAGCATTGGACCTTTTCGCTACCAATATGGGATGCATCGGCGTAGTTCTATCCGGAAAGAAAGAACCAAGCAACTTACTTTTTCCACGTGGCATCCTGAGTAATATCCGTTTGATTATGGCAAAAAAAACCTTTGAAGCGGCCCTGGCAAGACTCGAGCAAATTACCGAGGAACTTGCCGATGGCGAATTGAGCCTGGAAAGCAGCCTGAAAAAATTCGACGAAGGCATACGACTGGCGAGTTTCTGCAACGAGCAATTGAATGAAGCCCGGGCAAAGATCGACCTCCTGCTGAGCAAAGACGGCAAACTTGAGGCCATTCCCTTTGAGGATGAACAGGAAAGTGGACATCAAGACCTATCTGAGTGAAAAAAAGCGGTTGGTTGAAGACGGCCTGGAAACGCTGATGCTCAAGGCCGACGGACCGTTTGCCGGTCACATCGAAGCGATGCGGTACAGCCTGTTCGTCGGCGGCAAGCGCGTCCGCCCCATTCTTTGTCTCGCGGCTGGCGAAGCCATCGACAATGGTCAGAACACAGGGCAGAGTCTCCTGCCGGTCGCCTGCGCCCTGGAGTGCATCCATACCTATTCCCTGATCCATGACGATCTGCCGGCCATGGATGACGACAGTTTGCGGCGAGGCAAGCCGACCAACCACACCCTGTTCGGCGAGGCCGGGGCGATTCTCGCCGGCGACGGCCTCTTGACCTTGGCCTTCGACCTGCTGAGCGACCCGCGCCACACTGCCATTCCGGCCGAACGTCGTCTGAAAATCATCCAGACGATCGCCAGAGCAGCCGGCCCGGTCGGCATGGTCGGCGGCCAGGCGCTCGATATTGCAAATGAAAATTCGACTTACCCGTTTACCACCCTGCAGACGATCCACAGGAGCAAGACCGGCGCTTTAATCACTGCCTCGGTTCTGGCCGGTGCCATCGGTGCCGGCGCCTCGGCCGGACAGCTCGAGCGACTGACCCAGTACAGCGACAGGATCGGCCTCGCCTTCCAGATCGTCGACGATCTGCTCAATGCCACCTCGACCACGGAGCAGCTCGGCAAGGCCGCCGGCTCCGACGCCGACCGCGGGAAAGCTACCTATCCCGCCTACTTCGGCATCGAGGAGACGAAGGAGAAAGCAAAGGAAGCGGTCGCCGCAGCCGTCGCGGCTCTTTCCGACTTCGATGACAAGGCCGATCCGCTTCGGCAGCTTGCCGAATATATCTATGCCAGGAATCATTAATCCTTTTGTTCGTAATTTCATTCAGATGATTTTTCGGCTTACCGTCTTTGTGTAGGAACTATGTCGATACCACCGCCAGCCCCATTCACCCTCCTCGGCAAAATCGATTCTCCGGCCGACATCCGCTCGCTCTCGGTCCCCGAACTCATGAAGCTCGCCCATGAGATTCGCGAGCTGATTGTCCAGACAGTGGCGCGCACAGGCGGGCACCTCGCGCCGAGTCTCGGGGTGGTGGAATTGACCATCGCCCTGCATTACATCTTCGATACCCCTGCCGACAAGCTTATCTGGGATGTCGGCCATCAATCCTATGCCCATAAGATCCTCACCGGCCGGCGGGAGCAGTTCGCCACGCTCCGGCAATACAAGGGGATGAGCGGCTTCCCCAAATTCAAAGAGAGCCGCTACGACGCCTTCGAAACCGGCCACAGCTCCACCTCCATCTCCGCCGCCCTCGGCATGACCCTGGCCAAGGACTTGAAAAAGGCGAAGAACCGGGTCATCGCCGTGATCGGCGACGGCTCGATGACCGCAGGCCTTGCCTTCGAAGCCCTCAACCATGCCGGTCATCTCGATAAAAATCTCATCGTCATCTTAAACGACAACGAGATGTCGATTTCGCCCAACGTCGGCGCCCTGTCGAGCTTTTTGAGCCGCAAGCTCTCCGGCAAGACCATGAGCAGGGTCAAGGCCCATCTGGTCGAAAAACTGCAGATCTCCGATGTTGGTGAAAACATTCTCAATATCCTCAGAAAGAGCGAGGAAAGCTTCAAGAGTTTCTTTACCCCCGGCATGCTCTTCGAGGCCTTTAAGTTCAACTATATCGGCCCGATCGACGGCCATAATCTCGATGACCTGCTGGAGACCCTGGAGACTGTGCGGGACAATTCCCAGGGTCCGATGCTCATTCACGTGCTGACCAGAAAGGGCAAGGGCTACGCACCGGCAGAAAAAAATCCCGACATCTTCCACGGAATAGGCCCTTTCGATATTATCAGCGGCTCGCCGCTGGCCGCCAAGGGCACACCCAGCTACACCCAGGTTTTCGGCAATACCATTACCGAAATGGCGGAAAAGGATGAAAAAATCGTCGCCATCTCCGCGGCCATGGTCTCGGGCACGGGACTGAAGAATTTCGCAGGCAAATTTCCCGAGCGCTTCTTCGATGTGGGGATCGCCGAGCAGCATGCTTTAACTTTTGCGGCGGGACTCGCCGTCGAAGGGATGCGGCCGGTGGTGGCCATCTACTCCACCTTCTTTCAGCGGGCCCTGGACCAGCTGATCCACGATATCTGCATTCCCAACCTGCCGGTGACGCTCGCCATCGATCGGGCGGGCGTGGTCGGCGATGACGGGCCTACCCACCACGGGGTCTTCGACATCTCCCTGTTCCGCGCCATCCCCAATATGGTCATCATGGCCCCCAAGGATGAAGAGGAACTGCAGCACATGCTCTTCACCGCCGTCTATTACAACGGTCCAACTGCGGTCCGGTATCCGCGCGGCAAAGGGTATGGCGTGCCGCTGGCGAAAACCCTGCAACAACTGGAGATCGGCCGCGGAGAGCTGCTGCGGTCGGGCGACGACATCCTGCTGCTGCCGGTCGGCAACAGGGTCTATCCGGCCCTGGAAGCGGCGGACGAGTTGCAACGAGCTGGAATTTCTGCGGCGGTCGTCAACCCTCGCTTCATCAAGCCCCTCGACGCCGAACTGATCTGCCAGTGGGCCAGCCACACCGGTAAGGTTGTGACCATCGAAGATGGCGCACGCCAGGGCGGCTTCGGCAGCTCAGTCCTTGAACTCCTCAGCCGGCGCGGACTCTACGGCGTGCATACCTGCATGCTCGGCCATCCCGATCATTTCATTGAGCATGGACCCCAGAAAACCTTGTGGAAGAACAGCCACATCGACACGCCTTCAATTGTTCGCGCCGCCTGTAAGCTGCTGGGGAGAGGGGAAGAATAAGAGGACTTCAGCATCCCGGTGCCAGCGGCAGCTCGATGATGAATTCCGTGCCAAGTCCGAGGGTTGAAACGACCCGGATCGAGCCGCCATGGTTATCGACGATGATGCCGTGGACGACCGACAAGCCTTGCCCCCTGCCCCGCCCCACCGGTTTGGTGGTGAAGAAGGGGTCGAAGATTTTGTGGATGATCTCCGCGGGGATGCCGCAACCGGTATCCGCCAGCCGCAGTTCCGCACAATCGCCCGCCGTCCGGGTGGAAATGGTGATTTTGCCTTTCTGCCGCGGCGGATCGCCGTACTTCTCCGTCAGGGCGTGGATCGAATTGAGCAGCATGTCGAGCAGCACCTGCTTGATGCGGCCGGCCAAAAGCGGGACGGCCGGCAGGGCCGGGTCAAGCTGCAGCTCCATGTCGGCCAGATTCTGCCAGCGGCTGCGGGAAACGGTGATTGTGGTCTCGATGAGCCCGTTCAGATTTTCCGGGACCTTGTCCAGGCTACCCGGCTGGGCGAAATCCTTCATGGCCTTGACGATGGCCGAAATGCGCTGGATCCCTTCGAGGGCCTGATCGATGGCCTTGCCGGCCTCCTCCTTGAGGAAGGCCAGATCAACTTCCTCCTCCAATTGGCCGATCGCCGCCACCTCCTCGCCAAAGATTCCAGCCGCTGCGACAGTCTTCACAAAATGTTCATGGGCCTTGAGCAAGGTAGTGAGGTTGCACAGCGCCTCCCCTAGAAATTGCGTATTGCCGAGAACGTACTGAATGGGGCTGTTGATCTCGTGCGCCACGCCAGCCGCCAGCGTGCCGATCGATTCCAGCCGCTGGGCCTGGCGGAGCTGGTTTTCCAGTTCCACTTCCTTGGTGATGTCACGCTTTACCGCCACATAATTCACGATTCTGCCTTGATCGTCCTTCACCGACGAAATAGTCGATTCTTCCCGATAGAGCGTGCCATCCTTCTTCTTATTGACAAACCGCCCTGCCCACACCTGACCGGAGGCGACGACCTCCCAGAGGTGGCGGTAGAACTGGTCGTCATGGTAGCCGCTCTGCAGAAGCCTCGGGGTGTGACCGAGCACTTCCTGCGGCGTGTATCCGGTCAGTCGGGTGAAGGCGGGGTTGACATAGATGATCTTGCCGTTCGGTGTGGTGATTATGATCGACTCGGCGGCATTCTCGATGGCGGTGATAAGACGATTTTGCCGCCTCTGGATCCTCGCCTTCTGGGAAAGTTCCATGGTCAGCTGATCGTTGGCCTCCCGCAGGGCCGCGGTCCGCTGCTCGACCAGCAGTTCCAGTTCCGCCTGATACATTTCCAACTGGTCCTTGGTCCTCTTCAATTCCTCAGTCTGCTGGCGCTGGAGCAGATTCTGATAGCCCATCGTGGAGATCTCGTTGGCCATGAGTTCGAGGAAGGAGAGCTTGTTTTCGAATTCCTCCATGGTCAGTTTCGGCATGGCCTGAAAGGCCTGCAGCATTTCTTCAGGATCGGCCCCAATCTCCAGCGCATATTGCCGGACCCGCGGCTCATCGACCGCGCCGACCTGGTACTGGCCGATCAGCCAGTTGGCAATATGCCGGCCGCCCACGATGATCGGCGCGGCGGCATCGGTGAAACCGATGCTGTAACAGCGCTGGTGGATGGCACGCTGTTCTTCCCTGGCCAAACGCCCCAGCTGTTTGCCCGAAGAGATGCAATTGGCACGCCCCTTTTGGGTGGCGCGGACCAGGCTGCAAACCCGACAATGATTGCTCGGCACGGTGATCGCCACGCCCTCTGGATCGGTGAGGGTCGAGGCGATGCTGCCCGCCCTGGCAAAGGCGTCCTGGATCTGCTGGAGCTTCTCTAAAGGAACGAGATCGCGGATGGAATAGCCGGCTTCTGCTTCAGGAGGTGACGGCTGGCTGGGCGTGACGGGCATTGCAGAGCGCTCCGGTGGGAGAGAATAGAAATTTTTTATCTTCAAATTGTATCATATTTTTCTTATCTACAGAAAATGGCAAGACAAGATGTCACTTTTAGCAAATCTTTGGCAATTAGAAGTTCCACTGTCATGCCGATCTGGTTACATTTTTTCTTCCATGCAGGTTATTGTCTCTTATTGCGAGTTTAGTTTTTAAAACGGCTCCGGGAGGCTTCAAGCCTCGTCAAAGTAAAAGCAATGTACTAATGAAGAGAAGATACAAGAACCTGCCGTTCGATATCTATCCTGTGCCTTCCACCAAAATCGGTGATCCTTCAAGGGTCATTTTCGAGAATGAATATCTCCCGGCGGCATTTGCAGCCGATGTGCTGGAAGCCAATAACCGAACCTACGAAGAGCGTCTGGCTTCCTGCAAGTTGTCCCTCGCCCGTCCCCATCGTCGCCAAAGGCTTGCTGATTTTTGTCAAAAACCTGCCTCCGGTCTTTAAACATCGAATCAATGCTTATATTCTTCCCTCAACAGAACACCAGCTGTTCTTCACGGGACGGTTTTCAAGTACTTTCGTTATCACCCATCTGCGAGGATCAACCATGCGTATTGGCATACCAAAAGAGATTCACAGAGGCGAGAGACGCGTAGCGACCACTCCGGAAGCGGCCCATCATCTGAATAAACTCGGATTTGAGCTCATGCTCGAATCGGGTGCCGGGCTTGCGGCCAATTTTATCGATGAGGCGTACCGCGAGGAGGGGGTTACGGTGGTCCCGGACGCGCAGACGGTCTATCGCGAATCCGACATTATTCTCAAGGTCCGAGCGCCCGAATTCGATTCGGAGCAGAGCCTCCATGAAGTCGAGTACCTGCACGAGGGCCAGACCCTGATCAGTTTCCTGCAACCGGCTCAGAACCAGGACTTGCTGAAAAATCTCGCGAGCAAGAACGTCTCGGTGATGGCGATGGATTCCATCCCGAGAATCTCCCGAGCGCAGAAAATGGACGCCCTGAGCTCTATGGCCAATATCGCCGGTTATCGGGCCGTCATCGAAGCCGCCCAACATTTTGGTAGATTTTTCACCGGCCAGATAACCGCCGCCGGCAAAATTCCCCCCGCCAAGGTTCTGGTAATCGGGGCAGGCGTTGCCGGACTTTCCGCCATCGGTGCCGCGAAAAGCATGGGTGCCATTGTCCGGGCTTTCGATACCCGCCTCGAGGTCAAGGAACAGGTCGAGAGCATGGATGCGGAGTTTCTGGTCCTCGATTTTGCCGAGGAGGAGGGCGAAGGTGCAGGCGGCTATGCCAAGGTCATGAGCGAGGCTTTCATCAAAGCCGAGATGGAGCTTTTCGCCCGCCAGGCGAGAGAAGTCGACATCATCATCACCACCGCCCTCATTCCCGGAAAACCTGCCCCTGAACTCATTACCGAAGAGATGGTGAAAACCATGCAGGAGGGCAGTATCATCGTCGATCTTGCGGCGGAAATGGGCGGCAACTGCAAGCTCACCGAAGCCGACAAGGTCGTGGTGAAACACGGGGTGACCATCATCGGCTACACCGATCTGCCGTCGCGCCTGGCCACGCAGTCGAGCCAGCTCTACGCCACCAATCTCCGCCATCTCCTGGCCGACCTGACCCCGCAAAAAGACGGCAAGATCTTCATTAACATGGAAGACGAAATAATCCGCGGGGCAACAGTCGTCAAAGAGGGCGAGATCACCTGGCCGCCGCCTGCGCCCAAACTCTCCGCCGCCCCGAAAGCGGCACCGGCCGGGCCGCCCCCGGTGGCAGCGGCGCCAAAGAGAGGCCCGGCAAATCCGTATCTGCTCTTTCTCGTAGGCGGAATGCTCCTTCTCGGGCTGGGGAGCGTCGCCCCTCCCGAATTCATGTCCCACTTTACCGTTTTTGTCCTGTCCTGTTTTGTCGGCTACATGGTCATCTGGAACGTGACCCCGTCTCTGCACACGCCGCTGATGAGCGTGACCAACGCGATCAGCAGCATCATCATTATCGGGGCGCTTCTCCAGATTTCTTCGACAAATGCAATGATCGTGTTATTGGCGGGTGCTGCAATCCTGATGACCAGCGTCAATATTTTCGGCGGATTCGCGGTCACCCATCGGATGCTTTCCATGTTTAGGCGATAGGGGGAACATATGTCGCAAGGTGTTATAACCGCAGCGTATATTGCCGCTACCATCCTGTTTATTCTATCACTCGGGGGCTTGAGCAGGCCGGAAGCATCCCGGCGCGGCAACCTTTTCGGCGTGATCGGCATGCTGCTGGCGCTGACGGCCACGATAATCGGCATTGTTTCCGGCAACTACTTCATTTTATTAGGTGGAGTTATAATTGGCGGGTCGATCGGCCTCATGCTCGCCAAAAAAGTCGCAATGACCCAGATGCCGGAACTGGTAGCCATCCTGCACAGTTTGGTCGGGATGGCGGCAGTGCTGGTCGGATTTGCCAATTTTCTCAATCATGACGGCTCCTTTATCGGTGTGCACAAGACTATCCACGATGTCGAAACCTGCCTGGGCATCTTCATCGGCGGACTCACCTTTACCGGATCGGTAGTCGCCTTCCTGAAACTGAGCGCCAGGATCAGCGGCAAACCCATGCTGCTTCCCGCCCGTCACTGGCTGAATCTCGTTCTGTTAGTCGGCGCCGTCTGGTTCGGCGCAATTTTCCTCGATCAATCGGCTGCCGGTGACGGCGCCCTGCCGCTTGTCGGCATGACCGTCATCGCCTTCATCCTCGGCGTGCATATGGTCATGGCCATCGGCGGGGCCGATATGCCGGTGGTGGTGTCCATGCTCAACAGTTATTCAGGCTGGGCGGCGGCGGCGACCGGCTTCATGCTGAACAACGACCTGCTGATCGTGGTGGGGGCACTCGTCGGCAGCAGCGGCGCCATCCTCAGCTACATCATGTGCCGGGCCATGAACCGGAAATTCATTGCCGTCATCGCCGGCGGCTTCGGCACTTCCGCCGGGACTCACGGGGCCGGGCCGGTCGGCGAGGCCGGCGACATTGTGGCCGTTGAGGCTGCGGAAGCGGCCGATCTGCTGGCGAACGCCCGGGATGTGGTCATCATCCCGGGATACGGGATGGCGGTCGCCCAAGCCCAGCACGTGGTGCACGAAATAACGAGAAAACTGCTGGAAAAGAAGATCAAGGTCCGCTTCGCGATCCACCCGGTCGCCGGACGAATGCCCGGTCATATGAACGTTCTGCTCGCCGAAGCGCATGTCCCCTATGATATCGTCTTTGAACTGGACGAGATCAATCCCGACTTTCCCAAGGTCGATGTCTCGGTGGTCATAGGCGCCAACGATATCGTCAATCCCGCGGCCCAGGAGGTTCCGAACAGTCCCATCGCAGGCATGCCGGTGCTTGAATGCTGGAAAGGCAAAAACACCATCGTCCTCAAGCGCTCCATGGCAACCGGCTACGCCGGAGTCGATAACCCGCTCTTTTACAAGGAAAACACAAAAATGCTTTTTGGCGATGCCCGTAGCAGTTTGGAGAGTATTTTGAAAAATCTGGAGTAATGAAGTAATAGGGGAGGGCTTTATGGCCCTCTTGCCGCTGTCTATTCTACCTGGAGCGCGGCAATAAATTCATCTGCTTCGGCAATGGCAAGGTTCATGTCGCGCACAAGGCTGTCCACGTTGGTCTGCACGCTGCCGAGTTCGTCCTGCAATCCCCCGATAGCCTGGGCATTCAGATTGTGTTTTAAAAACAGCACCTGATCTCTCAGCGGTACCAGCACAGGTTCCAACCTGGATTCTGCCTTTTTCATAGATCCAATCAGTTCTTTATACTTTTGTTGCGTAATATCGTATTTCCGCTGACTTGACTTCCGGAGTGCGTCACTGGAATATTGCTTGATTTCACCGCGCCATTCTCTAAAGAGCGCGTCCGAGACATCCTCAACGGCGCTGATGCGATTCCGCACTGCAGACGCCTTGGCCTCGCTTTCCTGCAAGGTGCCATTCATTTTATTGTATTCCTTCTCAAGATTGCCGCCTTTGAAGTTGACGACAGTCTTGAATTGCTCCATGGCCGTCAAGAACTGCTTTTTCGCATCATCCTGCGTATCGCGCGCCTCCTTTACGCGATCAATCATGATGTCACGTTTATGCACTCCGACTTTTTCCATGGTTTCGTAGTACATGGTACTGCATCCGCTGAGTCCCAAGATAATAGTGACAATTAAGAAGCATCCATTTTTCATACTCTCTCCTGATCTTAGAATTTCTGCGATCAAACTCCACATAAGGGCAATTTATTTGTTAGACAAATACTCTGGTCCTCGGATATATGCAAACCAATATTTACCGGAGAAAATCTACGGAAGCACGTGATCCGGAATGGGAAAGGGAGCCGATGCGGCTGAGCACCAAAAACAGTTCTCGGTGCAACAATCGAAACGCGATCGCTCGGAGGGCTTAAAATAGCAAAAGGGGAAGGATGAAGTACCTTTTTCCTTCACCTCCCCCACACCAACATATCAGCAGTTGAAATACTTCCTATACCACTCCACAAACCTGCCGATCCCGTACTCCAGCGTGGTGCCGGGCTTGTACTGGAAATCTTTCACCAGATCGTCGACATCAGCGTAGGTGGCGGGAACATCGCCGGGTTGCATCGGCAGGAAGTTCTTTTCCGCCTTTTTGCCGAGGCAGTGCTCCAGGACCTCGATGTAGCGCATTAGTTTTTCCTTGTTGTTGTTGCCGATGTTGTAGACCCGGTAGGGGCAGTAGGATGTGGCGGGGTCAGGACGGTCGCCGGACCAGTCGCCGCTGCCCTCGGGGATTTTGTGGATGACCCGGTAGACGCCTTCGACGATATCGTCGACGTAGGTGAAATCCCGCTCCATATTACCGTTGTTGAAGACATCGATGGGGCGGCCTTCGAGGATCGCCCGGGTGAAGAGAAAGAGCGCCATGTCCGGCCGGCCCCAGGGGCCGTAAACGGTAAAAAACCTGAGGCCCGTGGTGGGCAGGCCGAAGAGGTGGCTGTAGGTGTGGGCCATCAGCTCGTTGGCCTTTTTCGAGGCGGCATAGAGGGACACCGGATGGTCGACATTGTCGTGGACGGAAAACGGCATCCGGGTGTTAGCGCCGTAGACCGAACTGGACGAGGCGTAGACCAGGTGTTTCACACCCGAATGACGGCAGCCTTCCAGGATGTTGACGAAGCCTACGATATTGGTGTCCACATAGGAGTGGGGGTTGATGAGGGAATAACGTACCCCGGCCTGGGCGGCCAGATTCACCACGGCATCAAATCGATGCTCCTTGAAGAGTCCGGCCATCGCCTCCCGGTCAGCCAGCTCGATATTGACGTGGCGGAAAGCGGGACCGGCCGCAAGCGTCGCCATCCGATCCCGCTTCAGCTTTGGATCATAGTAATCGTTGAGATTATCGAGGCCGACAACCTCAGCGCCGCCGGCTATGAGTTTTTGGGCCAGATGGGCGCCAATAAAGCCGGCAGCACCTGTGATCAGAATTTTTTTCATTATATGAGTATCATCCAGTAAGTAGCTGTTGGTCTTGTCGGCCTGCGCATAATGAAACTGCCGGCTCCCGCTCAATCCTCAAAATTGCCCTCGGGACCTTTGTCGCCGGTCAGGGTCTTGGCCCTCTTGACGATCTCTTCTCTGGTCCACTCGGCGGGATTTTCGATTCTCCCCGCTTTCGGTCCCAGATCGTAAGAACCTGCTTTAAGGATCGCCTCCTTGGCGAGACTTGCCGTCCCTGCCGCATTGAAGACCTTGGTGAGGATGTTGTAGACAAATTCCTCGACCCCTTTGGCCATCCGGTCACGGATCGGTTTTTCCTGGGCAAGCAGAAGGGATTCGAAAGGCAGATTGAGGTTTTTGTAGTTGCCGCCTTTCCAGCCGTTTTTGGCGGCATAGGCGGTCAACCGCTGCCACATTTCCTCGCTCATGCCCTGGTCCTTGACCTTCTTGAAATTGCCGTCGCTATCCAGGATGGCGTTGCCGTAGTCGTTGACCTCGACCCCCCAGGAGACCATCTGCAGGGCAGTCGCGACATTGGCCTTGGTGGTATTGGTCTGTGCGGCGATGGCTCGGAGTTTTTCCGAACTGTTGCCGGAGGTCCCGTGCTGCGCACCGGATACCCCGTAGGGGTCGATGGCCCTGTGGATCTCCGCCGTGAGGTCGACCTGGATGCCGAGCCCACTCGCCTCCAGACCATGGGTGGTGCCATTGTTCAAGGCGATCCAGTCGGGATGGATGCCGTGGGCGTTAAGGCCTTTGATGAGAAAAGAGGCATCCTCCACCGTCGACAGACCCATGTCGCCCTTGATTTCTCCAACCTCTGTTTCGAGACCAGCCCAGCCGGGGATGTACTTGTTCAATTCGATATTGGCCAACAGATTCATATCGTCCGGCATATGCGAGGCATCGACCGCAATCGAGGTAATGCCCGCATCGAACATGGAGGGGATCTCCATTTTGGCAAAAGGCAGGTCCGCCTCGCTTTTGATGCCGTAATGGTCGGCATGGATGGCCACCGGCACGGTGATGCCCAGTTCGTTGCACAGGGTATCGACGTACATGGCGATATTGTAGAAATTCACCGGGCAGTAGTTGCACTCGGACCGGGCGATCTCGATGATCAGCGTCGCATCGGCCCGCTGGGCGGCCTGCAGCGCGCCGCGGATAATAAAGGAATTGCGGCCGTTGGCAGCAATGGTCATTGCCTGGCCTTTGGCGCCGAGCGCCCGATCGATCACCTTGCCGCTGACGATCAGCGCTTTGGAATGAGGGAAGAGACGGGTTATATTCGGTGGTCTGCCAATCTGAATCAGCCGGTCATATTCTGCATTCATAGTCATGAATTACCTCCTGTATTGGTCCTGGTTTCCCTTGCCCGCGCATGGCAGCGCCTGACACAGGAATATACCATATTAAAACAATTTCAAACTCCTTTCGTTATAATCGAAGAGGGGCAAGAAATCCAGTTAGGAATCCTTTCCCATGACATCTTTTCCCTCCTCGATCATGGGGCTGTCGAACCCCGTAAAGCCTTTCCTGCCGAACAACCAGACCGCCACCACACTGATCTCGTAGAGGATCATGAGGGGTACGCCCATCATCATTTGGTTAACCACATCCGGGGTGGGGGTGAGGATGGCGGCCACAATGAAGTTGATGAGAATGGCGTACTTGCGGTTACGGTTCAAAAAGGCCACATCGATCAGGCCGGTCTTGGCCAGAAAGACCATGAAGATCGGCATTTCGAAGATCACCCCGAAAGCCAGCAGCAGCCGGGTGGCGAGGCTGAAGTACTCGCTCACCGCCGGCAACGAGGTGAGAAATTCGTTGTTGTAGCCGACCAGAAACTTAAAGGCGGGAGGAAAGACGACGAAATAGCCAAAGGCCGCCCCGCCGATGAAACAGCAGGTGGAGAGCAGCGAAAACGGGATCAGTACCCGCTTTTCATGACCGTAGAGACCGGGCGCAACGAACCGCCAGATCTGCGAGAAGATTACCGGGCTGGCGAGCAGGACGCCGCAGACCAGGGCGAGCTTTAGATAAAAAAAAACCCTTCCTGGTAGGAGGTGAAGATGAGCGAGGTGTTGTCCGGCAAGACCGCGGTGAGCGGCTGAAAAAACCAGGTGCCGATCGGCCGAATCACCGTGTACGACAGGCAGAAGCCGATAAAGACGGCGACGAACGAGACGATCAGGCAGAGGCGCAGTTCCCGCAGGTGCTCGGTCAGGGCCAGCTTTTCGAAATTATCACTTCCCTCTTCCTGACTCATATGGCATATACCTTGAAGATTTTTTTTATTCACGTAAAAGATTTGAACTGTCCTCAATACCATTTGCGCACTTTTTTGACAAGACGGTCGATCGCGGTCCCGCGCATTTGCAACGCCAAGAGATCTTGGTCAACAGTCATTTCTGTCACTCATGCCATTCAAGCGTTCTCTTTCATCCTGGTTTGTCTATATCGTTCGCTGCCTCGATCGAACCCTGTATACCGGCATCACCACCAACCTCGACAGGCGGCTTGCCGAGCACAATGCCGGTCGGGGGGCAAAATACACCCGGCCCCGCCGCCCGGTCGTCCTGGTCTACAGCGAGCCAGCCATCTCACGGTCAGCCGCGGCCAGCCGGGAATATCAGATTAAAAGATTGTCTCCCACCGGCAAAATGAACCTTATCGGATGTTCGGCCGACCTGCACAAAGTGGAGACGGAGAGCGTAACACCATCAGGCAAATGATGCCCTGATCTTTGCCGACACTTCTCCGGTCAGCTCCAGCACCTTTTCCGCCTGGGCCCGCGACACCGCGCCGGTCCCGCAACTCGGAGTGATCAACGTCTGGGCGAGGACCTTCTGCCGGTCGATGCCGATGGCCTGCAGCTGCTCGGTCTGGGCGAACCATTTGGCGACGAGCGAATCGGTCGTCTCCGCATCGATGAATTCCGGCGCCGTCGGCACTATACCGCTGGCGAGAATCCCGCCCCTGGCAAAAAACTCCACCAGATGTTCTTTATAGAGAACAAGTTTATCGAAGAAGGAATAGGCATCGTAGCTAACGATATCGACCCCCGACTCAAAGATCACCGGCCATTCGGTATTGGCGCAGACATGCACGCCAGTAAGACCATTCTCCTCCCGCACCGCGGCGAAAACCTCGCCGAAACAGCTGAGGATGTCTTCCTTGGTGATGGTGATAAAGGCGGATGAACCGAGCCCCGCCAGCCCCGGCTCGTCGAAAAAGACGATGGCCCGCTCGCAGATCTCCGTCATCTTCCTGGCCTGCCATCGCGCCTTCAGGGCGAGATGCTTGACCGCCACGTCCCGCAACTGGTCGTTGTAAAAAATCGCCCGGCCGGCCTGGTCGACCAGGCTGGTGCAGAAGGTGATCGGCCCGGTGATCTGGCCCTTCAGGCCGACGAGATTACCCCTCTTGTCGGCCAATTCCAGAAAGGCATAAAACCCGCGGGCCGCTTCCCTTGAAAGGAGGAAACGGGAGGTCTCAAGCGGTGCTGCACCCTCGGTCACCATCAGATATTCTTCGTAGAAGGCTAAAACTTCTTCCTCAAAAGTCGTGCTCTCGGTATCGATAAACACCTTGCCGTCCAGCTCCCTCACGCCGGGCAGGCCCGGCAGAAACTGGAGAAGCATTCCCTCCTCATGAAAGGCCGGCAATTGCGGCCAGATTGGAATATCCGGAGTATGGGCAAAGATCATTTCGGCAGCCTCGGCATGGCTGGTCAGAGGCAGGCTGCCGATAAGCAAAGGGAGGCAATTCGGGGTAAACTGGGACATGTTCGGGTACCTTCAGTCAAATCGATTGAAAATTGGAAGCGAATCAAAGAGCCAACAAAGTAATACCAATGGCGAAAATGTCACTGTTCTTTTTTGGTAATTCGCGACGCAATCGATCATCTGCTTACCAGATAGCTTACCCCTTTTTCCAGGCCGTCCAGAGAGAGTTCAAACATCGGGAAGACGGTGCGGATGACATTGATGGAATGGGTGTACGACCAGTGCGATTCGGGGATGGGATTCAGCCAGATGGCGTGGCTGAAGGTTGAGGCGAGAAATCGCAGCTGCTCGATGGAGGGTCTGCCGCTACGTTCGAAGGCATAGATGGAGCCGTCGGTGGACATCAGCTCGTAGGGCGCCATGCTGGCGTCGCCGACGATGATCAGCCGTGTATCCGGATCGAGTTTGACAAAATTTTTAATCGGTTCCGCCCGCTTGTACCGGGCCGGGTCCTCCCACAGCAGATCGTAGACGGTGTTGTGGAAGAAATAAGTCTTCAGATCCTTGAACTGGGATTTCGAATAGTTAAAGAGCGTCTGGACCAGCTCGACATAGGGTTCCATTGACCAGCCGCCGTTGTCGATGGCCAGGATAACCTTCAGCCGGTCGACGATGCCCCGGTCGAAAATCAGCTCAATCTCACCGCCATTTTTCATGGTCCGGTAGATGGTCGCATCGATGTTGAGCCGGTCTTTCACGCCGTGGGGCACGAGATTGCGCAGCCGCTTCAGGGCCTCGCCCACCGAACTCCGGGTGAGAACCGCCTGGGTGGAGTAGTCCCGGTAACGCCGTTCGCCGGCCACCTTCACCGCCGAACGATTGCGCGACTCACCACCCATCCGTAAACCGCCGGGATGAAACCCGGAATGGCCGACCGGCGAGGTGCCGCCGGTGCCGATCCAGCGGGAGCCGCCGTCATGCCTGCCGTCCTGATCCTTCAGACGGGCCTTGAAGTATTCGAGCAGCTCGTCCGGGCTCATGGCGGCGAGCTTCTTTTCATCGACGCCCAGCGCCTGGGCCAGCTCTTTCGGATTCTTCAGCCATTCCTGGAGCAGGCCGCTCGCCAGCAGGTCGAAGGTCTCGTCATCTCCCTCAGCCGGCAATTCCGCCCCGGCAAAAACGTGGGCAAAGACCTGGTCGTAGAGATCGAAATACTTCTCGCTCTTGACCAGGATGGTCCGGGCCGCAGTGTAGAAATCGTCAACGGAGTTGACCAGGCCGCCGGCCATGGCCCGGTGCAGGGTAAGAAAGGACGTCGGACTGACCGGAATGCCGACCTCCTTCAGCTGATAGAAAAAGTCGATGAACATGGGACGGTCCGGCTAGAAAAACCGCCTCTTCGCGAGGCCATTCATCGATCGCTGATGATCCCCGCTCTTCTTGAACAGCACTCCCAGATAGGGGATCTCCTTCTTCAGCCGCTCGCCGTCCTTAAAGTCGGGGTCGACCGCCAGGGCTCGGATCCAGTTGATCAGCTCCCGGGTCGCCGGTTTTTTCTCGACACCCTCCATATTTCGCAGATCATAGAAGGCGCCGATGGCATTGTCGGCCAGCTTGCGGTCGAGTTTGGGGAAGTGGACGGTGAGGATGTTGCGCATCATCTTCGGGTCGGGGAAGGCAATATGGTGAAAATTGCACCGCCCGAGGAAGGGATCGGAGAGATCCTTCTTGGCATTGGAAGTGATGACGATCACCGGCCGGTGTTTGGCCCGGACCGTCTCATCCGTCTCCATGATATCGAACTGCATCTGATCGAGCACATCGAGCATGTCGTCCTGGAATTCGGTCTCGGCCTTGTCGATCTCATCGATCAAAAGGACGCACCGCTCGTCGGCCACGAAGGCCTGGCCGATCTTGCCCATCTTGATGTATTCCTTGATATTGCTGACATCGCGATTGGAATCGCCGAACCGGCTGTCGTTTAAGCGGGTCAGGGTATCGTACTGATACAGCGCCTCGACCAGCTTCATATTGGATTTCACGTTCAGGATGATGAGCGGCATGCGGAGCGTCTCGGCAATGGCATGGGCCAGCATGGTCTTGCCGGTGCCGGGCTCGCCCTTCAATAACAGGGGCATCTCCAGCGCCATCGACACGTTGACGATTTTCGCCAACTCCTGATCCAGAACATATTTCGCCGCACCGGTGAAAGAGGTAGGGTTCATTTTCAAGCCTCAATTTTTCAATTGCTTTGTGAGTCGCCAACGTTCTGTGAAATCTATACTATCAAATCACGTAAACGTAAAGGTGTATGACGGACCGCTTGCGCTTCAGCAGGAGGGATTGGAGATATTCCGATGAAAGCAAACAACCGCCGGAGGTCTCCCTCCGGCGGTGGATGATGGTGAAAGCCAGGAAGGGCCTATTGCATGGTGATACGCAGATTGTCGTCGAGCTTCTGAAGGAATTCCTCGGTGGTAAGCCATCCCTGGCCGTTGCCGACGAGGAGGGCGAGGTCCTTGGTCATAAAGCCGGACTCGACCGTATCGACACAGACCTTTTCCAGGGTCTCGGCGAATTGCTGAACCTTGGGCGTCCCGTCGAACTTACCTCGGTACCACAGTCCCCTCGTCCAGGCGAAGATCGAGGCGATGGGGTTGGTGGAGGTCTTATTGCCCTTCTGATGCTCGCGGTAGTGGCGGGTCACGGTGCCGTGGGCGGCTTCCGCCTCGACGGTGTCGCCGCTCTCGGTCATCAGCACCGAGGTCATGAGGCCGAGCGAGCCGAAACCCTGCGCCACCGTGTCCGACTGCACATCGCCGTCGTAGTTCTTACAGGCCCAAACGAAGCCGCCCGACCATTTGAGGGCCGAGGCAACCATATCGTCGATCAGCCGATGCTCGTAGGTGATGCCCGCCGCCTTGAAGCGGTCGGCGAATTCAGCCTCGAACACCTCCTCGAAGATGTCCTTGAACCGGCCGTCGTATTGTTTCAGGATGGTATTTTTGGTCGACAGGTAGACCGGCCAGCCGAGGTTGAGGCCGTAATTCATGCACGACCGGGCAAAACCGCGGATCGAGTCATCGACGTTGTACATGCCCATGGCGCAGCCGGGGCCGTGGAACCGGAAAACCTCGAATTCGCAGGCCTTCCCGCCATCGTCCGGTTCGAACTTCATGGTCAGCCTACCCGGACCGGTCACACAGAAGTCGGTTGCCCGATACTGGTCGCCGAAGGCATGGCGGCCGATGACGATGGGCTTGGTCCAGCCCGGCACCAGCCTCGGAATATTTTTGCAGATGATCGGCTGGCGGAAGACCGTGCCGCCGATGATATTGCGGATGGTGCCGTTCGGCGACTTCCACATCTTCTTGAGATCGAACTCCTTGACTCGCGCCTCGTCCGGGGTGATGGTCGCGCACTTGACGCCTACCCCATATTCCTTGATCGCCTCCGCCGCGGCAACCGTCACCGCATCCTCGGTGGCATCCCGGTTCTGCACCGAAAGATCGTAATACTTCAGATCGATGTCCAGGTAGGGCAGGATCAGTCTTTCCTTGATAAATTGCCAGATGATCCGGGTCATTTCATCCCCGTCCAGCTCGACCACCGGGTTTTTAACGTGTATCTTTTCCATTATTTTACTCATCCGTTCACTCAAATTTCATCCTGACAGACGCAGCCCAGCTCAAAACCCAGCTCCAGCGCCTCCGTATTGCTCTTGGCAAAAGACGGCGGAAACCGCTCGGCCAGCACCTGCAGGACCGATTCCTTCCTCACCATCGGCCGCATGCCGATCAGCGCGCCAAGCACACTGATGTTGAAGACCACCGGCGTACCGACTCTCTCCAGCACTGTCTGGTAGAGGTTCAGTTCCACCTGCCGGGCATCGACCTTGCGGGCCACTTTAACGTATCGCTTATCGGTAATCAAGAGACCACCCGGTCGAATGATCGAACTGTAGGTGTTGTACGCCTCTTGGGTGAGGCAGATCAGCACCCCCGGCTGGAAGGCCTTGGGGATGTTGATTCGCCGGTTCGAAATGATCACGTCGCTGCGGGTCGAGCCGCCCCGGGCCGCCGCCCCGTAGGACTGGGACTGCACCGCCTCCAGCCCCTCGTGCAGCACGGCAGCCTCGCCGAGCAGGATCGCCGCGGTGATCAACCCCTGGCCGCCCGAACCGGTAAATACGATTTTTTGACTGTCCATTTTTTCTCTCCCAAGCCTCACGCCTTGCGCGCCCTGGCAATGACTTCATCGTAGGCCTTGCAGTATTCGGGCAACTCTTTTTCCACGAATATCCCCCGCTCCATCAAGGCCGGGTTGTCCTTTTTCTTGTCCGAACCGATCAGCACCGTTTTTTCCTTGAAGATCTTCAGCATGTCGACCGCCCCGCCCTGCTTGTTCTTGCGGCCGAAGTAGGTCGGACACTGGGAGAAGATCTCCACCACCGAGAAGCCGTCGTGGACGATGGCCTTCTTGATCAGCTCGGACAGCTGATTCACATGGTAGACCGTGGTCCGAGCCACGAAGCTGGCGCCTGCCGCGCGGGCCAGTTCGACACAGTCGAAGGCGTTGTCGATGGTCGAGTACGGCGCAGTGGTGGCTTTCACGCCCACGCCCGACATCGGCGAATACTGACCGCCGGTCATGCCGTAGGTCCGGTTGTTCATGACGAGGGCCGTAATGTTGATATTCCGCCGCGCCGCGTGGATGAAGTGGTTGCCGCCGATGGACAGCGCGTCGCCGTCGCCCATCGGCACGATGACGTTCAGCTTCGGCTTGCTGAGCTTCACCCCGGTAGCGAAGGCCAGAGCCCGGCCGTGCACCGTATGCAAGCTGTGGAAATCGACATAGCCCGAAATCCGCGACGAGCAGCCGATGCCTGAAACGATTACCAGCTCGTTCTTGTTGATCGCCAGTTCCTCCACCGCCCGCACCAAGCCATTCAAAACGATGCCGTGGCCGCAGCCCGGGCACCACATGTGCGGGAAAAACCTCTCCCTGATATACTCCTTGACCGCCATATCAGACTCCTTGTCCCGCTATGACCCGCAGGGTCTGTTTGATATCCTTGTCGGTGATCAGCCGCCCGTCCACCCGGTTGATAAGATAGACCCGCCGGGGGTTGTCGACAGCGAGCTTCACCGAGTTGATCAGCTGTCCCATGTTCATCTCCACCACCCCGACGTACTCCTTATCCCGGGCATAATCGCGCACCAGCTGGACCGGGAAGGGCCACAGGGTCTGGAGTTCCAAGAGGCCGATCCGCTCGCCACGCCGGCGCAGCTGCTCGACCACGGAGAGCGCCGAACGGGCCGAGGAGCCGTAGCTGATCAGCATGGTCCGGGCGTCGTCCAGATAGTACGGCACGTGATGGGCGATGGCGTCCGCCGCGTAGTCGATCTTCTTCACCAGATGATGGATGAGGCCGTCGACCAGTTCACCCTTGTCGGTGGGAAAGCCCCACATGTCGTGGTAGAGGCCGGTGACGTTGTAGCGATGCACCCCGCCGAAGTCGCTCATCGGCAGCCGGCCGTCCTCCCGCGGCAGGTAGGGATGGTAGTTGACGCCTTCGCGGACGCTGGTCCGCAGGCGCTCGACCAGCTCGATTTCACCGGGCTCCGGGATCACGAGTTTTTCCCGCATGTGGCCGACGATCTCGTCGAAGAGCAGGATTACCGGTGTCCGGTAGGTCTCGGCGATGTTGAAGGCCTCGACGGTCATATTGAATACGTCCTGATGGTTCGAGGCGGTGAGTGTGACGATGGAATGGTCGCCATGGGTGCCCCAGCGCGCCTGGTTGACGTCGCCCTGGCTGACGTGGGTCGGATTGCCGGTGGACGGCCCGCCGCGCTGGACGTTGGCGATGACGCAGGGGATCTCGGCCATCACCGCGTAGCCGAGGGACTCCTGCATGAGCGAGAAGCCGGGACCGCTGGTCGCGGTCATTACCTTGCTGCCGGTGAGCGAGGCGCCGATGATCGCGCACATCGAGGCGATCTCGTCCTCCATCTGGATAAACTTTTTGCCCGCCTCGGGGAGCCTGGCCGACAGCGTCTCGGCGATCTCCGTCGACGGGGTGATCGGGTAACCGGCAAAGAAGTCGAGGCCGGCATACATTGCCGCGAGCGAACAGGCCTCGTTGCCCTGGACAAAACAGGTTGTTGCCATGGTCATTCCTCCTTGCCGTGGGCATCCTCGGTTATCACTTCGATAGCCAGATCCGGACACATCTTCTCGCACTGCCGGCAGGCAATGCACTTCTCCGGGTGGCTCGCCATGGCCTTCTCGTCACCATCCAGCACCAGGACGTCTTTGGGGCACATGGCCACACAGATTCCGCAGCCTTTGCACCAGTCCCGGTTGATGAGGTGGTCTTTCAGCTTCTTTTTGGACATTTTTTTCTTTTGATCCTCCTTGTGATATCTGTCTGAGCGCTTATTTCACCAACTCGAAATATTCTTCCACACTCGGCAACCGCCCCAGCAAGCCGGCAACCGCCGTGAGTTCTGTAGATCCTAAGTACACCAGCGCCCCATCCCCCAGACGGTTGTCGAAGTTGCGGGTCGAGGTCGAAATGACCGTCGCCCCCGGTCGGACCCGTCCCTGATTGCCCATGCACAGGCTGCAGCCGGGGATCTCCACGCGGCAGCCGACCTGGCCGAAGGTGGCAAGCCCCCCTTCGGCCGCGATGGCGTCGCGATCCATGCGGGTGGATGGGGCGAGCCACATCCGGGCGCAGGCGTAGGGC
>Ga0209317_1000821_pt1 | contig 32978 bp, 11 predicted proteins | sample RifGroB2_FD_183994 | JGI IMG/M metagenome (GOLD analysis project Ga0209317, IMG submission 183994) | Soil microbial communities from Rifle, Colorado, USA - Groundwater B2 (SPAdes) (version 2) | ecosystem: Environmental > Terrestrial > Soil > Unclassified | place: Rifle, Colorado | collected...
GCCTGTGCAGCTTGCTGCAAACGCTCTATACGCAGCAGGCGTGAGCCTCGATAAGTGTTTGGTGCAGGACCTCCCCATCTGAAGGGGGGCGCCTGACCCAGGTTTTAGAAATAAAGTCGGAACAGCGACACCGTCGAGCAGATTCATCAAAAAAAGCGATCCCAAATCGTTACGGCACTCTATTGCTTATTGACAGACTGGGGCCTTATAAGGGTTAAGTTAAGGTCAGTGCTAAATTTCCCGCACAAGCCCCCTCTCCCTTGACAGTTTTTGGCGCCGGGGCTGCCCCATCCCCACCCCGACCCGCCCCTTGAAGGGGAGGGAGTTTACTGCGGAAGATTGACGCTAATCGGGTAACTTAATGGCAGTGACCCCGACCCTCCCCTTGAGTCAGTCTTTCGATTAGTAAAAACTATAGTTTACGATCCGTTTTCGGCTTGTCTTACTTCTTCAACAAGTGTAAGTTCGGGCACCGAAATTCTTGAGCTGCTTGACGCGTTAGTGTGCAGTAATTAACCGCTGCAAACGGTGATGGCCTTCCGATAATGCGAAGTTAAAGTCACCGATAGAGAAATCAAATAATATTGAAGACACCGCTTTAGTTTTTACAAAAGTGACCGAACTCATAGTAACTGGTTCACACAGTCATCCTGCCTGTGCGGATACTGTCTCTGCTTTCAAAAAACCTTATCTGCCCGTGTTAATGCAGGGGATGCGAAAACTAGCTGGCGTATGGAGGGGTCGATGGTTCATTCAGTAAAGTGGCAACGCTCACCTGTGGTTCTCATGCTGATGATATTTTTACTGCTTCCCTGCCAGGGTTTTGCCGCTTTTGTCAGCGGCAGCACCGGTGCGGACGGAGCATTTGCGCCAAGTACCGATACGGTGCTCCAGATCCCCGATAACGGCGTGTTCAACTTCACCACGGTGACGATTCCCGCCGGGGTGACGGTGACCTTTGCCAAGAACGCACAGAACACTCCGGTGACCATGCTGGCGACCGGGGACGTGACGATCAACGGGACCATCAACGTGAACGGGGCAGACGCCAGCTACATCATTCCGGGAATACCGGGTCCGGGCGGCTTTTATGGCGGCGCAGGGGCCCTCATCCTGAAAACCGGCAACAGGGGCGAGGGGCCGGGGGGCGGCAACGGTGGTGCGCCTAGACCCGATGCAAGCGATGCCGCCGGTGGCGGTGGTGGCGGCAGTTTCGGCGGGGCGGGGAGCAATGGCGTCACCTTCAGAGAGGGTTATCCGGCCGGCGGCAGTGCCGGCAGTGTCTACGGCAATGAACGTATCCTGCCACTGATCGGCGGGGCAGGCGGTGGCGGGGCCGGTGGTTCAAGCAGTTATATCGGTGGAGCCGGCGGCGGTGGCGGTGGGGCGATTCTCATCGCATCCAACGGTACCATCACGATTGACGGTTCGATTACCGCCAATGGCGGTGCAGGCGCATCGAGTGAGAACGCCTCTTACGGCAGTGGCGGCGGCGGTGGCAGCGGCGGAGGCATTCGTCTGGTCGCCCAGACCATTGCCGGCAATGGAACCATTTCCTCAACTGGCGGCAGCGGAGGGACTACCGACTTCGTCGGTTATCCCTATTATGGAGCTGCCACTTCCGCCGGCGGGGCCGGCGGATTGGGGCGCATCCGGCTGGAAGCGGCGACTCTGCTGCGGACCGCGGCGACCTCGCCTCCCATGTCTCTTGGTGCTCCCATCGCGGTGCTGCCGGCGAACATGCCTTCCCTGGTAGTCTCCTCGATAGGGGGGGTCAGCACCCCGTCGGTGCCGAAGGGGGCGCTCTCCGCTCCGGACATCGTTCTCCCCTACAACATCCAGAACCCCGTCTCCATCGTGGTTAGCGCCAAAAACATCCCTGCCGGCATGACGGTCACCGTCAAAGCGGCGCCGTCGCAAGGGAGCGCAGTTTCGGGGAGCGGCGTATTGAGCGGCACCGGCGACCCTTTGACCGTGACCATACCGTTGACCATCTCCACAGCCTACCCGTCACTGATCACCGCCTCGGTGACCTTCGAACTGACCGCGGCCAACGGTGCACCTGTCTACGCCCAGGGGGAGCTGGTGCAGAAGGTCAGGGTAGCGGCGAACTTCGGCGGCGGCTCCAGCGTCACCTACATCACCGCGAGCGGCAAGGAAATACCGGCGGTCATGTAATCGGCAACCCGGGGGTAAATCCCCCCCGCCCCCCTTTGCAAAGGGGGAGATAAATGGCGGGTTCTTTGCCTGACAGGCTTTGGGCATCTGCATTGATTCACCTCTTCCAGCGGGAATTTCAATGAAATTGGGCATGACTGCTTTAAGGACTCTGTTCCTCATACTGCTTCTGTTGGTCGCCGGTATCTCCACCCTTTGCGCGGATACCGTCTCCTGGCCGGTCAGCGTCGCCATTCCGACGGCCCTGGTCGGCGAGCTGGACAGCAGGCCGGTCAGCGTCGGCATGCCTGCCCTGGCGCCGGGAGAAGTCAGCAGTAAACCGGTCAGCGTCAGCATCCCCGCCGCTGCAGCGGGAGAGACCTTCAGCCGGCCGGTGAGCGTATCGCTGCCGGTCACCGCCGCCGATGCCAGCTACCTCGGGAAACCGGTTTCCGTGGCCATCCAGTCCGCAGGCCTTGGCGACTCGGACCTGGTCGGCCTCTGGCACATGGACGGGGATTGGGGCGATTCGTCGGGCAACGGCAATTCCGGCACCGCGATCAACGCAGCTTCCTTCGACCTTGCCGGCAAAATAGGGGGAGGGTCGGGGAGTTTCGACGGCTCCAGCGGTTATCTTTCCATTGCCGACAGCGCATCTCTCGAACTGGCATCGGCCGCAACGCTTGAGGCGTGGGTCAAGACGGACGATGTCAGCAAGAGCCAGCAGGTCATCAGCAAGTTCGGAACCAGCGGCAGTTTTGCCTATCAACTCGGCCTGGCTCCTTCCGGCAATCTACGTCTCGATATCAGCGATAATGGCACGACAACGGATCAGCTCGTCTCCACAACTTCCCCGATCTCCGCCGGCAGCTGGCACCATGTTGCGGCCAGCTTCAATGCCGGGGCGCTGAAGCTCTATGTGGACGGGGTTCAGGTTGCCGGCAAGAATTCGACCATCACCATGCTTAATGCCGGTAATGCGGCCTTGAGCATCGGCGCCAATGCTTCCTCCGGAGAGTATTTCAACGGCCTGATCGACGAGGCCGCCATCTACCGACGCTGCCTCACTGCTGAAGAGATCGCCTTTCATTTCTCCGCTGCCGTCAGCGACCCCTCGGCACCGCCTGCACCGCAGCTCGCCCCGCTTGCTTCAGTGGTGGGCCAGGCGACCGTCGCCCTTTCCGGTACCAGGGTCACCAACAGTTCGATCTGGGTCAACAACAGGAAGATTGCCGCTCTCGGTGCCGCCACCGGTTGGCTTGGCAGTTACGGGCCGCTGCAACCGGGCCTGAACCTGCTCCGGATATCGGCAGTCGACGGCCTCAATCGTCAGAGCCCCGCTGTAACCCGGATGCTGATCTACGACACCGTCCCCCCGGTTATCGAAGCTTCCGTTCCCGCCCACAATTCCAACGGCGCCCGGGTGGTGGGAAGTGTCAGCATCACCCTGACCGACGCAGATTCCTCCCTCGACCTCGGGGGAAGCGTACAGGGGGCCACGGTAAAAAACAGCGCGGGACAGCCGATTGCCGGTACCTGGTCCAGCTCAGGGTTGAAAACGGTTCTCTTTACCCCGACGACGCCATTTCCCGCCGACACCTATACCGTCACCATCCATCCCCTGGACAGCGTCGGCAACCGGGGCGAGCAGCAGATCGTCTTTACCAATCACGACACCTCCGCACCGAGCACGGAGATCACCCTGTCCGGCAGCAAGGGGGGCGACGGCTGGTACTATACCCCGGTCAGCGCAACCCTCTCTGCGACCGACAGCCCGAACGGTTCGGGGGTGGCACGGATTGAGTACTCTTTCGACAACGTGACTTGGCTCCTCTACGACTCACCCGTTGTCGTTGCTGAAGACGGCAGAAAGACCCTGTACTTCAGGGGAACCGACGGCGCCGGCAACAGGGAAACTCCGGCAAAATCAAAAGAGATACCGGTAAACAAGAGCGGCCTGGTCGGGCAGTGGCACCTGGATAACGACTGGAGCGATGCCTCGCTCTTCGGCAACGAAGCGACCCCCTACAACGGGGCAAAGTTCGGCGCCGCCGCCAAGATCGGCGCCTCCGGGGGGAGCTTCGACGGTGTTGACGATGGGGTGAAGATTGCCGACGCCGCGGTATTTCAGGCGATGCAGAAGATCAGCGTAGAAGCGTGGATCAAGCCGGAAAGAATAGCCGCTGCAGGAACGCGCCAGACCATCGTGAGCTTCAAAGAAGGTAGCAACCCGAGCGTCGGGGCTGTACTGGCTCTGCCTGAGGACGCCCCAAACCGGGTGCGGTTTTGGGTGCAGATAAACGGTGTCTGGAGAGCGGCAACCGGCTCGACTGAAATATCCGCCAACGCAAACTGGTATCATGTCACCGGAACCTATGACGGAAGCTCCCTCAGGGTCTACCTTGACGGGCAGCTGGACGGAGAAAGCTCGTTTCCGGGAGTGATGACCAATGCACCCGGCAGTGCGACGTGCACCATCACCATCGGTGCCAATGCCGCCAACAACGGCAATTGGTACCAGGGGACCATCGACGAGGTGGCGCTCTACAACAGGGCACTCAGCGGCGCGGAGGTGCAGCAGCATTACAACAACCTTGCCGTCGCCTCGCCGACGCTGCAACCGGTCGCCTCGCCCACCAGCTCGTCCTCCATCGTCCTGAGCGGCACCAAGCCCGCCGATACCGCCATCGTGCTGAACGGCGAAACCGTGGTGCCGCTCAATGCCTCGACCTCCTGGCAGGCCGATTACACCCTGTCGGCGGGGAGCAACATCCTGAACGTCACCGCCATGGACGGCACCGGATTCAACAGCTTTCCGACCACGCTCTCGGTGATCCTCGACCTGGTCGCACCGCAGGTAACCGGCAGCGTCCCCCGGGAGCAGGCCGTTACCAGTGACCCCGTCAATGCCGTCTCCATCGTGTTGACCGACGCGTTCTCCGCTGTCGACCTTGCCGCCACTACCGCTGCTGCGACGGTGAAGAACTCGGCCGGCCTCGAGGTTCCCGGGAGCTGGAGCTCCGCCGGTAGCGGAGTCACCGGCACCGTGACCTTCACCCCGGCGTTCCCGCTGGCCGAAGGGAGCTATAGCGTTACCATCAATCCTGCCGACACCCTTAACAACGGATCGGCATACAGCCTCGCCTTTGCCATCGACAGTACCCCTCCCGCGCTCCCCGGTATCGACCCGATCGCCGGGCCGGTCGCCGGTTCGGTCAGGACCGTAACCGGCACCAGGAGCAGCGACAGCGCCCAGGTCCTGGTCAGCTGCGCCGCGGCGAGGATCGACTCGGTCGGCTATCCGACCCCGACCACCTGGCGCTCCGACATCTCCAACCTGACAGAGGGAAGCAATACCGTCAGCGCCCAGGCGGTCGACGCTGCCGGAAACCGGAGCGGCTCGGCCCAGATGAGCTTCGTCGTCGACCTGACTCCCCCCCAAAAGCCGAGCATCACTCCGCTCCCCCCGACCAGAAGCAGCAGCGCCCTGATAAGCGGCGCCAAGGGGGCCGGGTCCTATCTGTACCTGAACGGCCTGCCGAACGAAGCCCCCTTCAACGCCACCACCTGGAGTGCCACCATCAGCCTGGCCGAGGGGAGCAACGCGGTAAGCGTGCATGCCGCGGATGAGGCGGGGAACCTGAGCCAGGCGGCCACGCTCTCCGTGCTGCGGGATACGATCCCCCCGGTCATTGCCGCTTCAACCCCGTCTGCCGGTTCATTTACGGCCCATGCCCCGGTCATCTCGGTGACGCTTGGCGACGGCGCCGCCTCGGGGGCGGATCTCGCCGCGTCGCTGGCCGGAGCGGTGCTCAAGGATGGAGCCGGTGCCGTGGTGCACGGCAGCTGGAGCGTCTCGGCTCCGAGCCTGCTGTTCACGCCGTCCGTAGCTCTGGCCGACGGAAGCTATGCCGTCACCTTGTTCCCGGTCGACCACCTCGGCAACAAGGGAAACGCCGCCTTCGGCTTTACCCTCGATCGGGTGCCGGCAACGGTCCAGGGGCTCGAGCTGAATCCCGCCTCCCCGGTCAAGGCCGGCACGGTGCAGTTCACCGTGACCTTCAGCGAGCCGATGAATACGGCGCTCCAGCCTGCGGTCAGCTTTGCCGCCGGCTCCCGGGTCATTGCAGGGGGGTGGCTGGACGGCAGAAACTGGCGCGGGAGCTTCAGCTTCACCGGTGAGACCGGCGATGCCTCCTACAGCGTCAAGGTGGGGGGGGCACGTGACCTGGCCGGCAATACCGTGGCGGAGCAGACGGCGGGAAGCTTTCTCCTCGATACCGTCAGGCCGCCGCTGCCGGCCGTGAACCCGGTAACCTCTCCGACCAGGGAGGCGTTCCAGCTGCTGGCCGGCTCCAAGCCGGCTCACACTGCGGTGGTAATCAACGGGTCGCTGCGCGTTCCGCTCGGTGCAGGCACCGCCTGGAGTTACAGCTATCCGCTGTCGGAGGGGGCCAACCCGCTGCTGATCGCGGCCCGGGACGCAGCCGGAAACGACTCCGCCGCCATCGCGCCGGCGCCGGTCGTCACCATGGACACCACCCCTCCGCTCTTCACGGTGGAGCTCTACCAGGATCCCGCCAGCACGGTGACCCAGACCATCTCCGGCAAGAAGGAGCCGGGGAGCCTGGTCAAGCTGAACGGCGCCACCATCTTCGACGCCACCGACCAGAGCGGGAGCTGGTCCTACGAGCTGAAGCTCACCGACGGGATTTCCAACCGTCTCATCTTCAGCGCGGCCGACCCCCTCGGGAACAGCAGCAGCAAAACCCTGGAGATCGTCTGCGATTCGGCGCCGCCCCAGCCGCTTGCCGCCGGGATGCTGAGCGCCGACGGCAGCGGGCGAGGGAGCGAGGTGCTCCTCTCCTGGCCCTCCTACCCGGAACCGGCGAACCTCGCCTACTACCGGCTCTATTACGCCAGCAACGATTTCAGCGCCGCTGCCGGGCTGACTCCGGTCGCGACGCTGGACCGGGGGAGCAAGCAGTTCAGGATCGCCACCCTGACCAGGGGCACCAGGTACTACTTCGCGGTGGTGCCGGTCAGCCTGAGCGGCAGCGCCGACCCGTCGCTGCATACGGTCCAGGCGGTGCCGGCCAACACGTTGGCGCCGGAGGAGGCGACCGGGTTAAGCGCCTGGGCGGGATACAGTGCGGCAGAGGGAAACTTCATTACTCTCTCCTGGAGCGCCAGCGCAAACAGCGCCGGTGAACTGACGGCCCAGACGGTATATACCGATGCAGGCGAGGGGTACGACGCCGGGAGTTCCCTCGGCAGGCTCCCGGTCAGCTTCACGGCGCAGGGGCTCAAGGAGGCGGGCCGTTACAAGTTCAAACTGACGCAGAAGGACGCGGCAGGAAGGGAAAGTGCAGGGGTCGTCATCGAGGCGGTGACGCGGCTTGCCAACCCGGCCGGGGTGTCGGCCGCTCCCGGCGACCGGAAGGTGACCTTGAGCTGGAGCCCGGTCGCCTCCCCCTACCTCAAGTCGTACAACATCTATCGCCTGGCCAGCGGAGCAGCACAGCACGATATCGGGGGGATGACCCTGATCAGGAGCCAGAGCGGCACCGGCTTCATCGATGCCGGGGTCGACAACGGGACCGCCTACCAGTATGCGGTCACCACCATGAACAGTTCCGGCGCCCAGCGCAACGAGGTCGTGAGCGTCGGGGTGACCCCGCGAGGCGACAGCTCCGGCCCCGCGATCTCCGCTTCGAACCTGACCCCGAACCAGGTGATCACCGCACCGCTCACCATAACCGCCTCCGCGCAGGACGCCGAGAGCGCCGTGAGCCGGATCTCGCTCTTCGTCGACAACTCGCCGGTCAGGACCGAAAACGGCGCCTCCCTTTCCTGGTACTGGAACATGGCCGATATCGCGGACGGTCCGCACGCAGTCAAGGTGGTCGCCTACGACACCCTGGAGAACGCCGGCGAGATTTCGGTACCGGTACTGGTGAGCCTGCTGCCGCCGGCCGTGCCGGTGATCGGCAGCGCTTTCAGCGCTCCTATCTCCCGGAAGAGCGTCACGGTCAGCGGCACGGCTCCCCGCAACTCCAAGGTGACGCTACGGGTAAACGGGGTAGTAACCGGACAGTCCACTGCGGCCACCGAGGGGGGGAGCTTCACCTTCTCGGAGCTGCAGCTCGTCGAAGGGGACAACCTTCTGGCGGTCAAGGCCGGCAACCGCAGCGGGGAAAGCTCCTTCAGTCCGGAGCTCAGGATCGTCGTCGACAGCGGCCCCCCTCCGGTGCCAGCAAACCTCACCGCCAAGCCGCTCTCCGGAGGGAGCATCCAGTTCGCCTGGGAAAACGGCGTCGGCGAGCAGCCGGTGGGATACCACCTGTACCAGGGGCGTGCCCCCTTCATCTCCCCGGGCGCCGCTGGGGTGACCAGGACCAACGCCGCCCCGATTCCCTACCTGCTGAAGGAATACCTCCCGGCAGACGACTCGGCGCATCATTACGCAGTAACGGCCCTGGACGGCGCGGGCAACGAGAGCCCGCTTTCCCAACTCGTCTTCCTTGCCTCCGACAGGAGCCTTCCCGCCGTTTCCGAGCTCCGCTTCGCCCCGACTTCGGGGGAGGCACCGGTCGACAGCGTCTACGGCCCCGGCTCCGTCAAGGTCGTCTTCTCGGTGAGCGAGCCGCTCAAGGAGGCGCCGTTCCTGAGCCTGGAGCCGGCAGGCGGCTCTCCGATCATGGTAGCGGCGCAACCGGTGGACCAGACCCATTACCAGGGGATCTTCACCCTCGACGCCGCCTCGCCCCAGGGGGCGAACAGCTGGAAGTTCTCCGGCAGGGACCTGGCGGGAAACCGCGGCAGCGCTTCCGGCAGCGGCATCGTGGTCGACACCAGAGGTCCGCTGGCGGCGCTGCTGCCGGCGCTCAAGGCGCTGAAGAGCAGCGGCGGGCCGGTTCAGCTCTCCTTCACCATGGACGAGCCTTCGGTAGCGCCTCCCGTGTTCGAGTTCCGTCCTGCCGTGGCGGGAAGCGCCGTTGCGGTCACAGGGGTCACCTCCGCCGACAACGGCACCACCTGGACCGGGGAGCTCGATCCCTCGACCCTGCCGGATGGGGCCGGGCAGTTCTATCTCACCGCGGCCCGGGACCGCTTCGGGAACAGCACCGCTCCCACCCGGGTCGGTTCCCCCCTGCTGGTCTACAAGACGACGCCTCCCGCGCCGGCCGTCCCCGTCGCCCTGGGCGCCAAACCGGCCAAGGGGGGGAGGGTGATGCTCCGCTGGACCAGATCCTCCGATGCCTCGGGTTTCCTGGTTTACCGCAGGGGAGCCAATGAAGCGGCGCCGGCTCTGATCGCCACCCTCACCGATGCCAACGCAACCGGCTACGACGATCTCCCCGCAAGCGACGGCTCCTACCTCTATTCGGTGAGCGCCCTCGGCCTGATGAACAGCGAGAGCGCCCGCTGCGCCGAGGTTACGGCCGCCTCGGACCGGACGGCGCCTCCTTCCCCCGGGGGGATCGTCCCGGCACTGACCGGCAACGGCGTCGAGGTCCACTGGACGGCAGCCGCCGAGGGGGAGGAAAGAGGGGCGCTTTACCGGTTGTACCGGGGTGAGGGAATCCTCACCGACATCTCGGGAGCGGTCCCGGTGAGCGAGGCGAAGCACGCCCCGGCTACCGACACGGCCCCGAGCTCGGCGTACCGGTTCTACGCGGTCACCGCCCTGGACGCCGCGGGGAACGAGAGCGCCGCTTCTGAGAGCAGGGAGATCAGCTTCCCGGTGGCGCCGGTGCAGGACATGGTGCTGGCACGGGTGGACCAGGGCAAACCGTCGCTCTCCTGGAAGGGGGGCGAGGCGAACCTCCAGGGTTTCCACATCTACCGAAACGGCAGCCGGATCACCACGACCCCCACGCTCTCCACAAGCTTCAGTGACGGCTACTATACCGGAGGGGGGGTCAGCTACGGCGTCTCCGCCGTGAACGCGCTCGGCACCGAGAGCCCGGTCAAGGAGGTCACCCTCCCCCCCCTGGCCATCGCTCTCAAAGAGGGGAGTTCCCTGCGCCGCGGCCAGCTGGAGAGCATAGCGCTGATCGTTTCACTGCCGGCGGAAAGCGCGGCGGGGGTGGAGATCGACAGCATCGCCCTCAAGATCGGCAGCCTCCCGGAGAGCAGGCTGCAGGGACCGTTTGCGCTCGGCAAGGGGGGATCGCAGGAGATCGCCAAGGTCGCCTCGACCGAGAGCACGGCGCCTCCCCAGGTGGCGCTGATCGCTACGGCGCTCCTGGTGCCTTCCCCGGGCACCACCGTGAGCATCACGAAAAGCTCCCCGGTGCCGGTGCTCGGCTCGGGTAGCGCGCTGGAGATCTACCACGAGCCGCTGAAGCGCGGCAGCTCGGCCCGGGTCAGGATCAAGGTGAACAACCTGGGCTCCGCCCGCAGCGAGCTGGTAACCAGTGAAAACAGCGGCCCGAGCGGCCAGGTGACGGTATCCCTCAAGGACCAGGACGGCAACCTGCTCGCCAAGGGAGCCCTGCAGCAGCAGACCGGCGCGGTGGTGAACTCAGGGGGGTACGCCACCGCCCGCATCGAACCGGGGGGGTCGTTCCTTTCCGATCCGGTGGAGTTCATGGTTCCTTCGAACGCGCCCGACAAGGTGGTCATCGAGGCGCAGATCGACAAGCTCTGGTACGCCTACAACCAGCCGGAACAGGTCGAGGCGCCGGGAGTCAGGCGGAGCCTGGTGGCGTCCATCATCGACGTCGCCTACAACGCCGCGGCCCAAACGGACAAGCCGGTGTACCAGCAGGGAGAAGCGGTGATAATAAGCGGCCGCGCCCTGGGAACCGGCCACGGCCAGCCGATGCCGATCGTGCCGGTGAAGATCGGCATATCGGTGGACGGCTTTGACAGGTCGTACCAGCTGACAACCGATCAAAACGGCGCCTTCCGTTACACCTTCCAGCCCGGCCCCGAGGAGACCGGGAGCTACAGCGTCTGGGCCTGCAATCCCGAGTTGAGCGACCGCAGCGTCCAGGCCGGGTTCGACATCATGGGGCTGTCGGTCACGCCTGAATTTGCCCAGGCGAGGATAGCGAGGAACCAGAGCATCGACATCCCGGTCACCCTGAGGAACCTCTCCTCAAGCGAGCTGACCGGCCTCGATTTCAGCGTGCTGAGCTCCAGCGGTATCGCGGGGTCCGTGGTCAACGGCGGCAACAGCGTGCTGGCAGGGGGGGAGTCCCGCCCGATCGTCTTCAGGTTGACCCCGCAGCCGGGTGCGCCCGACAGCGCCACGGCCGAACTGGCCATCTCCACCTCGCAGGGGTTCCAGCGCAAGGTCTCGGCACATGTGACCCTGGTGACGGCGATCCCGCTGATCAGCACTTCCCCGTCCTACCTCGATACCGGCCTGCTGCGCGATTCCCGGAAGCTCGCAGCATTCAGCATCGGCAACAGCGGCATCGAGACGCTGCTAAACCCCCGTATCGACGGCCCCGCGCTCCCCTGGATCGCCCTTGCCGTCGACAGGAACCCGGGCGACATCGCCCCCGGGGAGAGCAGGGAGATCGGGGTGATCATCAGGCCGGACCAGAACGTGGCGCCGGGGATCTACAGCGACCGGCTGACCATCTATTCCGACAACCACATCCCGTACACCTTCAACATCCAGGTGACCGTCTCCAGTAACGCCGTGGGCAATGTCCAGTTCAACGTGCTGAACGAGTTGATGAAGGACGTGGCGCAGGCGAGCGTCACCATCCAGAACCAATCCGCCCTGAACCTGATCTACAGCCAGACAACCGGCGCGGACGGCTCGGTCACCTTCTTCGACATTCCCGAAGGGCGTTATTCGTACAACATCGGCGCCCCGGGGACCACGCCGACCTCGGGGAGCTTCGTGGTCCAGCCCGGGATAACGGTTGCCGTGCCGGTTGCCATGGAGGTCAAGCTGGTGACGGTGGAGTGGAGCGTCACCCCCGTGCTGATCGAAGACCGCTATGACATCAGCATCACCCAGACCTTTGAGACCAACGTCCCGACCCCGGTTCTGGTTTCGGAACCCGCCAACATCACCATTCCCGCCCTGCAGCCGGGGCAGGTCTTCAACGGCGAGTACACGGTGACCAATTACGGGCTCATCGCGGTCGACGATGCCAACATCGATTTCCCGGTGAGCTTCGGGGAGTACGACATCGAGGTGCTGGCGTCGGCAGTTCCCAAGCGGATCAACGCCGGGCAGAAAATCCGCATCGCCTACCGGGTTACCAGGAGGGAGACGCTCTCCTCCAATTTCTTCCTGGACACGCCGCAGCAGCGTCTGGCCAACCTGTTTCAGGAGGTGCGAGGTTTTGGCGGGTCGAGCGGCAGTGCGGCGGCTGCCATCACGGTCAAAGGGAAGGCGGTAATCTGCCCGAAGACGCCGCAGGAGAAGACGGTGGACAAATTCACCACCCATTCCATCACCAGCTTCGGCACCGGCGACGGGAACTTCTTCGGCGCAGGGGGAGGCGGCGGCTGGGGGGGGTCGTGGAGCGGCGGATTCGGCGGATTCGGCGATTTCGACCAGCAGCCCGGTGCCGGTGGCTCGGCAGGCGTTGTGACGCCGCTTCCGTCGACCAACCCGTGCGACTGCAAAGCGGACGGAACCTCCTGCCCGGGCGAGGCGAAGGAATGCTTCGCCTTCGTCTGCAAGGGCGGGAACTGCGTCGAGCAGCCCGACGATGACAAGGTTCCTTTCCAGGCGGAGCCCGGTGACTGCAAGAAGCAGGTCTGCAAAGGTGGAACCGTCGTCGATGAAAATGACGACAGTGAGAAATGCGGCAACGCACTCGATCCGGCGGTCCTCTGCAAGGGAGATTACTGCAGGGAAGGGAGCTGCATAAAGCCGCCTCCCGACAAGCCGTGCGACGACGGCAGCCCGTGCACGCAGGACAAGTGCGGCACCGACGGGTGCGAGCATACCGCCAACGACAACGCGGTCTGTGACGATGCCAAATTCTGTACCTCCTTCGAGGGGAACGATCCCGGTATCGACAGCTGTCGTGATGCAAGGTGCGTCGGTGAAAAAATCGCAGACAAGACCAAAGCCTCCTTGGTGCAGTCCTTCAATTTTGCGGCACTGGAACCGATCACGGCTCTGCTGGGCAAGATCATACCGATAGGGGATCCGCAATTGATTCTCGAGCTGAAAGGGGAAAGGGTTGATCAGTGCTGCGAAAAGAAACGCTCCATCGTCTCCAAGAACAAGACGACCCTGACCGGCCAGCTTTCCTTCCCCATTAACGCAGTTCCCCTGGGCCCCTCCTTTAAAGTCCCGGGTACCGACGCCATCTTCGGTCTCTTCGCAAAAGGTGCGCTCAACGTCGGGATGTCCGGGTCTGTCGTTGACGACCGCTGTACGGACCAGGCGTGTTGGGGGGGGAGCGGTCAGGTCGGCCTGCAGGCGACCGTGAGCGGGGGCGGATTTTACAAGGTGGACGGCAAGACCCTGCTGGAGGCGACCATCAACGGGAATACCGGCATTCAGGGGCAGCTGATCGTGGACTGTGTCAACGCGAGGCTCGAAGGGCAATGGGACGGCATCACCGTCACGGCTGTCTGGGATGTCCTCGAAGGAGCCTGGCATTCCGAGGGAGGCATAGTGTTGGTACAACCGCAGCCCTTTGGCCCTTTCAACATCACCATGCCGGCAGTCGACTGATGCTCGGTTGCCGAGCTCAACAGGGAGATGCCCCATGGCCCGGCTGGTCGGGGGGTGAAGCGAGTTGCCTCAAGGAAGCGCCATGACGCTTGGCCCGGGTAAAATAGTCGGCTTTTGCTTTGCCTTGGCAGCGGCCCTGGTCTTTTTGGTCAGCATCAAAAACGTCAGGCTTGCCGGCCGGATGCTTCCGGTCCAAGGCGAACTGAAGGAGATCTCCTATCAGCACGCCAGGGTAGGAACTTCAAGGGCGAGTACCTACAACGTCAAGGCTCGCTACCTCTACTCGGTGAGCGGCACGACCTATCAGGGGTATCTGGTGAGCCTCAAGGGGAACTTTTATTCATCCCAAAAGGATGCCGATCGGATCATCCGGCAATTGAGCGCTGCCGGCACGGTTACGGTGTGGTACGACCCCCTCGATCCGTCTCTGGCCGTTCTGCAAAAGCCCGGGGTGGAGGCGAGGAACTGGATCATGCTGGTCGCCCTGGCAGTTTCGGGATTTGTCTTCTATCGCTATCTCGATATCCTTGTGCTGGCACTGAAGGAAAAAGGACTGAAATAACGGGTCGTTCTCAAAGGAAATCCGATGCCCAGAATAAAATCAACTCTCACCACCTGTTTCATGAGCATCCTTCTCGTTGTGGTCGGCGGAGCTCCGGTCTACTCGCTTACGGCACCGGCCTCCATGCAGCAGAAGGCGATCGAGGCCAAGGGGAGCGTCCATGCCGTCACGGTCGGCAGCTACCAACCCCCCTTTGTCGTCGGAGCGGTCGACAAAGCTGCGGCAAAAAACGATACCCCGGAAAATGCCGCCATATCGCAGCTTTCGGCGATGATCAGGAAAAACTACGACTGGTGGTTGCAGAACTGGACCATACGCGCCCGCTTTCAGATCGAGCAGCGGAACAAGGAGATGAGCAGGACTCCCGCCTATTGGACCGACAGGTGGTCACTGCTGGACGGCAAAACGGTGGAGATTCGTTACCGGGCCGATTATTCAAAAGACGACAAGGAGTACGTGCTGATAGGTTACGGGGTAAAGGGGCTGATGCTCGGGAGCCAGGAATACGAGAGTGTACTGGCCCTGGAGAAAGAGACGGAAAAATGGCTCTCCACCCAGGAGCTTGCTGCGGACCCCGTCTTCAACAACATCATCAGGCTGTGGCACACGACCGGGGCGACCTTTTCCCTCCCCTGAAGTGGTGGAAGGGAGGCGCGCCGCAGTCCAAAGGAGGTTCATCTGTCGCTATCCAAAATGATCTGCAGGATATGCCTGTTGTTGTCGGCGCCGGCCGTTTTTCTGCCCCAGCCGGCAGACGGGGCCGTCGACTGGACGCTGAAGAAGCAAATTGCCATCGAAGGGGTTCCCCTGGACATGGTCAGCGACGGGGGGACCGTCTACATCCTGGTGCCCGGGAAGGTGCTGCTCTATTCGGTTGCGGAAAACCGGGTGGTCGACTTCGTTCCGGTGGACGGCAACCTGGACAAGCTGACCTATTCGCCGAAGGAGCATCTGTTCCTGCTGGCGAGCAGCAAGGAAAAACTGGTCAAGGTCTTCCAGATGGAGAAGAAGGCCCGGGTCGACCTTGCCGGGCTCCCGGTTCTCGGGCCGGCAGGCGCTCCGGTAACCATAGCCGTTTACAGCGATTACCAGTGACCGTACTGTGCGCGCCTCGTGCCGCTACTCCAGCAGGTGCTGGAGACATATCCGAAGGAAGTGAAGCTGGTTTTCAAGAACTATCCCCTGAGTTTCCACAAAATGGCGCGGATCGCCGCCACAGCGGCGTTGGCAGCCGATGAACAGGGAAAGTACTGGGAGTTCCACGACAAGCTCATGGAACACCACGCAACCATCAGCGAAGAGAAGATCCAGGAGATCGCCCGCGGCCTGAAGCTCGACCTGGAGAGATTCCAAAGGAAAAGGGTCGATCCCGCCATCCAGGAGCTGATCAACAGGGACGTGGCTGAGGCGCGCGACAACGAGGTGACCGGTACGCCCACCGTTTTCATCAACGGCAGGGTGCTGAAGGAGCGGAACTTCAAGGCGATCCAGGAGATGATCCGCGCCGAGCTGAAAGGGTTGTGACGCGCTGTGGCAACCCGGGCTTAATCCCCCCCTTTGCAAAGGGGGAGGGGTAGGGAGGTGGAACTCGGCCGGTTCTTCGCGAGATGCCGCGGTCTTCCCCCCTCCCGACCTCCCCCCTCCGGGGGGAGGAGAGTTGGTAGCAGCTATTTGAGAGATGGGTAGTTCCTCTGAGTCAAAGCGCCGCAAGGCGGCGTGGGACGCTAATCAGGTAACTTTTTGCTGACAACGCAGGGAAAAACTAGATGTGACGACGAAGAGGGTCATCAGGGAGGCGATTGCAGCGGTCCTCATCGGGCTGCTCGGCTTTTTGGCGGCCGTAACGCCGGCGGGAGCGGCCGAGAGGGTGGCAGCGCGCGCCGAGATCGCTGCCATGCTCCCAGAGGCTGCCCAATGGTCCCTGGTGGTGATCGACATGGCGACCGGCAGGGAAGCGGTGCATCTTGGCAGCGGCGCTGCCAGGGCGCTGGTTCCCGGTTCACTGGTCAAGCTGCTGACTGCGGGAGCTCTGCTCGATCTTGCGGCCTCGCACACGCCGGACCTGCGTACCACCCTCGGTCACGACGGCACCATCGCCTCCGGGGTCCTTTCGGGCAACCTCTATCTGAGCGGGCGCGGCAATGCTCTTCTTTCCACGGCCGATCTCGCTGAACTGGTCAAGGCGCTGACGGAATCCGGAGTCGGCCGGGTGGAGGGTGACCTGGTGGTCGACGCGACACGGCTCGATGCCGGCGGGGTGCAACGGAAAAGGGGGTCCCCGGCCCGGGCGGTGGCGGGAGCCCTGGGCCTCGACCTGCACACGGTGGCAGTTACCGTGACCCCCGCCGCTTGGAGGGGTGCGCCGACGGTAGCGGTCGAGCCCCCCAATGACCAGGTGCGGATTGCCCTTGAGGCGAAGAGCGTCGCACTGACCGGGAGCGCTCCCGAGATCACCCGACTCGACGACCTGAGCTACCGGGTAACGGGGAACATCTCCCTCGGGGGGGCGTCGGTCAGAAGACGCTTTCCGCTCAGCGAACCCGCCCTGTTTGCCGGCGGGACGCTGCGGACCCTGCTTCGCCGGGGCGGTATCGGGATGAAGGGATTGGTGCGAACGGGAGAGGAGCCGGGGAAGGCGCGGCAGCTCGCTGCGGTCCACCCCCCGGACCTCGACACCCTTCTGCGCGATATGAACACGCAGAGCCTCAACGTGGTGGCCGACAATCTGCTGCTCGTCCTGGGCGGCGAGAGGTTCGCCGCGCCGGGGACACGCGACAAGGGGGTGCGGGCGCTAACGGAGTTCCTGGAAAGACTCGGTTTCGCGGCGGATGAGGCAACCATTGCCGACGGCTCCGGAGTTCACGACGACAACCGGCTCACCGCGGAGTTCCTTGCCCGCTACCTCTACAGGGTTGCCTCCAAGCCGTGGTTCGACCGGTTCTACGCGACCCTCCCCAGGGCGGGGATGGATGGGACCTTGCGGGATTACCCGTTTGTCGACGAGCGCTTCCGGGTCAAGACGGGCAACCTGGAAAACGCCTACTCGCTGGCGGGGTACGGGGTCGCCAGGCAGGGTCGCAGGGTCGCTTTTTCGTTCATCGTTAATCATCCCGGATGCGGCGTCCTGGAGATGAAAAAGGCCGGGGGGGCGCTGATGAAGCATCTGGCAACAGAGGTCTTATGGTGAAAAAGATGATGGTGACATGCCTCATGGGGCTGATGCTGCTTGCGCAACTGTTCGGCGCGGGGGGCGCTGAAGCTGCCTGCGCCAAGGTTTCCCTGGAGATTCCCCAGAGCCTCACCATGGAGCGGGTCGCCTTCGACGCCAAGCTGGTGCTCAATAACGGCATTCCCGACGCGGCACTCGAGAACCTGCGCCTTGACATCGTGGTCAGGGACGAGAGCGGCAGCCTGCAGGACTCCCGGTTCTATGTCCGGAAACCGGTGCTGAGCGGGGTGAATGCCCTGGACGGCACCGGGACGGTCGCCGCAGGGGGGAGGGCGGAGGCGCACTGGCTCATCATCCCCTCTCCCGGGGCCGGGGTGGTGAAGGAAAACGGGGTCGCCACCCGGATCGGGGTCGACTACTGGGTGGGAGCAATTCTCAGCTACAGCATCCTCGGAAAAGAGGAAACGGTCGCCATCCTCCCCGAGAAGATCACGGTCAATCCGATGCCGGAACTGGTACTTGACTATTTCATCCCCTACCAGGTGATCGGCGACAACCCGTTCACCCCGCAGGTGGAGCCCCCCGTCGCCTACCCCCTGGGGCTGCGGGTGCTAAACGACGGCTACGGCCCGGCGCTGAAGCTGAAGATCGATTCGGCCCAGCCGAGGATCGTGAAGAACGACCAGGGGCTGCTCATCGACTTCAAGCTGCTGGGCGCCTCGGTAAACGACGGTGTTGTGGAGCCGTCGCTGACGGTGAACTTCGGAAACCTAGCCAGCAGCCAGGCGGCGACCGCCTCCTGGCAGATGATATCCACCCTTACCGGCAGATTCATCGAGTTCAAGGCCGCCTTTTCCCACGCCTCCGACCTGGGGGGGGAGCTGACATCCCTGATCCGGGAAACCAATGCCCATCACCTGACCCGTATGGTCAAGGTGAATCTGCCGGGGAGGGACTCCCTGCTCGACTTCCTGGCCCACTCCGACACCACCGATCAGGATGAGGAGCATCTCCCGGACGCCATCTTCGAGTCGGAGATTCCCAACGCCTCCGGCAAGCTGGCCGATGCCAGGTCGCCGGTCAGCGTCCTCTCCCCTGTTGCACTGCCGGGGCGTCCCACCGCCGAGGCTCCTTCGGTCACCCTGAGCCTCCCCACCGGCCAGACCGGGTGGATCTACACCAGGGTTCCCGATCCGGCCCAGGGGTTGCTCAAGCTGGTCGGCGTGCAGCGCAGCGACGGGGTCAGGCTGGATCCCCACAATTTCTGGGTGGACCAGGGGGTCGACGAGGATTTCAACAAGAGCTGGCTCCTGCAGCTGGTCGATTTCCGGATCGACGCGGCGGTTCCCGGTGACTACACGGTGAGCTATGAAAACCCGGCCGTCGACACCACCCCCCCGAGCAGCCAGATCGTCTTCGACGGCCCGCACAGCGGCACTTCGCCGACCTACCTCACGCCGCAGACCCGGATCGTGCTGACGGCGGCCGACAACCCGGGAGGCTCCGGGGTCGAGGCGATGTTCAAGAAGAGCTCGCCGGGCGAGGAGCGCTTCGTCCCTGCCTATCCCTTCAACCTGGAGCAGGGGGGGAGCTACACGGTGCAGTATTACAGCGCCGACCGGGCGGGAAACCTGGAGGCCGGCAAGAGCGCCAGCGTGGTGGTGGTCACCGCCCCCCCGACCATCAGCGCATTCAGCGTCACTCCCGGCAGCTTTTCCCCGCAGGCGCCCAAGGAGGTGGCAACCAGCCGCGCCGTGCAGTTCTCGCTGGCGGCAACGAGCGTCAGCGCCACCCTGCCGGTGGAGATCGCCATCGCGGCAGGATCCAGCTTCCAGCCCGGGCAGATCCGGAGGACGCTGAAGGGAACGGCCACTGCCGGCACGCCGCTGCAGCTTTCCTGGGACGGCAGGGACGGCGCCGGCAAGGTGGTCCCCCCCGGCAGCTACACCGCGCGCCTCAAGGTCAGCGACGGCCTGGACAATAGCGTTGACCCGGCTGCCCCGATTCATACGGCAACCGCCGAGATCCGTGTCAGCGTCACCGACTGGTTCACCGCTGCACCGGTCGATGCCAATCCGGACGCCGACCAGCTCCATCCCCGGGTCTCGGGTAGCAGGGTGGTCTGGCAGGACCGGCGCAACGGCGTCTGGGATATCTATCTCAAGGATCTCTCCGGCGCCCCGGCCGTCCCGGCCGGCAAACTGAGCAGCGGCGCCGTCGATCACGAGCGGCCCGCCATCGACGGCTCGCTGGTGGTCTGGCAGGAGAGGCGCAGCGGCGGCTGGGAGATCCACGGGTACGACCTTGCGACACAAAAGGAAGTGGCCGTGAGTACCGGCAGCGGCGACAAGGAGAGGCCCGCGGTGGCCGGTGACTGGGTGGCCTGGCAGGACCGGCGCAACGGCAACTGGGACATCTTCGCCCGCAATATCAGCACCCTGGAGACGCTGCAGATCACTTCCCACGAGCGCGACCAGCTGCATCCCGCCCTCTCCGGAAGTACCGTGCTCTGGGAGGATTACCGCCACGGCCCGGGCGAGATCTATTCCTTCGATCTCGTTTCGCGCAGCGAGCAGAGGGTCACCCTCGACCCGGCCAACCAGAGCCAGCCCGCCGGCTCCAACGGCACGGTGGTCTGGACCGACGAGCGCGACGGCCGCAGGGAGATCTACCGCCGCGACCCGCTGCGCGGGGCGAGCCGGATGAGCTACGGAAGCGGTGACCACACCCAGCCGGCGCTGCAGGACGACCTCCTGGTCTACAGCGACTTCGAGGCGGGGCCGGACGATCCGAACCTCTCCTACCGCATCATCTCCAGCGGCATGGGGGGCAGGCTCAGCAACGACCCGGCACGCCAGGAGGAAGCGGCCATCGGCACGGGAGTCGTGCTCTGGCAGGACAACCGCAGCGGGAAATACCAGATCTATCACGCCCCCTTTGCCACGGAGTCGCTCCCCATTGCGGCGGAAATCAGGCCCGGCTTCAACCTGGTCGCGGTCGGCGCCGACCTGGCCGGACGTTTTCCGACAGCGGCCGGGCTGGTCGCGGCGAAGGGGGAGGAACTCGGCATCGACCGGGTCCTCTCGCTCGACCCGCTGCACAACAGCTACACCCTGGCAAATGCCGCAGGGGGTGATTTCCCCTTGAGCCGCGGCATGGGACTGGTGATCTATGCCGGCAAAGCGGGCTCTCTGACCCTGGCGGGAAGCGGCGAAACGGCAGGGTACAACCTGGTCCCCGGCAGCAACCAGATCGGCATCCTGAGCGTGCCGTACGGCTACAGCGCCCATGACCTGATGAGGTCGATCGGGCTCGACCATGTGCAAAGCGTGCGGCGTTTCGACACGCTGACCGGCCTGTGGCAGACGGTGGCGCTCCGGGCAACCGAAACGGGGAGCGAGCTGGTCGGACTCAACTTCGCCATCCTCCCCGGCGACGGCGTGCAGCTGTTCATGAAGGACCGGGTTGACGGATGGGCGCCTTGAAGCCGGCAGACGCGGGATGCGCGGGATGCGCGGGATGCGCGCCTTACCGGGTGAGCGGGGCGACCTTTACCCTGCTGCTGACGCTTCTGCTGTTCCTGCCGGGCCCGGCTGGCGCGGCCGACTGGCAGTGGATGGCGCCGCAGCGGGTTCAATCCCTGGTGCGGGAGGGGAGCGGCCTGTGGCTGGTGGACATCCGCGGCAGCGCCTCCTTTGAACGGAGCCACGCGGAAGGGTCGCTGCACATACCGAAGCAGTCGCTGGCCGCCAAGCGCTTTGCGCAGCAGAAGATCCTGGTGCTCGTGGACGACTCCCTGGGGTTGCAGGCGGCCCGCGACGCAGCGGCGCTCCTTGTCGGCAACGGCCAGGAAAAGGTCTATCTCCTGGAGGGGGGATTGCCGGCCTGGAAGGGAGAGGGGTTGCCGCTGGCGGGGCAGGGGAGGGGGGCGCAGTTTGGCAGCGTCAGGGCGGATGAATTGGAGTGGGCGCAGGAAAACCGCGTGCCGCTGCGCATCCTCGACCTGAGGGGAAAGGAGGAGCAGGCGAGCGGTAGCGTCAGGAATGCAAGGCGCGTGGCCGGGGATGACCTGCAGCAGCGGCTGGCGCGGGCCGCCGACCTTGCGGTCCGGAAGGATTCCCTTTCAGCGCAGCTGGAAGGAGCGGCGACCACTATTCTGGTCTTCCCGTCCGATACCGATCCTCTGGCCCTGCTGGAGCGAAACGCCCGCCTGTTCCCGGGCGACGTGCGCTATCTGGAGGGCGGGGTCGCGGCTTGGGCCGCCCGGCCCGGAAAACGGGTGCAAACCATCGGCGGATGTCCCACCTGTCCCGGTGGCGTGCCGGAAAGGAAACAGCAATGAACAAGATAACCGCTCTCCTCTGCTTGTTGACCCTGCAGCTCGGCGCCGCGACCGGGTGGGCGCTGCCGGAAACGGTCAGCGTACAGCTCACCGATGTCACCCCGTCATCGTTTTCCGTGGCCTGGATGACCGATGTCCCCGCCGTGCCCGATGTCGAGCTCTTCGCCGACGCCGCCATGGCGACGCGGCTCAGTAACGGCACGACGGTCACGCCGATGCCCGATGCCCCCCCGATGGTGGCGGACGCGGCGAGGAGCAACGGCATCATGAAGGTCCGCGTCAGCGGCCTCTCTCCCGACACCGGTTACTTCGTCAGGACCGTGACCAGAGACCCGGCTGCCGCCGGGAGCGTCAACTATTCGCCCCTGATGCAGGTGACCACCGCCAAAGAGGTGCTCCCCTACCGTCCCGCAGCTGACGGCACGCTGCCGGCCTTCAGCAACGACCTGCTGACCATGAAGGTTTTCCTGAGAGCCGGCGCTGCGGCTGAGCAGCCGGGGCTGGGCGCTCTCATCATTCTCAGCAGCGGCGCTGCGGCCTATCCTGTCAGCGCCTTTGCGGGCGCCGGCGTCTCCGCGCCGGGCGGGGCACTGGATCTCGCTAATCTGTTCGGACCGGAGCTGACCAGCTACCTGGTCCGGGGAGGGGAGAGGGTTCTGCTCAGCGTTTACCGCGGCGGTACCTTGGCCACCCTGGAGCACTACCGCCGGCTGCCGGCTCCGGGCCAGGCGGTTGCGGTTGTCGAACCGGTGCCGGGCTTCTTTGCCGACCTCGACCTGGACGGCAGGATCGACGGCGCCGATTTCGAGAGGTTCCGCAAGCAGTACAGGAGCGTTGCCACCGACAGCAGCTACAACCCCGATTTCGATCTGGTCCCTGATGCCGAGGGAAGGGTCGATGCCCGGGACTTTGCCCGATTTGCCCGTGAATATGGGAGAACCGATGTCAAGTAAGAGCTACAGCCGAACTCTTTGCAGCCGGGACATCTTCTGCCTGGCACCGGTTTCCCCGGGACCCGGCGCTGCAGAGCGGAGAGGGGGATGGTCATGACAAGTGGGATGCGCCTCAGATGGCTGATGATGGTCGTCCTGGTGCTGTCGTGGAGCGGCAGCGCCCTGGCGATCGGCATCCGGGTGGTTCCCTCCAGCAGCCAGGCGGCTCCGGGGGATGACATCTACCTGGATGTGGTGGCCGAGGAGATTCCAGCCGAGGGGCTTGGCGGCGTCCAGTTCCGCCTGCATGTCACTGTTCCCAACGGAGTCGCCTCCGGGGTGCAGAGCCTCGACGAGGCGGCATCCGGCAGCGTGGCGCTAGCTGCACCGCTGCTGCTTGCTCCCGCTACCGGGAGCCGCTCCGGGATCGGCGCCTTCTTCTGGAACGGCCGCGGGACGCAGGGCATTCTCGCCCTGGACAATGAGCCGCTGGTCAACGGGAGCGCCCTTTTTACCTTTGCCCACACCAATGGCGCCACCCCCCCCTCGGGAAGCGGCACCGTGGCCCGGTTCCAACTCCGGGTCGGCAGCGAGGTCAAGCCGGGCCAGATCAACGTCACACTGTCGGAAGTGATGTTGCTGGACGGGGGTCCTGCCTACCCGCTCGACTATGTACGGGACGCCTCCGTCACGATTCCCTGTCTCACCAAGGTACCCAGCCTGCTCGGCATGAGCTTTTCGCAGGCGCAGGCGGCACTGGCATCTGCCGACCTGAGGGTGGGGCGCAGCTACAAGGTTGCCAGCGACGGCAAGCTCCCGCTGAATGTCGTGCTTGAACAGCTGCCGGTCGCAGGGAGCAGGCAGTCGTGTCAGGCGGCGGTCGACTTTGCCATCGACAGGCCGCCGGCAGACGTGAGCCAGGCAGCGGCGCACGACAAGGCCGGTGACGAAAGCGGGGCGGTGATCCTCTCCTGGTCACCTTCCAGTGCCGCTGACGCGGCCGGTTACCGCATCTACCGCGGCGCCAGCCTGTTGAAAGAGATCGACAACAAAGCCGCAACCGGAACGGAAGTCGGCTGGCTGCCGCCCGGTTCCCCCGCGCTGCTCAGGATCACCGTCTATGACAGCTTCGGCCTGGAGAGCCCCGGTGTCACGGTCAGCGCGTTGCCCAGGGACGACGTAGCCCCGGCCGTGGCGCTGGGAGCCGGGAAGCCCGCAAACCCCAGCAGCCAGAAGTCGGGGAGTTTCGACTTCAGCTCGGGCGACAGCACAGCGAGCTTCGATTGCAAGCTCGACGCGGCGAGCTTCGCGCTCTGCACGACCCCCTATGCCTACAGCAATCTTGCCGACGGCAACCACAGCTTCACCGTCCGGGCCAGGGACCTGGCCGGCAACCTCAGCGTCACCCCGGCAGCATATACCTGGAGGGTCGACACGGTAGCTCCCAGCGTCGTGATCGGGAGCAAGCCGGCCGGTTCGAGCCAGCTCAAGTCGGGGAGCTTCTCTTTCAGTTCCAGCGACGCCGCTGCCAGCTTCCAGTGCAGGATCGACACGGCAAGCTTCGCTGCCTGCGCGAATCCGTACCCCTATAGCAACCTTGCCGATGGCAGCCACAGCTTCTCTGTCCGGGCCAAGGATCTGGCCGGCAACCTGAGCACCACCCCGGCGGCATATACCTGGAGCATCGACACGGTAGCCCCCAACGTGACCATCGGGAGCAAGCCCGCCAGTTCGAGCAACCTCAAGTCCGGGAGCATCGCTTTCAGCTCCGGCGACGGCGCTGCCGGCTTCGAGTGCAAGGTAGACGCTGCAAGCTTCGCGCTCTGCCGCACTCCGTACAGTTACAGCAATCTTACCGATGGCAGCCACAGCTTCGCCGTCCGGGCCAAGGATGCGGCGGGGAACCTCACCGCGACACCGGCGGCATATAGCTGGAGCATCGACACGGTGCCGCCCGTTACCACGGCATCTCCGGCAGCCGGGCTCTACAGCGCCGCCAGGAGCGTAACCCTTACCGTCAGCGAAACTGCCGCCGTTTACTACACAAGCGACGGAAGCCAGCCTACCAAGGCTTCCGCGAGATACAGCGCTCCCATTCCGGTGGCCGCCAGCACCACTGTCAAGTTCTTTGCCGTGGACGCCGCCGGCAACAGCGAGGCCGTAAGGAGTGCAGCCTACACGATTGACACCAAGGCGCCGACCACTACGGCGACCCCCGGTGCCGGGAGCTACAGCTCGGCACAGACGGTTACCCTGAGCGCTACCGAAGCGGGGAGCATTTACTACACAACCGACGGGAGCCAGCCGACAGCCGCTTCGGCTAAATACGGCGCCCCGATCTCCATAACCGACAGCTGCACCCTCAGGTTCTTCGCGACGGACGCCGCCGGGAACCGCGAGGCGGTCAAGGCTCTAGCCTACACGGTGACCGGCAGGGTCAGCTTGACCTTGACTGCCGCAGGGACCGGCAGCGGCACCGTGGTAAGCACCCCAAGCGCCCTGGCCTGCAATGCCGGTTGCTCCGGAAACTTCAATCTGGGCACCCGGGTCACCCTGGTTGCCACCAACTCCGAGTACTCGATCTTTACCGGGTGGGGTGGCGACTGCACCGGCAAAGCGCAGTGCTCCCTGCTGATGGATGCCAATAAGACAGTGCGTGCCAGCTTCGACAAGGACACGGCCCGCTCCGTACGTCTGAACACGGCGTCGATCACCTACTATTCGTCGCTGCTGAACGCCTACCTTGCCGCTCCGATTGGGGCCACCATACAGGCGTTCGGGACCGAATTCTCGGAGAGCCCGGTATTCAACCAGAAGAAGGTGGTCAGGATCAAAGGGGGGTATGACAGCGGATATGCCTCCGCCGCAGGAGTCACGCAGATCAAGGGGAAGCTGGTGATCCGCCAGGGGACCGTCAGGGTGGAAAGGGTGGCGGTCCATTAGGGAGCGTCGTCGGCAACCCGGAGGAGCAGAGGGGACAGCTCAGGCTGCAAAAGGGGGCAGGGTGATGGCGCTGCACTGAGGATCGACGCTAAGATTGCTTTGCACTCCGTGGCAACGCCCCCATCCCCACCCCAACCCTCCCTGCCATTAAGTTATCTGATTAGCAACGATCTTCCGCTACCAACAACTCTCCCTCCCCTTCAAGGGGAGGGTCGGGGTGGGGATGGGGGTAGAGTCTGCGTCAGAGCACACCCCCATCCCCCACCTGTCCTCCCCCTTGAAGGGGGAGGGACGTACAGCGGAATATCATTGCTAATCAGGTTAAGTTAAGCTCCTACCTGCTGCTCCCCCCCCTCCCTTGATGGGAGGGGGGGGAGGGTGAGGCTTGTACGAGCTTTTCACCCTCTCCCCAACCCTCCCCCATCAAGGGGGAGGGGGTGCTTGCGCAGCGTGCGGAAGATCAGCACTAATCGGGTAACTAATGGCAGTGACCCCAACCCTCCCCCGTAAAGGGGAGGGAGTTTTTTACTCACCCCAACCCTCCCCTAGAATGCCGCTCCTACAGAACTGCTCCTGAATCTGCAGTGCTCCCGTACCTCCTCTTGAAGGGGGGATACTGCATGCTTCTTTCCCCTTTGACATGAGTATCAAGACATAATATAGTACGCGCCTGTTGGAACAACTTCATAAGGTATGACACACTCAGTACTTCGTTTGGTGTAAGGCCAGAGAGAGTACAGGCGGTTATTATCCAGAAAGACGCCCTGTCTCTTCACGTTCCTCACCTATACCCGCCCTGCGCTCCCCTTGAAGGGGAGGGTGGTTATTAAGCGGAAGATGAATCTTGATCTGCTTTATTTGAAAACGTTGCTGAAACTGTCTTTCGAACCAACCTCCATAACCGCTCAAAGTTCGACAGGCTCTTGGAGGAGGGGGAATGAAAGGGATGGCTGGTCCGTGGGTAAAATGGTTCTTCACTTTTTTATGTCCTGTTTTTATGGTTTTCACCTGCAATGTTACAGCCTCGGCGGCGGTGACCGTAACGCAGGTAACGGCCGGCGAGTATCATACTCTGGCGCTGAAAAGCGACGGTTCGCTCTGGTCCTGGGGATATAACGATGATGGCCAGCTCGGTATCGGGACCACGACAAGTAAAGCTACCCCCACCCGCATAGGTAGCGCTACCGACTGGGTACAGGCGTCGGCAGGTTCCTATCACAGTGTGGCGATCAAGAGCGACGGCTCCCTCTGGGCCTGGGGGAGTAACGATGAAGGCGAACTCGGTATAGGATCTACCATCGCCAAATCCTCCCCCAATCGGGTCGGCAGCGCTACCGACTGGAAGCTGGTTGCCGGCGGCCTTAATTACACCTTGGCCATCAAAAACGACGGCTCTCTCTGGGCTTGGGGAGCCAATTACAACGGGCGACTGGGCGACGGGACCACGAACGGCAGGTCGACCCCCACCCGCATTGGTGACGGCAACGATTGGAAGCTTGCTGCCGCGGGGGAGTATCATAACGCGGCAATCAAGAGCGACGGCTCGCTCTGGACTTGGGGAAGCAACTACAGCAGCCAGCTCGGTGACGGGACCACGTACGACCAGTATGCCCCCACCCGCATCGGCAACGCCAACGATTGGAAACAGGTCGCAGCCGGTGGCGCTCACAGCGTTGCCATCAGGAACGACGGCTCCCTCTGGGCCTGGGGAAATAACTTCTCCGGCCAGCTGGGCGACGGGACCACGACGAGTAAAGCAAATCCGACCCGCATCGGTACCGCAACCAACTGGAAGACGGTGAGCGCCGGAAGCTTCCACACCATGGCCGTCAAGAGCGACGGTTCCCTTTGGGGGTGGGGGAACAACTTTACCGGTCAACTCGGCGACGGGGGGGACGGAATTACCTCCACTCCTGTCCGCATCGGTGCCGCAAAAGATTGGCAGGATCTGTTGGCCGGGGCAGATAGCAGCTTTGGGGTGAGAGAGAGCGGCTCTCTCTGGGCCTGGGGGAGCAATTGGTCGGGGAAGCTTGGCGACGGCAGTTCGGCGGACCAGGGGAGCCCGATACTGGTCCTGGCCGGGGAAGCCGCGGACACGACCTCCCCGGTCGTCGGCATCTTCACCATGCCGGGGGCGACTGCCGCCGCCACCGTTCCGATAACCGGGTTTGCAGCCAGCGACGATGTCGGGGTTACCGAATACTGCGTCAGTGAGGCCGGCACTCCGGCTCCTTGCAACTGGTCCGCGACCAAACCTGCGAACTATACCTTCACCAGTTCCGGGTGGAAAACCGTCTACGCATGGGCGGCGGACCGCGCCGGAAACGTCTCGCTTCGAGCATCCGCCTCTGTCACGGCAACCGACGCCACGGCTCCAGCGGTCACCGCCTTCGCAATACCTGCCAGCTGGCAGTCTCCCCATGTGCCGATAACCGCACTGAGCGCCAGCGACGATTTCGCCGTCGGCGGGCTCTGCGTCAGCGAATCGAACTCCGCCACCGGCTGCGATTGGAGCTCCGCCGCTGCCACTTTGCACTCCTTTGCCGGAGTCGCGGCGGGAACTCCGGCCGTCAAAACCCTGTACGCCTTTGCCAGGGATCTCTCCGGCAACGTCTCCGATTCCAGGGCGGCGACCGTCACCATTACTCTCGCCCCGCCGGAGCTCTGGAGCCAGAACGGCCTGAGCGGACACAAGATCACCAAGTTGTCGGTCTCCTCCGGCTTTGCCGCGGATGCTACCGTGTATGCGGCAACCGCGGGAGGGGGAAATTTCGTCTCCGGCGATGCGGGAGCCTCGTGGCGCAGCCGGGAAAGCGCCATCCCCGAGTTTCCCCTGCAGCAGACGCAGTTCGCCATCTCGGCGGACGGCAGGAAGGTCCTGAAGTCCACCGACGCCGGGCAGAACTGGAGCAGTGTCCTGACCCAGACCAGGACGGTCTTCTTCAAACTGCTGCAATCGCCCGGCTATGAAACGGATCATACCGTCTATGTCACTGCGGATTACGACGCCTCGGGCCAGATCTGGAGGACGACCGACGGGGGGACGACCTGGGTACAGTTCGGCGGTCCCCAGATGTGGAGCATGACGGCACCGGTACTGGAGATCTCACCCGGCTATGCCACGGACAAGACGGTCTTTGTCGGTATTGCCGACTGGTACCGGCCCTTCCGCGTTATGACCTACGTCGACGGTGCGCTGAAGCAGCAGTACGAGATCCCCAACACCCTCGGGTCGGTCTGGCTCTCCTTCACCGTCTCCCCGCAGTTCGCCGTCGATCATACCGTTTATGCGTGCACGAGCAGCGGCCTGTACAGATCCAGCGACGGCGGGGCCGGCTGGTCGGGGACCGGCATTCAGGCTGCCGCTCTCTTTGTTTCTCCCATGTATCACGTGCTCCTGGCCAGGACCGCCGACGGGCTGCTCAGATCGACCGACAGGGGAGGAACCTGGACCAAAGCGGGATTCGCGGCGGACGCGCTCTTCTTCGCTCCCGATTACGGCAGTCGCAGCCTCACCCTCTACGCTCTCTCCAACGGCTCCGGACTCCACAAAAGCGTCGATGGAGGGATTAGCTGGAGTGACGAAAACGTCGGGCTCACCAGCCTCAAGCTTACCACGCTCGCCTTTGCTCCCGACGGCGCCACCGTTTTTGTCGGCACGGAAAACGGCGTCTTCAACAACGCCGGAGTCGCGGCAGCCGTAGACCGTTCGGCACCGGTGATCTCCGCCTTCAGCACGGTCTCGTTCTCATCAAGCCTGAACGTCCCGATCACCGCCTTCAGCGCCGGCGACAACGTGAACGGATACTGCCTGCAGCGGACCAACAGCGTGGCAGGGTGCCTCTGGAGTTCGGTTCCTCCGGCTTCCTACCTCTTCAGCGACCTTCCGATCGGTCTTCTTGGCAGCAGAACCCTCTATGCCTTTGCCAGGGACATCTCGGGAAACATCTCCGACTCCCGCTCCTCCTCGGTGGCAATCGTGGCGCCGCTGCCGGCCGGGGACGATTTCGAACTGGCCAACCGGGGGAAGCTCCCCTGGCAGGGGTCGTGGCTGTTCAGCAAGGCCAATGGCTGGGACGGAACGGTGCCTCACGGCGGGGACTTCGTGATGAAGGCGCCGGAAACCGGCGATTCCCGAAGCTCCAGCATGCAGTTGACGGTGCCGACCGAGGCGGGAGAGTTCAGCTTCTGGGTCAAGGTGAGTGCCGAAAACAACTACGATTTTCTAAACTTCTACATCGACGGCGCCCGGCAGGGAAGCTGGACCAACGAGGTTCCCTGGACCAGGGTCACCTACAGCATCCCCTCCGGTACCCATACCTTCAGATGGTCCTATGCCAAGGATTCATCCAACGCGATGAACTACGATACCGCCTGGGTGGATGACATCGTTTTCCCGGCTGCCGTTGCCGACGGCACGGCGCCGACCGTCACAGCGTTCGGCATTGCCGCGTCATCCAACGCGCCAACCGTCCCGGTCACAGCCTTCACTGCAACGGACAACAAGGGGGTGGCCGGATTTTGCCTCACGGAGACGGACCAGGCGGGTCAATGCAGCTGGAGTAGCGCCAAGCCGGCAAGCTACACCTTTAGCGGGGTGCCCGAGGGTGCGGCGAGTTCCAGGACTCTTTTCGCTCGGGTGGTGGACAAGTCGGGCAACATCTCGGCGTCCGTGTCAGCCGTTACCAGCATCACCCTTGCCACCCGCCCGACCGTCACGACCACGATCCCTGCCAACGCCGCCAGCGCCGTGGCCGTTGCCGACACCGTTGTTAGCGCCACTTTCAGCGAGGCGATGAATCCCGCCGCAACAACCTCGGGCCGATTCACGCTGTCACGCTGGATCGGCTTCAAGGCGCTGGCAGCGGGAGTGGGACACACCGTTGCCCTGAAGGGTGACGGAACCGTGTTGGCCTGGGGCGACAATGCCAACGGCCAGGCCATCGTGCCGGCAGGGCTTTCAGGCGTCATCTCCGTCGCAGCCGGTGCAAATCACTGCGTGGCGCTCAAGGGGGATGGTAGCGTCATTGCCTGGGGGGACAACTCCGCCGGTCAGCGTACCGTTCCCGAGGGGCTTGCCGGGGTGGTCGCCATTGCCGCGGGTAAGAAGCATACGGTGGCGCTCAAAGGCGACGGAACCGTGGTCGCCTGGGGCGATGATTCGGAGGGACAGATGAGCGTTCCCTCCGGGCTCGGCGGTGTGGCGGCCATTGCTGCCGGGGGGAACAACACGGCAGCGGTGAAGAGTGACGGCACCGTGGTCCAGTGGGGCAACAATCCCGACCTGGTCCCTTCCGGCCTTTCCGGCGTCGTCTCGGTTGCCGCGGCGGACCATTTCACGGCGGTGCTAAAAAGCGACGGGACCATGGCCGCCTGGGGTTACAACGACCTGGGGCAGGCAAACATTCCCGAAGGGCTATCGGACGTTGCAGCGATCGCCGCCGGGGGAAGCCGCGTCCATGCCGTGAAACGGGACGGCTCCGTCGAGAGCTGGGGGGATACCAGCTTCGGTCTGGACGCTCCTCCCGCCGGAGTTTCGGGGGTGATCGCAGTTGCCGCAGGCGACTCCCACAGCGTCGCGCTGAAAGCCGACGGCACGGCGATCGGTTGGGGAGCCAACGACAAGGGACAAACCTCGATACCTGCCGGGGTGTCTGCCGTCAGCGCCGTTGCGGCGGGAGGTTTTCATTCTCTCGCCATCAACGGTGACGGGTCCGTAGTAGCATGGGGAGCCAACGGTGACGGACAGGCAACCATCCCGGTGCCGCTTGCCGGGGTGACCGCCATTGCCGCAGGGGGATACCACAGCCTTGCGCTGAAGGATGATGGCACCGTGGCGGCATGGGGCAACAACTCAATGAAGCAAACGGAGCTTCCTGCCGGATTGACGGGAGTTACCGCAATTGCCGCCGGGGGCTACCATAATCTCGCCCTGACAGGGGGAATCGTTTCGGCCTGGGGATACAATTCCCACGGGCAGATCACGATCCCCCCCGGCCTTTCGGGGGTGGCAGCCGTCGCAGCCGGGTACAGTCACTCGCTGGCTCTGAAAAGCGACGGATCGGTTGCCGCTTGGGGTTATGACGGTTATGGCCAGGTTGCCGTCCCTCCTGGATTGTCGGGTGTCATCGCCATTGCCGCCGCCGGCTACCACTCCCTGGCCCTGAAGGATAACGGCACGGTCACGGCTTGGGGCTCGAATTCAAGCGGCCAGACCACTGTCCCCGCCGGGCTGGCTGGGGTCGTCGCCATCGCTGCAGGCAGTGACCACAGCGTAGCGTTGAAAAGTGACGGCACCGTGGTGCTATGGGGGGGCAATTATTACGGCCAGAGAAACCTCCCTCCGGGGTTGTCGGGCATCGTTGCCATCGCAGCCAAAGATTATTACAACCTGGCCGTGAAGAGCGACGGTACGGTGATCGCCTGGGGCTTGAATTCCTCCGGCCAGATCAACGTTCCGATTCTTTCCGAGCCGGTCGCCGGTTCCATCTCCTGGGAAGCGGCACTGAGCGCAAGGTTCACTCCGTCCGCCCCTCTTGCCTACGGTGAGAGATATCTGGCCTCGATCGTCGGCCGCAGCGCCGAAGGCATCCCGATGGCCGCTCCTGCCGCCTGGCGTTTCACCACCTTTGCCCCCCTGCCGCCGGTGTTGACCGCTAAACCCGCCGTGTTGAGCAATTCGAAAACGGCTACCTTTGCCTTCTCTTCCAACCATCCGTCCGCGGTTTTCACCTGCAAGCTGGACGACGGTGACTACGCCCCCTGCGGCACTCCGTACTCCTACGACAACCTGGCAGACGGCAGCCATAGCTTCACCGTACAGTCGAAGGAGCAGACCGGGGAGCCGATCGCCACGCCGACTTCCTTTGCCTGGACCATCGACACCCTGGCGCCTGATACCGGACTCCCGGGGACGCCGGCCAATCCCACCAGCAGCGCTGCGGCGAGTTTCAGTTTCACCTCTACCGAAGTCGGGTCGACCTTCCAGTGCAGCCTGGACGGTGGCACCTTTGCCTCCTGCAGCTCGCCCAAAGCGTACACGAACCTTACGGCAGGAAGCCACAGCTTCGAGGTTCTGGCCACCGATGCAGTCGGCAACAGCGATCTCTCCGCAGCCGCCTACAACTGGAGCGTGGACCAGACCCCTCCCGAGACGACGATCGGCGGCAAACCGTCCGATCCCACCGCGATCGCTGCGGCGA
>Ga0209317_1000823_pt1 | contig 32934 bp, 30 predicted proteins | sample RifGroB2_FD_183994 | JGI IMG/M metagenome (GOLD analysis project Ga0209317, IMG submission 183994) | Soil microbial communities from Rifle, Colorado, USA - Groundwater B2 (SPAdes) (version 2) | ecosystem: Environmental > Terrestrial > Soil > Unclassified | place: Rifle, Colorado | collected...
GTGCTGGAGACCCGCGAGTTCATCTGCGACATCACCAACAAGAGGGGGGGCGCGCAGATCACCCCGGACGACATCATCTTCTTCAACGGCCTAGGCGACGCCATCGCCAAGGTGTACGGGAACCTGAGGCCCGAGAGCCGCGTGCTGATGCCCTCCCCCACCTACACCACGCACTCCATCGGCGAGGCCTCCCACGCGAACGCCATTCCGGTCTGCTACCGCCTCAAGCCAGAGGACAACTGGTACCCCGACATGGAGGACCTGGAATGCCACGTGAAGTACAACCCGCAGATCTCCGGCGTCATGATCATCAACCCGGACAACCCGACCGGCATGGTGTACCCCGTCGAGGTCCTCAAGCAGATCGTCGCCATAGCGAAGAAGTACGACCTCTTCATCATCGCGGACGAGGTTTACAGCAACATCGTCTACAACGGCGAGAAGACGGTTCCCATCTCCGACCTGATCGGGGAGGTCCCGGCCATCGCCATGAAGGGGATCTCCAAGGAACTCCCCTGGCCCGGCTCCCGCTGCGGCTGGATCGAGGTGTACAACGGCGAGCGCGACACGCGCTTCAAGAAATTCGTGAACTCCATCCTCTCCTCCAAGATGAACGAGGTCTGCTCCACCACGCTGCCGCAGCGCTGCCTGCCTGCCGTGATGAGGCACCCGGAGTACCACAACTACCTGAAGGAGAGGATCTCCCGCTACGAGCGCATGAGCAACATCACCTACGAGGCGCTCTCCGCGGTCCCCGAACTCGCCGTGAACCGCACCAACGGCGCCTTCTACATGGCGGTCCCCTTCAAGCCGGGGGTCCTGAACCACACCCAGACGCTCAAGCTGGACAACGCCGAGATAAGGAGCCTGGTCGAGGGTATCGTCGACCAGCCCGGCGTCGCCCCCGACAAGCGGTTCGTATATTACATCCTCGCGAAGACCGGGATCTGCGTAGTCCCCCTCTCCTCCTTCAACACCGAGCTGCTCGGGTTCAGGGTGACCCTCCTGGAGCGGGACGAGGCGGAATGCAGAAGGATCTACCGCACCCTGACCGAGAACATCGCCGCCTATCTGGCGTCGTAGAGCAACGAAAAGCCCCGCCGGCAAGGCGGGGCTTTTCTTTTGCAGGCAGAGTCCTTTGACTTTTGGGGCGCAATTTGCTATTGATGCTCCATTTAGGCCGATTTCCCAACCATTTACCAGCAGAGGTCCAGATGCCCTCGAACTCACGAGGCAGGCGGCAGGGCAGGCGGAGAGCGGCGCGATGATGGAGGTCCGCATGGATCCGGAGATCGCTCCGGACACCTTCGACGTCATCGGACGCATCCTTAAGGCGCGCTCCGGATTCAGCCTGGACGGGTACAAGGACAAGTGCGTCAAGAGGCGCATCCAGATACGGGTCCGGGCCACCCAGTCACCCTCGGCCGAGGCTTACGGCCTCCTTTTGACCGAGAGCCCCGCCGAACAGGAACACCTGCTCAGGGTCCTCACCATCCATGTTTCCCACTTCTTCAGGAACCCCTCCGTGTTCCGAAGGCTCTCCGGAGAGGTCATTCCCGAGCTTCTTGGAGCACGCCGGGAGCTGAACCTCATGAGTGTCGGGTGCGCCGGCGGCGAGGAGCCGTACACTTTGGCCCTCATCCTGCGCGAGCATTTTGCCGATGCGTTGCAGAAAGGGCGCTTCTCCATCCGCGGGCTGGACGTCGACGCCGCCACCTTGGAGCAGGCCCGGGAGGCGCTGTACCATCCGGACCGCCTGGCCGAGGTGCCGGCGGAGATGCTGTCGCGCTGGTTCGCCCGCGAGGGGGAACGCTACCGCCTGGACCAGGAGATCCGCTCCCAGGTCGGCTTCGCGCGGGCCGACCTGAACCATCCACCGGCGTGGGACCCCTGCGACCTGATCCTTTGCCGCAACGTCCTGATCTACTTCGAGAGGGAGCGGCAGGAGACCATCCTGAACGGCTTCGCCGACGCGCTCGCCCCGGGAGGGGTCCTGGTGCTCGGCAAGTCGGAGACCCTCTTCGGCAGGGCCCGCGCCCGTTTCAAGACCGTCTGCCCAGTGGAGAGGATCTACCGGGCCATAGCATAACCCAAGCAGCAGCAAAAGGAGCTCGCCCCAATGTACATCCAAATCGGGTACAAGTTCATCCTAGGATTCCTCGCCGTGGTCGCGGCCGTCGCCTTTGTCCCCGCCTGGGTCGGCCTGCTCGACTACTCGCCGGAGATCACCAACGTACTCTCCTACGTGGTGGCGCTCACCATAGGCCTCATCCTCGGATCGTTCTTCTCCAAGAGCTTCACCAAGAATATCTCCCTTCTGCGCGGCGCCACCGAGTCGATCAGCCAAGGCGACCTCTCCCGCGACCTGGACTTCCCCCCCACCCGTTTCCCGGACGAGACGCACAGCATGGCGGTCTCGATAAACGCCATGCTGGAGAGCCTGAGGAGGCTGGTGCGCCAGATCAGGGAGACCGCGGAGCGGGTCTCGGAATCCTCCCGCACCCTCTCCTCCACAGCCCTCGAGATCAACGCCTCCACGGAGGAGGTGGCCCAGGCGATAGAGCAGATCTCCGGCGGCGCCGAGACTCAGGCGGAGATGCTCTCCAGGAGTTCGAAGGTGATCCACGAGATGGCGATCTCGGTCGACCTGGTGGCGAGGCGGGCCAAGGAGACGGCGAAGGCGGCGCGCGAGACCAGCATCACGGCCCAAAAGGGGGGGGAGCTCGCCAACGACTCACTGGAGCGGATGAAGAGCTTCTTCGACAGCGTGGAACTGATCGGCATGCAGTTCATGGACCTAAACGGAAAGCTGCAGCAGGTCGGGAAGATCGCCGACTTCATCGTGGACATGGCGCGCCAGACCAACCTCCTGGCACTGAACGCCTCCATCGAGGCGGCACGCGCAGGCGAATACGGCAAGGGGTTCGGCGTGGTGGCCGAAGAAGTGAGAAAGCTTGCCGACGGCAGCGCCAAGAGCGCCACCGACATCGTGGAGATGATCGACCTGGTCAAGGTGGAGAGCCGCAAGCTGCAGGAGACCATCACGGACAGCTCGCGCGGCATCATCGCCGGCAAGAAGAACGTCGACACCACGGCCGATTCCTTCAAGCAGATCCTCGCCACCGTCATCGAGACCGAAAGGAAAGCCAACTCCATCGCGGACCTCTCCCAGATGCAGACCACCGGCGCCGCCAGGATGGTGAGCATGGTGGACGAGATCGCCAAGGTGGCAGAGGACAACGCCGCGTCCACCGAGGAGGTCTCCGCCGCCACCGAGGAGCAGCACTCCGCCATGCAGGAGATGGTGTTCCAGACCCAGGAGCTGTCGAAGCTGGCCGACGAGCTGCTCAACTCCGTGGAGAGGTTCCAGCTCCAGGGAGAGTCCGGCCTGTGATACCCGAGCGGCTTCTGCTTTTCAGCGCGGGCGGAGAGGGTTACGCCTGCAACCTGCAACAGATCAGCGAGGTGATGGAGCCCCAGGCGAGCTTCCCCTTTGCCGGCGCTCCCCTGCACTACCTGGGGCTGATCAACTTCCACGGCAACCTGACCGCGCTGGTCGACCTGGCGCTCTACCTGGGGCTCAAGGCGCGCCCCCTGCCGGGAAAGCTCCTCGTGCTCGACACCAGGCTCGCCCACCTGGCACTCAGGGTGGACGCGGTGAGCTGCATCATCGGTTGCGATGCCGTGACCGGGGAGCGCCCCGACGACGACCCGCTGACCGAGGCGCTCCTCGAGACCGCCCGGGGGAGCGTGCGCCTGGTAAATCTGGAGGCGCTCCTGACCGGGCTGGAAGACGGGCTGAGACAGCCTGCCCTCCGACTGCAGCCTTAGGGCTCGACATCCAAGCTACAAAACCAGGAGGTACCTGATGGCCACCACGGTCATGATTGTAGACGACTCTTTGTTCATGAGAAAAATGCTCCGCGACATCCTCACCGAGGAGGGTTACGAGATTACCGCCGAGGCCTCCGACGGCGAGGAGGCGGTCCTGAAGTACAAGGAGTGCCGCCCCGACCTGACCACGCTGGACATAGTCATGCCCAACAAGACGGGGATCGAGGCGCTCCAGGAGATCATGGCCTTCAACCCCCAGGCGCGCGTCGTCATGTGCTCCGCGATCGGGCAGGAGTCACTGACGACCGCCGCGACGCAGGCGGGAGCCAAGGCCTTCATCCTCAAACCGTTCAACCCGGAGCTCGTCGCGCGTGTCCTGAGGGAAGTGGCCGAGGGATAGCGGATGGACATGTCGCAGTACAAAAACCTCTTCCTCTCCGAGTCCAGGGAATACCTGAGGGCGATAGCCGAGCAGGTGGTCGCCCTCGAGCAGTCCCCCGCGGAGAAGGGGGCCATCGACTCGCTGTTCCGCGCGGCCCATTCCCTGAAGGGGATGGCGGCATCCATGGAGTACGGCGAGGTCGTTTTGGTGGCCCACGGGATGGAGGACCTGATGGCCCGGGTCCGGGAGGGGGCGCTTGAGTTCGGCGCCGGCGTGGCCGACCTGCTCCTGGAAGGGGTGGACCTGATCGACGCGCTGCTGGCGGACGTCGAGGCGGACCGGGTGGAGAGCCGCCCGACCGAGGATTACGCCCAGAGGCTTGCCGGCTACACCCCGGCTCCCCGGGGCAAGGAGGCGCCCGAGCCCCCCCGGGACTCACCGAAACCGACCCCGGCTCCCCCGGAGCCGGAGAAGGCAAAGGAGCCCTCCGGGGAGACGGGGGGCACGGTCCGGGTGAAAACGGAGCTTTTGGACCACCTGATCAACCTGACCGGCGAACTGGTCACCAACAAGCACCGTCTGCTCAACATCGGGCGCGAGCTCGGCTCACCCGCCTTGAACGACGCCGTCTCCGAGACGGCAAAGCTCCTGCGCGCCTTGCACGACGAGGTGATGAAGGTGCGCCTGATGCCCTTCGAGGCGATCTGCGACAGGTTCCAGCGCTCGGTCAGGACCCTCGCCAAGAAAAGCGGCAAGGAGCTCCAGTTCGAGCTGACCGGACGGGAGATCGGGCTGGACCGGGGGATCCTCGAGCAGCTTGTCGACCCCCTGAACCACATCCTGAGAAACGCTGTGGACCACGGGATGGAGGAGAGCGCCGAGCGGGTCGCCGCCGGCAAGCCCGCCAGGGGTGTGGTCGAGCTCTCGGTCATCCGGGACCGCGACCGGATCCAGATCAGGGTGCGCGACGACGGGCGCGGCATGGACCCGCAGAAGATGATCGACGCGGCGGTCAAAAAAGGTGTGATCACACCAGAGGAGGGGGAACTCCTCTCGCCGCGCCAGGCGCTGATGCTCTCCTGCATGCCCGGTTTTTCCACCGCCAAGGAGGTGACCGACATCTCCGGGCGCGGCGTCGGCATGGACGCGGTCAACGCCGCAGTCCAGAAGCTGGGGGGGACGCTGGGGATCGAGTCCGATCCCGGCGCCGGGAGCACCTTCACGCTCAGGCTCCCGATGACCATAGCCATCATACACGCCCTGATCGTGCAGTGCGGCGGGGTCAAGAACGCGGTCCCGGTGACCGCGGTGCACCGCACCGTCGAGCTGTCGCGCCGCCAGATAGAGACGGTGGGAAAGAGGCAGACCTTCCTGTTGGACGGCGAGACCATACCGCTTCTGAGCCTGAACCGGGTACTGGGGCTCCCCCTGGGGCGTTTCCCCGACGGCATCCTGCCGCTGTTCGTCACGGAGGCCAAGGGACGCCGGGTGGGGATCGTTGTGGACCGCCTCCTGGGGCAGCACGAGCTTTTCGTGAAACCGTTCGGCCGGCCGCTTTCCAAGATGGCAGGGCTTGCCGGGGGAGCGACGCTCGGGGACGGCGAGGTGGTCACCATACTGGACCTGGCAGACCTGTTGTAACTTTCACTGGCAAACGCCAGGCAACCCCCCTCCCCCTGCGGCGGAGGAAGCCCGAACCATCCGGAGGCTCAATGTCGACTCGCATCCTGCAAAATGCCGAACTGGACGCACTGACCGAGGTCTGCAACATCGGCATGGAGCATGCCGCAACGGCCCTGTCCCAACTGATGGGAAAGGGGGTTGCCATACAGGTCCCCCGCCTGCAGTTCATGGACGTCGCCGGGGTTTCCGACCTGCTCGACTCGCAGGAGGTGACCGCCCTGCACCTGCAGATCCTGGGGAACGTGCGCGGCAGCATCCTGATCCTCTTGCTCCACGAAAACGCGCTTCGCATCCTGGAGCTCTTGCTGGGGAGCCTCCCGAAGGAAGGGGAGCCGCTCTCCGAGATGGAGAGGGCGACTCTCATGGAGGTGGGGAACATACTCGCCTCCGCCTGCCTGAACGCCCTGGGGAACACGCTCAAGATGACGCTCCTCCCCTCGGTCCCGACCCTGGTCAAGGGGAAGGCGGCGGAGCTCTTGTCCCAGGTGATGGAGCCGGAAAGCGATGGCGAGGCGATCGTGATGATCGACACCATGTTCTCGGTATCGGACGCGTTTTGCGGCGGGAGCATCTTCCTGATCCCCGCCACCGCCTCCCTGGGGACCATGCTGGGGGCCCTGGAGAATAAATGAAAGGGTTGCACGAGACCGGGTTGTGTGTCAGAATGCCCGGTCAAACTGCAGCCAACCCTGAGAGGTCCCGAGCCCTAGCCCGAGACCTTCACTAATTTCAGAGGTCACAAAATGAGACTGGCAAGAGTACTGGCCCTTTGCATCGCCTCGGTCGCGCTCACGGCAACCTTCTCCCTCGCAGCCGAGCTTTCCCAGGTGGTCCGCACGCTGGAGCAGGGTTACGCCACCCTGAACGACCTGCAGGCGGACTTCAGCCAGAAGAGCGTCCTGAAAAGCATGAGGCGCGAAGAGAAAGGCGGGGGGGAGCTCTTCATCAAGAAGGGAAGCGGCAAGGACTCCATGTTCCGCTTCAACTACACCAGGCCCAAGCAGCAGATCGTCTCCAACGGCAAGACGGTCTGGTATTACCTCCCCGACCAGAAGCAGGTGATGGTCATGGAGCTCGCCCAGCTCTTCGAGGCGGGCAACGGTATCGCCATGAACTACCTGGCCGGGATGGGGCAGGTGTCGAAGGACTTCAGCATCTCCTTCGCCGCGGAGGCCAGGGACAAGAATGGGGATTACCAGTTGGAGCTCGTCCCCAACAGGAAAAGCCCGGCCATGTCGAAACTGCTGCTCGGCATCGACGGGGATGCGGTGGAGAGCTACCTCGCCAAGGGGCGCCCCGTCACCCCCTTCCCGATCGTCTCCTCCACCGTCATCGACCAGATCGGCAACAGCACCAGGATGGAGTTCAGCAACGTAAGGACCAACCGCGGGGTCAGCAGCAGCCAATTCAGCTTCAAGGTCCCGTCCGGGGTCGAGGTTATTAAAAACAGATAGAGGCAGGTTAAGGTTAAGGTTGAGAAAACCCGTACAGCGGGCTTCGCGTACCCCCCTCTCGACCTTAACCTCAACCTCAACCTGATTTCACAGGAGGGTCTTTCATGCCGTCATTTGACATCGTTTCCAAGGTGGACATGCAGGAGGTCGACAACGCCATAAACCAGGCCATCAAGGAGATCGCGCAGCGCTACGACTTCAAGGGGTCCAAGTGCGAAGTGACACTGGAGAAGGAAAGCATCAAGGTGCTCGCGGACGACGACTTCCGGCTCAAGGCGGTCATCGAGATACTGCAGTCCAAGTTCATCAAGCGCAACATCTCCCCCAAGGCGCTGCAGTACGGCAAGGTCGAGCAGGCATCGGGGAGCATGGTGCGGCAGATCATCACACTGCAGGTCGGCATCTCCAAGGAGAAGGCGAAGGAGATCGGCGCCGTCATCAAGGAGACCAAGCTCAAGGTGCAGAGCCAGATCCAGGACGACCAGCTCCGGGTAACCGGCAAGAACATAGATGACCTGCAGGAGGTGATCAGGATCCTGAAAGGGAAGGATCTGGACATCGACATGCAGTTCGTCAACTTCAGAAGTTAATTAAGAAGAGGGGAATTTTTTGAGCGATAAGATTAAGGAAAAAGTGAGCCTGGTAAGCCTGGGCTGCCCGAAGAACCTGGTGGATGCCGAGGTCATGCTGGGCTACCTGTCGCGCGACGAGTACGAGGTGACCACGGACGAGATGCAGGCGGATATCATCGTGGTGAACACCTGCTCTTTCATCAAAGAGGCGAAACAAGAGAGCATCGACACCATCCTGGATCTGGCGGACAGGAAGCACGACGGCCGCTGCAAGCTGCTGATCGTCACCGGGTGCCTGCCGCAGCGCTACCAGGAAGAGCTCGCAAAGGAGCTCCCGGAGGTCGACATCTTCATCGGCACCGGCGACTACCCGCGTATCGCCGAGATCATCGCGGAGAAGAAGCTGACCGGCGACCAGCTCTGCTACACGGGTGACCCCAACTTCGTCTACAACGACGAGTTGCCGCGCCTGCAGTCCTCGCCGCACTACACTGCCTACCTGAAGATAGCCGAGGGTTGCTCCAACAACTGCGCCTACTGCGTCATCCCCTCCCTGCGCGGCGCACTCCGTTCACGATCCCTCTCCACGCTTCTGGCGGAGGCCGAGAGGCTCGTGACAGGCGGGGTGAAAGAGCTGAACCTGATCGCCCAGGACATCACCGCCTACGGCAAGGACCTCCCCGACGCCCCCTCCCTCGAGCTCCTCATCACCGAGCTCGCCAAGATGGAGGGGCTCAAGTGGATCAGGCTCCTGTACGCCTACCCGGACGGGGTCACCGACTCGCTGATCCAGCTCATCAAGAACGAGCCCAAGGTCTGCAAGTACCTCGACCTCCCCATCCAGCACATAAGCGACCCGGTGCTCTCCCGCATGCAGCGCAGAAGCGGCGAGGCGGACATCCGCGCGCTGATCGCCAGGCTGCGCAGCGAGATACCCGACATCGCCATCAGGACCTCGCTCATCGTCGGCTTCCCCGGCGAGACCAACGACGACTTCAAGAAACTGCTGCAGTTCGTTGAGGAGACGCGTTTCGACAGGCTGGGGGTCTTCTGCTACTCCCGCGAGGAAGGGACACCCGCGGCAGAGATGCCGGACCAGGTCTCCGAGCGGATCAAGAGGGAGCGCCACAAGAAGCTGATGCGCACGCAGGCGAGGGTGTCCTTCAAGCACAACAGGACCCTGGTGGACAGCGAGGAGGACGTCCTGGTGGAAGGCTACAGCGAGGAAACGGAGCTGCTTTTGAAAGGTCGTTCCTCCCGGCAGGCACCCGATGTCGACGGTTTGGTCTACATCACGGCGGGCAATGCCAACGTGGGTGACATAGTCAGATTGAAGATCACTGACTCGTCCGATTATGACCTGATAGGTGAAATCGTAAGCTAGGCTTTTGACTTGACATGAACCCCTATTGCTGTATCATTGCGTCGCTTTGAGGGCCATCGAACAAACGGAGTGGATTTTACATGACAGAAAAACCAGATGAAATGAAAGCGATGCTCCTTAAACTGAAAGAGGAGACGCTTAAAGAGATCAACAAAACCGTTAAATCCGGTTCTGACATTCCGGTCAACGAACCAAGCGGAGACATCTACGACCAGGCGTCCAGCGAGCGCGACCGCGAACTCGGCCTGCTCCTCGGCGACCGGGAGCGCGAGAAGCTCAAGCACATCGACGAAGCACTGCTGCGCCTGGAAGAAGGGGAGTACGGGATCTGCGAGGAGTGCGAGGAAGAAATCCCCATGGGGAGGCTGAAGATCGTTCCCTTTGCCCGCCACTGCGTCAAGTGCAAGGCGGACCTTGAGAAGCAGCAGGCGCAGACCAAGCGCTTCGAAGAGGACCGGGCCTACCGGGAGATTTCGCTGGGCGAGGAAGAAGAAGGGTAGCATCAAGCTGCAAAAAGACAGGCAAAAAAGGAGGGGACGGCAGCGATGCCGTCCCCTCCTTTTCGTTTTACCCCTTAGCGATACTTCTGCCGTGAGCGCCCCCTTCCAGGGAAAGGCCGGGAGGGGGATGGGCTACGGATGGGGAAGGTCCATGCTGTTGCTGATCAGCCTCTGGTAGTCGCCCTTGCCGATGGAGCTGTGCCAGTTCCCTGTGGCCCTGCCTACCAGGGTCCCGCCGACGAACATCACCACCACCAGGGCGGCGAACACCATCCCCGGGACCACCTTGCCACCCTTCACCCTCATCTGCAGCGCCTCGGGCCTCGGGCAGGAGCTCACGCAGCGCAGGCAGCCGATGCACTCCTCGGAGCAGACCCTTTTCGCGTGCATCACGTCGAGGTGCGAAGGGCAGGCCTTGTTGCAGTTGCCGCACGAGATGCAGGCGCTCTCGGCCCTCTCCACCTTGACCGGGGAGAAGCGGGACAGCACCCCCAAAAGCGCGCCGTAAGGGCAGAGAAAGCGGCAAAACGGGTTCCTCAAGAAAAGGGAGAGGCAAAGGAACCCCAGGATGAAGACCAGCGGGAGGCCGGATATGTTCAGGAAGAAATCGAGCATCTTCACGTCCGCCACCTTGTTGTAGTCGGAGAGGATGAAGGACTCCACGCTTTCCGGCGACATCAGCAGGAGGATCGAGAAGGCGAAGAAGAGGAGCAGCAGGTATTTCACGGGGCGCAGGAGCCAGTCGAACCAGAGCCAGACCCGGAAGTTGCGTCCGAACAGCCTGGAGCCCGCCTTCCACAACAGCTCGGTCACCGTTGAGACCGGGCAGATCCAGGAGCAGAAGGAGCGCTTCAAAAAGAGCGACACGGCGATAACCGCCAGGAAGATCACCAGGGCCGCGGGGTGCACGTCGTTTATCGACCCCGAGGCGATCCACCCTTTCAGGCTCACCAGCGCCGAGATGGGGAGGAAGGCCTCGACCCCGTCCGGCCGCTCCACGAAGGAGGTTGCTCCTCCCGTGCGGAAATGCTGCACGAAACGGTAGAAGGTCACCCCCAGGTAGAGTGAGAAGAGAAGAAAGCCCCACTGAACCGCTATCCTTACCTTTTGCGCGTTGTTCTCTGCCATGTACCTCACCTTGAATTGTTATCCGACAGATCGGCCTGATCCGCCTCTCAGCCTCTTGCGACTTATCTTGTCACTACCCCCTGCTATGGTGCACACATCAAACGATGGAGGTGGCACACATGGAACCGATGGTGGTATGCGCCCTGGGGATAGTCGTCTACTGCGGGTACCTGACGGCGAAGGACATCATAGCCGATCTGCGTCAGGAGGGTTTTCTGGTCAGGCCCTTGTCCAGCAAGTGCCGAGGATGCACGTTGGAAAGCGCCTTCAAAAGGGACTTCTTCACCAGGGGGTTGTCACGTTCCAGCGTCTCCAGCAATTCCTTCATCTTCTTGCGCTGCAGGTCGGCTGTGCCGCATACCGGACAGCAGCAGCAGACCACGGGGAAACGGTTGTTGCGCGAGAACGGGATGATCTCCTTCTCCGGCACGTAGACGAGCGGCCTGATCACCGTGGTGACGCCGTTGTCCGCCAGCATGCTCGGCGCCATCGCCTTCAGGGAGCCGACGAAGAACTGGTTCAGCAGCAGCGTCTCAATGAAGTCGTCCATGTGGTGCCCAAGGGCCAGCTTGTTGCAGCCGTACTGCTGGGCCAGGGTGTAGAGCGTGCCCCGCTTGAGCCTCGCGCAGATGGAGCAGTACGAGGAGTTGGGGCGGCGCTTCTGCGAGATGATGTCGTAGTGGTCCGTCTTCTCCATGTGATAGGTGAAGCCGTGCTCCTGCAGATGTTCCTCGATGATGTCGCCGCGATAGCCGCGGTAGCCCGAGTCGATGTTGATCGCCACCAGCTCGTAGCGCACCGGCGCGCGCCTTCTGAGCGTCTCCAGCATATGCAGCATGGTGTAGGAATCCTTGCCGCCGGAGACCGCGACGGCGACCCGGTCCCCTTCGGAGATCAGCTGGTAATCCGCTATCGCCTTGCCGATCCTGTTCTTGATGCGCGTGAAGCCGGCATCCTCAATAAGCGCCACGGGAGCCTCCCGCGCTGCCTTGTCGTTTCCTCGTCCCTGCCACGTCCATATTACTTCACGCTCCCGTCCGTCCCCAGCACTGCGGCCCGGAACGCCTCGATTCCCATCTGCTCGACCAGCTTGCCCAGACGCCCCTGCTGCGGGTCGTTCCTGTAGAATTGCACCGTCTTGGCCACGATCTCCAGCACGTCCTCCTCGGTCTGCACGTTATCCGCCAACAGGTCGCCCAGCCGCGGGCGCGGGCCGGCGTTGCCGCCGACGAAGATGCGCCACCCCTTGTTGTGCCCAACGATCCCGATATCCTTCACGCCGGATTCCGAGCAGGAGAGGAGGCAGCCGGAGACACCCATCTTCATCTTGTTGGGGAGCTCCATGGCGTGGTAGATCTTGTCCAGTTTCAGACCGAGCGAGGCGGAATCAAGAACCGCGCGTTTGCAGTGCTGCGTGCCGGGGCAGATCTTAATGCTCCTGACGCAAAGCCCGATGGCGGCACCGGGGGTCTGGGCGAGATCGTTCCAGATGGCGTCCAGTTCCTCTTCCTTGGCGCCGATCATGGCGACGCGCTGCGCGGAGGTGATCTTCAATGCCAAGCCGTACTTGTCGGCGACATCGCAGATCTTCCTGAGCGTCGCCGTGTCGGTGAAGCCCCCGGGGATGTGCGGCGCGATGGCGTATGTCTCCCGGTCGCGCTGGAGGATCGCGCCCTTTTCGAGAAGGTCTTTCTTTGTCATCTGTTGCGTCATCATCTGCTCCTTTGTCGTTTTTTGAATTGATGCAGGTCAAATTTAAGCAAAAGCGCTGCACCGCAGAGGGCGCAGGGTTCGCAGAGAAAGCCCTCCAAGGGAAGGCAAACCTGATGCAAACCGCAGTCCCGGATTCAAAGTCTCACGATTCCCAAAAGACCTTGAACCTGCGTTCTCAGCGTTCTTTGCGGGCGAACGATCTTATGTACCTCACCAGCTCCACAGCGACCTCGTACTTCCCGAAGGGGGGTACCAGGTAGAAGCCGCCGACCTTGTCGATGGTGGCGTCGATGAACTCCCGCGCGATGGCGAGACCTTCCCTTATGCCTTCCTCTCCCGCCTTCCCCGCCATCCGCTCCCTGATCGCATCCGGGATCACGATCCCCGGGACCTCGTTGTGCAGGAACTCGGCGTTCCTGCCGCTCACAAGCGGCAGCACGCCGGGAAGCACCGGTATACCCAGCTGCGCGGTCTGCTCCATCATCTGCTCGAACCTGGCGAGGTCGTAGATCGGCTGGGTCTGGGCGAAGCAGGCGCCGTTTGCCACCTTCTTGGCGAGCCTTGCCACCTGCACCTCCATCTTCTGGGTGTTGGGGTTGAAGGCGGCGCCTATGGTGAACCCGGTCCCGGCGCCGATCGGGTTGCCAAGTGCGTTGACGCCGCTGTTCAGGTCGCTTAAAAGCTTGATGAGGGTGAAGGAGTTCAGGTCGAAGACCGAGGACGCCCCCGCCTCTTCCCCGAGGCTCGCCGGGTCCCCGGTGACCGCGAGGATGGAGGTGACCCCCAGGAGGCTCGCCCCCATCAGGTCGGACTGGAGCCCGATGAGGTTCCTGTCCCGGCAGGTGATGTGCGCGATCACCTCGATCCCCACCTCCCGCCGGATCAGCGAGGCCAGCGCCAGGTTCCCCATGCGCACCCGCGCCAGCGGGTTCTCGGCCAGGTTGATGGCGTCGGCACCAGCCTCCTTGAGCGCAAGGCTGCCGGCCAGGACCTTGCCGCAGTCGAGCCCCCTGGGGGGATCCAACTCGACCGTGACCACCATCTCCTTTCCCCAGTTGTCGAGAAAGCTCGACCCGATGCTCCCGGCCCGCTCCACTGCCTGCGGCCGGCTCTCGGCGCTGACGGGCACGCGCGCGGCGGGCTTCATCCCCTTGAGCCGCAGCGCCATGATGCGTATGTGCTCAGGGGTGGTGCCGCAGCACCCGCCCACCAGCGCGGCGCCGGCCGCAACCATCTCCTCGGCCATCGCGGCGAAGTATTCCGGTGTGGTCCTGTAGATGTAGCGCCCGTCCACGTACTCGGGGAAGCCGCTGTTGGGGTACGCGGCGAGCGGGAGCTTGGTGACGGCGGCCATCCTCTTCAGGGTGGCCAGGAGCTCCAGAGGGCCGGCACCGCAGTTCGCCCCCACCAGGTCCGCGCCGGCCGCCACCAGGCGGAGCGCCGCACTCTCGGCAGCGATGCCGCCGGCAAGCCGCGAACCCTCGCCAAAGGCGAGGTTGGCAACCACGGCGAGCCCGGTCTCTTTGGCAGCGGCCACTGCAGTTTCCAGCTCCTCCAGCTCGGAGAAGGTCTCCAGTATCAGGAGATCCGCTCCTCCCTCGGCAAGTGCCCCAGCCTGAACCCGGAAGCACTCCGCCACCTCTGCCGGGGAGAGCTCGCCCTTGCCGCGCCCCAAAGGACCGATGGAGCCCGCCACCAGCGCGTCGCGCCCTTTGGCCGCGCGCCTGGCGAGCACCGCCCCCTGCCGGTTGATCTCCGCTACCTTGGAGCCGATACCTATCGCCGAGAGCTTCGCGTAGTTGGCGCCGAAGGTGTTGGTCTCTATCACCTGCGCGCCTGCGGCCAGGTACTCGCTGTGCAGCTCCAGCACCAGCTCCGGCCGCACCAGGTTGAGGTGCTCGAAATTGGCATCGAGCGCCACACCCTTCGCGTAAAGCATGGTCCCGATGGCGCCGTCGCCGATCAGTACCTCGCCTGCGATCCGCTCCAGAAAGGTTCCCTTCATTTAGCGTCCTCCCAGCACCTTGATCAGGTGCGGCACCAGCTGTTTTTTGCGCGACATGACCCCTTTCATCTCGAAGACCTGCGGCTCGGGCTGCGGGTACCCCATGAAGCGGGTGTAGGCCTGCCCCCCCTCCATCATGAACATGGTGCTCTCGGTGGAGATGTCGGTCACCATCAAGCCGGCCATCTCCAGCCCCTCCTTTTCACGCAGGGAGGCCAGCGCCGCCCTGAGCTCCCCCTTCATCCGCTGGAACTCGTCGAAGCCGAACACCTCCACCTGCCCTATGCCGAAGCGGACCTCCCCCTGGCTGAACAGCTTGAAGTCGGAGCCCACCACACGCCCCGGGCTCCCGTAGCCGGAAAGCGCACCCGAAGCGGCGAAGATCTCGGCGCCGAACGACTCCCAGTCGAGCCCCGCCAGCGCGGCGAGCCTTTGCGCGGCGTCACGGTCCCGCTGGGTCGTGGTGGGCGATTTCAGGATCACGGTATCGGAGAGTATCCCGGCCAGAAGAAGCGACGCGGTGCCGGATGACGGGACCACCCCGTGTTCCCGGTAAAGCGCGGCGACTATGGTGCAGGTGCTTCCCACCGGCGCGGTGATGAAGGGGATCGGGTTGCTGGTCGGAGGATTCCCCAGCTTGTGGTGGTCGATGACCTCCAGTATCTCCAGGTCCTCGGCTCCCGGGACCGACTGGGAGAGTTCGTTGTGGTCGACCAGTATCAGGGCATAGGGAAGCGGTGCGAACAGCGACGACTTGGTGGCGACACCGGCGAGCGTGCCGTCCTCCTCGGTCACCAGCACCGCGGTCTCTCCCGAGTGCAGGAGCTTCTCCCTCAGGCGCCCGAGCGGCGCTCCGACCGAGACGCTCTCGAAGAGCGGCTCCGCCAGGTGGCCGGCCGGGGTGGCAAGGCGCGCCCTGGAAACGGTTGCCGCCGTGTCGAGCGGCGTGGAGAGAAGGGCGACGCCCGATGCAGCGGCGAGCCGCACCACATCATCTCCCACACAAAGACCGCCGGTGACCACCAGAAGGCGCACGCCCCGCTCGATGGCGGAGAGCTGGATGGAGCGGCGATCGCCCGTCACCACGACCAGGTTTCCGGCTTCGAAACCCGAGATCTTGGAGTTGAAAGACTCCTCTGCCATGGCCCCCACGAAGAGGTGCAGCGTCTCGAGTCCCGGATCGGCTGAGCCGGCAAGGAACACCCCCTCGAGGCAGGCGGCGAGCGAGGCAAGCGAGGCGGTGACGAGCCTCAGCGAGTCGGGTCCGGTAAGAAGCGAGCGTTCGGCGATCTTCAGAAGCGGGATCACGCCGCTTGGGGCCCCCTTGCGGTCCAGGACCGGGAGGATCCTGATGCCGTGGTGGTGGAACTGCTCCAACGCGGTCAGCAGGGGATCCGTCTCCTGCACGGTGACCGGGGAACGCCCGATCACGTCGCGCACTTTGGGATGCACATCGGCCAGGTACAGCGGCGCCGCCATGCCCAGCCTGGAGAGCAGCCAGGTCGTCTGCGGGTTCAGCGCTCCGGCCATGGCGGCCGTGACCTGGCCGGCCCCAAGAGCCCGCTTCAGTTCGGCGTAGGCTATGGCCGAGGCGACCGAGTCGGTATCGGGGTTTCTGTGACCGATGACGTATATCTGTTTTTCCATGGTTCCCCTGTGGTTCGCCTGAGGCTGGAGCGCCGGCCCGGCTGGTTCCGGGGCCGAGCCGCTCCCCTGGCACCCGACAAGGTGGCCAGTCCTGCAGGTTGGATAAATTAATTTGGTCGTTTTTTTGCCGCGATCTGTATAGAATGGCGCCCGCAAAGAAAGTGAAAAGGAGAGTCAGGCATGCATGCAGTAGTGGATTGGCTGTTACAAACCATAGGGGCTCTGGGATATCCCGGCATCTTCCTGCTGATGGCGATGGAGAGCTCCATCATCCCCATTCCCAGCGAACTGGTGATGCCCCCGGCGGGTTACCTGGCCCAGCAGGGGAGGATGAGCATGACCGCGGCCATCATCTGCGGCACCGCGGGAAGCCTGGTCGGCGCCTACGCCAACTACTACGCCGCCCATTACCTGGGGCGCCCGCTCCTCCTGAAGTACGGCAGGTACGTCTTCATCACCGAGGAGAAGTTCGCCAAGGTGGAGAAGTTCTTCCTGAAGCACGGGGAGATCTCGACCTTCATCGGGAGACTCCTGCCGGTGGTCAGGCACCTGATCTCGCTGCCGGCAGGTCTTGCCGGCATGAACCACCTGAAGTTCTCCCTCTACACCCTGCTCGGCGCCGGCATCTGGTGCACCGTGCTGACCTTCATCGGCTACTTCATCGGCAGCAACCAGGAGATGATCATGCAGTACTCGCACCAGGCGGTCTTCGCGGTAATCATCCTGAGCGGCGCGCTGGTGGCGGTCTACGTATGGGTGCAGCGCAGAAACAGCCGCGCTTAAAGGCGGCAGGTAAAAAAGGGCGGGTCCAGGACCCGCCCCGATTGCGGCATTGGGCATCGGGGCAATGACTTTCATTGCCCCGGGTTGTTCGTCCCCGCCTCCCCGCGGGAAGGCGGCTCCGCCTACTTGGGAACCTTCTCCCAGTCTTCCAGGAACTTCTTGATCCCTGCGTCGGTGAGCGGGTGCTTTGCGAGCTGCAGCATCACGGAGTACGGGATGGTGCAGATGTCGGCACCGATCAGCGCCGAGTCCAGCACGTGGATCGGGTTCCTGATGCTCGCGACGATGATCTCCGCATCGTAGCCGTAGTTGTCAAAGATGGTCCTGATCTCTTCGATGATCCCCATGCCGTTTTGGGAGATATCGTCAAGGCGTCCCACGAACGGGGAAACATAGGTGGCGCCCGCCTTGGCTGCCAAGAGCGCCTGCATCGGGGTGAAGATCAGCGTGACGTTGGTCTTGATCCCCTGCTTGTGAAGCGTCTTGGTCGCTTTCAGCCCCTCGGGGGTCATCGGCAGCTTGATGACGATGTTCGGGTGGATCTTGGCAAGTTCGGCCGCCTCGGCGATCATGCCGTCATGCTCAAGGGAGATGACCTCCGCCGAGATGGGGCCGTCGACGATCCCGGTGATCTCCTTGATAACTTCCTCAAAACGCCGGCCGCTCTTGGCGATCAGGGACGGGTTGGTGGTCACACCATCCACCAGCCCGAGTTCGTTAGCCTCCCGAATTTCCTTAACGTCCGCTGTGTCGATAAAAAACTTCATCTTTCCTCCGCTTGGTTTGTTGTTACCTCTGCTGCTGAATCTGCTGCTCGAACCGTTTCAGGCACCCCATGGAGCAGAAGTGATACCGCTTTCCCTCGAGGTTGCCTACTACTGCTTCAGCTTCCGATATGTACACGCCACAGACCGGGTCCTGGAAGGTTTCCGAGGCAACCTGCCCGGCCGGCTCTTTTTGGATCTTGGGCGCCATCTTGCCGCGCAGCAGCCGGTACACGAGGTACCCAAGCAGCACCCAAATCAGAATCTTCACGTCATCCCCCTCTAAACCCTGACCACTTTATCGGTGGCGGCAAGTGCGGCTAACAGTTCGGCGATGCTTTTCCCCAGGGCGGGGTGCACCAGGTCGGGGGCGATGTCGGCCAGCGGTTGCAGCACAAAGCGCCGCTCGGCAAGGCGCGGGTGCGGGATGGTGAGCCGGTCGCAGGCGAACACCAGGTCGCCGTAAAAAAGGATGTCGAGGTCCATGCTGCGGGCGCCCCAGCGCTGCGACGGCACCCTCTTGAACACCGCCGTTTCCAGCCGCTTCAACTGGTCCAGGAGCTCCAGCGGCGCCAGTGTGGTGGCAAGGCGCACCACGGCGTTGAAGAAGTCGTCCTGGGGAACACCCCCGACCGGTTCCGTCTCGTAGAACGGCGACACGCCGGTCACCCTTGTCCCGGGGAGCTTGCCAAGCTCGGCAATCGCCATGAGCAGCTTGAGCTCCCGATCACCGAGGTTGGACCCCAGCCCTATGTAAGCGCACTCTTCCACAGCGTGCGATTAGAGCATAATTCCTCTTTTTTTTCAACCCTGGCCGCCGCAGGGGGTAAACCCGCCACTGCCGCGGCTTGCCCCCGCATCGGCGCTATCTTTCAAAACATTAGATGCTATAGTATACAATCTTAACCCGCCGCCCCCGCCCCTTGCAGGGCAAGCCGCACAAGGTGCCAACCGCCATGAAAATGCCGGATCTGTACGGAAAGAGCGAAAACAACCACAACCGGGCGGAGCACGATGCCGAAGAGCTGTTCCGGCTCGGGAGCGAGGCGCTGGAAGCCAGGAATTTCTCCGCCGCCTACCGGTTCCTGAACAAGGCGCTCGAGAAGCAGAGATCGCCCGACCACCTGTCCCTGTACGGGCTCGCCCTGGCCCAGTACACCGGGAATTTCAAGGCAGCCGTCGCCCTTTGCCAGGAAGCCATCAAGAGCGAGCCCAGGAACCCGGTCCACTTCCTGCGCCTGGGCACCATCTACCTGATCCTCGGCAGAAAAAAGGAAGCGATCAGGATCTTCAACCTCGGGCTTCGGGTAGGGCGCCATCCCGGCATCACCAGGATGCTGCAGACCCTGGGGCAGAGGGAAAAGCCGGTGTTGCCGTTTCTGGCCCGCACCAACCCGCTGAACAAGTACCTCGGCAAGATCAGGAACAGCTTTTACAAGAAGGGGCGGTAGCCGGGAAGGCAGCAAGGCAGCAAACGGCGGCGCCGGCAGACCTCGTGAACTGTCGGGGGAGAGACCGCACAAAGGGAGGCAACGGGCGATGATACAGTACCTGACGCTGAAAAGCAGTGAGAGGGCGGAGCTGGTCGACATCACGGCGCGGGTCGAGGAACTGATCGGCGCGTCCCGGGTCACCAGCGGCAGCTGCGACATCTTCGTGCTGCACACCACGGCCGCGGTAACGGTAAACGAGGGTGCGGACCCGGCGGTCAAGCGCGACATCTCCAACTGCCTGGACCGCCTGGTGCCGGACGCCCACTACTTCACCCATGCCGAGGGAAACTCGGCGGCCCATGTCAAGGCGAGCCTGGTGGGGAGTTCGGAGCGGCTGCTTGTGGATAGGGGGAAGCTGTTGCTGGGGACCTGGCAGGCCCTGTACTTCTGCGAGTTTGACGGCCCCCGCGAGCGTCGGGTAGCGGTGAGGATCTGCGGGGACTAAAGGCAGGTTGAGGTTAAGGTTAAGGTCGAGAAGTTGCTAAACCTAAACCTAAACCTTAACCTGCTTCAAAATGCGGGGACTAAAGGCAGGTCGAGGTTAAGGTTAAGGTCGAGAAGTTGCTAAACCTAAACCTAAACCTTAACCTGCTTCAAAATGGTCGAACCCCCGCTGCCGGGGCGCGTAGCTGCCCCCGTCCGCGGCGAGAAGCTCCACCCCTCCCTTTTCCGTCATCTCGCCTATCACGGAGAGACGAAGCCCCAGGCCCTGGAAAAGCTCCTCCGCCTCGCCCCGCCGCTCCCTTGCGACGCAGAACAGCAGCTCGTAATCCTCTCCGCCGGAAAGCGCCAGCGCATAGGGATCGGCGCCACAAACGGCGCGGTACTCGTCGGAGAGGGGAAGCATGGCTAGATCGAGCCTCGCCCCCACGCCCGACAACTCGCAGATGTGACCGAGGTCGGCCAGCACCCCGTCGCTCACGTCTATCATGGCACTGGCAATACCCGCCTCGGCCAGCGCCACCCCCGCGGAAACCCTCGGTGTCGGGTCCAGCTGCCGCGACACCAGGAACCCGTCCCGCTCGCCGCGCAGCAACCCCTGTAGGCCTGCCGCCGCATCGCCCACGCTGCCGCTTAGGCAGACGAGATCCCCCGCCCTGGCGCCGCTGCGCTTGACCACCAGCTCCGGCCGCTGTTCTCCCAACGCCGTGATGGAGATGGCCACCCCCCCCTTGGAGGCGCAGGTGTCCCCGCCGACCAGGGTCGCGCCGAAACGCTCCGCCTGCTCCAGGACACCGGACATGAAACGGTCCATGAACTCGACGGAGAGCTCCCTGGGGAGGGCGATGCCGAGCAGGAAGTGGCGCGGGTGCGCGCCCATGGCGGCCAGATCGGAAAGGTTGACTGAGAGGGATTTCCTGCCGAGGCTTTGCGGGTCGCCAAAGGAGAGGTCGAAGTGGACCCCCTCCAGGAGCATGTCGGAGGTGATCAGCGTGACGAGACCGGGGGCAGGAAGCAGGGCCGCCGCGTCATCCCCGATGCCCAGAAGCACCGAGGGTGAAGCGGCGACGTTTGCTTTGATCCTGTCAATCAGGCCGAATTCGCCGAGCTCGGCCAGCCTCAAGCCTTGCCCCTCACCGCCGGCGGCACCGGGACCCGGCTGCGCCCGACCTTCGCCTTCGGGGGCTCCGTCTTGGAGGGCTTGGGCTTGGCAGACGCGGGAGGAGGGAAATTCTCCAGCGCGACGGCAAGCACCTCGTCGATATTGGAGGCGGTGACGATCTTCAGCTTCTTCAGGATGGTCTTCGGCACGTCTTCCAGGTCCTTCTGGTTCTGCACCGGGATGACCACGGTGGTGACCCCGAGCCGGGCCGCTGCGAGGATCTTCTCCTTCAGCCCCCCGATCGGGAGCACCTTGCCGCGCAGCGTGATTTCGCCGGTCATGGCGACCTCTTTCCTGACCGGGATGCGGGTCAGGGCGGAGACCAGAGCCGTCGCCATGGTGATGCCGGCCGACGGGCCGTCCTTGGGGATGGCGCCCGCCGGGACGTGGACGTGGATGTCGGTGTTGGAGCTGAAATCCTCCGGGATCTGGAAGTCGGCCGTGCGCGAGCGGATGTAGGAGAGCGCGGCCTGCACCGACTCCTTCATGACGTCGCCCAGCTGCCCGGTCAGGGTGAGCACACCCTTTCCCTTCATCACGGTAGCCTCGACGAAGAGCACCTCTCCCCCCACAGGGGTCCAGGCGAGACCGGTAACCACGCCGACCTCGTTCTTCTCCATCTCCTCCTCGCGCAGGAACTTCGGCGGGCCGAGGTACTTGGCCACGGTCCCGGAGGTGATGTTGAAATGCTCCCCCTTCCCCTCCGCCACCTTGCGGGCCACCTTGCGGCAGATGCTCCCGATCTCGCGCTCGAGGTTCCTAAGGCCGGCCTCCCGGGTGTACTTGGAGATGACGGTGCGCAGCGCCTCTTCGGAGAAGGCTACCGTCGCCTCGGTGATGCCGTTCTCCTTCACCTGGCGCGGCACCAGGTAGCGCTTGGCGATCCCCAGCTTCTCCTCCTCGGTATAGCCGGAGAGGTTGATCACCTCCATCCTGTCGCGAAGCGGCCCCGGGATGGTGTCCATCTGGTTCGCCGTCGCGATGAACATCACGTTGGAGAGGTTGAAGGGGAGGTTGATGTAGTGGTCCGAGAAGCTGTTGTTCTGCTCCGGGTCGAGCACTTCCAAAAGCGCGGAAGAGGGGTCGCCGCGGAAATCGGAGCCGAGCTTGTCCAGCTCGTCCAGCATGAAGACGGGGTTGTTGGAACCCGCCTGCTTCAGCCCCTGGATGATCCGGCCGGGGAGCGCCCCGACATAGGTGCGGCGGTGACCGCGTATCTCCGCCTCGTCGCGCACCCCGCCAAGCGAGATGCGCACGAACTTCCTCCCCATGGCGCGCGCGATCGACTTGCCGAGGGAGGTCTTGCCGACACCCGGAGGGCCGACGAAGCAGAGGATCGGCCCCTTCATCTTCTTCTTGAGCTTTCTTACCGCCAGGAACTCGAGGATGCGCTCCTTCACCTTCTCCAGGAAGTAGTGGTCCTCGTTCAGGATCTCCGAGGCGCGGTTGATCTCCAGCGAGTCCTTGGTCGACTTGCCCCAGGGGATCTCCACCATCCAGTCCAGGAAGGTGCGGAGCATGCCTGCCTCGGCGGCGTCAGGGTGCATCTGCTCCAGGCGTCCCAGCTGCTTGAGCGCCTCCTTCTCGACCGGCTGCGGCATCTTGGCGCTCTCGACCGCCTTCCTCAGCTCGGCGATCTCCTCGCTCCTCGCGTCGGTCTCGCCCAGTTCCTGCTGGATGGCGCGCAGCTGCTCCCTCAGGTAGTACTCGCGCTGGCTCTTGCCCATCTCCTCCTTGGCGGCGGACTGGATGCGGGCCTGCATGTTGAGGAGCTCGCTCTCCTTGTTCAGGAGGTCGTTCACCCGCTTCAGACGCTCGAGGGGGTCGATCACCTCCAAAAGCCCCTGCGCCTCCTCGACCTTGAGCCCGATGTTGCTGGCCACCAGGTCGGCGAGGGAGCCGGGCTCCTGCATGTTCTCGACGATGACCATGACCTCCGGAGAGACGGCCTTGCCGAGCGCCACGATCTTGCCGAGCTCCTCCTTCACGGTGCGGATCAGCGCCTCGGCCTCCAGGGTGTTCTCCTGCGCCGCGGGCTCGATGATCCTGTCGATGCGCACCGAGTAGAACGGCTTCTCCGCCAGGTATTCGGTGATGCGCGCCTTGGTGAGCCCCTGCACCAGGATCTTCACCCTGCCGTCCGGGAGCTTCAGCATGCGCATGATCATCGCCACGGTGCCGACCTCGTAGATCGCCTCCGGGGCGGGGTCCTCGTCCCCCACGTCCCTCTGGGTCGCCAGGAATATCATGCGGTCCTTGGAAAGGGCGTAGTCGACGGCACTGATGGATATCTCACGCCCCACGAAGAGCGGCAGAATCATGTAGGGATATACAACCACGTCCCGCACCGGGAGCAGCGGCAGAACATCGGGTATGTTGAGTTCTTCGGTCTCCTGCCTGTTTTCCATGTACCTCTCCTTACTCTATCGAGATCTCCCGAATATGCGGCTTGCTCCTCTTGCACCAGGGGAATACGACGGTGAGAAGACCCCGCTGGTAGCGCGCCTCGACCTTATCCAGGTCCGCCCCGGGCGGTATTTCGATCGCCCTGCAAAAGCGGCCGTTGCAGCGCTCGAGGCAGGTGTAGTTCACGCCGGGCACCGTCCCCTCGCGGGTCACCCCTTCGACGACCAGCGTGGAACAGCAGATGCTGAGGGAGATATCCTTGACATCGCAGCCGGGAAGTTCCACCTCTACCACGAAGGAGCCACCCGTCTCGTAGATATCCACCAGGGGGGAGTGTTCCTTCTCGGTAAAGCCTTCGCGCCCTTCAAGGGTGGAAAGATAGCGGAATATCTCGTCCATCTGCTGGCGGAAAAGGCTCAGCCACTCCAACGGTTCTTTGGGAATCACCGCCATGAACGCCCCTTCTGGCTAGCCCGGCGCACCTTCTCGGGGGCGGCTTGGGCCGTGAACGGAAACTGAAAAACCGGCCCCGTGTTGGTCCACGGCTGACCGGTGCAGATGATTTAACCATCTTTATCATGAAAGTCAAGGTAATCCGCCCTAACCTTCGCCACCCCCCCTGTTTGCTGTAGTTACGCGGCTCAAGCTGCCGTGATCGTTAATGATTGGCGTTTTGCAATTGATCTTGCCCTCCCCCATGTGTATAATCCGCCAACCGCAAGGGGCCCGCCTGCCCCGGCAGTGCCCGACATACCGGGGCTGCGTTCGCGCCACCTCATGGCGCCCCCACACCAAACGCAAAACATCTGAAAAGGGCCATAAATGAAAAGATACGCAGCGCTCTCCTCGCTTCTGGCGGTGGCCATGTTCACCACCGGTTTCACCTGGCCATTCCCCTCTTCCAACAGCTGCCGCGACGCCAAGCGGATCATCATGGAGCTCTCACCACAGGCAAGCGAGCTGAAGAAGAAGGAGTCCGAAAGGCGCGTGGCCGAGCTCTGCCCGACCGGGGCCGCGGGCCGGTACCTGAAGGGGCTCTCCTTCGAGCGCAGCGGCAACACCGACGCTGCCATCCTGGAATACCGCGAGGCCCTGGCCATCGACCCGGATTTCTATCCCGCCAGCGGGAACCTCGGACTGTTGCACCAGCTAAAAGGGGCCGGCGAAGAAGCGGCCGTCGAGCTCTCCGCGGGGCTTAAGACCGGCGACCCCCGCTACAACGCAGGGCTGGCCCGTTTCATGGCGGAAAAAGAGCTGCACCAGCTTGCCATCTTCCACTTCGGCCAGGCGCTGGCAGCCTTCCCGGAAGACCCCTCCCTGCATACCGGCCTTGCGGCATCCTACCAGGCGGTAGGGCATAAGCAAAAGGCCGAGGACGCCTACCGCAAGGCGCTCGGCCTGCAGCCGGCGAACGCCCGCGCCAGGCACGGCCTGGGCGCACTCCTTCTGGAGCGGGGGGAGACCGACAAGGCGGTGAACGAGCTGAAGCTTGCTGCCATAGCCGACCCGGGCAACAGGGATATCCACCGCCTGCTCGCCGAAGGGTACAGCCGCAAAGGGGACCAAAAGAGCGCCGAGCACGAGCGGGGGCTGGCCGGGTCGGAACGCAAACAAAGGGAGGTCCCGAAGGTCGACCACATGGCGCTCGCAGAGAAGCACCGGGCAGCCAAGGATTACGACATGGCGATCAGCGAGTACAGGCTGAGGCTTGCCGAGGAGCCCGACGACGCGGTGGCCCAACAGCGGCTGGCCGACTCGCTGCTCGCGGTGGGACGCGAGGACGAGGCGATGTCCTACTACCGCGACGCTTTGCGCAACAAGGCGGAGAACCCGCAGCTGCACATCAACCTGGCCGGCATCTACGAGAGGAAGGCGCTCCTCGACGAGGCCGTAGTCGAGTACCGCCAGGTACTCGCCAGCACCCCGAACCACGAACAGGCAAGGCACCGGCTGGCCGACATCTACACCCTCAGGGGAAGCTTCACCCAGGCCCTGGAGCAGTACCAGGAGCTGATCAAGCTGAACCCCGCCGATCCGGTCTTGCAGCTGAAGCTCGCGCGCGCCTACGTGAACACGAAGGACCTCGTGGCTGCCGCGGATGCCTACCAGGCCGCCGTGAAGCTCGACGGCGAGTCTATCGATGCACAGCGGGAGCTCGCCAACCTGCAGAGAAAGCGCAACCTGGTCGACGAGGCTGCCGTCGCGTACAAGGAGGTCCTCAGGCTCAAGAAGGATGACCAGGAAGCCCGCACCGCGCTCACCGCCATCTACGTGAAGAACAAGAACTACGACGCGCTGGCCGCGCTCCTGAAGGAAGGGGTGGAACTCGCGCCGGACGACCCGAACGCCCACTACAAGCTCGGCCTGGTCTACGAGTTCCAGAAGGACTACACAGCCGCCACAGCCGAATACAAGGAGGCGGTCAACCTGAAGCCCGATCACGCCAAGGCGCTGAACGCGATGGGGCGGGTGCAGATGAAGGACGGCCGCATAGCCGAGGCGAAGGAGTCGCTGGAGGCGGCGAGGAAGGCCGACCCAGAACTGGAGGAGGCGGCCGTTCTCCTCAGCAACATCAGGGACGAGTTCACGCCGGAGCCCAGAAGCTACCGCAGCAAGTACAAAAGCTACCAAAGCAGCAAGGGCGTGAAAAAAGGGAAGAAGGGCAAAAAGTCCAAGGGAGAGGGACGCTCGAAGAAGTCCTCCAAGAAGAAAAAGAACTCCGGCAGCAAGAAGAAGTCGAAAAGGAATTAAAGAGGGCGCCCCCCTGACCGGAACCCGAAAGGCAGTCCGAAAGGGCTGCCTTTTCTCATGCCCGCAGCGCTACGGGGCGCCGGCCAAGGCCCCGCTCCGTGCGCGCGGGAAGGGACGAGAAAAGGCCGGGGGTTACCCGGCCTTTTCCTCTGCTTCGCCCAAATTTTTATGATTTTTCAGGATTCTCCGTCGGCCAGCGGCATGATGGCCACCTTGGTTATGCCCGCACCGAGGAAACCCAACTCCCTTGCCGCAGCCCGTGAAAGATCGATGAACGGGATACTCTTCTTGCGGCAGCGGTCGTTGACTACAACCGTAACTTCCTTATCGTTGGCAAGGTTCCTGACGCGAACCCTGGTGCCCAGGGGAAGGCTCTGATGGGCGGCCGTCATCTTTTCGGGATGATAGCGCTCCCCGGAGGTGGTCCTTCTCCCGTGGAACTTCTTGGCATAGTAGGATGCTATGCCGACCAGCTTTTTTACCACCGATTTTTGCTGCGGCTCTGCCTTTTCGACTGTTGCTTCTGCAACCGGTGTTTCTACTTGTTCTGCAGCCAGCAGGGGAAGCGTGTGGATCGGGAGGAGCATCAGAACCATGGCGCATATGCGCCTCGTCCTGCCGCTCCGCTCGGGTGATGCCATGCGCACCTCCTTTGTTGGGCGAGGCTCCCGTATAACATGGCCGCGCTCCCGAGTCAAGTTCCAATGAGCCTCCGGCGCGCCAAGTGTCTATTTTGGCTAGGCTTTCTAACTAGAGGCTGAAAGCAGGTGCGCCGTCTGGTCGGCAAGTGTAGAGGCGCGCAGGCCGATGTTGGTGGTGTCGTTAATGATCACCACCTCCCTGGAGGAACCGTCCACCTCGGCGGTCGGGAAGGCGTGGCGCTTCACCACGAACCACTTGCCGCTTTCCTTGTGCGGCAGCTCGACCCCCGGAGATTCCAGGTGCCCCTTCAGGCCGTGTTCCTCGAGGAAGGGGAGGCAGTCCTTGCCCACGATATCCCGGTGCGCCTTGCCGGTGAAGGTCTCCACCGCGCGGTTGAACCTGCGTATCTTGCCGAACTGGTCGGCGAGGATGAACATGTCGCTGATGCAGTCCATGATCTCCTCCCACTCGCGCCTGATCCCTTCCATCTGGTGGAACACGTTCTTCAACTCCTCGTGCTTCATGTAGAGCCGCGCATCGCTTTCCAGGAGTTCCTTCTCCATCTGCCGCTGGTCGGTCACGTCGCGCGACACGGCGATCAGGCAGGCCTCCCCCTGGTACTCGATCACGTCGGCGGACCAGAGCATCTCGCGGAGCTCACCCGACTTGACGCGGAAGCGGACGTCGAGGTTGCGGACGTGCCCGTGCTGGTTCAAGAGCCTGAGCATCACCATGCGGGCGTCCGGGTCCGCCCAAAGCCCGAGGTCGATGGAGCTCTTGCCGATCACCTCTCCCCTTTGGTACCCGGTGATCTCCTGGAACGCCTCGTTCACGTCGATGTAGGTGCCGTCCGCGGCGCGGGTGATGACGATGGAGTCGGGGCTGGCGTGGAAGGCCTTGGAGAATTTCTCCTCCGAGTTCCTGAGCGCCTGCTCGGCTTCGAGGCGCCAGGTGACGTCCTGGTTGGTCCCCACCATGTGCAGCGGCGTCCCCTGCGCATCGTAGGTCACCTCCGCCTGGGCGGAAAGGGTGCGCACGGCGCCGCTGGCAAGCACGATCCTGTAGTCGAGCTGGAAGGCCTTCTTGTTGTATATGGCGTCGTTGACCGCCCGGACCACCCGCTCGAGATCCTGCGGATGCACCGACTGCAGGAACCACTCGTAGGTGGGGGTGAATTCATCGGGGTCGACCTGGAAGACGTGGTACATCTCGTCCGACCAGGTGAGCGCGTTGGTGGTGAGGTCCCAGTTCCAGTTCCCCAGGCGCGCGATGCGCTGCGCCACGGCGAGGGTGGCCCGGCTCTCCCTGAGCGCCTCCTCGACCTCCTTGTGCGCGCTTATGTCCACCAGCGACAGCACGGCCTGCTCCATCCCTTCCACGACAGCCAAGTTTCCCACCATGGCCCGCTCGCCCCCGGCTTTGTCGGCCATCTGCAGCTCGAAGCTCTGGCGCAGCGTCCCTCCCCCCTCCGCCTTCACCTGGTCTTGCAGCGCGTCGCAGTTGCTCACGAACTCCGTCCAAGGCTTCTTCCCCTCGAGTCCCTGGCGGCTGTAGCCGGTGATGGTCTCGAAGCCGCGGTTCACCGTCTGCAGCGTGCCGTCCGGCGCGATGATCGCCATGGCGGTACCCGTGTTCTCGAAGATGGCCCGGTACCTCGCCTCGGAGGCCACCAGCATTTCCTGCGAACTCCTGCGCACCGTGATGTCGCGCGCCACGTAAAGCAGCCGCTCGACCCCTTGCTGCATGTCCCCGATCGGGTGGATCGATATTTCCTCGTAGCGGTTTTTGCCGTCGTCCCCACAGTAGCTGATCTCGGAACTGATCGAGCTGCCGGTTGCGGCGCATGACGCGAGCTGGCCCAGGATCTGGTCGGAAAGCCCGTGCCGGGCGATGAGGTCGGGGAAGCTGCTCCCCTCGGCATCCTGCGCCTGGAGGGTGTGTTTGGCGAGAAAGACCCCGTTCGCCCCCGCGATGGTCAGCCCGTCGGTGTCGATGATGCACACGGCATCGCGCGATGATTCGAAGAAGATCTTGGAGAGGTCGTCGGAGTGGCGCAGGGCGGTCTCGACCCTCCGCCCGCGCTCGCAAACCACCGATAGCGAGGCGAAGAAAAGGCCGAGCAGGGAGGAGTAAAAGGTGCGCATCAGCACCTCGTACATGGTGGGCGTGCGGAGCTGTTCCCAAAAAGACGCCCTGTCCAGAAGGAGCGCGTCGATGAGCGCGTCGCCTACCCAGAACAGGAGGATGAAGCCGGCCGCCACCAGCACATGCCGCTTCCATTTGAACGATTCTACCATCCGATAAACCTCCACAAAGCTACGGGTGCCAATTGCACGCTTCGGAAGCAATGGAGATAACTTGAGCAGGAGAGCGCAAGTATCATGAAATGAGCAGCGGCCCGTCAAACGGCGGGATGATGCCGGCCTCTACCGCGCGGCCCAGCAGAAGCCGCACCGCCGTCTCCCCTTCGCCTCCCAGGTCGCGTGAGAAGTCGTTCACGTACAGGCCGATATGGGCGTCGCAGACCTCGTCGCTCATCTCCTGCGAGTGGGCCCGGATGTAGGGGCGCGCATCGGCGGGACGCGCGAAGGCGTGCTCCACGCTTCGCGCGATACCGCGCTCGAGCGCCAGGAGCGTCTCCCTGCCCAGGGAACGCCGCGCGGCAATCCCGCCAAGCGGAATGGGGTGCCCGGTCTCCCGCTCCCACCACTTCCCAAGGTCGACGACCTTCCGCAGCCCGTGGGAGGGATAGGTGAAACGCGATTCGTGGATGATGACGCCGGCGGCCACGGAGCCTTCGGCGACAGCGGTCATGATCCTGTCGAAGGGGAGGTAAACGAAATCGACGAGCGAAGGGTCGAAGAGCCTGAGGAGCAAAGCGGCGGTGGTGTACTGTCCGGGAAGGGCTATCCTCTTTCCGGCCAGTTCCCCCCGGTCGAGCTGCTCGCGCGCCACGAGCAGCGGGCCACAGCCTCGCCCGAGCGCCCCTCCGCTTCTAAGGAGCAGGTAATCCTTGAGGATGTGACCCAGCAGGTGGTAGGAGACCTTGGAGACGTCCAGCGTGGCGGCGAGCGCCATGCGGTTCAGCGTCTCCACATCCTCCAGCCTCTCGCGGAACCGGAACCCGCAGCTCACGCGCCCGTGGACCAGGGCATCAAAGATGAAGGTGTCGTTGGGACAGGGGGAAAACCCGAGGGATAACAGCGGCAACGATGATGAATCTATTTTGTCAGTAACAACTGCGTCCATGGGCTTGCACCTGCTCCGTTTGGTCGCTGCCGGCCGGCTCGCCGGAAGCATAGGAAAATTCTAAGACTGGCCAATATACTACTAGGTCCTTGGTTGTGCAAGAGAACCTTGGAGGTCGGCAGAATTAAAGGGCGAGAAAGGGGCTACCCCCTCGGCCGTCCCGTTCGGCGGCAGGAGTATGAACATGGCGCGGGCACAGACTCAGCTGCACCTGGTTGCCAGGAAGGAGAGCACCAGGCTCTGGGCCTCGCTCACCGCGCGCCTCAGGTCCCAGCGGGCCAGATCCCGATCCTCGACCATGTTGCTGATGCCCCGGACCTCCAGGAGCGGCACACCGTAGCAAAGCGCCACCTGCGCCACGGCTCCCCCTTCCATGTTCTCGCAGACGCCCGGGAAGCGCTGCAAAAGCTCCTCCCCCTTGGCCGAGGTGCCGCTGCAGGTGGAGACAGTGAGAAAGGGGCCTGCCACGGCGCGGCACCCGCCTTTCCTGGCGCACTCCAGCGCCTCCCGGACGAGCCCGGCATCAAGCGGGATCCGGTTGAAGATCCGCTCCCCTCCCCCTTCGAAAACGGGGATGCCGATCAGGTCGAGACCGCGCCATCCCTCGGGCGTCTGCACCCCTTCGTCGGCCAGGCACTCGCTGTCGGCAACGGCGAGCCCGCCGACGCAAAGGCCGCAGCCGGGAAAGGCCCCGCCACAGCCGGTGTTCACCAGCAGTTCCGGGGAAAAGCGTTCCAGGAGCAGCGTTGCGGCACTGGCGGCGTTCACCTTTCCGATGCCGGTCGTGGCCAGCAGGATCTCCCTTTCCCCGAGAGCGCCGCGAAAGAGCTGCAGATGCCCCACCCCGCTGACGGGTAGGGCGGCGGTGCCGCGGACCAGCTCCGAAAGCTCCATCATGGTTGAGGCGGTGACGACTATAGGTTTCATGGCTCACTCCGGGACCGGGTATCAAGCTGGCGCGAGTGTAGCACAGCAAGGAAGCCCACTTCAACAAGGAGCCGACAACGGCGGCGTCAATTATTTGTCGTGAGTCAAAAAAGAGGGGAGGCGTCGACGCCAAAGCCCCTTTACCCCCCCCAAAATGGGGCGCCCCTTTGGCAAAGGGGGCGCCTGGCGCGGCGGCACGGCTTTTGCTCTAACTGCAGTCGCATCATTGGAAGCGCTGCGGCACTTCGCTCATCATGCACCAGGCCCGCTTAGCGCCGCCAGCCGGGGTGCGCCGAAAGCCCGGCGCAGCTCATGAAAGAGAGCTGCCGGGAAGGGGGGAGGAGCGTCCTGCGCCCCCTTTTTTGTTGCATAACGCAGGGGCATCTAATATATTCGGTCAGCTCCAACTCTCAGCAAAAAAGGGTTTTTCATGCCGCGCTGGATTCTTCCCCTCAACGTAACTCTTGGCCTTGCCGTCATCGCTTTAACTGCACTCATCGCGGCCGATCTGCTCAGCTTCAAGATCTCCGGGCTGTACCCGAGAAATGCCCAGAAGCAGCTCCAGGCGACGGCACCCCCCGAGAGCGACTCCCAGGACCTGCTCAGCTTCGCTGCCATCCTGGAGCGGGGACTTTTCGGCAGGGCGACCCAGGGAAAACTGAGCCCGATACTGCAGGCCACCGCGGCAGCGGGGCAGGCCCCTCTCCCCCAGGCACCTGCGGTCGGCGACCTGACCCTTTTGGGGACCGCGGTCGGCTCCTTCCGGGAGAGCTTCGCGCTGGTGCTGAAGACCTCCACCCGTGAGGAGCGTGTTTTCCGGCTGGGGGACACCGTTTTCTCGGCCGGTCCGCTTGTCTCGGTGAAAAAGGACATGGCGGAGATCCTGATCGGCGGCAAGAGGGTGAAGATCCTCACCCCCACCGCGGCAGCAGCGGAAGCGGCGGCCCAGCCGCCGGCAGGGATCCCGGCACCGTCGACGCCTTCAGGGGGGCTTGCCGCGTCGGCCGGTGGCGGCAACTACGTGGTCGACCAGCGTGCGCTGAACGCCGCCCTGGACAACATAGGCCAGGCCATGACCGATGCCCGCCTGCTCCCCAGCATAAAGGACGGGAAGGTGGAAGGGTTCCGGGCCTCCGAGGTTAAGCCGCAGGGGATCTTCGGGACCATAGGCATCAGAAACGGCGACGTCCTGCTTCGGATGAACGATTTCCCCATCGACTCCCCGGAGAAGGCGATCCAGTCCTTCGCCTCGCTCAAGGGGCAGAGCAGGATCAAGCTCGACCTGATCCGCGACGGCCAGCCGACCACTTTTAACTACGACATCAGATAAAGGTGAGGCAGGTTAAGGTTAAGGTTGAGGTTGAGTGGAGCCAGTACCCGGAGAAGCCATGTATAGAAGCTTTAAGGACATGCCGGTTTGGCAGCCCATGGATGCTGCCGAGAAAATATTCTCTGCGACTGACCATCTTCCAAAGAAAGAGGATTACGGGTTAACGTCTCAAATACGAAGAGCTGCGCTGAGCGTACCTGCTAACATTGCAGAAGCGTACGAACGTAGCCACACATTGGATAAGGTGAATTTTTATTACAACGCCAGAGGGTCCCTGACAGAAACCCAGAACCATTTGGAGTATGCCAAGAGAGTAGGATACATTTCAGTCGAAGACGCAGTTAATCTGGATAGTTCCCTTACTTCATTGCATCATGAAATCAACAAGATCATCACTACATTGAAAGCTGCCAAGGCTTAGGTTCTGTCTCAACCTTAACCTCAACCTTAACCTAGCCTTTAAGGGGGTTTATTTGAAAAACCGAGTTGCACGCATCACGGCCATGCTCATGTTCCTGCTTGCCGCCCCCACCTTGGTCTTTGCCAAGGGGGTGGTGCTGAATTTCACCGATGTGGACATCGCCACCATGGTGAAGTTCATCAGCGACCTGACCGGGAAGAACTTCATCATGGACGACCGGGTCAAGGGAAAGATCTCGGTCTTCTCGCCGGCCAAGCTCTCCA
>Ga0209317_1000825_pt1 | contig 32821 bp, 23 predicted proteins | sample RifGroB2_FD_183994 | JGI IMG/M metagenome (GOLD analysis project Ga0209317, IMG submission 183994) | Soil microbial communities from Rifle, Colorado, USA - Groundwater B2 (SPAdes) (version 2) | ecosystem: Environmental > Terrestrial > Soil > Unclassified | place: Rifle, Colorado | collected...
CGATGGACTCAATTTTATTGAACACCTAAGTTTTAATGCTTTTAACGAAGGAACCCGTTTGAAAAAGTCCATTTGGCTCGCGCGGCAATTGTTTGGAAGAATCACACACCTGGCTGCCGATGCTATTTATGCCACCAATGCCAACCGAAGCTATTGTACGGCAAAACACATAACCACCAATTTTAAACGAAAAGGAAGGGCCGGAAAATATGAAGACCAGCGGCAACTGATCAGCCGTGAACTTAACATCGAAAGATCAACGCGTATGGAAGGCAGTTTTGGAACTGAGAAAGAACATTACAGCCTGCAACGAATCAAGGCACGAACAGAGCAAAACGAAATACTCTGGATATTTTTTGGAATCCATACTGCTAATCTGGCCCGACTGGCCCAACGAATCAAAGCCAAACAGCTTAAAAAAGCATCATGATTACCCGAATCCGGAACATCAATGGGATCGGTGTGCTTTTTTTGAAGCAAAACCTCAATTTTGAGCCTCAAAATTGGAGGAAAACACGAACTCAACGCAACTCAACGCAAAAAGGGATGAAACACTATCTGGTGATTCATCCCTTTTCCTGTTTTTTGACCTTACTTGCGAATATCCCTACTTCAGGCACTCTGTTTTTTAGGCACTCTATGCACTTTTCCTGCTAAAAGAAATCTTCCGAATTATCAAGGCTCTGTTCAATACTCTCCGGATCGTCACAATTAATATTCACGGTGAAATTAACAGGCCGTTCGAATTCCATTCCATCCCGGTAAGGCAGACTGCGGTCAGCATAAACTTTTCGCATGTAGTAACCCCAAATCGGAAGCGCCATCCGGGCTCCCTGGCCTGATTGCAAATCTTCAAAATGTATACTTCTCAGTTCAGCACCTGTCCATGAGCCATTCACCAGTTGCGGGGTAATTCCGATGAACCAACCGTCGGAGTGATTTTGTGTGGTTCCCGTTTTTGCTGCAATCTGACCTTTAAATCCACCATATTCCGGACTCCAGCGTAACCGACCGCCCGATCCTGCATCGACCACCCCACGCATCAGATCAGTCATCAGATAAGCAGTTTGTTCATCAATAGCATCACGTTTTTCTGATCTGAAAGTGGATATCACATTTCCGTGCCGGTCTTCAATCCTGGTTACAAATATAGGCTGCGTAAACACTCCTTTATTGGCAAAGGTTCCGTAGGCACCAACCATTTCATACAAAGTAATATCAGACGTCCCCAAAAACATGGATGGTACCGGATCAATCGGACTATACACACCCATTTTTTTCATTATGTCGGCCACCGACTGAGGATTGAACTGCTTCATAACCCAAGCCGAAACCTGGTTGACTGAATGAGCCAGACCCCATTTTAAGGTTACCATTTTATCATCAAATTTGGTAGGAGAAGAGTTTTTGGCTTCCCAAATTGTTCCATCGGGCAAAATAAATTGCTGTTTTACATTGGGAACTTTGCTGCAAGGAGCCATTCCGTTTTGCATGGCCAGCGTATACAAAAATGGTTTTACGGTTGATCCAACCTGACGTTTTCCACCCTTTACCATATCGTACATGAAATGCGTATAATCGGGTCCGCCAACATACGCTTTAACATGTCCGGTTTTAACTTCCATTGACATGAACGAGGACCTGAAAATACTGTAATAATATTTCATCGAATCGAGTGGGGAAAGAATGGTATCCCGCTCTCCTTTGTATGAAAATACCGTCATTTCAACCGGATGATTGAATATCCGTTTTATGTCGTCCCACGATTTGCCGCTTAACTTAGCCAATCGGTAACGTTCGGTCTGCTTGATCGACTGATCTAAAATTTTCTCCACGGCATCGCCTGAAAGTTCATTCGAGAATGGCTGATTCTTCAAACTTCGTAAATGCTTTTTAAAAGAAGGCTGCAAATTGTTTTTCAAATGATAGGTCAATGCCTCCTCTGCATAGCGCTGCATGCGTGAGTCAAGCGTAGTAATGATGCGGATTCCGTCGCGGTATAAATTGTAAGGAGTTCCGTCGCTTTTTTTGTTTTTACTGCACCAGCCATAAAGAGGATTTGTATGCCATTCAACCGAATCTTCAATATATTTTTGCATCTGCCAACCCCGGTAATCCGATTTTACCGGTTTCCCGGTATTCATGGCCTGGCGTAAATATTCCCTGAAATAGGGAGCCAGCCCTGTTTTAAAATCTACTTTCTGGTAATCTAAACCTAGCGGTAATGCCTTGGCCGAATTACGTTCCGATTCTGTGATATATCCATATTTCTCCATTTGCGCCAATACGACATTTCGGCGCGAGAGGGTTAATTCAGGTCTTCTCACCGGATTGTATAGGGATGAGTTTTTGGCCATTCCAACCAGCATAGCTGCCTGCTCAAGGCGAAGTGAGTCCGGAGTAGTATTAAAATACACTTTAGCGGCGGTCTTAATACCCACTGCTAAATTCAGAAAGTCGTATTTGTTCAGGTACATGGTCAGGATTTCTTCCTTGGTATAGCTTTTTTCCAGTTTTACGGCAATGACCCATTCTTTAAATTTTCTGAATATCAACTCGAGTTTGTTATCAAGAATATCGCGTGGGAAAAGCATTTTTGCGAGTTGCTGGCTGATGGTACTTCCTCCTCCTGAATTGCTGTCGGCAGTCAAAATACCTTTCACTACCCGAACCAATCCACGGATATCGATTCCTGAATGTTCAAAAAATCGGACATCTTCGGTAGCGATCAATGCATTCCGCAGTGCAGGACTAAATTCTTCATAACTGACAAAACTGCGGTTTTCTTTATAGAAATATTTACCAAGCACCACGCCATCAGCTGAAACAACTTCCGAAGCAAGCAAACTTTCAGGATTTTCAAGATCCTCAAACGATGGCATAAATCCAAGCCATCCCTGTGCGATCATAAAAAACATCAACACTACGGCCAAAACGCCCGTTGCATAGACACACCAGAATAACCGGATGTATTTTTTATAAACTGAAATATCTTTGTTCATTCAGAAATGATTTGTTTTTTGAGCTCACAAAGATATGAAACACATTCGAATTCCATTTGCCCAAAATCAATGCTGAACACCTTCTTTTTCCTGAATAAACAGGAACATTCAAAAACCAGATAAAATTGTTCCAAAATCAATTTAATTGCCTGATATTAAGCACCTATTTGCCATTCAAATAGTTGATTTATGTATGATCGAAATCGTTGGGAAAAGAACCATTTTTTGAGGTCAAAACAGGGCTGATCAGAAATAAATTAATCATTTTCAAATAAATATGATTTTAAAATTTATTGAATTATATTTTGAACTTAGCGTTTCCTTTTCTTTAATTTGCACAAAATTTTAAATGGAGTACAAAAAATCAAACCTATTATATGCACGAAAATCTGGTCATTGTTGAGTCACCTGCAAAAGCAAAAACGATTGAAAAGTTTTTAGGAAAGGATTTTTTTGTAACCTCAAGCATGGGGCACATCAGGGATCTCGAGAAAAAAGATTTTGGAATTGACATTCAGAATAACTTTACTCCAAAATACGAAATCTCGGCTGACAAAAAGAAATTAGTTACTGAACTGAAGAAACTGGCAAAGGAATCGAACATCATCTGGCTCGCGTCCGACGAGGACCGCGAGGGAGAAGCTATTTCTTGGCATTTGATGGAAACCCTCGGGTTAGATCCTAAAAATACCAGAAGAATAGTATTTCATGAAATAACCAAAGAGGCTATTTTGCAGGCAGTACAAAATCCACGTCCGCTCGATATTAATCTGGTCAATGCCCAGCAGGCACGACGGGTGCTCGACCGCATTGTTGGATTTGAAGTTTCACCGGTACTCTGGAAAAAGGTAAAACCCTCTCTTTCTGCCGGAAGGGTTCAGTCTGTGGCGGTCAGGCTCATTGTTGAAAGAGAACGCGAAATCATTGGGTTCACCTCCACTTCTTCCTATCGGGTTTCAGCAAGTTTTCTTGTTCCTGAAAAAGATGGAAAAATTACCGAACTTAAAGCTGAACTTAATCGCAGGTTCGATACCAGAAATGAGGCTTATGCTTTCCTTGAAAAATGTAAAAATGCTGAATTTCAGATCAGCGACGTTGTAAAAAAACCATCGAGAAGATCGCCTGCTCCGCCATTTATCACCTCAACTTTACAGCAGGAAGCAAGTCGCAAATTAGGGTTTTCGGTAAGCCAGACCATGAGTGTTGCCCAGAAACTTTACGAATCCGGGAAAATCACCTACATGCGTACCGACTCCGTCAACCTGTCGGGATTGGCGATCAATGCAGCTAAACAAAAAATTATCCAATCACTTGGCGAAAAATACCATCAGGTTCGTCAGTATAAAACCAAAGCCAAGGGAGCGCAGGAAGCACACGAAGCCATTCGCCCGGCGTACCTCGATCACGAAGAAATTTCAGGAACAAGCCAGGAAAAAAGACTGTATGATCTGATCTGGAAACGTACAATAGCCTCGCAAATGAGTGATGCCGAACTGGAGAAAACGGTCGTAACAATAGACATCTCAAATGCGCAGGAAAAATTTATTGCTACCGGCGAGGTGCTTATTTTTGACGGATTTCTGCGTGTTTATATCGAATCTGTTGATGACGAAGATCAAAACGGAGGGCAAAAAGGACTTCTTCCTGCTCTGGCTGTCAAACAAATTTTGAGGTGGGATAAAATTCAGGCAACTGAGCGATTTACCCAAAAACCTCCACGTTATACCGAAGCCAGTCTGGTTAAAAAGCTTGAAGAACTTGGAATAGGAAGACCTTCAACTTATGCACCGATTATTACCACCGTGCAAAACCGTGGCTATGTTGTTAAAGAAGATCGCGAAGGAGTTGAACGTGAGTTTATTGATTTGGTACTTTCCGGTCAGAAAATAGCTGAAAAAGTTAAAAAGGAACAAACCGGAGCCGAAAAATCGAAACTCTTCCCAACTGACATAGGTATGGTTGTGAATGATTTTCTGATGAGGTACTTTGACCTGATTATGGACTATAATTTTACAGCACTGGTAGAAAAAGAATTTGACGAAATTGCTGATGGCGAACTTGTTTGGAACGAAATGATCCGGAGTTTTTATGATCCATTCCATGCCAAAGTTGAAAGTGCACTGAGCGATGCCGAACGCACCAATGGTGTCAGGATTCTGGGAATTGACCCTGTTTCAGGTAAGGAATTATCGGTAAAAATAGGAAGATTTGGGCCATTGGCACAACTCGGTGAAGCAACTGAGGAAGGTGAAAAACCTCAATTTGCAAGTTTACGGCCAGGGCAACATCTCGAAACAATTACGGTTGAAGAAGCTATGGAACTTTTCAAACTCCCCCGTAACCTGGGAGATTTTGAAGGGAAATCGGTTACTGTTGCGATTGGCCGGTTTGGTCCTTATATCAGGCACGACAGTAAATTTATTTCTTTGGAGAAAAATGTGGACGATCCTTATTCCATAGACTTTGACCGGGCAATTCTTCTTATCGAATCTAAAAGAGAGAAAGATTTGAATGCTGTTATTAAGGTATTTGAAGAAAATCAGGATGTTAAACTATTGAATGGAAGGTGGGGTCCCTATATTTCATTTAAGAAAAACAACTATAAAATTCCTAAAAGTACTGATGCATCGAAACTAACATTTGAAGATTGTATGAAATTGATTGAAAAGCAACCAGCACCTAAAAAATCAAGAAAAAAATAATTTCAGGGGCAGACTTATTTTTGTTTGCCCTTTTTATTTAAAACCGTATTTTCAGCTCCTGATAAAAAACTGCGAATGGACTTGTTACATTATTTTGATCCGGTTGATTTCGAAATGTTTGAATGTGCCGATTGGGCAAATAAAAAACATACTTTAGGAGCTTTACTGCAAAAAAATCAGGAAAAACTTAGTCCGGAGAAGGCCGATCTTATTATTATCGGGGTAAAAGAAGATCGAAATGCCAATGTGCCGGGAGCAGGAAAAGCACCGGATGAAATCAGGAAACACCTATACAACTTGAACCGTATTGGCCCACGATTCAAGATTCTGGATTTAGGAAATTTAAAACTCGGACAAACAGCAAGCGATTCCTATTTTGCCCTTCGTGACATCTGTGAACAGATTCTGATCAACCGTCAAACCCTAATTGTTTTGGGTGGCAGTCAAGACTTGACCTTTGGAATGACCAAAGCTTTTGAAGGCAGGTTGTTTAATTTGGTAACCGTTGATCCAAAATTTGATTTCAAAAAAGGAGTAAAAACTATCAATTCAGAAAATTACCTGAACCTTATTTTCGAGAAACAAAAAAATCTTTATTCCTATACAGCTCTGGCTTATCAAAACTATTTTATCGATGCCACAGATGTTGATATGTATAACAACCTTCATTGGGACATGAAAAGACTTGGCCAGATCAGGTATAACCTTACTGCTGTTGAGCCAATCCTGCGCAATGCTCAAGTATTCAGTTTTGACATGAGTGCCATTCGATATTTGGATGCAAACGGTCAATCGATGTGTTCCCCGAATGGATTATATTCAGAAGAGGCCTGTCAGATCGCCCGATATGCCGGAACCAGTGACGAACTGAACCTTGCCGGCTTTTTCAATCTTATTCCTGAAAATGATTCGTCGTCGAATTCGAGCCATTTGATGGCGCAAATTGTTTGGCATTTTTTGGATGGATTCTATAATCGTAAACCCGAAGATCCAACTGAAGACTCAGAAGATTTTAACCAGTTTATGGTTGACATGTCAAATATAAGTATGACATTGGTGTTTTTTCAGAGCCGGATTAGCGGGAGATGGTGGATGGAAATTTCAGATTTTGAAAACAGGAAAAATGACATTTACCTAATTCCCTGTGATGAAGAAGATTATAAAAATGCTTCACATGGAGACTTACCCGATAGATGGTGGAAAAACATTCGTAAAATGAATAAAAGGCAAAATAAATAAAGTAGAACTTCGTTCTTTCACATGATAGATCATCGCTTGTTTGGTACAGTAAACATTTTTTCATTATTTTACTGCACAATATTTGGGCGAATTCAGGTTGCAACAGCGCTTTTATGAAAAAAATATTTTGTTTTTTATTTTTATATATAATAGCTAACTTAGCCGCAATTGCCCAACAAGATCCGCAGTTCAGTTTTAACAGATTAACACAATTAACTGTAAATCCGGGATACGCAGGAAATGATGGGATGGTAAGTGGTATAATATTAAACCGTTATCAGTGGGATGGGATCAAAGGATCGCCTCAAACACTGGTTTTCAGTGCTGGTGCAGCAACTAATATTTTCGGTTTAAACAGTGGAATTGGCTTTAATGTTATTAGCGACGAACTGGGGTTTTCCAAAAATATTTCAGTTAGTTTGGATTATGCTTACCGAACCAAGACAAAATTTGGGGAGTTAGGTATTGGTCCAAGCTTAGGTTTTTTTAATATGTCAGTAAATGGTGACTGGTATATTCCTGAAAGTGATGTGCACGGAACTATTGATGAATCAGGAATTCCGCAGGGAGAAGCAAGCCAGTTGGCATTCGATTTAGGTTTAGGATTGTATTTGAGATCAAATGATTATTTTTTTGGTGCATCGGTTACACATCTGAATCAGGCATCATTAATTCTCGGCGATCAGGCACGTTCTTTTTTAGCCAGGCATTATTATGTATCAGCAGGGTACAATATAAAGCTGTCCGATCCGTTATTCGTTCTGCAGCCATCGGTTTATTTTAAAACCGACATGGTTGCCTATCAGTTAGATTGCACGGTTGACCTGGTGTATAAAAAACGTTTTTCCGCCGGAATAAATTACAGGATAAATGATGCGATTTGCGTTTTAATTGGATTTGAAATGAACAATGGATTGAAAGTTGGATATGCCTACGATTTAATGACCTCAGCTTTAGCTGGATATGGAGGTGGTTCACACGAACTTTACCTCAGTTACAGTTTAGATCTGGGCAAGAACAGAATTAAGAAATATAAGAGTGTAAGATATTTATAAGATATTATCAGAAGCAACATATAGCTGTACTATGAAAAAACATTTTTCAATTGGGTTAGTTCTTTTAGCCGTTGTTACTTTTACCAGTTGTAACAAGTCAGGCAATGGTGAACTTACAGGGGTAAAGGGAAGAGGAAAATGGTTTGAGCCAACTCCATACGGAATGACTTTTGTTCACCGCGGATCTTTCAATCTTGGACCAAATGATCAGGATGTAACCGCATCCAACACACCATCAAAAACAGTATCGGTTGATGCATTCTGGATGGATGATACTGAAATCACAAACAATGAGTACCGGCAATTTACGCAGTGGGTCAGGGACTCAATTGCCCGTACCTTGTTGTCAGAACAATTTCCGGAATTCATGATTAGTGAAGACCGAAAAGGAAATCCGGTAGATCCACCCCGAATTAATTGGGACGAAAAACTGGAATGGGACAATCCGGATTACATAGAGGCTCTTGAATCAATGTATGTCCCTGAAAACGAACGCTTTTTCAAGAAAAAAGAAATTGATGCGCGTAAATTAACCTACGAGTACTATTGGATCGACCTTAAACAGGCAGCCCGTCGTGTGAACATGTATAATTACGAAACTCAAAGTTATAATGGAAGTGTAACTGACCAAAAAGGTGAGGAAAAAGTGGTTGAAAATCGATCTGCCTTTATTTTTAGCAATAAAACTAACATTTATCCTGACACCCTTTGTTGGATTAGAGATTTTACATTCTCTTACAATGAACCATGGGCTACGCGATATTTCTGGCACCCGGGATTTGACGATTATCCGGCAGTAGGAATTGATTGGAAGCAGGCCAAGGCATTTTGTCATTGGAGAACCAAACTTCACAACGATTTCCTGTTGAGCCGCAAAGAAGCTACCTTGCAGGACTACCGATTACCTAGTGAAGTTGAATGGGAATATGCCGCACGTGGCGACCGTCAATTATCCATGTATCCGTGGGGAGGCTATTATACCCGCGAACAGGACGGCGTTTTCCTTGCTAATTTTAAACCTTTAAGAGGAAATTATGTGGAAGATGGCGGAATGGCTACCATGAAGGTCGGAAGTTACGACCCCAATGATTTTGGTTTGTATGATATGTCAGGAAACGTTGCAGAATGGACCAATACAGCCTATGATGAATCAGCTTATGAGTACATTAATGACTTTAATCCAAACTTTGAATACAATGCAAGGCCAAATGATACTCCTGCTATGAAACGGAAAGTGATTCGCGGAGGATCATGGAAAGACATCTCAGCTTTTCTTCAGGTTTCTACTCGTAGTTATGAATATCAGGATACTACGAAATCATATATCGGATTCCGGTGTGTTCGTTCTTCTTTTGGCAATGAGTTTTAATTACCCAACTAAATTTTGATCAGATGAATATTGGTGAAATACTTAAATCGAAAAGGTGGAAAGTGCTGATGGGGTATGTGTACGGATGGGGCGCAGCTGTTGTGCTCATGGGTGCACTCTTTAAATTGCAGCACTGGGATTATTCCGGGCCTATGTTGGTAGTTGGATTAATGACCGAAGCGTTTATATTCTTCATTTCAGCATTTGAACCTCCTATGGAGCATCCAGACTGGGCAAGGGTTTATCCTGAGCTTAGGGATGATTATGAATTACTTGAGCCAGAGGAAGAAATTCAATCCAATCTGAAAAATAGTTTTGAAACTATGCTCAGTAGTACAAATATTACACCTGAAGTTTTGTCTAAAATTGGGAAAAGTCTTATTGACCTTTCGAATACGGCTTCAGGAATCAGCGACATTTCTGCTGCAACTTTGGCAACCGACATTTATGTGAAAAATATTAATTCAGCATCTGAGTCGATGATGGCCTTTTCAGAAACAAATACACATGCAAACAACTCCTTGAATAATTCAGTCGTTCAATTGGTTGATACATACAGCACTACTGCCCAGCAGATTTCTGAAACTGGTACTGGAATGATAGCCAGGCTAAATGAATCAAGTACAAAATTCACCAAACAAATTGACGAATCTGGCAATAAACTGGTAGATTCATACCAAAGGCTTTCAGGTTCCGTTGAAAAAGGGTTCAAGGATTTGGAGACAAATACTTCCAGTTATAGCGAGACCTTTCAAAAACTCAATAAAAACATCGAATCGCTTAATGGTACCTATGAAAAACATGTGAAGGGGACCAGCGAACAAATTCAAGCATCAGCTAAATTCTTCGAAGATCTTAACCAGATGAACCAGATTATTGCCTCATCAGTTCAGGAGATGAAGAAATATAAAGAGAATGCCGAAAAATTGAATTCAAACCTGGATTCACTCAATTCAATTTACGGGAATATGCTTGGTGCCATGAATTATAAAAAGAAGTAATTAAACAGGGCGAAAACTATGTCGACTAAGAATTGTCCGGAAACCCCGAGGCAAAAAATGATCAATATGATGTATCTGGTGCTGACAGCTCTGTTAGCATTGAACGTGGCTGCCGAAGTGCTTGAATCGTTTCGTGTTGTTGATGCCAGTTTAGTCCAGACATTGAATAATGTTAGCCGGAAAAATGATCAGATATATGGAGCATTCGATGCAGCATATATTCAAAATCCAGCCAAAGTTAAAGAATGGAAAGACAAAGCGGATCTTGTCAGAAAAAAAACCAGTGAACTAACCATCAAAATAAAGGATATTAAAGAAGATCTTGTGATGAGTACTGGTGGATTGCCTTTAAAAGATGCTGATCCGAATTATGTTTTTTCGCCCGATGAGCCTTTTATTGTAAACAGTAAAGGAGATACCATAGTCGTAAGAAGAGAAGATGACCTCAATGTTCCATCAGAAAAAATGATCACGCAGAAAAAAGGTGAGGATTTAAAGAACAGCATCAACGAATACCGCGATTTCTTAATTTCTAATCTGGATGAAGGTTCACCTCTTCGGGAAAGTATTCGTAGGCAGTTGGATACCTCAGATCCTCCAAGAAGCCTTAAAGAAGGCGCAGAAAAAAAGACTTGGGAAAGTGAGCATTTTGAGAGTAAACCACTTATTGCAGTATTAACTCTTTTATCGAAAGTGCAGATTGATGTCCAGAATGCAGAAACAAACCTTATCTCAACTTTATACAGCCAAATTGATGCGGCTTCGTTTAAATTTAACCGTCTTGGTGCAAGAATCTTAGCCAAATCAACCTATGTTCTTGAAGGCGATCAATTTGAAGCTGAGATATTTTTAGCAGCTGAAGATACTACACAGCAGCCAGAAATCTTTGTGGGTGGCACCAAATTAAGCATGCGCGATGGAATGGGAGTATACAAGACAACTGCATCAAAAGTTGGAACCTTTAAATGGAGTGGCTTAATTAAGTATAAAAATCCTGAAGGAAATTTTGTAAGTTATCCATTCGAAGGCGAATACCAGGTAGGTCGTCCAACCGCAACCATATCGCCAACCAAGATGAATGTACTTTATTTGGGAATAGCAAATCCGATCAGTATTTCAGTACCTGGCGTTGCATCAGAATCTCTTGAAGTAAGGATTTCTAATGGTGAGATTAGAAAAAATGGAACAGACTGGACAGCGATACCGGCTAAACTTGATGGATTGGCTAAAAACACTACCATAACAGTTAATGCAAAAATAAATGGGGAAACACGTTTGATGGGTTCCATGCCATTCAGGGTTAAAGAAGTTCCACCGCCACTTGCCACCATTGGCGGACTGAATGGAGGTACGATCAGAAAGGAAGATTTGATGGCCGAAGAGGGTATTTTTGCTGAGCTGAAAGACTTTGATTTTGATTTGAAATTTAGGGTCATTCAATTTGATGTTTCATTCAGCGGAACCTATGTGAAAACTACATCTTCAAAAACAAACAAATTTACCGATGAACAGAAAGGGTTCTTCAGCAAGTTAACACCAGGTAGTTTAATTTATATCGATAATATTTCAGCGAAAGGTGATGATGGTCAGCCAGCTCGTCCGTTGGCTCCTGTAAGTTTTAAAATAAGATAGTCATGAAAAAAATAGTTGTATTCATTGGTATAGTAGCTCTTTTGGTTGTAGCAACCAAACAGGAAGCTAAGGCTCAGATTATTGATGGCGCTTATAAGCGTTCAGATCTTAAGGACCGTAAACCTACAACGTTGCAAATGCCGAGAGAAGCTGATGTGATGTGGAGTAAAAAGGTATGGCGTATTATCGACCTTCGGGAGAAAATAAATCAGCCTATGTATTTCCCAACCAAGGATATCGATGGACGATTCAATTTGGTAAACCTTTTTATTGAAGGAATCAAGAACGGAAAATTAACCGCCTACGATGCAAAAAACGATGACGAATTCAAAGTCCCAATGACTTTTGAACAGGTAAAAGAATCGTTTGGAGCCACTACCCGTACACAAATGGTGCGAGATGTAGATACCGGGGAATTGAAACCAAAAGTTGTAACTGGTGAAATTAGGTCGGAAGAAGTTAAACAGATCATGGTAAAGGAAGAATGGTATTTCGATAAACAAAATTCAACCATGAATGTAAGGGTGATTGGAATTTGCCCAATTCAGGAATTCTATCGTGAAGGAGACGTTAATCAGGAATCGGTTCAACGCAGGCAGGTTTTCTGGATCTATTATCCTGAAGCCCGTGAAATTATGGCTTCCAGTGAAGTTTTTAATCCTCAAAATACTGCTAGAAATTCTTCTTTTGACGATATTTTTCTGAAAAGAAGATTCAATTCATACATTGTAAAAGAAGAAAACATCTATAATAATCGAGACATCAGTCAATATTTAAGTAGTAAAGATGCCATGCTCGAAAGCAAAAAAATAGAGAATTCTATCTTCGATTACGAGCAAAATCTTTGGGAATATTAATACCCAAAAACATAAGATAAAGCCTTATGGGAAATTCCTGATAAGGCTTTTTTTTTGAAAAGTTTTAATTTGCTACAATAGAACCATTGAACACTGAGTTATTCTAAAGTAAGGACAATTTTTGGATTACTTGTATTTATCGTATGCATAAATTCTTGCTCATAAGCTTTTTCATCGTTTTGCTTTTTGGCTCTTGTAAAAAAGACTGGACAAGTCAGCTTACAAGCAAACAGAACAGGAAGCCTTTTTTTGAACCAATTCCTTATGGAATGAATTTCATTAAGCAGGGAAGCATCAATATTGGTCCTTCCGAAGAAGAAGTTGACCAGTCAAATACAAAAGTTAAGACTATATCAGTGCCCTCTTTCTGGATGGACGATACTGAGATCACCAATAATGAATACCGACAGTTTGTTTATTGGGTCAGAGATTCAATAGCCCGTCAGCTTTTATCTGAAACAATTCCTGAATTTTTGATTTCAGAAGGAAAAAGAGGAGCCATTATGGAAAATCCCCACCTGAATTGGCAGGAACCTATAGAATGGAAGAATCCTGATTATCAGGCAGCATTGGAAGATATGTATCTTCCTGAAAACGAACGGTTTTTTGGCGCGAAAGAAATTGATACCCGGAAACTCAATTTCGAATATTATTGGATTGATTACCGACAGGCTGCAAAGCGGACAAATAGTTATAATTATGAAACTCAAAGTTACAGTGGTGTTGTAACTGATGCATCTGGAAAAGAAACGCCCATCCAAAACAGGTCTTCTTTCATTATGCGTGAATCGACTCCGGTATATCCTGATACGCTGGTCTGGATACGTGATTACACCTTCTCATACAACGAACCTTTAACCAAAAAATATTTCTCACACGTAGCCTACGACAATTATCCGGTTGTTGGAGTTACGTGGGCGCAGGCAAAGGCATTTTGTAACTGGCGTACCCGACAACTAAACGGTTATCAGGAAATGATAAAAAGTCCAGGAGTTATGGATTACCGTTTGCCAACCGAAGTGGAGTGGGAATATGCAGCCCGTGGAGGACATCAGATGACTCTGTATCCCTGGGGAAGTTATTATACTCGTGATAAAGAGGGGAGTTATGTGGCTAACTTTAAACCACTAAGAGGCAATTATGTATCTGACAGCCGGTCGAACATTACCACGCAGAAAATCGCTAATTTCCTTCCTAATTCTTATGGGCTGTATGATATGGCAGGCAACGTTGCAGAATGGACCTCCAACGCTTACGATGAATCGGGCTACGAAATTATTAGTGACTTCAGTCCCGACTTTCAGTATAATGCCAAACCCAGCGACCAGCCCGCAATGAAACGCAAGGTAATTCGCGGCGGATCATGGAAAGATATTGCTTATTACATCCAGGTTTCAACCCGTAGTTTCGAATATCAGGATTCAGCTAAATCATACATCGGGTTCAGGTGTGTTAGAAGCACCTTTAAGCCAGATTATTACGAATGATTCCTTTTTCAGATATAGTTTTCGCCTTTATTTAACCTGACATCGTTAACAAACTGCCTGATTTGTTGTTCGTCCTCCTTTTTGCAGACCAGTAAAGTACCTTCCGATTCTACCACGATATAGCCATCCAAACCCTGAAGTACAACCAGTTTTTCGGAAGGCATATTTACGATACAGTTTTTCGCTCCGTAAAGCATAATATTTGATCCGGAGACCACATTACCTTGATTGTCCTTCGTTGAATTATCGTACAAAGTGCCCCAGGTTCCCAAATCGCTCCAGCCAAAATCGGAGCATAGAACGTATACATTGCCGGCTTTCTCCATAATTCCGTAATCGATTGAAATATTCTGGCATTCGGAATAGGTTTTATTCATGAAAGGGATTTCATCACTGGTCCCGTATAGCTTATATCCTTTTTTGAATAATTCGGATACTGAAGGAAGATGGGTGTCAAGAGCCTGGAGTATAGCTTTAAGTGACCAGATAAATATGCCCGCATTCCAGAAGAACTCACCACTCTCCAAAAAGATTTTGGCTAACTGCAAATCTGGTTTTTCAGTAAATGTTTTCACTTTGTGCAGATTTTCATACTCCCCAGTCGGGCTGTTGTCTTCAACCTGGATATATCCATATCCGGTTTCTGGACGGCTTGGGGTGATTCCCAAAGTAAGCAAAACATCATTCCGGTTCACGAAATCGAGTCCTTTTTTGATCACTTCAATAAATGCGTCTTCATTCTGGATGTAATGATCAGACGGAGCAACTATAATATTAGCTTCAGGATTTATTGTCAGAATTTTATAACTGGCATAGGCCACACAGGGGCCAGTATTTCTTCTTAAGGGTTCAGACAGGATCTGGCTTTCCTGCAGTTCAGGTAATTGGTTACGAACAAGATCCCTATGGTCGACGCTTGTCACTACAAAAAAGTTTTCATCCGGACAAACCTTACGATACCGATCGAATGTTTGCTGTAAGAAAGTACGACCGGTTCCAAGAATATCCAAAAATTGCTTTGGCATTGCTGACTTGCTCAATGGCCAAAAGCGGCTACCGATACCTCCAGCCATAATTACGCAATAGGTGTTGTTCATTTTTTAACTTTTTTATGGTGAGATGATTAACGATAATCATGTCGTTATCTGGCAGCCAGATCATACAAAAAATCAAGCCTTCAAATCCTTTATCAAGATAATAAGATTAAAATTAAAACCCTCTAAAAAATACCAGTTTTTGTATTATTTGTACCTTTAGACACATTCTGCAACTGGGTTAAGGCCTCGTTCAGCATGCCTATGTTTTTGATGTATAATAATTTGATTCATATTGACATCGAATAAAAAAATATTGGAAGATAAAAAAACCGGCTTAAGCATGAACATTTTAAATCAAACGGGGAAATATTTCAGTCTGCTTCTCAAAGTTTTCAACAGACCCGAAAGGCACAGTTTATATGCCCGACAAACATTTAATGAGATTGATAACCTTGGAGTTAAGTCGGTTGGCATTGTGGTAGTTATTTCTATTTTTATGGGAGGTATTACCACCTTACAGGTAGCATATAACCTCACTAATCCCTTATTGCCAACTTATTTGATCGGGTTAGGGAATCGTGATACACTGATTCTCGAATTCTCATCAACTATACTCGCCTTAATCATGGCAGGGAAAATAGGCTCAAACATCACTTCTGAAATTGGAAGTATGAAAGTTACCGAACAAATCGATTCGCTTGAAATTATGGGTGTCAATTCTGCCGGATATCTTATTTTGCCTAAAATTATAGCTGTCGTTCTTATGTTCCCTCTATTATACATCCTTAGTGTGTGCTTTGGATTGATTGGCGGAATGATTGTTGGACCAGCCGTGGGAGCAGTTACTGCTACAGATTACCTAAACGGCATTCAGTACCTTTTTAATCCCTATTACGTCACCTATTCATTGATAAAATGTGTTGTTTTCGGATTTTTGATCGCTTCTGTTTCGGCATTTTTCGGATATACTGTTGAAGGTGGTGCATTCGATGTAGGAACCGCGAGCACACGGGCTGTCGTAAACACCAACATCTTGATTCTGGTATGGGATTTAATCTTAACTCAACTGTTACTATAAATAAATGATCGAAATTAAAAACATATACAAATCATTTGAGCAGAAAGAGGTTTTGAAAAATATCTCCAAAGTATTCAATAAAGGAGAAACCAACCTCATTATTGGAAGAAGTGGATCGGGAAAAACGGTATTACTCAAATCTATTGTGGGTCTGCACGAAGTGGATAAAGGGCAAATCCTCTACGACAACCGAGATTTTACATCGATGACCGCAATGCTTCGTAAAAAACTTAGACAGGAAATGGGAATGGTTTTCCAGGGCGGGGCACTCTTTGACTCTTTAACTGTTGAAGAAAATGTCAGGTTTCCGTTAGATATGTTTTCTGTACTTACACCTTTAGAAAAGCAAAAACAAGTTGATTTTTGTCTTGAAAGGGTCAATATTTCTGATGCCAATAAATTGTCGCCATCCGAGATTTCAGGAGGAATGAAAAAGCGAGTTGCCATTGCCCGTGCTATCGTAATGAACCCAAAATACCTGTTTTGTGACGAGCCAAACTCCGGACTTGATCCCGAAACATCATTGGTCATTGATGCATTAATTCACTCCATCACCGTCGATCTGCAAATTACAACTATCATTAATACCCATGATATGAATTCAGTCATGGAAATAGGTGATAATATCCTCTTTATTTCGGAAGGAGAAATGTGCTGGGAGGGGAACCGAAAGGAAATTCTTCACTCCGATAATCAAAAACTTCAGGAGTTCGTATTTGCCAACAAACAGTACCAACGGATCAGGGATGATAAAATTGAGGGAAAATAATTACCCTTTCGGCACCATCGTTATTACCGGAATGATCATTTCTTCAAGCGAAATGCCGCCATGTTGAAAGGTATTACTGTAATACTGTGCAAAGTGGTTGTAGTTGTTCGGATAGGCAAAAAAATCGGTGTTGGTGGCAAAAATATAAGTAGTACTTACGTTCCTTGAAGGCAGGTAAATGGACGCCGGATTTATGATGTCGTAAATAGCTTTCGATTTGTAATTGAGGTTACGTCCCAACTTGTAGCGCAGGTTTGTATTTGTCTCACGATCGCCAATCACTTTTTGGGCATTGTCAACCCGAATGCTCCCGTGGTCGGTGGTCAGCACCACCTTAACCTTATTTTCAGCTAATAATTTAAGTAAATCGAGTAACGATGAATGGTTGAACCAACTCAGGGTAAGTGATCGGTAAGCCGCCTCGTCACTTGCCAGTTCCTTTATCATATCCATTTCAGTACGGGCATGCGAAATCATATCCACAAAATTGAAAACCATAACCGAAAGGTCGCTCTGCAGGATGCTGCCCAGGTAATCGCTCATTTTTTTGTCACCTTTAACATTGGTGATTTTTTCAAAGAACAACCTGTAATTCTTACCCAGCCTGGTTAATTGTTTTTGCAATAATTCTTTCTCGAAACGGTTTTTGTGTCCTTCGTTATCATCGTCGTCCCAAAATTCGGGGTACAACCGTTCAATTTCAGTAGGCATTAAACCCGCAAACATGGCGTTGCGTGCATACATGGTGGCCGTTGGCAATATGCTGCAATAAAGACTTTCTTCCTCAATGTGAAAATAGCTGTTCAGTACTGTACTCAAAACCCGGTACTGGTCGTACCTCAGATTGTCGATCACCAAAACAAAAACTTTGTTGCCCTGATCGACCTGAGGAATTATTTTTTTCCTGAAAATATCAGGAGAAAGCAATGGCCTGTCTACCGGATTCTTTGAGAACCACGATTGATAGGAATTACGTATGTAACGTGCAAAAGAGTTATTCGCTTCTGATTTCTGCATTTTAAGTACCTCATCCATGGCTGAATCTTCGGAGCCACTCAGTTCCAGTTCCCAAAAAACCAGTTTTTTATATACTTCAACCCATTCGTCGAATGAAAGCTTGTCGCTGATCTGCATTCCTATTTTTCCAAACTCGCTCTGGTAGGCCGATGTGGTACGCTGGGTTACCAACCGCCGCTGATCGACATTTTTTTTGATCGTAAGCAGGATTTGATTCGGATTGACCGGCTTGATCAGATAATCAGCCATTTTCGAACCAATAGCCTCATCCATAATATCCTCTTCTTCACTCTTGGTGATCATGACAACCGGAACATTCGGATCAATCGCTTTTATCTCGTTTAAGGTTTGCAAACCGCTCAAACCAGGCATGTTTTCATCCAGAAAAATGATGTCGAAGAAATCTTTCCGGACCAGGTCAATGGCATCAGTTCCATTGTTGGCTGTTACAACCTCAAATCCTTTTTCCTGAAGGAAAATGATGTGAGCGCGCAATAAATCTATTTCGTCGTCGGTCCAAAGTATTTTTGTTTTCTTCATAATTTGATGTATCTGCCTGATTAAAGTACTAAGGTAATAAACAAGTGCAAAAGGATAATAGTATTGACTTAACAAACTTTAACGGAGATAGGGAAAAGTCATTGGTCATTAGAAATCAGGAAAAAGGAAACAGAAAATAGGAAAAATAAAATACTAACTGGCTGCATGAATTCACTTTCCTTATTTCTTTTTTCTCATTTTTTCTGATGACTAATGACTTTTTCCTATTTATGGCTTTAGATAGAACTGTTTATAGAATTCCATGTAGGTCAGAATATTCTTGCTCTTCAGGAAAATCGCTTCGTTTTCGGGAGTAATGATGAAATTACGGTAATTTACATTTTGAATCGGTCCATAAACCTTTTGATCATTGGCAATAGTCCGCAGATAAGCTAAGCCCGATGTCCTGTCTGCAAGTCCTTCCACTTTTATCATGACTCTGAAATCGTCGAGCATGACAGAAGAAACAATCAGGTTTTGCTGCGCGTAATTCTGCTGGTTAAACTGGCGAATAGCTTCAGGCAAATAATCCGTATTGGCTTCCTCTTTTGGAATAATCAAAATAAACGATTGTTTTCCTCCTGCATTGGTTTGGTAAGGTCCGCTGTAAGCAGGTTGGGCATTGTTGGGAGTGACCGTTTCATTTGCTTCAATATACTTACTCTTGAAAAAGTTCAAATACTCGCCGATTCGCTTTGTTTCTGTTAATTTCTTCAGATTCGAGTCTGTTATGATGAAATTCCGGTAGCTCAGGGTATCCAGACTTCGGTATAATTTACGGGTGGTTATTGCTTTGGTGAAATAATTAATAGCCTCTGTTTTTGTCTTGAATGAACTGACTATCATTAATTGATAGTCGGCCACTTTAGATTGACTTATATTCAATCCAGACTGGCGGTATTGGTCCCGGTTATGGGCGCTAAATCCGGCAATGATTTGTTTCAGATTCACTCCTGGAGAATTGACTGCAATCACGAAATTCTGCAGCCCGGTTTCTTCGTTGGTATAAATATCCAATCCTGAACCCGTGGGAGCAACAGTTACAAAACTTCCCTTTTCTTTCAGCAATTCTTCTTCCTGACGAGCTTTGGCGAGCAACTCTTCCGGTTCAGGAAGTATTTCGTCCGAAAAATCACTGGTTATAAACCTGCTGTAATTCTTTATAAAGAACTTGAGGTATTCGGTAAAATCCTTATCCGCAGTTATTTCTCTGAAATTGGTTGATGATGCCATGAAATTGACATATTTAACGTTTTTCAAAGCTTCGAATACGGTTCTTCTTTTAATAATCGACCGGAAATAAATCAATCCCTGCTCCTTGTTGCCAAGTGATCGCACCAGTAACAAGGCGGTATTGTTATTCAGACTTTGAGTTTCAACATCAAAATCTATTTTGGTATAATGGTCGATGTTGTAATTGGCCAGATCGAATTTCAGACGGTTCAGATCGACATCGGCATTTTTGGGGTAGGCAATAACAAAATAGTGCAGCAAATCTTCGTCATACGAGAACTTGCCTCCAAATTCATCTTCGCCTTCCTGATTTCCAGGCAACAGCTCGCTGTTTATAATCTGGTCGCTCAAATAACCGGAATCAACCATTTTTTGATAATCAATGAGAGTGCTATCCTGAATAAGTTTCAGTATCTGTTCTGCCAGAGGTTTGGGTTCTGCTTTTGGGTAAGTTGAAATATATTCGGTAAGCAATTTCCCTAAATTTTCGCGTGATGATCCGGTACCTTCGGCAATTACTTTGAAAAACCTGATTTTCGGTATCATTGAACTGTCGGGCTGCATGGTTAAAATCTGATCAGCTACCTGTCCCGATTGTGTATACCGGCCATTTTTAAATTCGAGGAATACCTGCTGATAAAGCCGGTTGATACTGTCGTTTCTGGCTTCAAGTTCCACAAAATAATTGGGGTTCTGTAAATACTTGGCATATTTCGATTCAGGATATTTGTCAATGATCAGGTTTTTATAGTATGTGGCCTTTTCCAGATTGTCCTGCTTCGTGTATAAATCCCAGAGTTCGAACCAAGCGGAAAGGGTGTACATGTTTTCAGGGTAACGCTTGTTCAGATCTTCGAAAGATTCGATGGAATGTGGAAAATCGGTGAAATCAGTTTTAAAGATTCGTCCTGCGGTAAACAATGCATTTCTGATTTTCGAATGGGACACAGCCAATAATGAATCGTTTAATGGTAAATCCTGAGTATAAAAATCCCGACTCTTTGGATCTTCAACCTTCTTGATTTTACTTTCCGCGCTCATCAGGGAGTCTTCTTCCATTGCGTTTTCATCTTCCGATGCCGAGCGCTTGTCTGAACGTCGCCATCCATCTTCCAGTTTACGTTTCCCCCATAATCGCTCAAACTCAACTTTTCCGTAGGCCACAGTAGTCGGACTGTAAAAATACCAACCCGCACCTTCCTGTTGTTGGCTCAAACCGAAACGGCTTTCGTTCTGCCTGAAATAACCCCGGTCCATCAGTTGAGCTGATTCGGCTGCCTGGGCTTTTGCTTCTTTCTCCGTTGCTTGAGCGATCCATTGATCAATCAGGGCGTTTCTCGAGGGTAAATCCAAAAGTGCAATCCGCTGAAGGCTGTCTTCGCGTTCAACCGTATAAATGTTGTCAGTCAATCGGGTTAAACTTTTATAGCGATCAGATATTTGTTGAAAATTCGGGTATTTATCATCGATAACTATCATCGCGCTATCGTAATAGCTTTGTGATTTTTTGTATTCCAGTTCTTCAAAATAGATCTGGGCCAGAGTCAGACACGAAAGGGCTCGCTGATATAAATTATCCACACTCATTGAGGCAGATTTCATGTAATTCTGCTTAGCCTGTTCTTTATTTCCTTCTTTCAACGAAATGTTTCCCATGGCAAAATAAATCTGATCGCGGAACTCGAGGTTCTTTTTGTCGTTCAGCATTTTTCTCAGTTCCTTTTTCAGCTTATTAACATCACCAGTTCCGGTAAACGTTCCTGCGGCATTAATCCGGGCGTTGAAGGCCATTTTGTAGGGGGGATTCATTCGGCTGATTTCCCTGAAAAGTTCTGATGATTTTTCCGGATTACCGGTCTCCTGATACCATTGGGCTAAAACATATTTATAACGAAGCCGGTCGCTTTTTTTTGAGGCTTGTTTTACGGCTATCGATAGGAAAGGAATTCCTTCGGTGTATGAAAGTTGTTTGGCATAGTAATCAGATGTTACTGCAGCCAGTTCCCCGTCAAGCCGTCGTGGAAAATTTTCATCATCTTGCATTTTCTGAATAATCTCAAAGGCTTCAACATACCGTTCGAGTTCAGTATAACTTTTTATCAGCCAAATGTAGGCGGTATATCGCGAAGGGTCATCCTCAAATTTACGTGTAACATACGAGAAATTCTCGATTGCGGAGGCAAAATTATGCTGGTAGAAATAAGCTTTACCCATCAGGATATAAGCATTGTCAACCCAATTATTGAACTCCTCGCGACTGGCAAACTGAATGTACGATTTGCTTTGGTTTTTCCGGCGCTTCAGTCTTTTTGTTATTGAATGCGATTGAATCAGCTTGGAGCCTTTCATAATGGAGTTTTCCATTTCGGCATTGGCTGCTGTGGCCGTTGATGGATTTGTTGATTTAAATAAAGGTAAAACCTTCGAAAAATCGTCTTCATAAGAATTGTTTATCTTCTCAACTCCGGCACGAAGACTTTCGCGTCCATTGAAATAAACATTGTAATGAGCTGTAATGTTGTGGTATCTGCGTGCTATAAACGTGTTTTTCTCGGTCGAACATCCGGCGAGAATAAATAAAACGATCACGAAGAAAATACGATATGAGTAGTATTTGCCCAATTTTGTTTTTGTTGACTTAAGGATAAACTGCCAAATGGAAAGAATATTGTATGATTCTTCCTTTAAATGCAGCATTTTCAAAATATTTTGGTCAATTTTAAAAGCCTACAATATTACAAACTTTCATCCGAATATAATTTGTTTTTTAATGGCCGGATGGAACCTTAATATTGGGAACCATAAATTTTCTCCCACAGTTGATGTATGATACGAAATAAAATCAGAGCTATTTTTCATCCTGAACGATTTCAGGGCTGGACCCGAAAACGAAACTATTTTGAAGGCTGGTACTTCAAAGTGGTTAACGATAACGAAACCAAAGCCTTTGCATTTATTCCAGGAATTGCCATCAGTAAAAACGGCGAAAAACATGCTTTTATCCAGGTTTTAGATGGGAAAAACCTCACAGCCAGATACCATAAATTTGAGCACAGCAGTTTTATTCCTGATCCGGATAAATTTAAAATTGCAGTCGACAACAACATTTTTTCGGAACATGAACTGCAGATTAATCTGCCATCTCTGAAAGCAAACCTTCAGTTTTCAGGAAATATTCCCTGGCCCAACCGGTGGTACTCTCCCGGAATTATGGGGCCTTATGCTTTTCTTCCATTTATGGAGTGTTACCACGGAATTGTAAGCATGGATCATTCCATATCGGGACAAATCGAGATTGATGGCGAAATCATTGATTTCAGAAATGGACGAGGTTATATTGAAAAGGACTGGGGACAATCCTTCCCGAGCGCATATATCTGGCTGCAATCCAATCATTTTAGTCAGCCAGGTATAGCGGTTAAAGTTTCGGTAGCTAAAATCCCCTATCTGGGCTACTCGTTTGTAGGTTTTATTGCCGGAATCTGGCTTAACAACCAACTCATTCAGTTTACTACCTACAACCAGAGTTCATTGCGAAAATCGTTAATTGATACTGAAAAAGTTGAATTGGTGATGCAAAACAGCAACTACATTCTTGAAATTTTTGTTCGTCGTGAAGCTTCAACCGCACTGGCGTCGCCTATTTTGGGATTAATGGATGGTCGGATTGAAGAAAGTATGAATGCCTTCCTTGAAGTAAATCTGATTGACCGAAAATCTGGAAAATCAATTTTTAATGATATTGGACGAAATGCCGGTTTGGAAGTGGCCGGTAAAATTCAGGAGATAATAATTTCCTAAAAAGGATTACAGATCATTTTAAAAGGCAGAAGTTGGCATCTATTGCGACTTCTGCCTTTTTGCCATATATAGCAATGTGGGAATCATGTAAATCTTTTCTAAAGTCATGTAACTTTTGTAATTCGGCATCTCTCTACCTTTATACTGCTTAAAAGTTCAATTATTCAGTCGTTCAACAGTTTGGATTAAGAACGGCTAAAGATTGAGTTTTTAAAGAATTTTACAATCTCGTCAAATTGCAAACAAGTTTTAAATCTATATATAATGTTCAACCCATACAGATTTGGAATTGCACTCAGTGGAGGTGGTGCTCGCGGATTACCTTCGTTTATTGAGCATTAAAAAAATCGAACCGGATTGCTGGTTTAACGATGTTTATGAATTCATATTTACCGCTCAAATCCAATGAACCACACCGGCTTTTAATCAGAAATTTATAATCATTTAAAATTAAATCAAATGAAAAAGTTATTGTTTATTTTATCCGTTACGGTGTTGGTTTCATGTGGTCAACACAAAAAAGAAATTGCACGCATGCAGTATAAACAAGATAGTATTGCGGCTCTGGGCGTAGAAAAAGATAATTCCATATTGGAATTTATTGGCGCAATGAATGAGATTCAGGCGAATATGGATTCGGTTAAAACGATCCAAAAGTTAGTTTCCGTTCAAACAGCACCTGGAACTGAATTGAAAGCTGAAGCAAAAAAACGCATCATCGAAGACATCAGGCAAATCAACGAACTACTTCAGAAAAACAAAGATTTAATGAAATCGTTGCAGGGAAAACTGAACAGCTCGAATGTGAAGATTAAGGAACTCCAAACTATGATTGAGTTGCAGACGAAACAAATGGCTGAAAAAGACGCGGAACTTGCACGTTTAAATACTGAACTTGAAAACTTGCATGTTAATGTTACCGGGTTAAACCAGAAAATTGAAACCATTACCGCTGAAAGTGAAGCTACCATCAAGGCAAAAACACAAACTATTGATGAGCAAACCATTGCAATTAATACAGCATTTTATGGTTTCGGAACCAAGAAAGAATTGGACGAAAAGAATGTGATTGAAAAAGAAGGCGGCGTTTTGGGAATGGGCAAAACCTTAAAAATGAAAAAGGATTTTAACCGCGACTTTTTCACAAAAATTGATATCCGTGAGTTTAATTCATTGCCATTGAATGTGAAAAAAGCCAAATTGGTTTCCTACCATCCTGATGGTTCGTATCATTTTACCGGAGTAAAAACCGTTGAAAGTCTGGTGATCGATAATCAGGAAGAATTCTGGAAAGCCTCGAAATACCTGCTGATTGTGGTTGATTAACACTGCGATTCATTAAATACATATCAAAAGGCGGAAGTTAACATTCAATTGTTACTTCCGCCTTTCCTTTTAATTAAAGGTTTTTCGACTTTGGTCTGAATATGAAATTCGGAAAGATAAGTTTTTGAGATCAACAATTTCTTTATCTTTAAACGCTCTTACTTGTAATTGATACAATAAGGATTTATGTCCAGGTAAGTAATCTAAACCAAACCAACAATGAAAAACCAATTCTTAAAGTATTTGCCTCTTTACTTATTTCTCTTTACTAGTTTTTTCGCGACTGCGCAGTCGCTGAAAATCAATGAAAACGAATATTTCGAAAAGCCCGGACTAAATGTGATGGTCTTTTTCGATATTTATCCTGAAGGTCATCAGGGAGCTGTTGGTATTATCCAGAATGGAACAAGAGTTGCTACAAACGGCGATTTACGTTTAGAGCCTACTCCCGGGCAATGGCAGCCGATTCCAAAGGTCGGGAAACGCTTGGTTGACCGCGCTAAAAATGAAATCAGTGTAAAGTGTACCTATCCCGATTCGAGCATCAACCGCAAAGGTTTTAATCCAATTGAGTATCCGGATTTATATTTCACTTATCATGTTCGGGTAGTTGGCGAAGGAAATAAATTCCGCATTTTAGTCGATCTGGACAACCCGCTTCCGGCTGGATGGGAAAAGAAAGTTGGGTTCAATTTTGAACTTTTCCCGGCACTTTTATTTGGTAAAAGCTGGTATCTCGATCAGCAATCCGGTATTTTCCCGACCCAGGCCAATGGCCCGATGGAAAAAGATGTTGATGGCCAATGGCAGGCTTTCCCTATGGCAACCGGCAAAAAGCTAACCATTGCTCCTGAAACTGCTGCACAAACCATGATCATCGAAAGCAAAGGCCAGCCACTGCAGTTGATGGATGGACGTTTTTACCATAACAACGGCTGGTTTGTCGTCCGTTCGTTGGTAACTCCCGGGAAAACTATTGGAGCTATCGAATGGGTGGTCGATTGCAATGTGTTGCCAAATTTCCTTTCAAAACCAGTGGTTCATATCAGCCAGATCGGGTACCATCCCGATCAGCAAAAAATAGCCGTTATTGAAGTCGATAAAAACGACCCGAAAATTGAGAAGGCTGGTTTATATCGCATGGCAGAAGATGGTGGGTTAAAAGAAATCCGGACCATTGAACCAAAGAAATGGGGCAAATTTCTGCGCTTCAACTACTACCAGTTCGATTTTTCGGATGTAAAAACTCCGGGGATTTATCAGGTGAAATATGCCGGAAATACTACTGAACCATTCAGGATTAGTAATACAATTTATGACCGCCATGTTTGGCAACCAACCATCGAATATTTTCTTCCGGTGCAGATGTGCCACATGCGAATCAATGAAGGATACCGTGTCTGGCATGGGCTCTGCCACATGGATGATGCGCTGATGGCTCCGATTGACACCAACCATTTCGACGGATATGTTCAGGGACATTCTACGCTAACCAAATTCAAGCCTTTGGATCAGGTTGCGGGACTAAACCGCGGTGGTTGGCACGATGCCGGCGACTACGATTTGCGGGTAGAGTCGCAGGCGGGCGAAGTGTGGATTTTATCACAGGCTTACGAGTTATTTAAACCTGAAATTGATCAAACCACGGTAGATCAATCCCAAAATTTGGTTGAAATTCATCGTCCTGATGGGAAAAATGATTTGCTTCAGCAAATAGAACATGGAACGATTACTATTTTGGCTGGATACCAAAGTCTGGGACGTTTGTATCGGGGAATCATTGAAAATAGTTTGCGACAGTATGTTCACCTTGGCGATGCTGCTACTATGACTGACAACCGGAAATACAATCCCGATCTAAAAAATGGAAAGGTTGAAGCACATGAATCGGGGGTTTTAGACGACCGTTTGGTTTTCACTGAAGAAAATCCCGGGCGAGAATTGGATGTAGCAGAAGCTTTAGCGACCGGAGCACGCGTTCTGAAAGGTTTTAATGATACATTGGCTGTTCAGTCTGTTAATGCTGCTGAAGCTATTTATGCTTTAGTTGATGCTGATAAAAACCAGCGTCTGGCTGGTGCAAAAGTGAAAGCCGCCGTCGAGTTACTGATCACAACTGGAAACGTAAAATATCGAGCCGACATTCTGAAATATACCAATCTTGAAGTTTTAAAAAGAAATGAGGTAATTGGGTATATTGGACGTGTGATGAAACAGATTAATGAACCCAAATTGACTGAAATGGTTTTGGCGGCAGCTAAAAACTACAAGGCTGAAGTAGATAAACTGCAGAATGAGAATCCATTCGGTGTGCCTTATCGTCCGCACATTTGGGGCGATGGCTGGAATATTCAGAATTTTGGAGTTACCCAATATTTTCTTCAGAAGAGTTTTCCTGAAATTTTTGATTCCAGATACATGCTAAATTCCTTGAACTTTGTTTTGGGTAATCATCCGGGCGAAAACACTTCCTCATTTGTTTCAGGAGTTGGTTCACGCTCGGTAACCCAAGCTTATGGAGTAAATAGGGCCGACCGTTCGTTTATCCCCGGAGGCTCGGTTTCAGGAACCGGAATTATCCGACCCGATTTTCCTGAATTGAAAGAATGGCCATACTTCTGGCAGCAAACCGAATACGTTTTGGGAGGCGGTGCAACCAATTTCATGTTTTTGGTACTGGCGGCCCAAGATGTTTTAAAATAAAGTCGGATTTTGATTATTGCTTAACTCACTGACCTGTCAAGGGGAGACTATAAAAAGGGAATAGCAGAAACAGAAGATTTCTGCTATTCCCTTTTTATGTGCTTAATTCAAGAGATTTACCGCTTTTTTCGATATTGTTTTTCTTTCGCCTTGTCTTTAGGCAAATTCCGCTTCTCTTTTTTCTTGTCCCGTCCAAAAACAAATTTTTTCTCGTGGAAAGCTCCTTTAAACGTTGGATCAGCCACCCTTTTCTGTCGGTCGATCTCTCGTAACTGATCCTGATTTTCTTCTTTTTTGGTAGCCACCAAATCTAAATCTGCAGGAAGTTCAAGCCTCGGAATTTCCATCCGGATTAATTCTTCTATTTTTCGAAGGTTTTGTTCCTCTGCAGGATTAACCAGTGAAATGGCTGTTCCTGTGTTGTTAGCGCGGGCTGTACGGCCAATGCGGTGTACGTAATCTTCGTGGTTCGACGGCAAATCGAAATTGATGACATGACTGATCAGGTCAACATCAATCCCACGGGATGAAATATCGGTGGTTATCAGGATGCGGACAACTCCGCTTTTAAACGCATTGATGGCATTCAGGCGGGTGCTTTGCCCCTTGTTGGAGTGCATAATCCGCTTTTCGCCTTCCGAACGGCGTTTGATGATCTTAAAAACCTGTTCTGCATTTTCTTTTGTACTTACAAAAATGATGACGCGGTTATAATTTTCTTCATCACGAAGCAAGTAATTAATCAGGTTTAATTTAGTCTGGAAATTCGGCACACGGTAATAAACCTGGTTGATAAGTTCCGCAGGGGTTGCCGATGGAGCTACTTCAACACGTTCAGGAAAATCAAGAAATTCATGGCTCATTTCTTCAACTTTTTCATTAAAAGTCGCTGAGAAGAGCAGATTTTGACGTTTCAGCGGAAGTACTTCCAGAAAATTGCGAATTTGGGGCATAAAGCCCATGTCAAGCATCCGATCGGCCTCGTCAATAACCAGCGTTTTTACTTTTTTAAACGAAACCGCTTCTGCCCGGTATAAATCCCATAAACGACCGGGAGTGGCCACCAAAATGTCAACTCCGGGTTTAATCAAATCAGCATGTTTGGTCCAGCCTACGCCACCATAAACAGTAGCGCGGCGCAGATTGGTGAATTTGGTCAGGTCTTCCAGATCTTCTCCCACCTGAATGGCCAGTTCACGCGTTGGAACCAGAACAATGGCACGAGGATCGTTTCCTTCTGCTTTTACCAGTTTCATGATGAGCGGGATGAAATAGGCGGCTGTTTTACCCGTACCTGTTTGTGCAATTCCCAAAACATCCACTCCTGAACGAATCATCGGGATAGCCTTTTGCTGAATCGGCGTTGGCTCAGTAAAACCCAGCTCTTCAATCGCTTTTAAAACTGACTTGCTTATTTTTAAATCTTCGAATGTGGTCATGCGGCAAAGATAGTGGCTTATTTTGTTTTTACTTCAACCGGTACATCTTCCCTGGCAGACTGGTAATCATCCCTTTAAATTCCAACCCAAGAAGCAATGCTGAAACTTTACTCATGGATAGTTGGGTTTCCATGGTAATTTCATCCACAAAGCGGTCACCTCCTTTTAGCAGATCAACCAGTTTTTGTTCTTCGGGAGATAATTCAATAAAAAGCATAGTTTGTACAGCTCTGGCAGAGGTAACTTTAACATCCCAACTCATTGCTTTTTCAATGTCGGCCTGATTTTCAACCAACAAGGCTTCATTAAATTTAATCAATTTGTTGCATCCTCTTGAAAACGGGTCACAACTTCGGCCAGGAAATGCAAACACATCGCGATTGTATGAATTGGCTATGTCAGCGGTGACAAGTGCCCCACCTTTTTCTGCACTTTCAACGATAATGGTTGCATCGGCCAGCCCGGCAATAATCCGGTTTCGACGAAGAAAATTTGGCCGGTCGATTTTGGTTTCGCTTATAAAATCGGTAATTAATCCACCATTTTCGAGCATTTTTGAGGCGATAGCAGAATGAAGAGCCGGATAAATGGTATCTAATCCATGAGCAAAAACGCCGACAGTCGGGACATTGTATTTCAGGCAAGCTTTATGGGCATGAACATCAATGCCGTAAGCCAAGCCGGAAACGACCAGAAGCGGATAGCTTCGCTCCGAAAAACTTCGAACCAGTTCTTCGCAGATTTCCCGCCCGTAATTGGTAGCATTTCGGGTTCCAACCACTGAAATAATTCGCTTTTCGTTCAGATTGGCATTTCCTTTATAATATAGGATGATTGGGGCATCGCTGCAGTTTTTTAAGCGTGTAGGGTAATTTTCGTCGAGGTAAAAAAAGGCTTGTATTTGATTTCTTCGAATAAAATCGACTTCGCGTTTTGCTCGCTCCAAAACATCTTGCCTGACAACTCTCTGTGCATTCACCTCTCCAATGCCAGGTATTTTCATCAGGTTCTTTTCTTTCTCACTGAAAACACCTTCTACACTTCCCACATAGGCAATCAGGTTCCGCGCTGTAACCGAACCGATTCCGGGTATTAATGAAATGGCAATTTTATAGGCGAGATTATCTGGAATTTCCATTCTTAAAGTTACAAAGAATTAATTATGCCACAAAGACTCTATGACACGATGCAACACAAAGATCTACAAAACAAACCGTTTGATTCCATCTTTGATAAGAGGGACATTGAAATTTATTAAGTATCCAAGTCGTTTCCCGGTAAGTTTTAAATGGCTTAGAATCTGAGCCTCCCATACAGGGTTTACTGTTTCAATCGCTTTAAGCTCACAAATCACAAGGCTGTTAACCAAAACATCTAAACGTAATCCTTCATCAAAAATAATATCATCAAACACAATCGCAATATCTAACTGTCGCTTAACATTATATCCGTTTTTTGCAAGTACATGACAAAAACATACCTCATATACCTTCTCCAGCAGACCGGGACCAAGTGCTTTATGAACAGTATAAGCTGCGTTTACAATGGCTTTTCCAATTGCTTCTTCTTCCGGTGAAATCGGTAAAAAAGTTGATTTTATGTTACTCATTGCCTAACTTTTCAGATTAAAATCTTTGTGAAACTTGGATTCTTAGAGTCTTTGTGGCGAACTCACCATAAAATTAAGAAATCCGCAGATGTAATTAAACACCCTTCTGGTTATTTCTCCTGATTTCGGATAAAGCTAAACTGATTTTCTCAATTTCGTCTTTACTCATAGCAGCCAGACTAATAGAAGGGTATTCAGCAATTCCCCGACTGGTTTTGATAATGATAAAGAGATCAGCAAAACCCAATGCTTTTTCAATCTTGAAGTTAACTAAGGCCTGATGTGGAAATTCAATCGATTCGTATTCTTTTTTCAGGATGGAAATTGCCGGAAAATATCGGATTATAACTTTCCCATTGTTTGTACTGAAATATACATAGCACAGATTTGCAAACATGGAAATTCCGACATAAGCGGCAAACACCCCTACAGTTATTAAGACAGCTGCATGCATTCCCAGTCCCAGAAAAGCCAATCCAATAATTACAATTGCAATACCCAGAAAGTTAAATGCCCGTTTTATTTTTTTACTTCTTGCTTGATTCGATATTTCCATGATTTCTGATAAAATTGTAAATATTCAGGCCTTTTGACCGACAAATTCTAACCATTAACAAATTAGCTTAACTTTGCCGAAAGTCAAATTGAAACGCATATGATTGACTCAAAAGTACATTCAAATATTATCTTTTCACAACAGATTGTTACTGATCTTCGAAAAATAGTTCTGAAGTATCCCGCCGGAAAGGTGTTTTTGCTTACAGATCAAAAAGCTGCTGGTTATTGTCTTCCGCTTATCCAGTCTGTTTTAGATGAGTTTTCCATACAACAAATTGCCATTCCTTCAGGAGAAGAAAACAAGAATATTCAATCGGTTGGTCTGGTTTGGGATTTTCTAAGCAACAACGGAGCTGACCGTAAATCGCTGCTGATCAATATTGGCGGTGGAATGCTCACCGATTTGGGCGGTTTTGCTGCATCAACGTTCAAACGTGGATTGGATTTTGTGAATATCCCGACCACTCTTTTGGCGCAGGTTGATGCGTCGCTGGGTGGGAAAACAGGCTTCAATTTTAACGGATTGAAGAATGAAATTGGCGTTTTTATGGAACCGAATTCCGTGATTATCAATACCAATTTCCTGAAAACGATTGATCATGAGAACTTCCTTTCGGGTTATGCCGAAATGCTGAAACACGGGTTGATCAAAAGCCGCGAACATTGGGATGAATTGTTGGCTTTCGATATGGAAAACATCGATTATAATGCACTTCAGGAGATTATTGCGCATTCTGTTGCAGTGAAAGAATGGCATGTGCTGAACGATCTGACCGAACAAAACATCCGGAAAGCGCTTAACTTTGGCCATACCATCGGACATGCTTTTGAAAGTTATGCGATGAAAACCGGTCGTCCGATATTGCACGGCTATGCAGTTGTTTACGGAATGATTGCAGAGCTTTATTTGTCTGTCAAACAAAGCGGGTTGGGGAACGATGAACTGAACACTATTTCTTCATGGCTGATTGCCAAATATGGCAAGTTTGAAATCGAGGAAAGCGATTTTGAAGCGTTGTACCAACTCATGACCCACGATAAAAAGAACGAAGGCAAGCGCATTAATTTTACCCTCATTCCTGAAATAGGGAAAGTAGAGATTAATGTCGACTGTTCGAAAGAGTTGATCGTTGAAGCACTTGAATACTATAAAAAAATTTAGTTTCAAGTTTCAGGTTCCAAATTCCAAGTGGGGCGTTTTACTTGGAACTTGAAATTTGAAACTTTTTAAACTTTCTCTCATTAGTGTTGCGTTATAAGTCGAACAAATTCAATTGATTACAGATATCTTTGATTTCATCGTTCTTTGAAAAGTTTGTAAGTAGTTCATTTAGTGGTGTTTTATCAAATGTCGACACGCTTATTAT
>Ga0209317_1000826_pt1 | contig 32797 bp, 28 predicted proteins | sample RifGroB2_FD_183994 | JGI IMG/M metagenome (GOLD analysis project Ga0209317, IMG submission 183994) | Soil microbial communities from Rifle, Colorado, USA - Groundwater B2 (SPAdes) (version 2) | ecosystem: Environmental > Terrestrial > Soil > Unclassified | place: Rifle, Colorado | collected...
CAGGATCATCGGCTCTGCCTGCAATGGCCGGGACGCGGCAGATCTGACCCTCAGCCTGAAACCGGACCTGGTCATCATGGACCTGGTGATGCCGGTGATGGACGGTTTCGAGGCGATCGAGGAGATCATGGCTGTAACGCCGACTCCGGTGCTGGTGCTTTCTGCCGCCGTCGAGGCCACTGAGGTGAGCCGCGCCTTCAACGCCATCAAGCGCGGTGCGCTGGACGTCATGGAAAAACCGGCCCTTGATACCCCGTGGGCGCTGGACGATTTTGCCTTTCGGCTGGCGGAAAAGGTGCGGCTACTTTCCGGAATCAGAGTTATCCGGCATCCGCGGCGAAACTCCAGGCCCCAGCCTCCGAGAGGGATCGGGGCTGCAGGGCCGAGCCCAAATGTACTGGCCATAGGGGCATCTACGGGAGGACCCAAAGCGGTCATGACTCTCCTCAAGACTCTTCCTGCTGATTTCCCTGCGACTGTCTTCGTCGTGCAACACATAGCCGACGGATTTGCCGCAGGATTTGCCACCTGGCTGAACCGGGAGTGCGCTATTTCGGTCGGACTGGCTGAGGATGGCGCCCGATATGGCCCGGGCGAGGCGGTGGTGGCTCCGGGCTCAAGCCACATGACCGTTTCCGACGGCAGGATCAGGCTCATACACGACGCACCGGTGAACTGCTGCCGCCCTTCCATCGATGTCTTCTTCAACTCTTTGGCACAGGGCTCCTGCGAACAGGTGGTGAGCCTGCTTTTGACGGGCATGGGCAGAGATGGCGCTCAGGGGCTTTTGCGCATCAAGGAACGCGGGGGGACCACTTTGGCTCAGGATGAAGTTAGCTGCGCTGTTTTCGGTATGCCCAAGGAAGCTATCCGGCTCAATGCCGTCGATCAGGTGCTCTCGCTGGAAAGCATGTCTGCTGCGATCTCGAAACTTTTTGCCGGCCGATGACCCGATGTCCAGTATGGCTACCGGGCATCGGCAGAAGGTTGAAACTTGCGACAACCCAAACGTACAATAAAAGGAGAAGCGCCGTTGCAATACAACATCCTGATAATTGATGATAGTGAGCTGGTACTGGCAATGGCAAAGGACGCCCTGGAAGAGGCCGGCTACCTGGTACAAACGGCAACTAACGGCATTGAGGCAAACCGGTACATTTTCTCGAAAAACAGGCCGAATCTGATCATCATGGACATCATGATGCCGATGCTGGACGGCAACGAAAAGGCAAAGATTCTGAAGGAAAACGAGATGAGCAGGGACATCCCTATATTGCTGCTTTCCTCAAAGAGCGACGCGGAGATGCGCCGATTGACCGAGGACGCAGGGGCCGACGGTTACATATTAAAGCCGTTCACCCCGATTGAGATAACAAGCAAGGTTAGAAAGTGTCTAACTGTCACACGATCGGCTCTCTAGTCTTACTTTGCCACCATGCTCCGCACCCTGCTCCTTCTGTCGCAACCGGGTAAGGGGTGCGACAGGCCATTATCAGTGAAGGCGCCTGGCGCAGAAGCGTCAGGCGCCCCCCCACCTACCCCCTGCCCTCCTCACGATCACTTTCCTTCTCCTCCAGTGCCCTAATGCTTGCCCCAATCTGAGCCGCTGTATATCTGTAAGGAAAAGAACTGTGAATTTTTTTACACTTCCCACAAAAGCTAGCGCAAAACCACCACTTACCGCCAAAGGACCAAGTAAGCAGTAAAAATATGCACACCTGCGACGACCAAAAGCATTGTGAGGACTACTGGAGAAGCCTGTTTTACCACCCTGGAAAACCGGTAAAATCTGGCACGGTAATTGAAAGCGAGGAGGTGATTTAATATTCAGGGGGGAGTCATGGACCAACAATATGGCGTCATAAATCAGTGTCTGCAACTGCTAAAACGAAGCGACCTTCCCACTATAAAGAAACTTCGTGTGGAGATACAACTGATCCAGCTAAAAAGGCTTCTACTTAATGACGCCATAAGCAGCGAGATCATGCTCAGCTCCTGCGGGAACGATATGTTCGAGGGACTTCTCTGCCAGATGCGAACCATCAGCAGTGGGAGCGCCAAGGCGGATGCCTTATCTGAGCTGATGAACCAAATAAGCGGGATGCTCACGCTGCTTGGCGGGAATCAGGCCTCCAACTGAGGCAACGGTTGCTTTACCGGTAGAGCCACCCGTGCAAGGGTTCCTTTGCCGATTTGAGATGAGACGTTCAGGGTACCGCCGTGTTCTGTAACAATAAACTGCGAGATATAAAGTCCCAGCCCGCTACCTCCCTTATCCAACTTGGTCGATTGAAACGGCTCGAAAAGATGATCAATCATTTCAGAGCTGATGCCGCTTCCGTTATCCTGCACATCAATCACAACTTTTGCAGCAGCCTTATCGTAACGAGTGGTGATAACAACCTCACCGCGTCCACCAGGAAGGGCCTGCATAGCGTTTAGAATGAGATTGATCAGCACCTGTTCTATCTGCTGCTGGTTTCCCGAGACCGCAGGGATGTCGTTACCAAGTGAAGTTTTAAGTTGCACGTCTTGCTTCATCTGGCAGGCCAGAACGGACAGCGATGCGGAAACGGTGGTATTCACCTCCATACAAGGCCGCACCTTCTTACCGTCGCCCACACCGTAATCCCTCAGCCCCTGAACCACCCGGGCAATCCTCTCTGAGTTCTCTACAATGTTGACCGCATTTTGAGCCAGCGCATCACGGGCCGTCTCATACGGCACCCCCGCCAGATAGAAATCCCCCTCCTCGCGCCAGACACCATCCAGTAGCGGCACAACATCTCTCCAAATCTTGGTGATGTTGTGTCCGGAGAAACGGATGGAGGCATTCGGGTTGTTGATCTCGTGGGCCATGCTGGAGAGGAGGAGCCCCAGCGAAGTCATCTTATTGGTGTGAATAAGACGCGCCATGACACGCATTTTCTCCTCCTGCACCTCGAGCTTCATCGCTTTTAGCAATTCCTCTTGCAATGAGACATTTTCCAGCTCGCGCAACTCGAGAGAAGCTGCCATGGAATTAATGGCGGTGGCAGCCCGCTCCAGTTCGTCGTTGCCGTCCAGTTCCACCCGCGCCGATAGTTTCCCGAAACCGATCTCCTCGATTCCGGCCAGCAAACGGTTGAAAGACGAAGTCGCCCGCTTTAGTACCTGGTAGCACAACAAAGAGACCACTATCCAGAACAAAGTTGCAATGGCAATAGAGGCTGCCACCAAGTTGTTGAGCCGCTCCTGGGCGCCGGAGGTGTCAAGATGCAGACGTACCCAACCGATATCCCGATCCTTTGCGATTGGCTTATGTCCAAGAAGCGGGGAGAGTACCGGACCGGGCGAGGTCACTGGAAAACTCATCTCAATCGCGTTTTGGATGTTCTTCTGGTTTCCGACGGAGGAGAGGATGCGGCCGTCAGCGTTGCTGATGGAGACGAAGCGTACCGAAGGGTAGCGGGCAGTTCCGGCAGTGAGAAGAGAGAGGGCTTGCTGGTTCTCTGCAAAGAGCGGGAGCCTCGCGTTCTGAGCAAGGATGGTCGCCAGCAACCTTCCCTCTCGCTCCAGTGTGTTCCGGTAGCCCTTCATCTCGGTCATGACGTAGAAGGAGGCAAAAGTAGCGGTCAACAGCGCGATGGTTCCGGTGAAAATGAGGTAGAGACGAAACCGGAAGCTATTACAGTATCGGGAGAGATTCCATTTTTTGGTCACAGGGCACTCGAACCGATTTTGATCTTCAGCCGGCGCAACACCCCGTCGTTAGACTTGGCCAGAGCCAGGCGCGGGTACTGCGGCGACAACTCCTCGATCGGAGTCCCGTCCAGAACGCTCTGCGACATCTCTCCCAGTTGCCTTCCGATATCGTAGCGGTCTATCCCCAGTGCGATGGCACCTCCCATGGTCAGGTATACCTCGGCAAAGGTGACAACCGGAACACTTTGGCCCTGCGAAAACAGGAAATAGGCTTCCGTTGATGCGGGCGAGACCGCGGTGATGTCAGGGAGCATCCATACGGCATCAACCTTGCCCCTCAGTGAATCGAGCATTGCGGGAGTCTCCTTGGGCGCACGCACCTCGCGCGCCACCAGATCAATGCCGATGCGGCGCGCAACCGACAGTGCCCGCTTCAGGTAATTGCCGCTTCGCGACGGATCATAGACTATGCCGACCCTTTTGGAACCCATGCTGTTAAAGACAGCCAGATATTTCACCGGGTCAAGCAGCATGCCGACTCCGGATAGATTGGGACGTTGTTTGGGACTTAGCGCCATCATATAAAGGACAGGAGTGCTTCGCTGATTTGCTGCAAGGTCCACGGCGCCATCACCGACCGCTATGATCAGTTTTGGATGTTCCTCGCGGATGATGCGCGTGAGGTCGGCCTCGGCATAATCGGAGAGGATGATGGTCCTCATGCTGGCCTTGCACTCGCGCCGCACCCCCTTGACCGCCTCGTTGTATCCCTTCTCGCGAAGGGACTGAAGCACCAGGACGTCGTAAGCCAGGACCTGGAACGGAAGAAGCAGTAGAATCACGGTGATGAGGGCTCTTAGAATTCGCATCTAACCCCCACCTCACCCCACCGCCTGGGGTTTTCCATCGGAACCACATATTGATTGCCGTTGAACAGATTCCGGAGTGAGAAGAACAGCTCGACTGATCCGTACTCTGAGAACCGAATTGATTTGCTCAGATGAAGGTCCCAGACGATGTCGTCGAAATCGCTGTTTACATCGGCGCTGCTCACATTCCAGTCGATGTAGCGCCCGGTCAAAAGGGCGCGTAGATAGCGAGGGTCATCGTACTTGATCCCGAGATTTACCGTGTGCTTGGCTATTCCCAGCACGACGGCGTCGGTGTCTTCATTTTTTGCATGGATGTAGGTGTATCCAAGCGATAGCGAGGCGCCAAACAGCGGAGTGGTTCGGGCCTCGAGCTCATAACCCTGCTTCAGCTCACTCTGTTTAGGGCCAACCGGCATCCTTACATTCCAGGTGTCGTTTCGGAACAGGGTCCCCTTCAGCCAGAGGTAGGGGATATCTGCAGACTCGATTCCGAGCTGCGAGGTCCAGACTTTCTCTGTGGAATTGTCTCGGTTGATTGAGGTGATGCTGTATCCTCTGGCAGTGTAGCCGCGCAGGACGCTGTTTTCGGTAACAGAGTAGGTAATGCCGAAACCCGGACTGAGCAGGTTACCGTCGGTGCCGGTATGGTCGAAGCGCGCGCTGGGGGTGATGGCGAAAGCTCCAAGCGTGAAGGTGTCATTCAGGTAGACTCCGACGCGGTCGGCTCTGGGATGAGGGTCCGCCCCACGAATGACCAGGTCCGCCTTAACATGGTCGTAATCAACGCCGCCGACAATTCTTTGCAGGTCGTCGTGATAGGAGATCAGCAGGCTCGCTCCGTTGGCGGACTCATCGGCGCTTTTCGTGGGCAGCGGCAGATTTGTTAGCAGAGCGAGACCTGTGATTTTCATCTCACTCTTCCTTCTCCTCAGCATTCCCTGGATGCTGAGACTGTCCGATACGGGATACTGCATATTCAGCGTCGCGATCAGTTGCCGCGCTTGCTGATCGGCTTTCACTGTGTCAGTGCCGAATTGACCACTGTCGTTGTCGGTAAAGCCGGTTGTCAGGCTAACCGAACCACGGACCGGCAACTGGTACTGCAGTTTTCCGTACAGGGAATCGAGCTCCGCCTGGTTATTCGGGAGCAGCCCGTCCGACTTTAATTTGCCGCCGGTAAGATAGTACCCCAAACGACCGACCGTGCCGCTGAGCTCGGCACGGTGATCCATTGTTTCACGCTTGCCAAAGGAAGTGGAGACCAGCCCGGCGACAGGGCGCTCATCCTGGGGCGATTTGGTTATCACGTTGATAACCCCCCCAAGCGCACTGCCCCATGAGGAGGATGCAGCCCCCTTGACAATCTCGATCCGCTCGATCATCTGTACCGGCACGGAGCTGATGTCTACAGTATTGTCGGAAAGGAGGTTGATGGGAACGCTGTCGATCATGACCAGGATGTGGTTTGATTGGCTCCCTTGCATCTGTAGCGTGACCAGCGAGCCGGGGGTGCGGATCCACCTAAGCTGGACACCGGTAACCGCATGGAGAACGTCGGCCAGGGTATGGGCGTTCAGCGCAGCGATCTCGTTCGCCGTCACTACGGTTATGTTCTCTGCGGACTGCGAGGCGGGACGAGGCGAGCGGCTGGCAGAGACGATATCCGCTGTGGAGCCGTTGAACAGCTCAAGGGTACGGAGATCGTCCTCCTCCCCGAGTGCGGGAGAAACCAGCATGAACAAGCTTAGGAGAACCCAGAGAGACAGCCCCGCCCTAGGCGGCGCCAAAAGAGGTCGTTTTGGTACCTTGATTTTCAAGATATTCCCTTTCCGGATAAAAATTAAAATATAATCATTGAAATTATCAAAAACAGCGCGTATATTATCACGTCGCCGTCATTAAGTACAACAAATTTCCATAAAAAAGGAGGTACTGTTCATGACTGAAGTCAACGAGGGAGTGGTCGTCATCGAGGAGGGGAGAGATCTTGAGTCGTCTACCGAAGAAGGTCTTTGCTGCTGGGGAATGATACTTTACTTTTGGTAACCTTTTCCTGTTCCACTGCTATTTTTAATCCTCTGATGGATTGCCTTCGGGCGCCCCTGACCTAGGGGTGCCCGAACGGCAATTCAGAAATCCTCGATGCAGTGACCAGGAGGTCACACCAACCAATGCACCTATCCCACTACTTGAAGGTATACCCTTCCCGAACCAAGCCCGATCAATTCCTCCTTTTCTCAACGCTACGCACCGCGACGCTCCTCGTCTCGGGAACTGTCCTCAGAACTGCCCAAAGCGGCGGAGACCTGGGCCCAACCGCGGAGACGCTGGGTCGACTGGGAATACTGGTCCCGGACCCCGACCTTGAGAGAGAGCAAGTAAGGACAATGCTGGAACGAGCAAACGGCAAAAGCCTCAAGTTCAGTGCAGTGGTGGTACTCAATCTCGACTGCAATCTCGACTGCGGCTACTGCTACGAGGAATCCTTCAGGGGAGCGCAGTACATGTCCGGGGCGACAGCTGAGCTCCTCGTGGAGACACTGGTGCGTGATCGCATCTCGGCGGGGATGGATCTCTCCATCACCTTCTACGGAGGGGAGCCTCTGCTCTCCGAAGACCTGATCCACCAGATTTCCCTGCCGCTTCTGAAAGCGGCCAAGCAGCACGAGGTGAAGTACAGCTTCGGGATGGTGACCAACGGCACGCTCTTGAACCGGGAAATGGCGGAACGACTGATCCCACTTGGCCTAAAAGGGGCAAAGTTCACTTTGGATGGGCCGCGCGAGATCCATGACCTGCAACGACCCTATGCCTCAGGCTCCGGGAGCTTCGACACGATTGCCGACAACCTCGCCGCGGTTTGCGACATTATATCGGTACAACTTGGGGGAAATTTCTACCAGGACAATTACCGCTTTTTTCCCCAACTGCTCGACCAACTGATGGCCCGCGGCATCTCACCCGAAAAAATCACCCGTGTGCTTTTCACCGCAATAACTCCCAAGGCCGGATGCTCCGACCACAATTCGGGTTGCGCCTGTAGCAGCGAGCCATGGCTGGTAGATGCGCTTACCTACCTGCGGCAAGAGATTATTGCGCGAGGGTTTACGGCGCCGAAGCCGACTGCTGGCGCCTGCAGCGTCGAATTGGCAGACAACGTCATTGTCAATTGCGACGGGTCGCTCTACAAGTGCCCTGGCTTCATGGGATGGGATGGTTACCGAATCGGCAGCCTCATCGAGGGTATCTCCGATTACAGCAACTCGCATTGCATCGGCAACTGGCAAAACGACGACTGCCTCGGATGTGTTTATCTTCCCATCTGCTTCGGGGGTTGCCGATTCATGAATTTGCTGCAAGGCAAGAAAATGTCGGAGGTCGACTGCAGGCGTGATTTTTTGGATGCAACTCTTGAGACCTTCATCTTGCAGGATATGGCCAACCCTACCCCAAAACCCGCACCAACCACCAAATAACAGTTACAAACATCAACATTACAGGCGCATCGCTTACTAGCGCTCCTGTCTAAGTCTTTTATTCAAGGTCGGACGGGCGACCCCGAGCAGTTCCGCTGCCGCGGTCTGGTTTCCGTTGGTGCGCTTCATCGCCTCCTCGATCAGATACTCCTCGACCTGCAAAATGGTGGGGAATTTATCGAAGGCTGCAGAAAAGCCATTGGTATCGTCTAGAGAATTTTTTGGCGCCCGGGTAGGCACCGGCCTGATCCCCGGAAAATCAGCGTGGGTGAGCGTGCCGCTGTCGTTGCAGGTCACGGCATGGTGCACGAGGTTGTAAAGTTCGCGGATATTGCCGGGAAAGGCGCACTGTTCAAGGGAGGAGATCACGCCGGAGGAGACCATAGGTACGGGTTTCTCCTGCTGTTGAGCGAAGATTTCGACGAAATAGTCGACGAGCGGCCCCACGTCCTCAAGCCTCTCTCTTAATGGTGGGACCCGGAATTCGTGGGCGCAGAGACGAAAATAGAGATCGTTTCTGAATTTGCCTGCGGCCCGAAGCACTTTGAAGTCCATATTGGTCGCGGCGATGATGCGTGCCTCGCTCCTCAACAGGAGGTCGGAACCGATCCGGTAGTACTCGCGCTCCTGCAAAAGGCGCAACAACTTGATCTGCGACGTAAGGCCCAAATCTCCGATTTCATCCAGAAACAGAGTCCCGCCAGCGGCTGCGCTGACCAGGCCATCGCGCTTGCTGTCGGCACCTGTAAAGGCCCCTTTCCGGTGCCCGAACAGGGTATCGGAAAACTCGAAATCATCCAGACCGGCTGCATTTACTGTGATGAAGGGACCCGGAACACCGGAGACTTTATGTACAGCCTCTGCCACCATCTCCTTCCCTACCCCCGTCTCGCCGGTGATCAGCACGGGCTGGCGCGACGAAGCGATCGCTTCTACGTACTGGAAAATGCTGCGCATTTTCTTTGAGGTAGTTATTATGCCGGCAAAGGCGTCCGGGTTACCGAGCCGATCGGCGAGGAGACAGTCCTTCAGCAGCTTGTTTTGACGCCCAAGATCGTTTACCTGAAGTGCTTTATTCACGCTGGCCACCAGCCGGTTCGGGTCAACAGGCTTGGTCAGAAAGTCGAAGGCGCCCTGCTGCATGCACTTGACGGCCGTCTCGACGTCGCCCATGGCAGTCATCACAATGACCGGCAGATGGGGAAAATCGGCGGCGACTGTTTGTAAAAGCTCCCCTCCGGTGATGTGGGGCATGATCCAGTCGAGGATCATCGTGCTTACCGGGTGCTCAGTAAGGTAAGGAAGCACTTCGCGACTGTCACAGATCGTGACCACGTTCGACATGCCACTCAGGTTTAGCAGGAGTGAGACCTCAGTCAGTATGCCTGGCTCATCATCTACCAGCAGTATGTGTTGTGCCGCCGACTGCATAGCCATTCTGCACCACCAATAGAAAAATTTATTTAACGGCTGCAAACTATATACAATATCAGTCTAATCTTCAACCATTGATTACACATTAAATACAGTCAATCCAGACTCACGCAGTCGACTGTACCAGATGCAGGTCTCCCTGCCCCAGTCGCGCCCGATCATAAGGCGCACGAAACACGGTTGCATCGGGCAGTAAATCGGCATAATCTAGACCAGATACTGATGCACCTTACAGGAGGCTTTTTTTGAACCCAATCGCATTACTGGAAAAGCATTTCAGTGGCAACAAAGCTGCCCTTGACATCGTCTACCGGCACAGCCGGATGGTAGCTGACAAGGCGCTTGCCATCGCGAGATGCGCGAGCGACACCTCACAACTGGACCAGAGTTTTATCGAGGAGGCCGCGCTTTTGCACGACATCGGCGTCTCCGGCATCCACTCCCCCAAATTGCACTGCTTCGGATCCGTTCCTTACATCTGCCACGGCATCATCGGTCGTCAGATCCTGGAGGCTGAAGGACTGCCGCGTCATGCGCTGGTCTGCGAGCGCCACATAGGCGTCGGTCTCACGGCACAAGACATCGCGCTACAGAGGCTTCCGCTTCCTGAGCGGGAGATGTCACCGGTGACCGGATGCGAACGGATCGTGGCGCTCGCCGATCTCTTCTACTCTAAAAAGGATGGGGAACTGGAGCGGGAAAAAAGCGTGGCTCAAGTGAGGTCCGACCTCCTCAAGTTCGGCGCGGAGAAGGTCACCATCTTCGACAGCTGGCTCAGTTACTTTGGAATGGACTCTGCGACTTAGGTTCCTTAATTAATAACCGGCACTCCGTCCGTTCACCCGCCTCTAGAGCTCCACAAAATTATGCTATACTTCTAACCGCTTCGCCCGTCAGACAGCTCCCGCCCCTCAACCCGAATTCCACCACCCTCACGTGGCGGAACCGGGGCGGCCCCGTGGCACCCCAATCCCCAGTCCAGAAAAGGCGCATTCATGGCAAAGCCGCTTCGCGTGCTGATTGTGGAAGATTCCGAGGACGATGCCCTGCTCCTCGTCTTCGAGTTGCGTCGCGGCGAATACTCTCCCGATTTTAAACGGGTGGAGAACATGGAGACCATGCGAAAGGCCCTCGAAGAGGAGAGCTGGGACCTGGTCATCTCAGATTACGTACTGCCGGGATTCAGCGGCCTAGAGGCCCTGAGGCTGGTCCGAAGCAGCGGCCTTGACCTCCCTTTCATAATCGTGTCGGGCAAGATAGGCGAAGATACTGCTGTAAACGCGATGAAGGAAGGCGCCAACGACTACCTGATCAAAGGGAACATCTCGCGCCTGGTGCCGGCCATCGAGCGTGAGATGCAGGAAGCGGAGGTGCGACGCAAGCGGCGCGAGGCTGAGGCGGCGCTGGTAAGGAGCGAACGACGTTACAAACGGCTCGTGGCCGCCGTCACCGACTATATATACACCGTGACCATTAAGGACGCGATCGTCGTCAAGACCTCTCACGGCCCCGGCTGTCTGACGGTCACCGGCTATAGCCATGAGGAGTACATAGATAACCCTTTCCTGTGGTATCAGATGATCTACGAAGAGGACCGGGCCGCAGTGACGAGTCTCACCAACGACATCAGGGCCGGGAAGGACATCCCATCGCTGGAACACAGGATCAGGCACAAAGATGGCAGCATCCGCTGGGTCATCAACACCATCGTGCCGCGCTACAGCGAGCAGGGAGAACTGATCGGCTACGACGGACTTATCTCCGACATCACCCAAAGAAAACGCTCCGAGGAATCGCTAAGACTCCAAAGCGCCGCGCTGGAGGCGGCCGCGAATGCCATCGTCATCACAGACGAAGAGGGGCTGGTCATCTGGGTTAACCAGGCCTTCACCAGGATGACCGGTTACCGCCTTGAGGAGGCGGTTCGCCGGGACATGAGCTTTCTGAAGTCCGAGCTCCACGACGCGAAATTTTATCAGGATCTCAGGCAGACCATAGCCGAAGGCCAGGTCTGGCAAGGCGAGATGATCAACCGGCGTAAGGACGGCAGCCTCTATCCAGAGGAGCAGACCATCACCCCTGTCAACGACGAGATCGGTCGCATCAAGCACTTCATTTGCATCAAGCAGGACATCACGGAGCGTAAGCTCGCTGAGCAGGCACTTCTACAAAATGCCAGCATGCTCAAGGAAATGGAGATCGCGAAGCAAATCCAGCTCTCGCTGTTACCCACCTCACCTCCCACCGTTGAAGACATAGACTGCGCAGGTATCTGCGTCCCGGCCACTCACATCGGCGGCGACTACTACGACATCTTCTTGCACGACAACGAACTCAGCATGGTGATTGCCGACGTCTCCGGTCACAGCGTTGGCGCCGCCCTGATCATGGTGGAGACCCGCAGCGTGCTACGCGCCCAGCTTAAGTCACTGCAGGGTCCTGCAGAGATCGTCACGGCGTTGAACGAACTGCTGCACGAGGATCTAAGTCGCGCCGAACTCTTCATCACCATGTCCTACCTAAGCTACAACACCGCGACAAGCACCCTTCGTTACACAAACGCTGGCCACCCCCCTTCCATCTTGTATCGCCCGCAGAGCGCTTCCTTCCTGGAACTCGACGCAGAAGGCCTGGTCCTCGGGGTGCAAAGGGGGGTGATCTTCGACGAGCCTACCCTGCAGATTGAGAGCGGTGACCTGCTACTGCTCTACACCGACGGCATCATTGAGGCAGAGGGGCCCGGAGGCGAGCTATTCGGAACCAGGCGACTGCAGGAGGTCCTGATCGCGCAGCACCAAAAGCCTGCAGCCGGAATTATCGCCGCAGTATTGAGCGCCGTACGCACTTTTGCCGGCAGATCCTCCTTCGAAGACGATATCTCCATGCTCCTGTTGAAGTTCACATGAACTTTACTTGACGCCGCCCCTTCCCTTGTGTAAACATACGCCATTCCAACGAGGGGTGTGTTAAATGGCGAAGAAGATCTTTGTTGCGGCGACCGGACAAAACTGTGGCAAGACGACCATCAGCATCTCGCTCATGCACCAGGCCAGAAAGAAGTACAAAAGGGTCGGCTTCATAAAACCTTTTGGACCCAAGGTTTTGCTCTATGACGATTTCATGGTGGACATGGATGCGCTGCTGATGGCCAAGGCGTTCGGCATGGAAGAGGACATTGCCCTGATGTCGCCGGTCGCACTGCACAGGGATTTCACCAAAGACTATCTGGCAGGAAAACTGGACGACCTCTCTCTCACCGACTGCATATTGAAGGCAGTGGCGGAGCTGGAGGAGAAATATGATTTCCTGATCATCGAGGGTGCCGGCCACGGCGGCGTAGGATCCGTCATCGGCCTTAACAATGCGAAGGTTGCCAAGCTGATCAATGCGCCGGTCATGATCGTGACCGAGAGCGGCATCGGGAAAGTAATAGATGCGGTGCATCTGAACCTGGCGCTGTACGAGCGCGAGGGGGCTGATGTCAGGGGGATCATCGTCAATAAGCTGCTGCCGGGCAAAAAGGATGTCACCAGGAAGTACCTGAAACAGGCGTTCGATCCGATGAACATCAAGGTAATCGACGGATTCAACTTTTCTCCGATTCTCGCCAATCCCACCCTGAGCCATATATCAAAGCTGTTCGACCTCCCTCTACAGGGGGACGTTGGCCAAAAAAGCCGCATCATACACAACATCCAACTGGGTGCCGCGTCTTCTCAGCGGGTGATCGATGGCCTGCTCGACTCGACCCTCATGATCGTCACGAGTTCCAGGGACGAACTGATTGTTACCATTTCTTCCCTTTATCACATCCCGGCCTACAAGGATAAGATAGCCGGACTCGTCATTGCCGGTCATGGCCCGGTCTCCGAGATCAGCCAGCAGATCCTGCATGATAGCAACATCCCCTACATCCGGGTTGAGGAGACCACTGCCGAGGCATTCACAGCTCTCTCGGACGACGTGGCCAAGATAACCTATGAGGATCAGGAGAAACTCAATTGGATCATGGCCAATGCGGAGCAATACTTGGATTTCGATGCTATAGACGCGCTGCTCTAGAAGCAGGCTCTGCGGCTTTATCTTCTGCGGTTAACTTTTACATAGTCAGATAGCAAAATGTCATTCGACTGCACACTGAGAAGAAAGTAGGAAAGGGAGGTAGCCTGATTTTGGCTACCTCCCTTTCTAGTGGAACGCCACGGGTGTATGATTGGCAGCCAGTTCATCCAGCTCGCCACTGACGCCACTGATGACGAAGCCTTATCGACCTGGGCCTGTTGCCAATTCCTGACCTCCCTGCCCTCGACCCTTTAAAGCGTGGTACCCGGTGGCCTGGAGGGACCTTCCTGCTCCTTCTGGCAATCGACGCAGTAGGCGGTAAACGGCATCACTCTGAGTCTCTGGATACCGATCGGTTCTCCACATTGTTCGCACTTGCCGTAGGTTCCCATCTCAAGACGCCTCTGGGCTTCATCCAACTGGGTGAGCTGGATGCGCCTGACATCGGCTATGGCGAGCCCCGCATCTGAGAGGGCATCAAGAAGGCTCTTTTCGCCCGGATCCTGCGGGATATCGTATTGGGAAGCTAGCTGCTCGCCGGCCTGATTGATGTCCTCGGTCAACTCGGCCCACAGTCTCCGCTTCTGCTCAATCAGCAGATTCCTCAATTCCAGTTCGTCCCCTTCCAGTTTGTCCGGCATTCTGCACCTCCTATTGATCGCATTGGGTACGCCGCTTGATGCGGTCGCCGCTGGTCGATCTTGCTGAAAACCTGTGGGATCAGAAGTTGGTTGACGATCTTTGGCTTTTTGTCATTGTCCCTCTTCCATATCACAAATGGGGCACTGGTATTCGCCGCTCTCTTTGTCTATCTCAAGCTCCGCGCCACAAAGCGCGCAGATCGGTTTGACATCGGTTACCACTGGCTTGTCTTTCACGATATCCTCTTCAGTCGTAACTCTTCTCATTCTGCCTCCCTTTGACTTGAACATCTTCGGAAACAGCCCCCATTATACCTTAAAATAAATTATAGATAGTGGCCAAAAATAAGAGCTACTGAGTAATTGAGTAACTTAATGTTGCTTTGCCACCAGACCGTGCCCTCCGGGAGAGGGTGTCCGAAGGGCGGGTGAGGGAGCCGCCACGAAGTGACGCCTGCGCTCATGGCACCGCCCACACCCGACCCTCTCCCGCTTGCGCGACGTAGCGCTTAGGCGTGAAGGCTCAGGGGGGCGAGTGGGAATTTGGTTTAGATGGAAAGGGGTTGAACAGAGGTGGTACTTATTCCAGGACAAAACGCCGCAGGCGTGGCTGACTGTTAGAATCAGGAAATAGAAAGGCGAGATTAGAGAGTACATGTTATGCCTTGCGCGACTGGCAATCGTGCCCATAGCAGAGGTAGAACATTTGGCGTGAAATAAGTTGGCAAGGTTTGTATAGACGTTTGGCGGGCCTGATGGCGGGGTAGGATGCCGGTGAACGAAGTGAAGCGCATCATAGCTCCCATCGATTTCGACGATGCTAGTCCCCTCCCCCGGCGGGGGCTCGGGTACGCTGTAAAAGCCCCCTCTCCCTAGACTTGTCAGACGTAGCCTTGGCGAAGGCTGATGGGAGAGGGATGGGGAGAGGGCGAAAATCCGGTATGAGCCGCACCCTCCCCCCACCCCCATAAAGGGAGGGGAGAGATGATGAAGGCTGACAGAGGGGTGGTTGCTGACAGGAGATAAAAAAGGCGGGAGTTGAGAGCGGCGCTTACAGGTCGGAATACTCGATTTCTTCACCGAGGTAGTTAGTGACTTGGAGCTTTGTGCCACCTTGGCTCACGCGCCCCGAAGATACCTCCACCTTCCCCTTTCCTCCCGGAAGATCGATCACGTAATGTGGGACAGCGAGCCCTGAAGTATGGCCGCGTAAAGCCTCCATGACCGCCACGCCCTGCGCAACCGGTGTCCTGAAATGGGCGGTCCCTTTGACCAGATCCATCTGGTGTATGTAATAGGGACGCACCCTGATGGCGAGAAGCCGCTGCATGAGGCTCAGCATCACCTGCGGATCGTCGTTTACACCTTTGAGCAGCACGGTCTGGTTGCCAAGAGGTATCCCGGCATCGGCGAGTCTGGCGCACGCTTTTGCGGACTGGGGTGTGATTTCGCGAGGATGGTTGAAATGGGTATTGACGTAGAGCGGGTGGTGCCGCTTGAGCATCCGCACCAGCTTGGAGGTGATTCGTTCCGGGAGCGTCACCGGAACACGGGTGCCGATCCGGATTATTTCCAGGTGGGGAATCCTGCGCAGCGAGGTCAGAATGGCATCCAGCCGGTCATCGGGAAGTAGCAGCGGGTCGCCGCCGGAAAGTATCACATCGCGGATCTCGGGCCTGGAGGCGATATAATCGAGCGCCTCATCTTGCGGTGCCGGCGCCATGTCCTGGCACCCCACTCCCCTCTTCCGCATGCAGAACCGGCAGTAGACGGCGCAGGCCGAGGAGACGATCCAGACAACCCGGTCGGGGTAGCGGTGAATCAGCCCCGGAACCGGCGAGAGACGCTCCTCGTCGAGCGGGTCGGGTGACTGGGAGAGATCATGCAACTCTGCAGGGTCCGGCACGCACTGGCGCCAGATGGCGTCGCCGGGCTGCTCGATCAACCCCAGGTAGTAGGGGGTGATCCGCATCGGGTAGCGGTCGACGACCCCGGCGAGAGTCGAGGTTTCGAGACGAAAAAGCCCGGAAAGCTCCTCCGGGCTGGTAACGCTTCTAGTTAGACTTTTTTCCCAGGTTTCCAATCAGACCTCAAGAGCCCCGATCATCGAGGCGATGGAAGGTATCCCGTTATCGATGAGGTACTTTTCCATGTCCTGCGCTATGGTTTGCGCCGCGGAGGGATCCAGGAAGCTGGCGGTACCGACCTGCACCGCTGTGGCGCCGGCCAGGATGAACTCCAGGGCGTCGCGGGCATTCATTATGCCGCCGATCCCGATGATCGGCAACTTGACGTTTCTCGCCACCTGCCAGACCATCCTGAGCGCAACCGGCTTGATGGCCGGCCCGGAAAGCCCACCCGTGATATTGGCCAGGATCGGACGGCGCCGGTCCAGATCGATCGCCATGCCGGTCAGCGTATTGATCAGCGAGAGCGCATCGGCCCCGGCATCGGCGCAGGCTTTCGCCATCAGCACGACGTCGGTCACATTAGGAGAGAGCTTCACGATGAGCGGCTTGGAGGTGCTTCTTCTCACCAGACGCACCACCTCCTGAGCTGCCTGAGGGTCGGTGCCGAAAACGATTCCCCCCTGCTTCACGTTCGGGCAGGAGATGTTGACCTCGATACCGGCAACGCCGTCCAGAGAATCGAGCCGGCTCGCCACCTCGCCGTACTCCTCAAGCGTGTTGCCGTAGAGGTTCACGATCACAGGCGTCGCCACCTTGCTCAGATAGGGAAGTTTCTGCGAGATGAACGCGTCGATCCCGACATTCTGCAGGCCTATTGCATTCAGCATACCGCCCGGCGTCTCCACGATGCGCGGCGTCGGGTTTCCCGCCTTGGGCTTAAGGGAGAGCCCCTTGCTGATCATGGCGCCGATGCTTTCCAGGTTCATATATTCGCCGAACTCGGCGCCATAGCCGAAAGTGCCGGAAGCGGTCATCACGGGATTGCGCATCTTGATGCCGGCCAGCTCCACGGACATATCAGGTTTTTGCATAACTAACTCCATTGCAGTTCAAAGCTGTCGAAGACGGGGCCGTCCTTGCAGACGCAGCGGTAATCGGGGGTCTCGTCGGAATGGTTTGCCCCTTTCATGACGCAGCCGAGGCAGGCCCCTACACCGCACGCCATATAGGCTTCCATGGATACCTGGCAGGGAACCTCGTGGCGCTCAGCCATCAGGGCGACGGCCTTAAGCATCGCGGTCGGACCGCAAGCGAAGATGCGCATGCCCGAGCTGGCCAGGTGCCCTTCCAGCACCTGTGTTACCAAACCCCTCTCACCCAGTGTGCCGTCGTCGGTGGAGACATAAGTCTCAACACCGAGTCTTTCAAACTCGGTGATGCAAAGGATGTCGTCCCGGTTTCTGCCGCCGGCAAACAGACGGACCTTCTCGCCGCGTGCGATCAATTCCTTAGCCAGGTAGTAAAGCGGTGCCAGCCCTACCCCGCCGCCCACAAGCAGCTTCTCCTCGCCGGGCTCTCCCATGTCGAATCCCTTGCCAAGCGGTGCCAGGAGGTCGAGCAGATCGCCGTGGTGCAGTGCGGCGAGCTTTTTGGTACCCTTGCCAACCACTTTATAAACAATCTCGCAATAGCACTGGATTCCGCATCCGGCATATTCCGCCGAGAAGGTCCCGACATCAAATAAGCCAAAGGGGCGACGCAGCAGAGGGTCGATGGCGTCGTTCACCTTGAGCATCAGGAACTGCCCTGGCGCGGCCGAAAGGAGATCATGGGGGGCCGTCATCCTCATCCTGAAATATCCGGGAGAGAGCTCCACGTTAGAGATTACCATTGATTTGAACTGCATCGCACTCCTCTGAAACCCGTTAAAATCCGATAAAAGCCGTTCTACGTTCTACGTTCTACGTTCTACGTTCTACGTTCTACGTTCTACGTTCTACGTTGACGTTCTAAGTTCCTGTGAGTCGTCGGGAAGAAAGGCATCGAAACTTGTGCAGGATTAAGGCGCTGGGGCATAACTTCCGGCTGAACTCTGAACCTCTGTACCGTGCCCCTCAACGTAGAACGTAGAACGTTGAACGGCTTCTAGCATTCCATCACGATAGCGTCTTCACCATTGTCATAATATTGTTTGCGCCTGCCGATCTCTTGAAAGCCGAGCCGCTCATACAGGGTGATCGCCTCCTGGTTGCCAACCCGCACCTCCAGGCCGACAGTCACGGCACCCCTGCTGCGGGCGTCTTTAATTGCGCTCTCCACCAGGAGACGGCCTATGCCTCTGCCGCGCAGTGAGCTGCTGACGGCTACATCGAGTATCTCGGCCTCATCAAGCACCTGCTTGAGACATAGATAGCCGACGACGGTGCCGTCGGCGGCAAGGGCCACCGTCGGATAGCCGAAGGGAGACGCCATTTCGTCAATGAAGTGGCGTCTGGTCCAGGGGCGCGAAAAGGAGGCCGACTCTATCGCGAGTACTGCCTCAAGGTCCTCTTCGCGCATGGCACGGAAACATATTTTTTCATGAAGAGCGAGCACCGCCGGGTATGATAAGCAAAGGCCGAGGGGAAGTAAACAGTTTTTTCGCTTTGACTTTTTCGAGGATATGCGCTAAATTCCGTCGTTACTTTATCGGAGGTTTTCCCTTGGGCGAGACTAAAATTACTTACAAAGACGCTGGTGTGGACATAGATGCAGGCAATACGTTTGTCAAGATGATCAAGCCGCTCGTGAAAGCGACTTCCCGTCCTGAGGTACTTGCCGACATCGGTGGTTTCGGCGGGCTGTTCTCCCTTAACATGGGGAAATACAAGCATCCGGTGCTCGTGTCGGGTACCGACGGCGTGGGCACCAAGCTGAAGGTCGCCTTCATGGCCAATCGCCATGACACCATCGGCATCGACCTGGTCGCTATGTGCGTGAACGACATCATCGTACAGGGCGCTGAGCCCCTTTTCTTCCTGGACTACCTGGCTACGGCCAAGCTTGATCCCGAGAAGGCCGCTTCCATTATCAAGGGCGTGTCCGACGGCTGCATCCAGGCCGGATGCGCACTTATCGGTGGCGAGACTGCCGAGATGCCGGGATTCTACACCGGTGAAGAGTACGACATGGCCGGCTTCGCGGTCGGCGTCGTAGAGCGCGAGAAGATCATCGACGGCTCCTCCATCACGGTCGGCAACCATCTGATCGGACTTAGCTCCAGCGGTCTGCACTCCAACGGCTACTCGCTGGCCCGCAAGGTCATCATCGAGCACATGGGACTCGGCATAGACGACGAGATTCCAGGACTTGGCAAGACCGTTGCCGACGAACTCCTTACCCCGACCCGCATCTACGTTCGTTCCGTAATGAACCTGCTGCGCGACTTCAACATCAGCGGCCTGGCCCACATCACCGGTGGCGGCCTGCTCGAGAATATCCCCCGCGTACTCCCCAACGGCTGCAAGGCTGTGGTCAGGAAGGACAGCTGGCAGATCCCCGAGATTTTCAAGCTGATCCAGAAAGGCGGCAACATCGACGAAACCGAAATGTTCAGGACCTTCAACTGCGGCATCGGCATGGTGCTGGTTGTGCCTGAGCGCGAGGCTGAAGACGTCATGATCAGGCTCACCGGGTTGAACGAAACAGCCTTCCATATCGGTGAAGTCGTCAAGTGCGAAGCAGGCAAGGAGTGCGTGGAGCTCGTCTAGAGCCTTCCTGCGGCCATCATGGAAAAAATACTCAAAATAGGCGTACTCGTTTCAGGCAGCGGCACCAACCTCCAGTCCATCCTTGATGCCTGTGCCAGCAACGAATGTAAAGCACGTGTGGTTTGCGTGATCAGCAATAAGGCTGACGCCTACGCGCTGGAGCGCGCCAGAAACGCCGGCATACCGGCGCTGCACCTGGACCACCGCGCCTATTCCGGCAGAGAGGGGTACGACGAAGCTCTGGTAGCCACATTGCGCGAGTTCGAGGTGGAACTGGTGGCGATGGCAGGATTCATGAGGATCATCACCCCGGTTCTCTTGGAAGCTTTCCCCAATGCAGTCATGAACATTCATCCCGCCCTGCTTCCCGCCTTCCCCGGGCTGCACGCTCAGCGTCAGGCTCTGGAATATGGCGTAAAGATCGCAGGTTGCACCGTGCATTTCGTCGATCCGGGCACGGACACCGGTCCGATCATCATCCAGGCGGCAGTACCTGTGCTCGAGGGTGATACCGAGCAGTCTCTCTCGGCGCGGGTCCAGAAAGAAGAGCACCGGATCTATCCGGAGGCTATCCAGATGTTCGCTGAAGGGCGACTGAGCGTGACAGGAAGATCGGTCGCGGTCAGCTAGGGATTTTCCTTCGTAGGAAATCAAAGCGGGCAGTCGGTTTTTCACCGGCTGCCCGCTTCACGTTTACCCCGCTTGCTTCATCTCCCGCTTGCTCATCTCCCTCTTACTTAATCTCCCTCTTACCTGGTCTTCCCATAGCTTCACTGTCATTAGGTTAGCGAATATCTGTAGGGGCGAACCTTGTGTTCGCCCAGATTTGTTGATCGCCATTTCCATCGAAATCACGCTGAACCCGGGCGAACACAAGGTTCGCCCCTACGTTAGAAGGAAGAGTTATAGAAAAACGCGCGAAGATTAGCGCCGGACTTGGTTAACTTAATGGCAGTGCCCTCTAGCTTGGTCTCCTTTTCTCCCCTTCCACTGTGCTCCCATCTCTGCTATAACCGCTGTCATGCCAAGCCAAATCCTGCCCAGAGCCTTATTGCTGACCGTCCTCGTCCTCACCCTGACAGGCTGCTCGATAACCCACGTCGTGCGCGTCGACAACCGGGAGAAGATCGCGGTTAAGAACATGATCGGAGAGCTGCGGGACACGACTGTGGTCTTCGCCGGAGAGCGCCACGACGCAGCTCCCCACCATCGGCTCCAGCTCGACATCCTGGAAGCATTTCAGGCAGAGGGAAAAACTCTTGCCATCGGCATGGAGATGTTCGAAGGGTCAAGCCAGCCTGCGCTCGACGCCTGGAGTGCAGGAAAGGCTCCTGAGTTTGCCATCCGGAAGATCTTCGAAACCAACTGGAGAAATATCCCTTGGGGGCTCTACCAAGATATTCTCCTTTTCGCCCGCGACAACAAGATCCCCCTGATTGCTCTGAATGCACCGCGCAGCGTCGTGCAGCAGGTTTCCAGGACCGGTTTTTCCTCCCTCACCAGCGAGGATCTGCAGTTGCTCCCGGCCGGGGTAGATGCCAAAGTGACCGATGCCTATCTCGACTTCATCAGCTCTGCCTACTTCATGCACGGCAAACAAGGGGATGCTTTCCGCCTCATCTGCGAGGCGCAGATGCTAAGAAACCGCGTTATGGCTCGGCGCATAGGCGATTACCTGGCGCTGCATCCGAAAACTGTCATGGTGGTGATCGCTGGCGGGGGGCATGCAAGAAAGATGGGAGGAATCCCGGAGCAACTGGAAGCTATATCTTATAAGATCATCCTGCCGCCCGTTCCGTCGCTGAATTTGGATACGGTAACGACAGGTGATGCGGACTACCTTCTGGATGAGCCGTTTTCGTGGCTGGAGATTTTCTGATCCATCGCATATAGCCAGGCAAGGATTTCGGCCACCGCCTGGTACAGCTCCGGCGGAATCTCGTCGTCCAGATCCACCTGCATCAAAAGCTTTACCAGCTCGGGCGACTGATGCACATAGACTCCATGCTCCGTTGCCAGCGAGATGATCGCCTCAGCAGACACACCGCTCCCCTTGGCGACAACACGCGGAGCGCCGTCCTTGGAGCCGTAAGCCATGGCAACCGCCCGCTTCATTTCATTGGACCGTTTCGCCATCTTTTGCCGCCAAGTTTGTGAGATGCAGCCCCGAGGAGGCGAGCGCGGAGCGGAGCTCTTCCCCCCCTGTTTTCAATAGCGCCGACGAACCCGACCGTTCGCAGACAAATTCCACCGACAGACCGTCAGGCCCAAAGCGGAGCTTGGCGTCGACGCCTCCCAGATTTGCCAGATTGAGCGACAGCTTCGCTTCGATCGCCGGTTCACCCTCTTCGGCGTCCCGTTCCGTTACCAGGAGTTCCATCCCCTGCCCCGGCCAAGCCTCCCCCTTCCAAGACAGCACCCCGGAATTCAACAGGAGCAACTGCTCCTTAATGAACGGCAGGGTCCGACTGTCGGTGAATCCAGCCTCCACTTTTTCACCGCTCAGGTCCGAACCGTCATCAGCCAAAACTCTTCGGGAAAGCTTTCCCTGCGGTTCCTTGAGAATTTCTCCCAGCGGCAGCCCACCCGCGGCCCACTTTGACAGATGCGACTCGTAGAAGAGCCCGTTCTGGGTCAGCGCCGACTTGAGCCGCGCGGCGAGCTGGGCCGCGTCCTGCGCGGGATTTTCCACCAGCGGACCATCGGCTGCCGGCAGCGGGGGAGCATCTTTCACTACACCGGCCAGCCACTTGCCCATGGTGCTAAGCCGAACCGCCTCCCCCCCTTCCTGACGCATAAAGTGAAAAATTATGCGCGGCTCCGAGGCAACGAAGGTCATCTCCATGGTCTCGCCGGGTTGGACGTTAAGAGGGATCTCCAGCTGGTACATCTCGCCGGCGATCCGGGCCAGATAGAGGCTGTTGGGTAAGTTGGCGATGATCTCCGCCTTCACCTGCTGCCCGGGATTTAGCTGCAGCAAGGCACCGGCGCGCTGTTGCGAATCGGTATTGGGGGCGATGACCGATTTGGCAATTATCGGGAGGACCTGCTTCTGTGTTTCGTCGTTTATGAACATGCGAGGTCCCGAGGGGATTATGAGGTGGCAGACCTATGCGGCCGACGGGCCGGACGGAGATGAATGACGGGCGTGTGACCGCGGCCAGTAAGTTTGTAAGGCGGGCAATGGTGATTCGCCCCTACAGGCTCCCCCCATGACTCACTATTGCACCTCGAGTTATTCGCCCGCGTCCCATGACTCTCTTCGGCATAGCGCCCCGATAACATGAGTGCTCCGTCAGCAGTATATTCATGAGACTGCTACGGCGTTCCCTGGCGCGGAGACTCCCCTGCCGCAGCCCGCTTCCGGAAACCTGGAAGCCGGTGGGTCACGTCGACCAGCTGGAGAAGTTGCCTGAGCTTCATTTCCAGCTCGGCGGCGCTGTCGTAGAGCACCTTGGTGTCCGGGTATTGCAAAAGAAAGCTAAGAGTTTCCGCCTCATTCTGGACTTGATAGCCCAAGTTCCCTCTCAGTCAGAGAAAAGGTGACCTAGGGCGGCGAAATTTGATTGATAGTGACCAGTGACCGTGTATCGTTGGCCTTGACAATATTTCCGGCATTCACCGCCAGGTTCCCGTCCCGGCCGGCCATGGGCGTGTGTATGTAGCAGTAGGCAAGCTGGAGCCTGGCGCTCTCCTGTACTTTTTTAGTAGTGAAGAAATGCTTAAATGCATGAAGCTGCCACCCTTTATCTTGCGGTTTTACCGTATTTTAGCTAAACCTATGGTTTCGGTAACCGATAAGCCATTAATGGAACCATTTAGCATCCGAGCTGCTGCCCCCGGTCCGCTTCACGACCGGAGGCATCATAACTTGGGCAGTTCAACGAGAAGCCCCCAGGGACCGGCATGATAAAACACCCACTGCACATTCTGATCGTTGACGACTCTCCCGATGACGCCGCCCTTATTGTTGGCGAGCTGCAACGGGACTTCTATACCAGCTATGAGCGGGTGGAGACTGCGGAGCAGATGAAAGCTGCTCTGCAATCGGACGGCTGGCACCTCGTGATCTCCGACTATGTGCTGTCAAGGTTCTGCGGCCTGTCCGCCTTGCAGATTCTGCGGCAAAGCGGCTTGGATCTTCCTTTCATCGTGGTATCGAGCCAGAGGGGAGAGGACGTCGCCGTCGAGGCGATGCGCGCGGGAGCTCATTACTACCTGCTCAAGGGGAACCTCTCCGGGCTGCTTCCGGCCGTCAGGCGTGAACTTAAAGAGGCCGTGACACGCCACCAGAGCAGGATGGGCCAGGATACCATTTCGGCCACCGAGGCGCGCTTCAAGAGCCTGGTCGAGCAGTCGCTGGTCGGCATCTTCGTGCTCCAGGAAGATGCGTTCATCTACGTCAACCCGAAATTGTCCGAAATCTTCGGCTACCGTGCAGACCAGCTCATAGGGAAGAACCTGCTCGACGTAGTGACCCGGGAAGACCAGAACAAGGTGACCACCCATTTCCTGGCTCCGCTTCGCGAGGCGAGCGAGAACCTGGAATTTTCCTTCGACGGCGCCCGTTCCGATCAGGCAGTCATCAACCTCGAGGTTAACGGCACCAAGGCGAGGCTGAACGGTAAGCACGCCATCATCGGCACCCTTTTGGACCTTACCGAGCGTAAACGCGCCGAAGCAGAACTGAAAAAACTGTCACGTGCCGTTGAGCAGAGTCCGGTCTCCGTTGTGATCACCGACCCAAACGGCAGGATCGAATATGTGAACCCGAAGTTCATCGAGGTCTCCGGCTATACAGAGGAGGAACTGTTGGGACAGAACCCGAGTATCCTCAAGTCCGGCAGCATGGACAGCGAATTTTACCTGGATCTCTGGCAGACCATCAGCTCCGGTCGGGAATGGCACGGCGAGTTGCACAACAAGAAGAAGAGCGGCGAACTATTCTGGGAAAGCGGATCGATCTCGGCGTTGAAGAACGCCGAGGGGCGCATCACCCACTTCGTCGGGGTTAAGGAGGACGTTACCGAAAGGAAGCGGGCCATCGACCAGCTGAGGCAGGTGCAGAAGATGGAGGCAGTGGGCCTACTGGCAGGGGGCGTCGCCCATGACTTCAACAACCTGCTCACCGTGATAAACGGCTACAGCACGCTCTTGATCAAGTCCCTTGAAGAAGGCTCTTCCAGACGCAAAGAGGCAGAACAGATCTTGCGGGCAGGAGAGCGTGCCGCCGATCTGACCAGACAGCTTTTGAGCTTCAGCAGACGCCAGATTCTGGAACCGAAGGTGCTCGACATCAATAAACAGGTCAAAGCCGTGGAAAAGATGCTGGTAAGGCTGATAGGCGAGAACATCAGCCTGCAAACCAGGCTTGCCGGCGATGCCGGTCTGATCAAGATCGATCCCGGGCAACTGGAGCAGATCGTGATGAACCTGGTGGTGAACGCTCGCGACGCCTCCGAGACCGGCGAAGCGATCACCATCGAAACCGGGAACTGCGAAATTGACGAAGGCTTCACCCTGCTGCACCCGGGTTCTATTGCCGGCAGCTACGTGATGCTCTCTGTGAGCGATCAGGGACGCGGCATGACCGAGGAGGTCCAACGGCGCCTGTTCGAGCCCTTCTTCACCACCAAGGAGATGGGACGGGGGACCGGGCTGGGGCTTGCCACCGTGTACGGCATCGTGAAACAAAGCGGCGGCTACATTGAAGTGATCAGCCAGCCGGACCAGGGCGCCCGGTTCAATATCTACCTGCCGCGCGTGTTCCAGCAGGCCGAAGTACTCCAGAGGCAGAGCGTAGATGAGCAGAGGGACGGCTCACAGACCATCCTGGTGGTCGAGGACGAGCCGGGGGTACTGAACCTGGTGGTGCACACCCTGAGGAAATCCGGTTTCCAGGTGCTGGAGACCACGGATCCGGAGCACGGCGTAGTACTATTCGATGAGCATAACAAGAAGATCGACCTGCTCCTGACCGACGTGGTGATGCCGTTTATGAGCGGGCCGGCCCTGGCACAGCTCTTGAGTGAAAAGGACCCCGAGTTGAAGGTCCTCTTCATGTCCGGGCACACCGATAACAGGTTAAGTTTAGAGAATGTATTGGAAAACGGGGTGCAGTTCCTGCCCAAACCGTTCACGACAGATGCGCTCATCAAGAAGGTGAACGAGACTCTTGCCGGGACAGGATTGCCAGAAGGAACAGCGGCACCTTCAGGAGGTAGCAATTGATAGGAAACATCCTTATAGCAGACGACGAGGACATGATCCGGGAGCTGATCAACATCACGCTCTCCAAAGAGGGGTTTACCTGCTATCAAGCAGCAAGCGCCGAGGAGGGGCTGGAGATCATCAACAGCCACAAGCTGGACCTTGCCCTGCTGGACATCATGATGCCGGGACGCTCTGGGATTGAGCTTCTTAAAGATATCAAGCAGATGACACCAGACACCATCGTGCTGATGATCACCGCCATGAACGATATGGACACAGCACTTTCCTGCATCCATTTCGGCGCCGATGACTATATCACCAAGCCCTTCAACCTGGACCGGGTGCTTTTGACGGTGAAAAACACCTTGGACAAGCGCAGGCTGATCCTGGAGAACCGGGCCTACCAGGCCAACCTGGAGCAGAAGGTGCGCGAGCAGACCGAGGTGATACGGACCGTAATGGGAGAGATCAACCTGGCGTATGAACATACCCTGGCAGCGCTGATCAGGGCGCTGGACGCCAGGGAGAAAGAGGTCGGTTCGCACTCCGAACGGGTAATGGCCTACGCGAGCCTGCTGGCAGAAGCGTCGGGTATCGATGAGCTGGGGCGTTCAGTATTAGCCAAGGGAGCGCTGCTGCACGATATCGGCAAGATAGGGGTCTCGGATAACATCCTGCTGAAGCCTGCCAAGCTCGATGCGGCGGAATGGGAGATAATGCGGCAGCATCCGGCGGTGGGATACGAGATCCTCACCGGCATCAGGTATTTTGCGGGAGCCGCGGACCTGGTGCTGTCGCACCATGAGCGTTACGACGGCGCCGGGTACCCGAACGGACTAAGAGGCGAAGCGATCCCGATCAGCGCGCGGATCTTCGCCCTGGTCGACACCTTGGATGCCATGACCTCCGACCGCCCCTACCGCAAGGCTCTGAGCTTTCAGGCCGTGTTAGATGAGGTAATCCGTTGCAGCGGGCGCCAGTTTGATCCGAAGCTTGTGGAAGTTTTCCTGCGTATACCGAAGGAGGCATGGGAGAAAGCCGCCGGAAAGATATTGATTTAACCAGAACCCTTTTCGAGCCACAAAAAAGCACAAAAGTCACAAAAAGAAAGCAAGGCGCTCCTTGCTTCACCCTTTAAGGGTGTTTTAGTCGGCAGACTAAATCTTTTTGTATCTTTTGTGCTTTTCTCTGTCCAGGTCAGATGTAAGGTTCGCTGTTCCAGTCGATGTCTAGATTCTTTTGCGTCTTTTGTGCCTTTTTGTGGCTAAGAAGGTTACCGGTTTCTGGCTTCGGCCGCTACACCGCGGCGCCGATACGGTAGCGCTCCAGCCTGTCCCGGAGCGTGTTCCGGCTGATCCCCAGAAGCTTCGCGGCAAAGACCTGGTTGTTGTTGCTCTTATCCATCGCCATATGGATCAACGCCTTCTCCAGCCCCATATTGACGCTCTCATAGATCGCACCCTTGTTCCTCTGGCAGATCCCGTCGAAAACCGGCTCCAGCATGCTCCAGAAGACCTCGTAATAGTCGTCCCCTGCCGCCTCCAGGTCGACCTCTTTAAAGCTCGTCTTGGTCTTCAACGCCTCGAAATCGCTTGGCACCAGTATGTCGCCCCGGCAAAATACGGTGGCGGAATTGATGACGTTCTTGAGCTCCCTGATATTCCCCTCGAAAGGGTAACCGGTGAGAAGCGCCATGGTGTCGGGCGCCACTCCCTTGATGTTCTTGCCGTACTTCTTGGAGAACTTTCTGACGAAGAGATCTACCAGCAGCGGAATATCCTCCACCCTGTCCCTGAGCGGCGGCAGGAAGAAGTTCACCACGCGCAGACGGTAGAAGAGATCCATCCTGAAGGTCTTTTCCTTGACGCTGTTTAAAAGGCTCCTGTTGGTGGCCGAAATCACCCGGACATCGACCTTGATGGTCTCGTTGCCCCCTACCCGCTCGAACTCCTGGTTCTCCAGGACACGCAGGAATTTCCCCTGGTTGGCCGGACTCATCTCGCCGATCTCGTCCAGGAAGATGGTCCCGCCGTTGCACTGCTCGAACTTTCCGATACGCCGCGAATGCGCATCGGTAAAGGCTCCCTTCTCGTGTCCGAAAAGCTCCGATTCCAGCAGCGCCTCGGGTAGCGCGGCGCAGTTCACCGCCAGGAAGGGACGGTTCTTTCTCTTGGAGTTGTTGTAGATGGCGCGCGCCAGCAGTTCCTTACCGGTTCCGGATTCCCCCTGAATCAGGACAGTTGCATCCGAATCCGCCACGGTGCCGACCATTTTCCAGATCTCGATCATCTCCGGCGAGGAGCCGATCATCAGGTCCTCGGACAGATCCTCTTCGACATGTCCGCGGTCCTTGGTGTAGCGCACCTTCCTGCTCAAGAGGTTGCACTCCACAGCCTTCCTGACAGCGATCTTCAGCTTGTTCATGTCGAAGGGCTTGGTCACATAATCGAAGGCGCCGAACTTCATCGCCTCGATGGCGTTTTGGGTCGTCTTGTAGCCGGTCGCCATGATGACCGCCAGCCCCGGATCGATCTTCTTCGCCTCTTTGAGTACCTCCAGCCCCGACTTCTGCGGCATGCTGATGTCCATGATCGCCACATTGGGACGGTCGGCGATCACGCGTCTAAGAGCGGACTCGCCGTCGCTTTCCAGAAAAACTTCAAATTCGTCACCGGCGAAGATCGTCTTCAGCATCTGCAGAATGTCGTGATCGTCATCCATAATGAGCAATTTTGCGGTCATCTGTTTGTCCTCTCGAAAGCGTATAGTAAATAGGTCGCAGCCCCAGCGGGATCGGCCTCAAATTAAATGTCGCACATGTCGTCTTTGATACCAAAAGAACCGCCTGTTAACAAGCGGTTCTCCCGGTGTGATCTCATGATGCTATCTTTTACCTACAGCTCTTCGTCGCCATAGTCGTCGGCGTCATCGGCGTCGTAGGCCCCGTCAAGCTCTTCTGACTCTTCGTCCTCGTCGAGTTCCTCGGCAACATACTGTTCCGGGTCCTCCTCTTTGATCGCCTCGAACCGCTCCAGGATAGTTCCCTCGGTGCAGAAACGGCCGTCTTTGTGCTTGCAAGCGTCAAGTTCACACAAATCAAAGAGCTGAATCTCGCTGCACAGTCGCTGTGTACGCTGTTGTGTTTCCATACTTACCTCTGAATGAGTATCGGTAATACTTCCTATTCGACAGTTACTGGCACAACTTTAACAAAAACTTCTTCCAACATGTGAAACATACTACAACAAATCACTTGCCGTTGACAAACGACATCGCCTGCTTCACATCTTCGCTGCAGCCTATGTAGATCGGCGCCCTTTCATCAAGCGACTCAGGGGTGATGTCCAGAATGGCGATGTTGCCGTTACTTGCCGAACCGCCTGCGTGCTCGATGATGAAAGCCATCGGGTTGAGTTCGAAGAGCACCCGCAGCTTTCCTTTGGGCGCGCCGTTCAGAGCGGGGTACATGAAAAGCCCCTTCCCCTTCATCAGGACCTGATTGATGTCCGGCACGAAGCCTCCCGAGTAGCGGAGCTTGCAGCCTTTCTCTTCCAGATGACGGATGAAACGCTCGTCGCCGGCGCTGTACTTGTTCCTGAGCCCGCCCGGTGCGTAGATGTTTCCTTCAGCCTCCATCCGGATATTCTCGCGGGTGAGCGTGAACTCCATCAGGTTGTTCATGGTGAACTCGTGCACGCCGTCGCCCACCGAGTAGACCAGCGAGACCCTCGGCCCGTACAGAACGTACAATGCAGCAACCTGGTTGCGTCCCGGCTGCAGCAGATCGCACCCGGCGAAGATGGATACGATGGTGCCGACCGCGAGGTTCACGTCCACCAGCGAGGAGCCGTCAAGCGGATCGTAGGCGACCGAGTAGAGCCCCTCGGCATCGGCCTGGCACTCATAAATCTCATCCATCTCTTCCGAGGCGATGTTGCAGACCACGCCGGAGTGGATCAGACGCTTGCGCATAATCCGGTCGGACAGCACGTCGAGAGCCAACTGCTCCTCGCCGTACAGGTTAGAGGTACCGGCAACGCCGAGATCACCGGTACGAACCGCGTTGATCACGTACTTGCTGGCCTCGGCAATTTCGCAGATGAGGTGAACGAGATTGTCGCAGATTTTCTGACTACGCAGATGGCGACGCAGATCAATCTGAAACTTAGATGTTCCTGCTTGTTTTACCATGTTCCCTCCGAACATTAAATTAAAATTATCTTACGACTGGGGTAGATTATGTCAATTCCCTATATAAATCAAGGAAAAAAAGCGGGTATCGGGGGATAGAAATGAGGGAAAATGCAAAAATCCGCTGTTCTAGTTTGGCACAGTTAAAAAAGAGCGCGCCCAGCTCTCCCTCGAGATGATCGAAGGGGATACTGGGCGCTAAACAGCTAATAAAATGGAACTAATTGTAAACACTAAGCAGAAGGTTCCCCAAATTTCAGAGGAGGTACCACACCCGCCTCAGCTTAATAAGGCAAACCTCCCTCTCCTTCAAGGGGAGGATCGGGTGGGGATGGGTTAATTAGCCCCACATCCCCGTTGCCAGGATGCTATACAATCGCGTCGTCGTCCGCCTCGACCGGTGCGAAGCCGCGGCGCATGGTGTTCTCGGTAACTACGCGCGGATCCATGAAGTGCAGCAGGTAATCGGGCCCGCCCGCCTTGGTGCCGACGCCGGACATCTTGGAGCCGCCGAACGGCTGGCGCCCTACCAGGGCCCCGGTGTTATTACGGTTCAGGTAGAGGTTACCCACCCTGAACTCCCTGCGTGCCTGCTGCAGATGCTCGGGGCTCCTGGAGAAAACGCCACCGGTCAGGGCGAACTTGGTGGAGTTGGCCCAGGCAATGGCCTGGTCGAAGTCTTTGGCGCGCATAACGGCCAGGACCGGTCCAAAGATCTCCTCCTGTGCGATCCGGTGCTCCGGCTTGATGCCGCCGATGATGGTCATCGGCACGTAATACCCGCCGTCGCTCGGCACTTTGCTCTCGTAAAGGAGCTGCCCTTCCTTCTTGCCGATCTCCGCATACTCTTTAATGGTTTTCATCGCCTTGTCATCGGCTACCGCACCCATGTAATAGGTCGGATCCTCAGAGGGGCCGACCTGGGTGGCCTGCGCCATGGAGATGAGACGCTCGACAAACTTGTCGTAGACCGCGTCCAGCACGATGACCCGCGAGCAGGCGGAGCACTTCTGCCCCTGGAAACCGAATGCCGAGTAGAGGACATGCGGCACGGCCTCGTCCAGGTCCGAATCGTCGTCGATGATGATGGCGTTCTTGCCCCCCATCTCGCAGACGATCTTCTTCACATTTTCCTGACCCGGATGCACCTTGGCGGCGCGCTCGATGATGCGCAGGCCGATCTCCATGGAACCGGTGAAGGCGATCAGGCTGACATCCGGGCTATCCACCAGGTAGTCGCCCATGACACTGCCGCGCCCCGGGGTGTAGTTGAATACGCCGTCGGGGAGCCCCGCCTCGCGGAACAGCTCGACGATGTGCCAGCCGATGACGGAGGTGATGCCGGACGGCTTGAATACCACGCAGTTACCGGAGACGATAGCAGCCGAGACCATACCGAGGCTGATGGCGAGCGGGAAGTTCCAGGGCGCGATGACCGCTGCGACCCCTTTGGGCTCGTAGAAGTAGTGGTTCAGTTCGCCCGGGGTGTGTCCGATACGGCGCGGCTGACCCAGTGCGATCATCTCGCGTGCATAGTATTCCAGGAAGTCGATCGCCTCGGTGACATCACCGTAGGCCTGATCCCACTGCTTGCCGACCTCCAGCACCTGCCAGGCGCAGAGCTCGAAGGCCCTCTTGCGAGCGATGGCTGCAGCCTTGAGGAGGTACTCGGCGCGGACTTTCGGATCGGTATCGCGCCAGGCGGGGAAGGCATTCTTGGCGGCGGCGATAGCCTGGCCAACCTCCTTGGTACCGGCCTGGCAGATGACACCCACCACTTCAGACGGTTTGGCAGGATTGACGGATGGAATGGTGTCGGAAGTCTTCAGCTCCTTGCCGTTGATGAAGAGCGGGTAGTTGCGGCCCAGCTGTTTGCGCACCTCTGCGATCTGCTTCGGGAATTCGGCACGGTGATCGGCCCTGGTGAAATCGACCATCGGCTCGTTGTCAAACGGGGTGAGCCCGCCCGGTCCCTTCGGCTCGGGTTTCGCGCTCAAGGCGCGTGCCGCCCGCTCGCGTGTCACGGTAGTTGCCGGGTCTTCGAGCAGCTTCTCGATCTGTGCGTCTTCTGCGAAGCTCTGGCGCAGGAACGACTCGTTCGCCGTGTTCTCCAGGAGGCGCCGCACCAGGTAGCCCATGCCCGGCACCATGTCGCCGTAGGGGCAGTAGAGACGGATGCGACCGGCAACCTTCAAGATACCTTTGCGGACCGGCTCCGCCATGCCGTAGAGCACCTGGAATTCGTAGCGCTCATCGGGCACATTGAAGCGACGTGCCTGCTCCATAACTGCGGAAATGGTCCTGATGTTGTGCGAAGCGCAGGCGAAATGGCAGACCTGGTGGTTCTCCAGGATCATGGCGGACTGACGCTCGAAGGCGGCATCGGACTCGGCCTTGATGGTCCAGACCGGGATTTCCCAGCCGTTCTGCTTGGCTTTCACAGTCTCGTAATCCCAGTAGGCGCCCTTAACCAGACGGACCGAGATCTGCACGCGTTTTTCTTTGGCCCAGGCGATCAGGTCGGCGACATCCTTGTCGGTGTCGATGAGATACGCCTGGAGCACG
>Ga0209317_1000828_pt1 | contig 32777 bp, 40 predicted proteins | sample RifGroB2_FD_183994 | JGI IMG/M metagenome (GOLD analysis project Ga0209317, IMG submission 183994) | Soil microbial communities from Rifle, Colorado, USA - Groundwater B2 (SPAdes) (version 2) | ecosystem: Environmental > Terrestrial > Soil > Unclassified | place: Rifle, Colorado | collected...
TCAACAACCTGTACAACAAGCTGAACGAGCTGTACCGGCAGCAGATCAACCCCGACGGCGAGCTCCCGGTCAAGAAGACCAACATCGCGGCCTACAGCGGCGACCTCACCTACTCCGAGCTCTTCGGCCACATCAAGGGGGCCTTCACCGGCGCCTACAGCGACAGGAAAGGGATCATAGAAGAGGCCGCAGGCGGCATCGTCTTCCTGGACGAGATCGGCGACGCCGACCCGAAGACCCAGGTCCAGTTGCTCCGCTTCCTCGACAACGGCGGCATCGTCCGGCTCGGCGAGAACCGGGAAAGGATCAGCCGCGTGCTCCTGGTAGCCGCCACCAACAAAGACCTCAGAAAAGAGATCAGCCTGGGGAACTTCCGCGAAGACCTCTATCACCGTCTCACCGAACTCTCCGTAGTCGTCCCCTCGCTCAACGAGCGGCGCGAGGACATCCCCGACCTCTCCACCCACTTCCTCGGCAAGCTGTACCGCACCTACCGCAGCCGCGAGGAAGAGAGCCAAGACGACGCCCCGAGCCTCTCCAAGGACGCCAAAGAGGCGCTCGTCGGGCACAACTACAACGGGAATATCCGCGAGCTGCGGAGCATCCTCCTGCGCGCGCTCTTTTTCAGAAGCGGCAAGATGGTGACCGGCGAGGACATCAGGAAGGCGATACGCGACGGCATGCGCGAGCAGGTCACCCCCGCATCCGAGAGGCTTTGCGAAGAAGTAGCGGGGAGCATCCTGGCCGAAGTCGACGCGGGGAAGGATTTCTGGGAGGCGGTCTACGAGCCGTACTCGCAGAGCCTGATCTCGCGGGACGTGGTGCGGCTGGTCGTAGAGAGAAGCCGGGCGACCGCCGGCAAGAGCATGCCCGAGATAGCCAGGTACCTGAAGGCCATCACCGGCGACCCCCAGGAAGACGAAGAAGAGCGCAAGCGCTTTTTCAGGTTCAAGAACTTCCTTTATAAAACTGTGAAGATATGACTGGTTCCGTCTCATTACTAATCGTTGCCAAACATTCACATTTATCATAGACTTACGCATTGACATCCTGTCCTAAACCTACTAATCTTTGCTATTCATCAACCAACTTTTCTAATCATTCTCGTACCCATATCGTACCCTGTTGCATTTTGTGGCATTCAGGGTACGAAATTTGAGGTGTCACCGTGCCAAAGATCAAGTTCACGAAGACAGCCATCGACAGAATTCCACTTGCGCCCGGAGAACGGGTAGATTACTTCGACACTGATACACCTGGCCTAGGACTACGGGTTGGAGCCACGTCCAAGACTTTCTTTGTCAAAGCTGATGTGAAGGACGCAAAGAAGAAAACTGGCTATCGGACTGTGCGGAAAACATTGGGAAGGTATGGGGAACTGACTCTCGACCAGGCACGCAAGGAGCTGGCAGGATATGACGACAAGGTCAAAGGGTTCGTCCCGGGGAAGCGGTTGGAGATCAAGCGTGGCAATATATCCGTCCATGGTTCCCATGTGACGCTCAATGGCATGCTAGAGGCATACTTTACCGAAAAACGAACAACGGACGGCAAGACCTACAAGGCCAGCACGGTAAAAGGCTACACCCGCATTATCACACGTCACTTCGAGACCTGGTTGCCGCTTACCTTGGCAGAAGCCGGCAAGCTGACACCAGAAATCGTCATTGACCGATACCGACAGGTAGAGACGAACCATGGTCCTTACGGTGCGAGGAACGCCTTCGTCATGCTGACGGCGATCATCAACTATGCCCTGGTGAAATATCCCGGCGTCCTCAACACAAACCCACTGAACGTCCTTCGCCTGGGAAAGCACATGAAGAAGATCGAAGCGCGGACTGATCGGCTAGAGGGCAATGACTTTCGCACGTTTTATGAAGGCATCCAGAAGTTCAATGTGATCATCCGCGACGCCTACCTTGTTTGCCTCTACCATGGCATGAGAAGCGAGGAGACATCCGGACTGCGCTGGGAGCAGGTCAACCTCGAGAAGAAGACAATCACCATCCCGGATACAAAGAACCGCCAAACGCTCCACATTCCCCTGTGTCGCCAGTCGCTGGAAATACTAACCCGGAGATTTGGTGAGAACCCTCATGGTTGCGGGTGGGTGTTCCCTTCGCTCCCGACACTACGTCGCCACAGCACCAACAAGACGGGGCACGTCCGCCTTATGGCGAACGCCCTAAAATTAAACACGAAACTGGACATAACCGTACATGGATTGCGGCGCACCTTCATAACCACGGCACGGCGGCTTAAGATCTTCGAGGATACAGACCGGCTCACCAACCATGTTGACAGTTCCATTTCGGGAAGGCATTACGACTGCACCGACGTTGAGGACCTCAGACAACCTCTACAGGCGATCGCCAACGAGATCGAGCGGCTTATGACGCATGGAGTCGGCGGCAAGGTGGTTGAGTTGGCAACGGCACGAGCTGCGGGATAGGGTATAGTGCAGGCACCCAGGCCACCATGGACCCTGTGTAACACACCACGCCCTTTGCTCATCTATTTACGGTTCAATCCGCACCCAGTATCCTGCACGGCCGGTTTCTATCACCCCCATGGGGCGCAGTGACGGGGATTGCCGACCAGGCGCTCCCCAGCGTAAGGAAGTGGCAGGGTGATTTTGAAAACAAAATGGGGCGATACGGCTAATTGGCTAAGATCAGTCAATTCTTCCCCAGGCCGAAAAATCGGGAAATTAATTGACTAAATCTTGTTAGATTCTATAACAAGATTATGTACAATTCTTACGACCATTCTGAAGGCAGCTTTCAGTACGGGTGATTTTGAAAATGCTGGACCCTGTTACTGCCTCCCTCCTCTCCCCATATCTACCTGTTGACCTCCCGGGCTTCCCAGTCTCAAGCTCATGATGCAGCACTGCCAGGGGGCAGAAACGAAAGTCATGCGATAAGAGGAACAAGAAGGGTAAAAGGGGAATCAGATTGTGCCATGAAAGGCTCCTCTCTGGCCAGATAGACGCCGAACTGCACCGACGCCATACTACTAGGCATTGTGGTTCCATGGCCTTAAGGGGTGATTTGTAGCAGTTGTACAGGTGGGGGAGAAGGTGGGAGCCCGCACCATACCTCTTCTTAGAGGATTCGCGGCCGTGTCACTTCTTGCCCTCCCTTTCCCGCTTCAGGTCGCGCATCTTGGCGCGCTGAATCCTCGCCACGTCATAAGCCGCCAGTTCATGCCGGCGCTGCTCGGCAACGACCTCCTTGGCGATTTCACGCGCCAGTGCTTTGATCTCGGCACTAACTGCGCGTTGGACAATCTCCTCTATGGCCTTCACCTCTTCTGTCGTGAGTGCCATGCGTCCCCTCTCCCTCGTCTCACTTCTCGACGTCTCCCATCCGGTTGATAAGAGTCCTGATGTCTTCGGCGCGCCAGGCCCTGCAACGCTCCGTCAGTTTCACTCCAGCTGGAAACCTGCCGCTCCCCATCCCTTCGTACCAAGTTGCCCTTGATACAGGGACAAACCGCAACACCTCGGGCAGGCGAAGGAAGCCGGTCTCCGGCAGCTTTAGAGTCTCGATCTTGTCCATGACGTCATGTGGTTCGGCCGGCGCCGTTCCCTCATACCCGCCAAGGACTTTACCCCGCTTGCCATTGAGTATGCTTCCAGATGTCTGCACCATCCCCCCACCGATTAACCTGCGAACCACAGCCGCGGCAATGGCCTCGATACCTTCAGGTGAGAGTGTAACTGTGATGCAACCGTGTCCACTTGGATCTTTTCCCATGCCCCCCCTCATTTCCTCGCGTCGCCTTTTCCTAACCGGTTGATGAGGTCTCTGATGTCCTCGGCCCGCCATGCGGTGGTCCGAGCCCCCAACTTGATGGACGCGGGGTACCTGCCCTCTCTAATGCCACGCCACCAGGCAGTTTTAGATACCGGGAACACCTTCAGGACTTCAGGCAAACGGAGGAAGCCGGTATCTGGAAGCTCTAAAGTCTTAAGCGCATAGGCACAGTTACGAGAAACACAAGCCGCCTTGCCCGTCTCTGACACGTTCGGGGTCTCCCCGAGGACCTCAAGTAACGTCGTACGCGCGCGAGTTGTCGTCTTTGTCTTGTTTGCCATCACCATCCCCTCCAAAAGAGTCTATCCCGGCGTCCAAATACATCACACGGCTGTTCACGGCAAGTAAACCTCGTGGCCTATGCCTTGCCCTGGTCCGCCCCTCCATACAAGAGACGGACCACCGGCCAGCCTACTTCCCGTTGATCTTGTCCTCGGTCGCCTTGGAAAATTTAAACTTCACTGTCTTCTTGGCTGCGATCGCGAGCGCTGCGCCGGTCGCCGGGTTACGTCCTTCTCTTGCCGCGGATTCCTTCAGTTCGAAGGTGCCGAAGCCCTGGATGCTGATCTTTTCACCACCTACGGCTCCGGCAAGGATCGTGTCAAAGGTAGTCGTGATAGCCTTCTCTGCTGCGGCCTGGGTGATGCCTGCTGCCTCTGCTACCGCCTTCACCATTTCTGCTTTCGTCATCGGTCCATCTCCTCTTCGTTTATGGGCAATCGGGCCCGTTTGGTCATTGGTCATCGTCTATCACGCCGAGGCACAGCCTCAGGCACGTTGACCGCCACATTACAACGGATTCAGCTTCAAGTAAATCTCAACATTTCTTGACTGTTACCTCTTGCACAAACTCAGCTTTGGCTTTATCTAGGACCAGGACTTCGAACTCTCCCCTGCGCAGGAACAGACACATCGCATCGACCTTGGCCACTCGGTACTCCTTCACCTGGGCGACGCCTCGGCGCGCTGCAAACTCCGCCGCCTTCACCGGGACAAGGGTGTAGCTGATCCAGTCCGTCTCTTCGGATCGGTGCGCACGGTAAAGGGTAAGCTGGTCGCCCAGCGAGCGAAACACGTTCAGTTCGCTCGGCTTCATAATACTGGTGGTCCGCCCCCCCCTGGAGGAGGAGAAGAGCTGTTTCCACAGCTCCAGATCGCTCCAGCCGGTGTAGCTCACCCACAAGGTAGAGAGCAGGAACCAATAGCCGTAATCGCTCAGTCGGTAGGCGTACCGCGCGAAGGCTCTGACGGCCTCAGGAGTCGCCTCGTGGGGGAGTACCTTCTGAATGGTCTGCCAATCCTTCTTGTTCCACTGGAAATTAGGGGAGATATCGCCAGTCATCTTGAATCCTCTTGGTTTCTCAGCCCTCTCACGAGCTGCTCGTCAGCGAGGTCGCCGAGCAGCCGTTCGTCAGCCTGCTGTCCTCTTCTCCCGGCCCCTGCCGGGCCTGGTCCGTATTTTCGCCTTCACCTCCAGCTTCGCCATGATCAGCACTGTGGGGCGGAGCTCGTCCGGCATCCCCTTGTACCCGTGCAGGTTCAAAACCAGTAGCTCCGCCCGGGTGAGCAGCATCAGGTTATCCAGGGCGCAATTCTGCTTGTCCCCGTCTTTGAAGGCTACGACCAGCCCCGCCGGCACTTTCCCGTGCGCCTGCTCCCAGACGTGCACGTGCTTATGTTTGTACCGGGTCGGTGCCCCGGTGTGCGGGTTGACCTCAGCGATCTTCACCAGGATGAAACCGTCTTTGGAATCGATCCGCTCTGTCCCGATCGGCTTACGGTTGGCCGGTACGCTCCCCTTCTTGAAGCTGGTCGGGTTGGCGCCCATGTACCCCCTTCTTGCCGAGGTTCCACGATTCTTGCCCCTTCTCGAATTGGCCAGTGCGGCCGGACGTGATGCCGCGGTTGTGAACAAAGGTCTTTATTTGCTGCCAGGTCTTTTCCGTCCTGAACTGACCGTTGAAGAGAGCGGTGAGCTCGGCCACGCTCCGGCCGGTGTAGTTTTCGCGGATGAACTGCGCTTGTTCCGGAGTGTATAGCCTGGGCTTACCGTTCCCCTTACCCGGGCCTTTCCGGACTCGGTGGATCTTGAAGTTTTTGCAAGCGGAGCAGATTGCTTTGATGCCTTTCGTCTCGGCGAACTCCGCGTTGAAGGCGTCGGTCAGCTGTGGTAGGGCCAGCCCCCTGTGCTCCCGCAGGAACTGGATCTGCTCTACTGCATAGCGATATCTACTCGCCATCTTTCATCTCAATGCCGATCATGGCGGGCAGGTTGCGGACAGTATCGCCGAGGGCTTTCTGCGCATCCAGCGCCAGCCTGGCATTGTCGATGATCTTGCTGGCCACCTGGGTAACAGCTTTGGAGCGTTCGATCTCCTCCGTCAACTTGTCGCCAGTCGTCTCTTCTTCAGAGAGCCGCTCCAGCTGGGCGAACAGGTGGTTATTCAGATCGATGAGCTTGTTTTTCATGGTGGTTCTCCTGGTATATTTCCGGTAAAGAGATCCCCGTCAGAGGGATGTTCCTGCCGCGCAGACCCCGCGCGCCGTCTCAGCTTTTTCTCTAGCCCTATCCCCCTGTTATCGGCTACAGGTTTAGTGCTGCCTCTCGTCTACTCTCCGGAGACAAAGAAGAACTTCGGGGGGCAGTCCAGGGCAGTGCAGATTTTGGCCAGAATCTCCTGACCAGGCGAACCTTCGCCGGTTTCCCACTCACGGAGTTGCTGAGGGTTCACCCCGATCAAGGCTGCGAGTTCCTTCCGCTTTACGCCTCGGGCTTCTCTCGCCGTCTTGATTCTGCGAGGACCAAACTTCCATTTAGGAGAGACAACCTCCTCGCCATGGGCACCATCATTCTCTCGGCTCAGCGATTCGCCTGCCCCATCCAGGGCCTCCCGCAAGTCGACGCAAAGATCCCGCCGCCCCTCTTCCGTAAGAACGCCCCATACAGAGCGGATCTGATTCAGGATGTCCTGGAGGAATGGATCTTCTACGAGGCCTCCTGCTGGCGGCACCAGCGTTGTTACCGGCTTGCGCGGGTCGTGCATAATGAGGGTGTCGGTATCCTCCGCCCAAGACTGCCAGCGTTCAGCCTCGTTGCTCGCCGCCAGGGCCACCTCACCCAGGCAGTGGCAAGTTGAGGCTATCGCGGTTACTTCTCGGTCGAGCAGCTCGTCCACCCGCTCTTTGTAGGAAGCCGGCAAAGCCCTTGTCATCAGTTGGACGCGCCACCCAACGTCTGCGATCGCATCCGAAAGGGCCAGGAGGTTGTCATTCTGCTGCTTAAAGACGAAGGCGTTTATCGTTGTGCTAGACATTTGCCACCTCCGCTATTCCAACGCCTGCAAAAACCAGTGGCTCCACAGGGGTAATCTGTACGCGGACCCGCCCACAGCATACATACTTCGGGTCAAGGTCCTTAACGTCGATGACGATCTCCTCGCCGTACAGCTCCCCCCTTGCCGTTTGAACGAGGCGGAGCTTGTCCACCTCGTGCCGCAAGGTGCGGACATACATGTTGCCACTTGGGCGGTTCTCTCGAATGATGTACAACCCTTCGCACAAGACTTTCCCGTCAGGCTCGTAGAATAGTACCGACCCGGAGGGGATATCAGGAAAACCTCCGCCACTGGGTACCACCCAGCATTCGAGGCCGTGCGTCTTCTCACGGATGGTTCTGCAAAGGTTGTCTGACTCTTCTTTCAGACGTTTCATGGCCGGAGCGTTCATAGTACCCTCCCTGCCAAGTCGGTGTGAGGGGCGCGCATCGTGTCCAGCGGGTGCGGAAGGTACTTCTCCCCCTTCCCGCAAGGCAGGATTGCCACATTCCTCCAACCGAACAGCTTCTCCTGGTTCACCATGGGGAGCGCGGACTTGATAGTCTCGTAGGCTGTGGCATCAAGCCCAACGCCTTCCATCAGGAGGTCCTCTCCGTATTTGACGAGATGGTATGACACAGGCGCCGCTTTTTTCTCGACCTTTCTAGACATGGGCCACCCCCACACTAACCAGGATCTTGATGGCGGCCAACTCTTCGAAGTGCTCAGCTGCTTCGGAGTCCATTGCGGTCTGAATCAATCCGCAGAGTGCAGCCATGCCGTGCGTCTCGGATTCGTTAAGCTCGTTCCCAAGCTTCGCATTCGCAGTCAACAACGACTGGAGGAGATACAGCGCTGACGAAACCTCAGAGTGGTTTCTTGCCATGTCGGACGCCACAGCTAAAATGCAGTTAAGATCCACCGATACCGGCTTCTTATCGGCCCCACCCTGGCACGTGAACTGATCCCCCTCGCGAGTAACTTTTACATTGCGATTTGCCATGCGATTATCTCCCTTTCATATTCGCCGGCTCAGTGGTAGACTCCCTGAGTCGGGTTGTGGTGGTCCATCTCCGTGGTCCCGCTTCCCAAGTTGTACGGTCCCTCTACAGTTCGAGCTGTAGGGGGACTTTTTGTTGTCTCCGGCTCCCGGACGGCGCGGGCTACTCCCCGTGTACCACGTTGGCCTGAGCAGTAGAGGTGCAGGTGTTCCCCTCCATAAAGGCTGCCAGATCCTCCTGACGGTAGCGCACGGCACGGCCCAACTTCAAAAAGCGTGGTCCTTTACCGTTCCATCTCCACTGTTCCAAGGTTGCCACTTTGACCTTAAGGATCTTGGCGGCCTCTTCCGTGTTCAACACGCTTTGCATAGCTCCCCCTTTCTTGTTCTATTGACTACCAATTGATTGGTACGTAGTATTACCAATCCTTTGGTGGTTCTGTCAACCAATTATTTGGTAGGAGGGCGAAATATGGCTGCACGTGGCTGGGATGGAAGTGCGAACAAGACACCGGAAAGAGTTGTGGAGCTTCTGCAAAAGGCTGTTAAGGAGAGCAGCCAAAGCGCTGTTGCCAAAGCAACTGGACTTCGCCTATACAGCATCCAGCGCTACCTGAAAGGTCTCGGGGACCCAACAACGGACACCTTGGCAAAGCTTGCTGCCTACTTCAATGTTTCAGTAACCTGGTTACGTGGGGACGGCGAAGCAGATTCTAACTTGGCCGGGTGTTTCGACAACGGCGCAGCGAAGGGGAATTGTTCTCAATGCGGAGGGGAGGTTATGCTGCACCTGGATAGGAGCAAAGCAGGCGACAGCCCGCTCGTTGTCACCGTCGAGCCTTGCAAGACCTGCTGTAAGGATAGCGTGACTACACCGGTGGAGAATCTGGCTGAACACGGAAAATAAATCTGTGATACAGGGGGCATGCTATGAATTGGTCATATAATGGTGAGAAATTGCTGGGCGTGTCGCAACCTGAAGAGATTCTCTCCGCCATGAATGTCGGGTTATCGCTACAAGGCATAGAGGGTTCACACTATTATATCCATTGTGTGGAGGCCGACAGACTCGATATTTCAAATGTTCCACCCGACGTTTACGGTCTCCAGCTGAACAATTATGTGGCCCCTATGCATATTGACGCCAAGATCAGATCATCATTCTCGGGTCTACAAACGAACCTTGATATCTTCCATAACTGTTCACCTCCCTGTTTCAGGCTTAACGAATGTTACGGTAACGCTGAGATTGTTTACCAACTGGTGAAGTATTTATCAGACATCAAAGCTATGAAGATAAAATATCCAGTACAAGTTGTTTTAGGTTATTTTTCCAGCAAAATCCCCTTTGGCACTCAAATCGGGGATAAAATCATCGAAAATCATAACGTATGGCTGCATAGCTGGCACGTATGGAACTACGTTGAAAAGCTTCTCGTGGATATGTCTATGTTTAAACATGGGGGGATGCTCCCACCTGGCGGGAATGTCACATCATGGGGAAGCTCGAAAGAACATGTTGTGATAAACCCACCAAGTGGCATTCAATACTGTGGCGTAGCTTTCGCTGATTACAGCAAATTCAAGGAAGTCTTCTCACGGACCATCGGCTTCAGAGCATGACCTTTCGTCTCTGCTCTGCCGGATAACTACCACCTTTCCGACAAACGGGGAACGGCTTTCCCTGACGGACTCAGCGCCCGCCCTGCACCGATTCTGTGGATCTCGCTCCGGCTTTTCGTGCGATCTCCCTGGTGATTCGTTCAGGATCGTCGACAGTGAGTACTGTGGCCGAGCAGCTCTGCCCTCGTCGCCACTAAGAAGCTCGGCGACTCCCGGTGAAGCTGAACGTAGCGGAGTTGAGCCATCGATGGGCTGACCGGCATTGAGGTCCATAGGTGGTAACGGCAACCGCGGTTGCAGTGGCCAAGCATCAAGAGGAAAAAGCCCGCTGGCAATGCTGGTGAGCCTTGAGCCCTGGCTTTTCCTTGTCGCATAATTGCCCCCGAATGCCCGATGTGGCCCAACTTGAGCACTCAGCAAAGAGCATGATTAGAAGTGTTGCATTTCGGCTTAGTGGTGCTAATGTGCGGTTCGGCGCTATTTCGGCGTCATCTGATGCCATAGGGGGGGGGGGGCTTCCATGAAAAAGAAGAATAGAATCATAGCTACTCTACTAGGTTTTTTCGGGCCACTGGGAACCCTTTATTTTGGCTGGAGGGTGATGCTACTAAACTTTCTGTCTTTTTTCATGGTGACTGTCATCACAGTATTGGCGGCAGGCGGTTCCCCGCCCTCCTGGTACGAATATGTCACAGCAGCTTTCTTTATGGCTTGGTCTTATTTTTTCACAGATGTCCATAATGGGATAGCGGAAGACGGTCGGGATGAAACTGAAATTTTGGGGTTCGTCTTCAACTCGGCGCTGGCATATTTGACGATATATTGCATGCTGGTTGGCATAGGCAGATCCCTCGAGCTGTTCAGCGATGGTTACTATATAAAAGCGGCGCTGAGCGCGTTTATCGGAATACCGCTTTCAATCTACCTCAGTAATATGGGCCTCGTTTTCGTACTAGCAGCAGTTGCAGGCATAATGCAACTGGGGGGTAGGAGGCGCGCATGAGAGCATACCCTGTGCCCCTTGCTGTTGCTTCAGCAGCACTTTTTTGCGCGCTAGTCCCGAGTCTCCCTTACGGGTACTTCCAGCTGCTACGAATCTTGGTCTGTGGAGTTTCCTGCTATGGCGCCCTCATAGCCATGGAGAGGGAGAATACAACGTGGATGTGGCTGTTCATCTGCATTACCGTTTTGTTCAACCCGATCATCAAGATTCACTTCGACAGGGAGATCTGGCAGGTCATTGATGCTGCAGTCGGGTTGCTTTACGGGGTGGCCGCTGTGCTGTTTAGGAAGACGCCTGCTCCTTCCCTGCCGGCCACTCAGTCTCCGAGCTGAGATGCTGCTGGTAGCCTTCTGCTCCGGGTTCACTGCCGGGGGGGGATTGCAAATGAACGAACAAGAGATGCAGCGAGTACTGGAGATTTTGCATCCCCTGGACCCAGAGACAAGGGACAAAGTGCTTAAGGCAGTGGAGGAATCGGTTGATTCGGAGAGGGCCGCCTATAAAGCAGCCGCAACTGATACCTGCATGGAAGGCGTACCGTTTTGCCCTGTTTCACCACAGCTAAGACAGAGGAGGCTTGAAATGTCCGAGAGGAAAATTTGTGAAACTTGCGAGAAGGAAATGGAGCTGATGCCAAGCTCGCCAATGTATGCATGCGCATGGTGCGGGAGAATCGAGAGCACGTCCGGCATAGTACACAACCCAGGGAAGCGCAAGTAGTTCAAGTAACGACGTGGCCGGTCTGCTCTGTGTCATGTAAAGCAGACCGGCCTACTCTTTCATCCGATATGAGTGATTCGGAAAGCTGGCAGCTTTATCTCGACCGATCACCAACCTCACCACCCACCCCACTCCTTCCATTCTCGATGCCCCTCCAGGGACCCGAGGTCGTCGACCAAGAACCCTGCCGGTGTGCTAAACATCAGTTGCTTTTAGGCCGGATTCAGAGTTGGATGGGCCCTAACTCTTCGCTCCCCCAACATGCCTACGAACCTGCCGGACCTGGCACGCAAGGGCCGCAGTACGTTCGCTGGGCTGGGCCGGCATGTCACCGCGGCTGCTATTCCTCTACTTCATTGGCTTTGCTGTGCCCACCATTCTCTCCAGAGGTCTGATGTGAGTTTGCCGAGATTCAGATACTGTCTTTGACAACCTGCCGAAGCATGGCACAATTAGCAGCTCCATGTTAATGCTGTATTATTGGGGGGCTGTTATGGTTGCAAAACTGTCTGTGCGATCATCGTCGACAAGTGTAACCCCGCCGGACAATAATGATCGATCGCTGCCACACTCTGTATTCCCTTCTCTCACCCCACGGCAGTTTATCCAAAAGTGGAAACTCGCCTCAAATCTGAAAGAACGCTCGGCATCCCAATCCCACTTCAACGATATCTGTACCATCATTGCGGAACCGACTCCAACTGATGTAGACCATGAAGGTACTTGGTACACGTTTGAGAAGGGGGCCAGCAAGGTAGGTGCTGGAAAGGGATGGGCAGATGTCTGGAGGAAAGGGTGTTTCGCCTGGGAGTACAAGGGCAAACACAAAGATCTGGGCGCAGCGCTCGCCCAGCTCCAGCGCTACGCTATCGCTCTGGATAACCCGCCATTGCTGGTTGTCTCCGACATGGAGACGATCATCATCCACACAAACTTCAACAACAGCATCCATGAGGAACACAGGATCACGCTTGACGATCTGGCGACTCCTGATGCTATTCAAAAACTGAAGGACCTTTTCAGAGCCCCTCAAGAATTTGACCCTCGCATAACTACCGCCAGTGTCACAACTCAAGCGGCAGAAGCTTTTGCTAGCATAGCCCAGCACTTGCGGGGCCAAAAGTTCGACGGTCGGAGAGTCGCTCATTTTATGACGAAGCTCATCTTCTGCATGTTTGCGGAGGATATCAAGATACTTCCCGGGAAGGTTTTCACCCACCTGGTGGAGTCTGTGGAGCACCGGCCTGAGAAGTTCGCTGGCAGGCTGAAAACTCTCTTCGGCGCCATGAAAAGCGGAGGCGATTACGGATCTGCCGACATCCCCTGGTTCAACGGTGGTCTCTTCGACAACGACGACACGCTCCCTCTCGATCGACATGGAGTCCAGTTGGTCCTTCAGGCTGCACGACTCGACTGGAGTCAGATCGAACCTTCGATTTTCGGTACCCTCTTCGAACGTGGCCTCGACCCCTCGAAACGCTCCCAGATCGGCGCACATTACACCGACCCGGAGTCTATAAGGCGGATCATCAACCCGGTTCTCAAGGAGCCCTTGGAGGCCGAGTGGAACGATGCCAAGCGGGCGATTGACCTGCTGATCGCCGCGGTGGCCAAGGCGGCCAAACTTCCGATGCGAAAGAAGCTTCTCAAGGAGGCTGAAGCAATTTATGAAGACTTTCTGGAAAGGCTTTGCAGCTTCCGGGTGCTCGACGCTGGATGCGGCAGCGGAAATTTCCTCTATCTGGCGCTCATAGAACTGAAGAACCTGGAGCATCGAGTTCGACTGGAAGGCGAGACCTTCGGCTTCCATCGAAGCTTTTACAAGATCGGGCCGCAGAACGTTACAGGCATCGAGATCAATGATTACGCTGCTGAGCTCGCAAGGATAACCATATGGATAGGTGAAATTCAGTGGATGATCCGGAATGGCTTCGGAGTACCACGGAACCCAGTGCTGAAGCGTCTTGAGCAAATTGAAAATCGTGACGCCCTTCTCAACATCGATGGCACCGAAGCAGAGTGGCCCGAGGCTGATTGCATCATCGGCAATCCCCCTTTCCTGGGAAACAAGAAGATGCTTTCCGAATTGGGAGAAAACTATGTGAACCAGCTGCGAGCTACGTACAAAGGGCAAGTCCCCGGTGACGCCGAATTAGTCACATACTGGTTTGAGAAGTCCCGAGCAGCTATCGAAACCGGCAAGGCGCGGCGTGCCGGCCTCGTTGCTACCAACTCCATCCGAGGGGGAGCAAACCGAAAAGTGCTAGAGAGGATATGTTCAAGCGGACGCATCATATCTGCCTGGAGTGACGAACCGTGGGTAATTGAAGGCGCCGCGGTCCGGGTCTCCCTTATCTGCTTTGAAGGGAAAACCTGTCAGACTTCGAACTCGCAGGTGGTTGCCGAATCGGCACCAGGCTATGGTGCTTCTGCAAAGCTGAATGGCCTGGCTGTGGCGGGGATTTACTCCGACCTCACCGCCCGGGAAGAGGGAAAAGTCAGCCTTGACCTGACAACTGCCAAGGTTTTGTCGGAGAACCAAGGGAGATGCTTTATGGGGACTACCAAGGTCGGAGCTTTCGATATTTCCGCCGAATTGGCCCGACAATGGCTGAGTCTGCCATCTAACCCAAACGGCCAAGTAAATGCCAAGGTGGTCCGCCCATGGGCAAACGGAATGGACATAACTCGCCGGTCATCAGACACATGGATCGTTGACTTCGGCTGTGACACATCCGAGGCCCAAGCTGCTTTTTATGAAGCGCCTTTTGAGTATGTCCGAGATCACGTCAAGCCAGATCGGGAAAACAACAATCGTGAAGTGTACAGGCGCTTCTGGTGGAGGCATGCAGAATCAAGACCAGCCATGCGGCAAGCCTTGGCACCACTCTCTCGTTTTATCGTAACGCCACGGGTTGCGAAACACCGCGTCTTTACCTGGCTGGATACAGCTGTACTCCCCGACTCCAGGCTCTATGCAATCTGCCGCGACGATGACACAACATTCGGCATCCTGCATTCGCGCTTTCACGAGATCTGGAGCTTGCGTACATGCTCATGGCATGGAGCAGGGAATGATCCTACCTACAATGCGGCTTCGTGCTTCGAAACCTTCCCTTTCCCGGTCGGTATCACTCCCAATATTCCTTCTGTCCATTACGCGGAGAACCCACGGGCGCAAAGAATCGCAGCTGCTTCAAAAGAACTCGTGGAGCTTCGGGAAGCCTGGCTTCATCCCCCTGAACTGGTAACTCGAGTACCGGAGGTTGTCTCCGGTTTTCCTGAGCGCATTGTCCCAGCAAATGAGCGGGCCGCCGTGGAGCTCAAGAAACGAACTCTCACGAACCTTTACAACAAGAAGCCGCAGTGGCTTGTCCAGGTGCACCGGAAACTGGACGAAGCGGTAGCAGCTGCTTACGGCTGGGATACAGATTTAAGCGACGAAGAGCTCTTACAGCAGTTATTGGGGCTTAACCAAAGGAGAGCTAAAGCGGCTGTTGTTTACCCGAAGAAAACCACAGGGCGCAAAGATTCCCCGAAGAAACCACGTCAACAATCTTTCATGCTGGAATATAACGGGAACGGAAAGAAAAAACGAGAAGCAGACACCACGGCGGCAAGCATGGCCGACACGATCCATCCGAGAAAAAGGCGGGTGAACCAGATGGCCGAAGCCGACATATGATAAAAGTCACCACTATGGACGGCAGTAAGATCTATCTCAACGGCGATTTGATAGAGAGCATCGCCGAAACTCCCGACACACATATCACCCTGTCCAACGGCAACCGCTACATCGTAATGGAGCCGGCCAGGGAGGTCATCTGGCGAATCGTGAAGTTCAAAGCATCAGTGATGCGGCAAGCAGTGCTGACGGTAAGGAAGCGATATGGCACCGAGTGCCGCTGACCAGGCTCGGGAGAGGGGGGCTATGATCCGGCCGGGCTACTCTCCTATTGGGTACGATCGCTGCTGTTCCCCAGGGTTAAGTCCTAGTTCTTCGGAGTCATCAGCTATCTTCATCAGTACCGCGGCTATCGCTCTAAGTTGCTTGGGTCCGAGCTGTATGTCGCAAAAGGCGAGGGGAGATTTTACAAAAGTCACAAGTGGCTCATTCCGGCCTGAGAGCCCGAAGCAGACCTCAATCGGCGTCATAGCTCGCCTCCGTTCTTTTTTAGGGAGTAAAGAGCCCTCTCCTGCCTTAAGCTTCGCCTCGATGATTTCCTTTACGGTCTTTGCCATGCCCTTCCCTCCTTAGGATGGTCGCAGATTCTCTAAGCCACTACAGCCGAGCCAGCAGGTTCTTCACTGCGGTCGGCGTCCAGGTACCGCGCTTGCCGCTTGCCGTCAAGATGTGGTCCGCATTCAGCCTGTCCGCGATCCCGTTCAGGCTCACTCCCTGAGTGCGGTACTCTTGAACAGTAGGACCCACCTGAGCGGCAAACTGATCAGCCTTCACCATTTTGGCCAGGCGTCCCCTTTCCCTGCCCTGATCGGCCTTCAAGGCAAGAAATATATCGGAGCCGTCTGGTGAGTCAACGAGAAACCTTCAGAAACAACGGGAAAAGAGGGGAGCTCCAAATTTACCCTGTGGCGGGTCGGGAAGTGCCGGGGGCGGTGACAGCCTTCGCGAATAGATCAAAGGGAGGTTATTTAGCGGCCTGCTTTGCATTCCGGCACGAAGCAGACCGCCCTATATCACTTCTTGGTCGGTTCGGATTGCGACAGCATGCCAGCCTCAAAGAGTGCGCGGTGAAACTCTCTCCACTCATCAGGGCTGGCACCTTTCGCCGGCATCAGGGGAAGACCCACGTCAGGTCCCTTCCGGGTGGTCGCCTCAGGCATGTGTACCCCCTTCGATTGGTTCGGCTACGAACTGCCGGGCCCTCCACTCCATCAGCGCCGTCCGCACCATTTCCTTCACCGGCAACTGGATCGCCGTGGCCAGCGCGCGAAGTTCCGCATCCTCTTCCCTGGTGAACCTCCCCGACAGGACACAGTCTCTCATTTCCCCTTTGCTCCTAAAGCAGCTGTGGTGCATGCCCCCTCCTATGGCAGTTCCGGACTTCAATGGCTGCCCCCCTCTCGTTAGAAGAAGGGGGCTTCATTCTACTTCTTCTTTTCCTGAGGGATGAAGTGATTCATCCACCAGCCATCGCCCGACTCGATCTGCTTGGTCCCCTTCATCCACCGTTGATAGATCCGGGTAGCCGGTATGCCTGAGGCCAGCGATGAAAGCTCAGCCGCTGCCCACGCGAGGGCTTTTGTCCGTTTCCCGTTGGCATCATCAGCGAAATTGCCCACCCTGAACGCAAGCTGCTGGATCATCTTGTACGCCTCGGTGATTGGCATTCTGGCGCTGGTGATGGGGGCCTTGTTTTCAAGCCCCTGGGTGACCGCATTGAAGACATCCCGCACAAAGGGGATGCCCATCAACCGGTAGGAGATCAGGTCCGTGGCATAGTCCATCATCCCTTTCCTCTTCTTGTCATCATCGCCTCCACCCAACGCAGCAACAAGGCCGTACATCAGCGCACCCTGGAGAAAGGTGGACATCATGGCAGGCAGGATCCAGACCATCATCTGGCCGTACAGCCAATCGGTAGTGGTCATCTTCCCCTCCTTCCAAGCTGCCGTCTCGGTTGCCAGCACCTCCTGCTGTGTCGAGGCGAAGGACATGAACGGTGCCAGGAGGGAAAAGAACTTGTGCCGGCCGATCCCGGTCGCGTCTATGGCAAGTCCAGAGCCGAGAGCCTTGTTGACCGCGGCATCCGCGGCCTCGATGGCGAGTTGGATATCGCCGTGCTTCTCGACCTCCGCGTTGTACTTGCCCCACCAAGCCGGGAGGGAAACGAGAGTGTCAATGAACCGCACCCCTGCCCATCCGATAGACTGCACGTCCTCGAGGTTGTAACGCTTCCCGTTGACCTCGAACCCGTCGATCTTGAAATCACGCACCTGCTTCTTCAGGTCGCGCTCGATGTTCGCCTGTCGCAGGCGCATGTACTTGGACGCTTCCAGCATCGCGGCGTGGGCCGCCAGTGGCCCCCGGGCGACATGCCAGGCGCCATTCGTGTAATTCTCGAACCCCGTGGCGCGGATGGCCGGGAATACGCCTGTCACGTTCTGCAATGCCGTCCAGGCGTTGTAGGCCATGTAGTAGGCCGACATCTTTACCCTGCCCGTTTCGAAAGGCCCGTAGATGTTGGGCTCAGGGCGCAGAACGTGCTTCAGAGCCGGCCGAATCATCTCCTGCATGTCTACGCCTATGGTCTCCTCATTGCGCGCCGCCAAGGCTTTATTCCGGAACACGCGATCAGCGTCCCGCACCTTCTCCGCGATGGTGATGTACTTGATGGTGTCGGAGAGGTGAGTGGACAGCACCGACAGGGAGAGGTTGAGCGGACGCACCACCTTCTCATTTCTCCCCTTGGTAAACCCGGACTTCGCCACCGGCGTCTGCAGGATCGCCTCAGAAGAGGCGAGGATATCGTCCTTCTCGTTCCACTTGGCAACGTCTCCGTCCAAGCTCCGGTCGTAAGCGATTGGCCAGTAACCACCCTCTAGGTTGACCACCTGGCCGTCGACCGTTTCGACGGTGAAGGCCTCCGCCTCGATTTTCTTGGGAGAGAAAAAGTTGACCCGCTTGTGAACCGCTGAGATCTCAGGCCAAAGCTTGTCAATCTCCTTCCAGAGTCTCTGAACGGAGCGCCACTCCTCGGCGGTCAGGATCTGCTGCAACGCCTTGACGCCGGTCACGTCGATTCCGTACCCGTCCATGAGGCGCTGCAGGTTGCTTGCGTTGCCCATGTTGAGGCAGGCGGTGATTACCCTCTCCCTGGTCCAGACCATGCCATAGCGCTTGAACGTCTCGGGTAGCACCAGGTTGCTGTAGATCTTTCCGCGATCGGTGAAGAGCTTCCGCAATGTCGGTTGGAGCTCGACATCGATCTGGGTCCAGCGCACGTTCCCTTCGGCCATGCCGCTGATGATGTCCTGTATCAGGTGCTCGCCTCGCCCCATAGTCCCGTTCCCGCCGACATTGGCGTAACCGTCCACACGCTGAGCGATGTAGCGCAGAATGGCCGTGTTGGCGAAGAACTTCCGGTGCTTCTTCTGGATGGTTCGGATGGTCTTGTTGATCACGCCCGCCTCCGACCGTAACTTCTTCAGTTTGTCGCCCTTGAGGTCTGTCTGGGACATCACAATCGTGTTTGCAATGTCGTTGACGAACTCTCCCTTGGAAGTCTTCAGTCCTTCGACCTCGGCCCTGCCGTGCCCGTAGAGGAATTTGAGTGCATCGTTCAGGTCGTTGAGCTTAGACCGGGAAAGTTCAGAAGCGGGAGAGATGTCGACGCCGATCCAGTCGGCGAGCGCGGTCCCCATCCCCGAATCATCCGCGGCCGCCAGTTGCTCCACGAAGGTTTGGAGGTCTATCGCCGTAGGGTTGAAATCCTTCTTGGCGATGGAGTACTTGGCAAGGATCCTGTTGATCTGGTCCCGGAAGTCTTCCCCGACCTTGACGTCCTTGTTGTCGTTGGTCCACTTCGCGATGTTCTTCCAGCCGCGCTGCATCTTCTGCCAGTCCTTCTGCGCCTTATAGCTCTGGGAGATGAGTTCCTCGGTAAGGCGTGCCTGCTCGTTGGACTTGAGCGCCCCCTCCCACTCCCCTTTCTTCGCCAGGGCAATCGCCTGCTGCCGATGCTTTCGGGATTCGGCGAGAAGCTTGCCGATGTTGGAGATCTCCTTGATGCCGCGGCCGTCAATGACCCGGCTGGCCCAGGCTCTGATAACTTCCCGAGGAAGGGCCGTCGCCTTGAACTGGCGGAAGGCGCCGGTCATCTTTTCCTTGGCCGCCTTGGCCGCCGCGGTCAGATCGTCAATCTCTGCCTGCAGCTTCCCCTCGGCGATGGCGATAGAGAGCTTCTGCTCCGCTTCCTTCCATGCCTCGTTGTACTCCTTCTCCTTCTGGGCATGCTTCGCCTCCGCCTTTTCGGACTGAAGAGCCAACCATTGGGATTCGACCTCCAGCATCCGGCGCAGGCCTGAGGTCCGGATTGCATCAGCGGTATCCTGGGAGAGGTCGTGTGCCGCCTCCATCTGTGCCACCCGCTTCTCTATCCAGAGCTTGAGGGGCTGCATCGAAACGAGGTCGGCAGTCAGGTCAGCAGCCGATTCATACCCGAACTTTTCGCCATGCTCTGCGGCGAACTGGTTGATATCCATGCCGTCTTTGGACCAGAGCCCGGTGACATTCGGGAGTTTCTTGTACATCTCTTCTCCGAAGGCTGCGCGGATGCTCTCCTTGTTGATGGGGATCGGGCTCCCTTTATCCGTCAGGAACTCAATCAGGCCATAGACGGGTATCTCTTTGGCCTCGGTGGCTGCCTGCGCGCGGTTGGCTACCATCCGTTCCTTGAACCCTTTCAGCTTGTGTGAATCCCGCTTCTCTTTGGCTTGGTCCTCTGATTGGCCTGCGATGCGCCGGTATTCATCGATCTGCTCCCTGGTAAACCCGCTGGAGTTGAGCAGCTTCTCGTCAAGCATGGCGACCAGGGCGGCCTGTTCCTTCATCGCCTGGATCTCTTGTTCGGTCGCCAACATCTTGTCGAAGATCGCTTTGATCTCCGGGTTGATGGTTATCTTCTCCCCAGGCTTATCAGTGGCCTCGGAGTAGGTATCCCTCGCCCCGGCTCGCCGGGAACGTACTGACTCGTAGATCCTGGAGAACCAGGTCTTGAAGGAGCGGAAGGCTGTCTTTAGCGTGGGAGTCGGAGCTGTTCCCTCCATCAGGTAGACCTCGAACGTCTCGGCCCATCGCTCCTGCATCTCCTTCGTAAGGACGCCATCCTCGCCTACTTCCAGCCACTCTTTGGCCGCCTGCCAGACTTCGGGCTGAATGCCCTGCACCTCGGCCATCTCTTTCAAGAAGTTGAGGAAGATGTGACCGGTCTCGTGCAGGAAGGTGGACTTGTCGGCCTTCTCGAAAAGGGAAACAACGTTCATGGCTTCGATCTGAAGAGCGCCAAGAGGATCTGTGTTCCCAGAATTCTGTCGCATGATCTTGAGATTGACATCATCAGCTGTGTCCGGCATACTTTGCTTCAGGGAGGCTTCACCGTCTCCTGATGGTTCCGACCCCCCGGCTTCTACCCGGGGCAAACTCGGAACCGGCGAAGGCTCCGCACCCCCGGCTTCTATCTGGGGTAAAAGCGGGGCCTTTCGTTTTGCCAGAAGTGCACCCGGATCATGGTTAAGGTTGTAGAAGAGGTTCCCCCTGTTGTCTTCAGCAACCGAAATGCCAGCCTCTACCACCTTGCCGTCAACATCGATCGACGCCGTGAAGAAATGGAAGGCGACGATTTTGTCTTTCCTCTGCCTGACAGGCTCCTGCCTCCCATGATACTCCCCTTTGGTGATGATGTCGGGGATCGCCGGAATAAGCTGAACTCTCAGGGTGTCGGTGGTTAACCCACGCTTCAGCTTGTCCCATCCTTTCCCGGAGATCCTGACGTCTCCGAAACCATCCCTGGTTACCCTGGTCCCCTGCAGGTGCGCCTTGAAGTAGTCACGCGCAACCGAAACGGCATTCTCTGCCGTGATCTCCTCTGCAACCTCCTTCCCGGTCAATATCGCAACAGGAGCACTCTGCTCCAGGACCACCCCATCGCTGTGCCATGCGGACTGAAAGAGAGCCGACTGGGGCATAGTCGCCCCAGGCAGCGGGACCCCGGCTTTATCGAAAATCTGCTTTGCCCTCTCATAAAGCGGAGACCCGGGACCAGTGGCCTGCTGCCCCTTCGCTGCCCCTTCAGGGTCGGGCTGGGCCCAACCGTCATTCTGGAGATACTGTAATGCCTCGGCTGAGTGGGCTGGCTCGACTGCCTCCTTCCCGTCAAGGGCAGCCGCCGACTCGGCAAGCGATCTGTATGCCCGTTCGGTGGTATCGGAAAGGACTCCTGCCTCACGCGCTGCCTTTTCCATGGACGCGATGGCCTCGTCCCGCGCAGGCCAGGTCGCCGCCGCCTCGCCGATCTGGACCGGTTCCGGCTTGGCTGCGGACGCCTGCGCTGACTGGAAGTCCTTGAACTTGATCGCCTGCAGCCCCCCCTTGCTCAGCATTTTGTTGAGGAGGTCGATGGCCGGCATCCCCGACAGCTTGGAATAGGTGTTCGCCGTCGCCGCCATCAGGTCAAGGTGCTGCTCAGTCACCCTCCCTTTCAGGCCATCCTGGGAGAGCAGGTCCTTCTTCCACTGGTCAACGTCGTCAGGCGCGATCAGGTTAGCCTGCTCGGCTTGGTAGAGTTCAGAAAGACGCGCATGGTGATCAGATTCGGCCGCTACGCCGTCCGCTGCCCTGGAGACAGGGTGAGCGTTAGGGTCGATGGCCAAATCCTTCTGCATGGCGATCAGGGGGCCGTCCGTCTTCATGTTGGCTACGACCTTGCCGAACTCCATCTCCAACATGCCGCCGGTCTGCAGAGAGACATTGAGATCCACCTGAGATACTCCGTACTGCTCGACCCAGGTCACCAACTGTTCCTGTGTCCAACCGGCTTTTTGTGCTTCTTCCATCACTCGGTCAGCCTGGAGGTAGACCGTCCCCACCCCGTGCTGTTCCCCGGCGCGCTGGGCGAACTCCGCGAAGGATTCCGGCGACCGGTCCCTGAGCCTGGAAGCCTCCACCGAAGAGAGGACCCCCTCCAGCGCCTGCTGAGCCTGGTCAGCTTTTCCCTTCCGGTAATCGTTCACCTTTTGCCCGACCTGGTTGATGCCGGCACTGCTGCCAGCCATGACGGTGGTCTGCACCAGAGTCGTCTTGAGGGTGTTCTTGAAGTTCTGCCAGGCTTCGCCACTGGCGATGTAATCGCTTACCTTGTCCAGGACCTGCTCCGGAGTCATGCCGGGTTTGTCATAGCTCTTGTCGATAACGTCCTGCAGGAAGGTGGCCACCGATTCCCCGACCAGCTCGGCGCCGTAGATCTCGCCAACCTTTTTGAAGACTGCAGCCATACCCATCTTCGCCGACGGCTTGAGCAGCTCGAACACCTTGGCGGTCGGGATCAGCTCTGTGCCGATCTCCACCGTGGCATTGCCTGCAGCTGCGAGACTCGCCACCCCTGTGCTGAATCCCTTGTCTTTCATTTCTCCATAGGTAGAGCCACCGGTCATCGCCCCCATTGATCCAAGCACGGCAGTAGTTGCCCCCTTGGCGGTCATGAATAGCGACCCGCCCGCCACCATCGCCGGCAACTGCTGAAAGGTGGAGCTCATCCCGCCCCTGATCGCCCCCGTCCAGCTGTTCGGGTCCACCGGGTGCTCGAGGTTGATCTGTCCCTGTACCAGGTTGGCTTCCGCCTGCATCTGTTTCCCCCAGGCAGAGAGGAAGTTCGAGGTGCCGTGCTCTTCCCGCATGGCGTCGGTGGTCACCGTCTCGATAAGCGGTTGGAGCATGGTATCTCCGATCCACTGGTACATTCCGCCCGCACCCTTCTGGTACTGGACATACCCCTGCGTGATCGGGACCCGCAGCACATTCTCGTCGATGAATTTTTTGGTCTTCCCCAGGAACGAGGTGGCCTGCTCTATCTTGGACAGGGTGGGAACATCATCGTGGGCTATTGCCGCGTTCTGCGGGTTGGTGAAGTAATCCGCAGTCGCCGGCGGAATGTTCTGCACTGACTCGTTGGTGATGAAGGCCTGGCGCTCGGCGGCCTGCCGGGCCTCCGGATCGTTCAGGAGTGGTGCCAGCACTCCAGTCTGACGCTCCAATTTAAGCTTGCGGGCTTCCTCGTCAGGGTTGAGCCCGTAGGCGTTGGTGAGCGAGATAATCGGCTGTGCGTTGCGCTGCCGATCCTGATCGGTGACCTCGTTAAGTGCACTGTTGAAAGCATCGAATCCCATGCTATTTCCCCTCCAGTAGAGCCCGTCTCAGCTTTTCACGTAATTCAGGGGAAGGCGAACGCCCCTTGTTTTTCAGCGCGTACTGCTGGTCAATATAGGCATCCTGGGTCTTCTTCGGCCAAGTCGCTGGGTGCTTTGCGGCCTCGCTACCGCCGCCCTGTGCCCCGAGAAGGTAGAGCGGCTCCTTGGTGTCGGAGCTGAACCACCCCCAGGCCTCTTCCGTCGTAACTGCCTGGGTTGCCCTTATGATCGCCTGATCGATCGGCAGCCCTTTCCCGGGAACTGTCTGCGATGCCGACATGTACTCCATCACCTTGCCCTGGAGGAGAGCCATCTTTGCCCTGTCCTCTTTATCGTCCGGGTCAGGCAAGAACCCCTTGTACTGAGGGTTGAGACGCAGCGCCCGTAGCGTATCGTTCATCTGCTCGCCGGTCACCTTCGCCTTGCCAAGATCATTGTTGACGTTGGCGACGAACTGCATGGCGTTGTCGGTGAACGCTCCGAATTTTCCCGAAGAGTTCGCGATCGACTTAGGGTCAAGTGTCCCGTGCTGGCCATTCATGTACTCGGTTTGGAACTGGAGTAGGTTCCCGAGCTGCTTCAACTGGCGCTGTCGTTTTGCCTCGGCCTCAGCCTCGCGCTGTTTGGCCTTGACCTCGGACCTCGCTTCGTTCCTCGTTTCGGAGATGCGGAACTTCCGATCCAGCGAGTCCAGGATGTTGTCTCGCGCCTCATTGTCGATCCCCCCTCCACCACTGGCCTCGGTGACAACTTTAACGCCGTCAGCGTAAGTAGGTGCACCGTGAGCGGCGTTTGCGGTCGATTCCTGGGAGCGGCGCTTGTCCTGCTCGTAACGCTGCAGCCGGTCGGTTAAATGGGCCTTCGCCAGTCGCTTTTGTGTGTCGCTCAGGCCAGGGTTCTTGTCGATGTCGTCGGCCATCTTCCCTACAGGGGGAGCATCGTTGACCGTTATGTCCTTCATCCCATCCGCGAAAATTGTTTCAGCTGTCTCTTTGCCTACAGCCGCGTCCTTGTAGCTTCGCACCTGGTTGTCGACTACCCCGAGATCCTTGAGGGTCATCTTGCCCTTCGTTTTATCGAAGAAGTCAACCGCCCGGGCCTGGTCCTCCAGCTTCTCAGACTGCAGGCCGGTCTGTACGATGCCTCTGTAGATGGCTGAAGCGGACTCCTCCAGCATCCTGGCGCGCTGCTCAGGTGGAGCCTTGGTAAGGCTCGCCATGTCGTGAACTGCCTTTACGGCATCCGTCTCGTCGAACTCGCCGGTATTCATGAAATCCCGGATAGATTTGTCTGTGACGGTCTTCAACACTGCTTCGGACGTGGCGATCGCGGTCGCCTGCCGCTGTCCGTGCTGGTGCTTGTTGAGCCTAAGGGCGTTCGCGTTGTACTGTTCCTCTGCCCACTCCTGGAAACGTAGCGCAGCCTCAGGGTGCTTCGTGAGATCCACACCTCGGATGATTTTGTCATGCTCAGCCCTGTACTTGGCTTCAAGGTCGGTGGCGTCGGTGCCGGTGAGCTGCCCGAGGCCCGGCTTGAAGTTGCCGCTGTCATCCGCGCTGCCATCGACTACCTTCTGAAGGGCACCAAGAGCATTTACTTTTTCACCGTTGAGGGCGGTGAGAGCTTCCTTTTGGCGTTCTTCGGCAACAATAGCCATGCCGGCCTTGCCAATGCGAGAAAGCCCCTCTCCGACGCCGGCGCCGAAGGCATCAGGGCTGAGGCCTTGTGCTCTGGGTGCCTGTATCCCCTGCGTTTGCACTCCACCCTCGTAACGGGGGACTGTAGGGTTGGTGATGAAAGCTGCAGCCTTGCGTATCATAATTCTCCCCCCTCCGGTGTAGAGCCGGGCGTAATAAACGCTTGCCGCGCAGCTGAGTTCAATGTCCGCAGACGCACGAGCTCGAAGTCAACGACATCGCCTGTCCCTTTCAGACCAGCCACCTTGATGAGCAGCGCAAGAGGTGTCGCCTCGCTCTGTTCATTCTTCGCCACCAGCCTGAGTTCCCCATAAAAGCTGCGCCGGATCCGCTCGCTCACGTCGCCGATGGCCTCGCGGAGCTCCGGGATTGCACGGGGCATCGTCGTCTGCGGACCCGGCCTATCCCATTCAAGACTGGGCAGGTCCCCCGGCTTTGCTTCGAAGATACTTCTGGGCAGGGGACCTGCCAGCGCCGATGTCTCGCCCATGCCCTCCATGGTTGTGTCAATGAAGAGCCGGAGCAGCTCCACCAGGTCGCCGTCAGCGACGTCGGAGCGCCGGATGATCTCGAGGAGCGGAGCTTCGCCGCTCTCGTCTCTGATCGTAAAGTGATTCTTCTGTTCCATGCTCAATCTCCTTCCTTTTTATGAACTCAAAAAACTCGCGTATCCGTGATCATCTTCACTTCAAGGGGTGACGAAGAGGGGGCCGCCCTTTCAGAGCAGCCCCCTTCATGGTCACTTCTTCCCTATGGAACTCTGCATGCCATCCGGGCCTTTGAAGCTCTGCCCGTACTTCATGCCAGAACCTCCTCCCATCGCTTTGGCACCGAAGTAGGTGTTTGCTGCGGACGTCAGAAACGTTCCGCCAGCGTTAAGCTTTCCAGCCCGGCCGGCGGCGTTCCCTTGGAACAGATCAAGTTCAGACTGTGCCTTTTGTCCCCAGGCTTCACGCTCCGCGTTGTTGATGGTACGGAGGGCGTCAAGCTCACCAAGGCCGGCGGTCTCAGTGAGCAGAGCAAGAGGGGTCCCGCTAGAGATGTCGACGCCCGACATGGCCCCGCCTTCGGCCTGGCTGCTGGCAACCCTGCGCGCCCTGGCCCGAATGTCACCCGCTTCGTCCGCGCCACGCTGCAAGGCGTCCTGCGCCTTCATCTCGCCCATCTTTGCGTTGTACTGCCCCGCTTTTTTCTGGCTCTGTCCGGACTCGTAGGCCGAATAGCCGGAGATCCCGGCACCGGCAAAGGCTGTAACCAAAGCCGCTATTTCAATGCCTGTACACATGTCATATCTCCTGTTGTATGTAGCGGTATTCTTTACCCTCTACTGTTACTGGATGATCGGAGGTGAATCCGAACAGCCGGATAATTTGCCGCCACTTGTCGAGCTTAGGGTCGTCGGCGAACTTGAGGCCAATGATTCGCCTTATGCCCTTAGCGGCCAAATGCTTCTTCAGACCTGAGAAATCCTTTCTGAGTTCCTTGGCGATCTTCATGCTCATCGCCAACGCTGAAAGGTGAAGCTGAATGTAGTCGGTTCCTGGCACATACTGGGCATGAACATACAGCGCCGGCACACCGTCGACTGTCGACTCGAAATAGCTGTTGTCATACCCACCTTCAGGGTGCGGAAAACAGAAGGACTCTCTTTCTATCTCACGCCACATTTTTCCTCCCTCTTGGTCTTCGACATACATGAGACCCGCCCCACCAGTGTAGAAGGCGCCCGTATTCGAGTGCCTGCCTTGAATGGCGAGCGGTAGCAGCAGGCCGGCTTCATGCCGTCCCCTGGAGCATGAAGTCCTGCATCGACTTGTAGACCATGGAGGCCAGGACCGTATTTTGATCGTTCAACGCCCGTACCCTCTTCACGAGCAGGGCTTGTGCGTCAGCAAATTCTTTATTCTTCACCAGGACACTCTCTACCCGCTGGATGGCATCGATGAAAAATCGATCAGCCAACTCAATGTATCTGATGGTTTCCTCTCTACTTACCTGCTCACCGCTCTTGAGACGAAGCGGGTATGCCGCTAAAAAATCCACCTCTTCTTCCGTGAGCGCTACCCCCCCGCTCACCCTTCACCCCCGACCAGTTCTTCGAGAGTGACCTTGACGGTATGCTCCACCTTGTCCGTGAACATCTTCTGGTGACGGCCGAGCATCTGCAACGCGTTGCCCTTGCTGATGAAGGTGACCTTTTTGCCCCCGCCTTTGGTTGTCTCGACGGATTCGATACAGGCGCGAACCTCGGGCGGAAGGTCCTGAATCGGGAGCAGGTTCCCTTTGCTGTCGAATAGGTCGGCGGGGTCCACAATGGCGGCCATTACGAGGCGTATATGGATCTCGTCGGAATCCATCCGAAGGCGGCTCCGCTGTTCCGTCTTCAGGAAGGCGAAGCGTTCCTTCACGCCATTGTCTGCTATAAGGCGACAGGAGTTTGCCCGGGCAGCTTCATAAGAGCTGTCAGGATATGCTTTGAGGTAGGCGCGAACCTGGGGCCGGTGCATAAGCAGCTCCTGGACGAAGCGTTCATGCTGTTCGTTCTCCAATGGTTGTTCTCCCGGGACCGCTTCACCCGAGGGCAAGGTCTTGCCTTTCTGTCCCTGATCAGATCGTGCTTTCATCTTTATTCTCCTCTGTGCCCTCCTGTCTGGCTCGCTCATCGCCCCGGCGCCGGGATCCACCCCGTTCCGCTATGATCCGGTACCAAGGGTAATACCCGCACGCGGGGCAGGGCTCCGACCAACGGCCATCTTCAAAGCATGCGGTCCCCTCATCGTGGGCGTCGAAGCTATCATTACATCCACACTTGACCATGCGCTTCCCGGCAGGTGTGTAGGCGTAAAGTACCTGCCCCCCTCCCGGCCCCTCGGCGGGATCGCCGTCCAGATCGGCGCCGCGCTTCCTGCAGCGCCCGCGTGCTTCCTGCCGCTCCTGGGAAGAGACATCCACGAGATATCTTCGTGCACCACAGATCAAACAGCGAAAGCAGGGCTGCACCCCGCTTTCCGAAAAAATGAAATCGATCGACTCGATTACCCAGCCGCTGCAGCGGTGACAGCCGCCGGCGCCGATAGCCATGGTATGTTCGTCGGTCGATGCCTTCGCGATGCCCCTTCTCTTCAAACAGCCCTCCGTACTTCAGAACTAGTGCATTTCCTTGACGCCGGGGATAGCCGCCACGTCTGGACGCAGTTAATCGAAGGGCTAGGGGAACCTCTCCCGGAGTTCTTCCAACGGCAACGCTTTCAACGCTTCGCCTTGCTTCTGCCACCTGGCATTAAGCGCTCGGTCAATCGCGCTCATAAATTCGGTATCAGACCCCATCGCCTCGATGACCGTGTCCAGGATGAATTGCTTCAGTTCTGCCGGTGTCATGTCTCTTGTCTGCATCGTGTCTCCTCCTGAGTGACTTTCTGATTGGCCGATCCTTACCGCTGTTATCAATTGCTATCGTGCTGCCAGCTCGCTCAATGGGTAGCCAGGGGTAAAAGGAGAAGGCGGTTTCCGGCTATATCCCTTCAAACTTCTGGTACTCGCCCATCCAGCAAGCGGGGACACTGACATTGCGCTCCCCTGCTCTTTGCTTCTCGATGATTATCTCGGCCTTTGCTTGGTGATCGCGGAAGTTATGCTGACTATTGTTGACTCGGTCTTTGCACATCTGGCAGTAGACAGCTGGCCGAAACGGGAACATGATGACATCCGCGTCTTGCTCGAGTTCACCCGAGTCTCTGAGGTCACTCATCATCGGCCGTTTATCGGTTCTCTTCTCCACCTCACGCGAGAGCTGTGACAGGACGACCACAGGGACATCCAACTCCTTGGCGAGTTGCTTAAAGCCTCGGCTGATCTCCCCCAGTCCCTGCACACGGCTATCTCTAGGATTCGACATGGCCATCAGCTGGAGGTAATCAACGACGATCAGATCTAGCCCTTCCTTCTTCTGCCGGCGAGCCTTGGCTTTTAACTCCCGCAGTGAGATTGCCGGTGTGTCATCAATTGCAAGCTGCCACCCGTGAATCTCGCTCATAGCTTTTGTGAGGTAAGCCCATTCGACCTCTTTGAGCTGCCCGCTCCGAATATTCTGATATTTGATTCCGCGTCCGGCTGCTATACGGTCAACGATATCCCCGCGGCTCATCTCCAACGTGAAAAGAAGTGCTGCTTTGCCAGAGTTACAGACGTTGTTCAGGATGTTCCCTGCCAGCGCCGACTTCCCCATAGACGGCCGTCCCCCAATGATGATGAACTCTCCAGGATGCATTCCAGAGGTCGCTCTATCCAGATCGTCTAGTCCATAAGGAAGGCCCTGAATGGCACCCTGGCTCTCATACCTTTTCTCGATCCGGTTGATGGCTTCCCTGACTGATTGTTCCATGCCTACCGGCGCAGTATTCCGTTTATCGGTGGCGGGCTGGATTGCACTTTCGAGCTTGGCCACGGCATCCTCCATGGCCCCGCCGCTGTACACGATCTGAATAGCCTCCTGGGCCTTTGCCAGCAGCCTGCGCTCCAGTGCCTTCTGCACCACCATTTTGCAGTAGAAGGAGATGTTGGCCGCCATTGGGACGAAGTCGACCAGTGTGGCGAGATAGGCACCGCCGCCGACCTGTTCAAGGCTTCCCCTGGACTTAAGCTCAGATGACAGCGTTATCAGATCGACTGGTTCGTTTCGATCAGATAGGGCGGCCATTGCTTTGAAAATCTGGCGATGAGACTCCCGGTAAAAATCATCCGGTGTCAAAATACCGTGAGCGGTATCAATAGCTGCATTCTCGATGAAGATCCCGCCAAGAACGGACATCTCCGCTTCGATACTTTGGGGTGGTAGTTGTCTGTCAGTTGTCATATAACGACCCTGTCTTCTCTATTATTTTCCGTAGCTTTATCGATTCCTCAGCAGTCACTGCTGGCGTCACCGCCTGTCCTTCAACAGAGACCGCTACAACAACGACAATATCCTCATCTTCCCACCGTCTGGCACTGAGCCACCCTTGCGCCATTTTTGGCGTTAGCCCTTCACCTCGAAGTCCTGGACGCCGTTGGGATTCCTTTTCCGCTGCAGCTACAATCCGGGACACGAGGGAATCCGTCATGGAGGTGATATCAAGCCATGCGTCAGCAGCCTCGGCCTTTCCAGCCTTATACCCAAAGGCATCCCAGAAGGAGTTGAAGCTATGGAGCCGCTTCCCCGTGAGCTTCCGCTTCTTCTTGGTGACGAAGAAATCAACCTCCATGCTGAGTTCTTCATCGCCGGATGAAGAAAGGGTTTTTACTTTTCCTTCTTTCCCTTCTTCACCTTCTTCTGTATCGTGTGGGGTCACTGCGGGCTTCGCTGGGGTTTCATTGCGGGTTTCGCTGTGGGGTTCATAGTTTTTAGGGTTCTGATAAAGCTCATAATTACAGATAGTTATTATCATTCCGCGTGTGGTCTTCGCTGTGGTTATCATTGTGGCCTTCACAAAGGCTTCGTACGCGCTTCGTATTTCGTCTTTTGTGGGAGTAGATTTACGGTATCCGACTCGGTAACTCATAGCGTCTTGCATCTCGGCAATGGTCGCCAAAAGCTGGCCGCGCCTGAGTTTATCCCGATCCTTCCAGTTGGCTCGATCTAGCATCCAAGCCCACAGCTTGAAATACAGAGGTGGCTTGTCCATGAGATCACCAAGAAAGAGCTTTCTGGCAATCAGGACATATCCGCCTGGTATGACAGGGGTGGAATTTTTTGTGCTCATTCAACCACCGCTGCGATGGCTGCCTCGGTATAGTTCTCACTGGCATAAGCAAGGAGATCCTGACGACGACAGGCTTGACGCTGTGCACGAAGACAGAGGTGGACCTGGTCGAAGAGTTGCATCTTCCTGCCAGACTCGCTGAGGCCGCCGGCAAGGGATGATGAGAGCCTAGGGTTGAGGAAGGGTTCGTCGTAGTAGCGAGGAGAGATCATGAGCGTCCCTCCCGCTTAATCTGCCGGTAGAGATCCCCACGAGTGAGGAGGAGCTGCCTTGATGACAGCAGTAGTTGGTCGGTCGCGTATTGCGCCACAGCTTCGGTGACCGTTGGGTCATCCGGGAAAGAAAACGTCATTCGCCCATCGGCTTCACGTCTCTTGATCTTGGGCCGATGGCCGGTTGCCACGATTACCGCCGCGGCTGTATCCAGGTCGAAAACCTTCATCTCAGTCCTCCTTGCGCATGTGCGCTCTGGCCGGCCTGCGTCCACCGGCCCTGTTATTTGTTCTGGTTCTACCCTTCCCTTCTATTCGCTCGTCGAGCGTCGGACTCTGCTGAGCTTGAAAGCATCAACTGCCCCCTGCTCATACCTCACGGCGCCTCTGCCATCGCCCATTTTCAAAAAGGGTATTCCGCCACCGGACAAGCGCTTATATCGCATCCAGTGAACCGACATGCCTATCTGCTCCGCAACCTCCTTTTCATTAAGCAGTTTGGACATTGTTCGCCCCTCCTCGCTCAGTTGATTCCAGGTACTTCAACAGCACCGGCAACCTGTAAAGTATCCGCCCCCTCCCTTCCCCAATTCGTGAGTACGCCGGCCCCTTCCCGGACATTATCCACTTGCGAAGGGTGTTCTCCTTGATGTGCAGAAACTCAGCAGCCTGCTTTGTGGTTAGCGTGAGTTCCTGTTCGAGACCTCTTGACATTCCATTACCTCCGTTCTTTGTTGATTGACAACCACTTTAATGGTCAGCATAATAACCACAAAAATGGTTAGCCCGTCAACCACAAAAATGGTTAAAGGAGCATTGGGCATGGCTGCAATGGGGAAAGGCGGCAAAAAAACGCCACCAAGGGTTGTTGAACTGATAAAGGAAGAAGTGGCCAAAATAGGCCAAAATGCTACTGCAAGAGCAATAGTCATCCCCTTGTACAGTGTTCAAAAATATATGGTTGGCGAGTCTGAGCCGACGCAAGCCAGCTTAGAAAAGCTCGCTGCTTACTTCTTGGTGTCGGTGCCATGGCTCCGCGGTGGCAGTGTCGGACCGCTTGAAAGGCTTATTGAGGGGTTTAAGTTGACGGGAGTCGCACCTGGTGATTTCAACAGAAAGATGTATGAGCTTCTTGGTGAAGGAGGGGGGGATATCGACTACTGGCGCAGCACACTGGCGGGAAACCTTACCCTGACTCCATCCGTTCTCGTTCCCATTTGCGCCAGCTTCAAGATAGACCTTTACTGGGTTGAGACCGGCCGGGCACCAACTATCTTGACTCGTGAGGGATTCGTTGGGACTGTAACTGAAACTTCGAAGAGGCCACCGTGGTTAAACTCAGGCGTCGTCCCAAAAGCTGCCGCATTTATCACATCCGGCCCGCCTTTGCTGGTCTGCGCTATATGCGGGGGTGAATTAAAGCGCGACGATCGGGATGAGGAATGTACACTCAATGCTCCCTTGAGGATCTGGCCATGTGCCACGTGTTGCAAGCAGTAACACAGGGAACCAGGAGCACTTCCTGTATCCCCGGCCGAGGTTGAAAACCTGGGGCCTCGTACCCATATCGTACCCTACAGCCATAACCAACTGCAATTACTAAAATCTTCAAGAACTTCCTTTACAAGACGGTGAAGATCTAAGCAGGGGTGGTAATATCACCAAGGCGGTAGAGCTTGCGGCATAGGGGGCGGTATGAACAGCAATAGGAGGCATGGGAG
>Ga0209317_1000829_pt1 | contig 32758 bp, 24 predicted proteins | sample RifGroB2_FD_183994 | JGI IMG/M metagenome (GOLD analysis project Ga0209317, IMG submission 183994) | Soil microbial communities from Rifle, Colorado, USA - Groundwater B2 (SPAdes) (version 2) | ecosystem: Environmental > Terrestrial > Soil > Unclassified | place: Rifle, Colorado | collected...
CTTCGGGCCGGGGCTCAAGCAAAGCGGTCTCCTCGAGGTGCGCAGGTTCGCCCCGCTCAAGGCCGCGCTGCGGGAGGCGGACCTGCTCGGTCTGTACCGGTACGTGCACTTCGACCTGAGAAACGACTGGTATTCCAGGCGCCTTGGCAAAGGAAGCCCGGCAGGAGGGGACCTCTCCACCTGGTGGACGGCGCGCAAGGATCTGGGGGCGATCCTCACCCCGAGGGTCCGCGTCGATGCAAGGGCGCGCTTCGACTGGCCCGTCAACGCGACCGAGATCCACCTCCTTAACCTGCAGGAGGACGGCAGGGGAGGCTACCTCTTCGAGGTGGGGCTGCGCGGCTACTCCCCCTATTTCGAGCGTTTCCTGGTCAGGATGGACCGGGGAGCATGGCACGAGGCCCCGCAGGCGCGGGGGCGTTTCCAGCTCGAAGCGGGGAGACACCTGGTCGAGGCGCGCGTCCGTACCCGAAACGGGGAGCTGGGCCCCGCTGCGGCCGTCGAGTTCCTGCTGCGCTAGGCTCGCCCTCTCGTCATTTCCACACCCCACGCCGGACCCTCCACTCACCGTCTCTCCATTGCCTGTGCAACTCCTGAACAACCAGTCCAAGGCTGAACAGCCGGGTAACTTGCGGCAATGATTGATTAAAGGCGGCACATGAACCTTTTTGACGGCGAATCCTGCACTCCGGGGCGCTGCGGGGACTCTGCCCGGCAGGGTGAAAAGTGCCGTGATGTAAGGGGGTTGCCGGGTGGCGCCCCCTTTTCTTGGTTGGCACCGTTTCTGCTCAAGAGAGGGGGTGGCTGCGACGCTGGCGCCAAGAGGAAAGCCTGCAGCAGTGTGAAAACCAGATAGTCTCGCTTGATACCATCCGTAAGGGTGGGACGGAAAGCCCGCTTAATGGGACAGCCGGATTGCCAAGCTTCCGATGATCGCTCATCAACGGCAAGGCAGTCCGGTTTTTTGCGGCTCGAACAGGGAGAGCCGACCTCTTTGAAGTCAGGTTGACGCCTCCTGGAACCTGCATGGGGTTACGAAGAAGGCGCAGAGCAACCAGGTGAGTACCGTTAAAAAAACCGGGAGAGAAAAAATGAAAACGTTCAAGAGACAGCAAAAAACCGTTGTTGCAACCGTAGGGGCGCTCGCTTTGCTGCTTCACGCAGGTGAAGGCAAGGCCGCTTCCTGGCAGGATGAGCTGCAAAGCCGCTTCGACGTCGTGGACACCTTCGACGAGCTGCAGGACTGGACTCCGGGCGGGCAGTGGTTCTCCGGTGCCGGCTGCGACAGCTGTGCGTCCAACTCAGGCCTCCCCAAGAAGATCGACGGTAGCGGCTCCATCTGGGGAATCTGGAACAACAAGGGGCTCTCCTTCGAGTACACCCCGCAAAACGGGAACTTCGCCGTAGGCGACCTCATCACCGGGGCCACCTCGGGCGCCACCGCCACGGTACGCAAGGTTTCGAACCTGGACGGCAGGTGGTACATCCAGCTCACCAACAACAACCAGGTCTCAGGGTCGTTCCGGTTCGCGGCCGGCGAAACGATCAGCAGCGGGACCAAGGCCGGCACCAACCTGCAGTGGCCGCTTTTCATCGCCAACCACGGCCCCGCCAACACCTGGAGGGGGACCGGGAAATCGCTGGTGCTCGACCTTGGCGACAACAACAACACCGACCCTCTCAACCCGGCCATGGCCGGCCTGGGCGCGCAGCGCCTGGGGACCTACTTCGGCGACGGCATCAGCGGCAGGAGCGGTTACAAGAAGGTGCACGCCTTCTTCATGATGAAGGTAAGCCCAAGCTTCTTCAACAAGTGCCTCAATCCCGGCACGAGCTGTCTCGCCCAGGGGTACGACCCTGTCAGCGTGGTCAAGGTCTTCGATCTCAACTCCGGTTTCACAGCCATCAGCAAGTGGGGTACCTCGGCAGAGAGGGCGGAGGTCTCCGCCAACCCGACCACCCAGGCCCGCCTCGACGAGTACGGCCTGAACTTCAGCGTCTTGAACTTCGGCGGCGGCGGCCTCAGCCAGTCTCAGAACCTCTTCTTCGCCGAAAACAACTACGTCACTGCCGGTGCTTCCCCCAACTGCTCGTACCTGCAGACCACCTCGGGGCGTCGCCTGCGCAGCGGCACCGTCCTGGACATCGAGTCCTATGTCCAGGGGGGGGAGTGGTTCGGCATCGAGATCGCCTCGGACATAGGTACCAAGGGGAACAGCGACGGCAGCACCGATTTCTGGATCTATGACGGCACCGGCAAGGAGATGGGTCACTTCGCCGTCACCGGGCAAAACAGGCTGCTCTACTTCGACCACCTCTACAACAAGCTGGTGCTGGGCGGCAACAGGCTTAGCAGCAACGGCAAGACCGGCAATCTCGACAGCCGCTGGTGGATCGACGACGTCATCATCCACGGTTCGCGCATCGGCACCGCCTATTTCCGGATGCTCTCCGGGGAGGGGACGGCAGATACGACTGCTCCGGCAGCCGCCGTCACCGCTCCTTGCGCGGGCGCCACCGTCAGCGGCATCGCCGGCGTTTCCGTGGACGCCGCCGACGACGTCGGCGTGACCATGGTCGAATTCTACGTGAACGGCGTCCTGAGCGGCTCCGGCACCGCTTCCCCCTTCAACTGGGACACCAGGGCGCTCGCCAACGGTTCCTACAACCTCACAGCCAAGGCCTACGACGACGCCGGCAACGTCGGCGCCTCCGCCGCGCTCCCCGTCAGCGTCTACAACGCTCCCCTCGACACCACGGCGCCCTCGGTTTCCATCGCGAGCCCGGCAGGCGGTTCCAGCGTGAACGGTGCGGTAACCGTCTCCGTCGCTGCCAGCGACAACGTCGCGGTGAGCAAGGTCGAGTTGTACGTGAACGGCGCGATCTACGGGGTCTACGGAACGGTCCCCTATGACATCCCCTGGAACACGAGCGTCTACCCCTTGGGAAGCTGCACCCTACAGGCGAAAGCGTACGACGCGGCAGGCAACCTGGCCTGGTCCTCTCCCGTCCCGGTCGTCATCGCCGACGTCACGGCGCCCGCGGTGACCGCCTTCGCCATGCCGGCAACCGCGCGCAGCTTTACCGTCCCCTGCACCGCCTTTACGGCCAGCGACGACGTCGCGGTTACCGGTTACCTGATCACCGAAAGCTCCACTCCCCCCGATGCCGGCGCCGCCGGTTGGAGCGCCGTCAAGCCGCTGCGGTTCACCTTCCCCGCTACCGGCGTGCGCACCGCCTACGCCTGGGTGAAGGACGAGGCGGGTAACGTCTCGGCCTGCAAGTCGGCAACCGTGATAGTAGACGGCACCGTCCCCGTCATCACCTCCCTCGCCCCGACCGGCGGCAGCTACGCCCTGGGCTCCACCATCCGGATCACGGCAAGTGCCGGCGACGCCATCGCGCTGTCACACATGAAGGTCAGCGTGGACTCTTCGCTGAGAATCCAGGCAAGCGGCGGCACCATCTCCTACGACTGGAAGGATGCCGGCATCGGAACCCACCTGGTCTCGGTCGCCGCCTACGACAAGGTCGGCAACCAAGTGGTGAGAAACATATCGATCGTGGTTGAGTAGAAGAAACTGCGGCAGGTACCGGGGGGGCACAAGGGTCGCATCCTGTGCCCTTCTCCGTTTCCGACCAGGCCGCAGCGGGCAGGAAAATGCGCGGCGCGGGAGCGCAACTTAAGCTCCCAGTATCACAGGTACAAACCAGGTTCTTTGGGTTCGGGAAACGAGCGAGTTTTTAAGAAAATTCATATTTATCAAGAGGTTTACTCTCTTTTTTGCTTTACTTGTCGGCGCCATTGCTGCTATAAATCCCGAAACGACCGGCGCTGTTTTCAACAGCACGGACAGAAAAACCAAATAGTACTGCTTGATAATACTAAACCATCCGTAAGGATGGGACGGAAAGCCCAAGGGTCTTTTAACGAGACAGCCGGGTTGCCAAGTGCTGATGATCACTCATCAATACCAGGCGACCCGGCTTTTTCCGTTTTCGGGCAGTGCACCACCCGACAGTGACCTGAATCCACCCAAGTGAATTTCCGGAGTAGAGCCGGTCCGGAATTTTCCAGGTCACGGGAACGCGGCGGCAATTGACGGCGGCGCCGTCAAAATCCAACACGAAAAAGGGAGCATAATGCAAAGATTCAAGAGGTACCAAAGGGCTACTGTTGCGACTGTAGGGGCACTCACCCTGATGCTTCACGCAGGCGAAGGCAAGGCCGCTACCTGGCAGGACCAACTGGAAGGCCGCTTCGACGTCGTTGACACCTTCGACGAACTGCAGGACTGGACCCCTGGCGGTCAGTGGTACTCCGGTGCCGGCGGCGAGACCAGCGCCTCCAACAAAGGCCTCCCCAAGAAGATCGACGGCACCCAGTCCATCTGGGGACTGTGGAACAACAAGGGACTCTCCTTCGAGTACACCCCCCAAAGCGGGACCTTCGCCATAGGCGATGTCATAACGGGAGCGACCTCGGGCGCCACCGCCACGGTGCGCAGGGTCTGGAACCTGGACGGCAAATGGTACATCCAGCTCACCAACACTCACCAGAGCACGGGGTCGTTCCGGTTCGCGGCCGGCGAGAAGGTGACCAGCGGGACCAAGTCCGGTTCCAACCTGCAGTGGCCGCTCTTCATCGCCAACCATGGCGCCGCCAACACCTGGAGGGGGACCGGTAAATCGCTGGTGATGGACCTGGGGGACAACAGCAACAGCGACCCGTTAAAGCCGACCATGGCCGGACTCGGCGCGCAGCGCATGGGGACCTACTTCGGCGACGGCGTCAGCGGCAAGAGCGGCTACAAGAAGGTGCACGCCTTCTTCATGATGAAGGTAAGCCCGACCTTCTTCAACAAGTGCCTCACTCCGGGCTCGGGGTGCGTAGCCGACGGGTACGACCCGGTGAGCGTGGTCAAGGTCTTCGATCTTAACTCCGGGTTCACGGGCGTCAGCAGGTGGGGTACCTCCTCTGAAAGGTCGCAGGTCTCCACGCAATCGACCACCCAGGCCCGCCTCGACGAGTACGGCCTGAACTTCAGCGTCTTCAACTTCGGCGGCGGCGGGCTCAGCTTCCCGACCAACCTCTTTTTCGCCGAAAACAACTACGTCACCACCGGCACTTCCCCAAACTACGCCTACGTGCAGAAGACCTCCAGCCGGCGCATGCGCAGCGGCACCACCACGGACATCGACTCCTTCGTCAGATCCAACGACTGGTTCGGCGTCGAGGTCGCCGCGGACATCGGCACCAGGGGGAACAAAGACGGCAGCACCGATTTGTGGATCTACGACAAGAACGGCAAGGAGATGGGGCACTTCGCCGTCACCGGCGAAAACCGGCTCATGTACTTCGACCACCTGTACAACAAGTTCGTGCTGGGGGGCAACAGGCTTAGCGGCAGCGGCAAGACCGGCAACCTCGACAGCCGCTGGTGGATCGACGACGTCATCATCCACGGTTCGCGTATCGGCACCAGCTATTTCCAGATGCTCTCCGGGCAGGGGGTGGCCGACAGCACGGCTCCGGCAGCCGCCATCACCGCCCCAGCCGCCGGCGCGACCGTCGCCGGCATCACCAGCGTCGCCGTTAACGCCACCGACAGCGTCGGCGTCACCAAGGTCGAGTTCTACGTGAACGGCGCACTCAAGGACTCCGGGACCGCGGGCCCCTTCAGCTGGGATACCAGGGCGCTCGCCAACGGCAGCTACAACCTGACCGTCAAGGCCTACGACGCGGCCGGCAACGTGGGCACCTCCGCCGCCGTTGCGGTCAAGGTCAACAACATCGCCGATACCATCGCGCCGGCGGTCTCCATCGCGAGCCCGGCAAGCGGCTCCGGCGTCAGCGGGACCGTCAACGTCTCCATGAGCGCCACCGACAACGTGGCGGTCAGCAAGGTCGAGCTGTATGTGAACGGCGCGCTCTACGGGGTCATCGGGGCGAGCCCCTACAACATCTCCTGGAACACGGGGAGCTACGCCCCCGGGAGCTACACCCTGCTGGCCAAGGCGTATGACGCTGCAGGGAACGTGGCCCAGTCGGGGGGGGTGTCGGTTGTCGTCGGGGGAGCAGGGGACGCGACCCCGCCGGTGGTAACCAGCTTCACCGCGCCCGCCACGGCTACCAGCCTGGCTGTGCCGGTGACTCTCGCTGCGACCGACGCCGTCGGCGTGACCGGCTACCGGATCTCGGAGAGCTCCAGCACCCCGCTGGCCGGTTCCACAGGCTGGTTCTCCGCGAAGCCAGCCAGCTTCACCTTCGCCGGTGCCGGTGCACGCACCGCCTATGCCTGGGCCAAGGACGCGGCGGGGAACGTTTCCGCCGTTGCTTCCGCAAAAGTCACCATCACGCTCGCTACCGCCTCCGACACCACTGCGCCGATGGTGACCGCCTTCACCATGCCAGCCACGGCAAGGAGCTTCACCGTCCCGATCACGACCTTCACCGGCAGCGACAATATCGGGGTGACCGGCTACAAGGTAACCCAGAGTTACACCCGTCCCTTGGCCGGCGCCACCGGTTGGAGCAGCACACGTCCCTCCAGTGTCACCTTCAGCTCGACCGGCGTGCGCACCGCCTACGCCTGGACCAAGGACGCTGCGGGTAACGTCTCGGCCTACAAGTCGGCAAGGGTGATCGTCGACGGGACCGCGCCCGTCATCACCTCCTACGCCCCCACCGGCGGCACCTACTACCTGGGCGCCACCATCAGGATCACGGCGAACGCCACCGACGCCATCGCGATGTCGCAGATGAAGGTCAGCGTGAACTCGGTGCTCAAAAGCACGGCCAGCGGCGGCTACATCTCCTACTACTGGAAGCCGACCATGCGCGGAACCTACGTGATCTCGATCGCCGCCTACGACAAGTCGGGCAACTACGCAGTGAAGAAAGCGACCGTGTACGTCAAGTAAGATCGACTGCGGCAGATGAAAGAAGAGGGCACGGGGATAGCACCCTGTGCCCTCTTTCCGTCTCCCCGGAGCAGCAAACCCCCACCTTTGGCGTCAGCCGTGCCTCCTTTGCCAAGCGGCAAGGGGGAGGGATCTGCCAGATAGCCTATTGACACCGGTTCTTTTCCTGTTAACAAGATGTTCGAGCAGCACCCCTTCCCCCCCGTCAGATCGATGACCGATTAAGAGTTTACCCGACTTCATTCACCCCCCGTGCCCAGCGGTTGCGTCTTTTACTGAGGGGACGGCCCAAAGCTTCGAGCTGAGGAGGCGCGCATGCTGAAGAAGGTCGTGATCCACCGCTTTCTGGCTGGAGCACTGCTTGTGGCTGGTGCCGGCGAGGCCAAAGCCCTGACCTGGCAGCAGGTGCTGCAGCAGGCCGGCTTCGACATCGTCGAAACCTTCGACCAGCTGCAGGACTGGACCCCCGGCGGGCAGTGGTACTCCGCTGCCGGTTGCGCGCGTTGTGCCTCCAACTCCACCCTTCCCAAGAAGCTCGACGGCGGCAACTCCATCTGGGGGTTCTGGAACAGCAAAGGGTTGTCCCTCCGGTACACCCCAGGCGACGGGAGCTTCTCAGCCGGCGACGTGATCACCGGTGTGAGGTCCGGCACCACCGCCACGGTGCGCCGGGTATGGAACCTGGACGGCGAATGGTACATCCAGCTCACCCACGACAACGCCGTCCAGGGGAGATCCGCCTTCGTCGCCGGCGAGAGGATACGCTCCGGCTCCAAGAGCGGATCGCAGCTCAGCTGGCCCCCCTTCATAGCAAACCACGGCCCCGACCACACCTGGAGGCAGGACGGGAAGTCCCTGGTGCTGGATCTCGGGGACAACGACAACCGCGACCCGGCGGACCCGACCATGGCGGGGCTCGGCGCGCAGCGCCTGGCCGTCTTCTTCGGCGACGGGGCCAGCGGTAAGAGCGGCTACAAGAAGATCCACGTCTTCTTCATGATGAAGATCGCCCCCACCTTTTTCAACAGGTGCCTAACGCCCGGTGCCGGCTGCGTCGCAGGCGGCTTCGACCCGGTCAACGTGGTGAAGGTATTCGAGATCGACTCGGGATTCACCGGCGTGAGCCAGTGGGGGAGCCGTATTGAAGCCGCGCAGGTCGCGAAGAAACACCTCCCCCGGCTCCCCGAGTACGGGCTGAACTTCAGCGTCTTCAATTTCAAGGGGGGGGGGCTCACCCACCCCGGGAGCATCTTCTTCTCCGAGAACAACTACGTCGCCTCCGGGAACCCGGCCGATTACGGCTACACCAAGAAGCCCATCGAGAAGGGGGGGGGGAAAGGGAGCGCCGCGGAGGTCGGCTCCTTTGTCGCTTCCGGGGAATGGTTCGGGGTGGAGGTCGCCTCCGACATCGGGAGCGCTGGGGAGAGCGACGGGAGCACCGAGCTGTGGATCTACGACAGAAACGGCGTAGAGAGGGGGCATTACTCCGTCACGGGGCAAAACCGGCTCATGCATTTCGACCATTACTACAACAAGTTCGTGCTGGGGGGGAACCGGCTGAGCGGCAACGGCAAAACCGGCGGGATCGATGTCCGCTGGTGGATCGACGACGTGATCATAGACGCCTCCCGCATCGGCCCCGCCTATTTCCGGCTCTTCCCCAAGGTCACCTCCTTTTCCGCCCCGGCCGCCAGCAATTCCTTCACGGTAGGGGGAATCGCGCTCAAGGGGGGGAGTACGCAAGGGGAGGGGGGCATGAGCTACCTGATAACTGAGAGCGGACTTCCCCCCGCTCCGGGTGCCGCCGGATGGTCCGCAACGCCCCCCAAAAGCTACACCTTCACCTCCCAAGGGGTGCACCAACTCCACGCCTGGACCAAAGACGGGGTCGGGAACGTCTCCTTCCCCTTCGCCCCGCAAACAGTCCTGGTCAAGGGCGTACTGCCTCGCTGAAGCTTCGCGCCCTCGGCTCTCCCTGCACGGACAGCGGCTGGGATTTGCCGTCAGGCGCCCCCATTCGCCGAATAAACGGTTGACAATGAAAACATTATGTGTTTATTCAGGATGTGCTCTGGCACATGATATCGGTCTCATCTCTTTGGCCGGGTGACGGCGGGGGCGCCCGATCCGATACGCGCTGTCTCCGCAGCATCCAATCGCACCGCATGTTCCTGTTGTGCATGTGAAACCATGAGGGCCGCAGTATGCTGAAGAAAATCGCGACCTGTTCCTGCTTGGCTGGTTCCCTGCTGCTGGCGGGGGCGCGAGAGAGCCGGGCGCTCAGCTGGCAGGAGGTGCTGCAGCAGGCCGGCTTCGACATATGCGACACCTTCGACGAGCTGCAGGACTGGACCCCTGGCGGGCGGTGGTACTCGGGCGCCGGTTGCTGCAGCACGGAGCTCCCGAAGAAGACCGACGGCAGCGGCTCCATCTGGAGCCTTTGGAACAACAAGGGGCTGTCGTTCCAGTACACCCCCGGCAACAGTACCTTCGCCGCCGGCGACCAGATCACCGGGGCGACCTCCGGCACCACTGCCACCGTCCGCCGGGTGTGGCAGCTGGAGGGAAAATCCTACCTCCAGCTCACCTACGACAACACCGTGCAAGGCAGCTCCGGCTTCCAGCCGGGCGAGGGCATCGGCTCCGGCTCGAAGAGCGGCACCAACCTGCAGTGGCCGCTGTTCATCGCCGACCACGGTCCCGACCATACCTGGAGGCGCAGCGGCAAGTCACTGGTGCTGGACCTCGGGGACAACGACAACACCGACCCGGCCGACCCGACCATGGCCGGGCTCGGCGCGCAGCGGATGGCGGCCTTCTTCGGGGACGGGGCCAGCGGGAAAAGCGGTTACCGGAAGATCCACGCGTTCTTCATGATGAAGGTCGCCCCCACCTTCTTCACCAGGTGCCTCCCCCTCGCTGCCGGCTGTGTCGACGGCGGCTACGACCCGGTGAGCGTAGTCAAGGTGTTCGACCTCGACTCGGGGTTCACCGGCGTGAGCCAGTGGGGGACCCCCGCCGAAAGGGCGCAGGTCTCGACCAACCCGACCACGCAGGCCCGCCTCCCGGAGTACGGCCTCAACTTCAGCATCTTCAACTTCAACGGCGGCGGGCTCACCTTCCCCGGGAGCCTCTTCTTCGCAGAGAACAACTACGTCGCCTCGGGGAGCGCCCCCAGTTACGCCTACACCCAGGTCGCCGCCAACAAGGCGCTCCGCAGCGGCACCGCCCTCGATATCGATTCCTTCGTCGGTTCCGGTGAGTGGTTCGGCCTTGAGGCCGCCTCCGACATCGGCAGCGTGGGGGAGAGCAACGGCAGCACCGACTTCTGGATCTACGACAGAAACGGTGTGGAGCAGGGGCACTACGTTGTGACCGGCCAGAACCGGCTCATGCATTTCGATCACTACTACAACAAGTTCGTGCTGGGGGGGAACCGGCTGAGCGGCAGCGGCAAAACCGGCGGGGTCGATGTCCGCTGGTGGATCGACGACGTCATCATAGACGGCTCCCGCATCGGCCCGGCCTACTTCCAGCTCTTCCCGAAGATCACCTCCTTCTCCGCACCGGAAACCAGCAACTCGCGCACGGTCGGCGGGTTGGCGCTTCTGGGGTCGAGCCCCCAGGGGGAGGCGGCCCTCAGCTACCTGGTCACGCAGAGCGGCACCCCCCCCGCGCCGGGTGCGGCAGGGTGGGGGAGTCCGGCTCCCACCAGCTACACCGTCGCCTCCGACGGTCCGTATCGGCTCTACGCCTGGGCAAAGGACGGCGTCGGGAACGTCTCCTTCCCCGTCGCCTCCAAAACCGTCCTGGTCGACTCCACCGCGCCCCGCCTGACGCTGGCGTCCGTGACCCACGCCAACGGGCTCTCCAGTGAGCTCACCGGGACCGTTTCGGACGCCGGTGGGGGGGTGACGGTCCAGGTCAAGGTCGGTTCCGCGGCGGCTGCGGATGCCGTGGTGGCCGCGGGCAGCTGGCGTTTCACCGCGATCGGGCTGCAGGTGGGCGAGAACGCCGTCACGGTCACCGCCACCGATGCGCTCTCCAATAAAACCACGGCGACCGGCTCGATCCTGGTCGATCAGACCCCTCCGCAGCTCACCCTGGCGCAGGTGGATTCCCCCACCAAGCTCTCCTCGCAGCTGCTGACAGGGACCGTATCCGACGCCGGCGGCGTGCAATCGGTAACGGTGCAGATAGGGGGCGCCGCAGCCGTCGCGGCCAGCATCACCGGCAACAGCTGGAGCTACGCCACCCCGGCGCTTGCCGACGGGCCCAGCAGCGTTACCGTCACCGCTTACGACCTGGCGGGGAACCGGACCGGCGCCACCATCTCCGTCGTCGTGGATACGGTGCCGCCACGGGTGAGCCTCGACAGTTCCGTGGCCTCCCAGACGCTGCTGTCGCACCTGAGCCTGGCGGGCGCCGTCTCGGACGTCGGCGCAGGTGGTGGGACCATCTCCATCCAGGTCGGGGACACCGCGGTGCAGCCTATCACCATCCTGGGGAGCAGCTGGAGTTATCCATCGCTTCCGCTGCCGGTCTCGACTACTCCCACGACCATCACCATCACCGCCCAGGATGCAGCCGGCAACCGGTCGCAGCAGGTCACCACCCAGATAACCAGGATGCTTGCCGGCGACACGGACGGGGACGGCGCCGTTGGGGTCGAGGATGCCTTTGCCGCCGCGCAGGTGTGGGCCGGCGTGAAGTCGCCGGACCAAAGCCAGAGACAGCGCATGGACATCGCCCCCATAGTGGGGGGGGTGCCGAGGCCTAACGGCATCATCGATACCGGCGATGCCGTGGCCATTCTCGGCGTCATCGTCGGTATCAACAACTTCTGATCCGCGAGGAAAGCAAATGAAACGGCTCATTCCCCCCCTGACTATGATGGTGTCGGCGGCTCTACTGCCAGGCTGCGGCGGCGGGGGCGCGGGGAGCGATCCCCCCCCCGCCAGCCAGGTGACCCTCACCGTCCGGGCGCTGGGGACACCTGCCACCCTGTACGGCGTGCAGTTCAAGATGCCCCTTCCTGCCGGCGTGACCCTTGCCACCCAGCCCTCGGGGGAGGTCGCCCCGGGGGTCGTGGTCGCCTCGGCGGGGACCTCGGCTGCGGGCATGGTGGCCACCTACAACCGGACCGCCACGCCCCAGACCCTGTCCGTCGCGCTCATCAGCGGTGACGGATTCCCTGCGGGAGACATGGTCAGGGTGACGGTGTCGGCGCCCATCGCGGCACCGGTGCAGGCCGGCAGTTTCGTCTTCTCCGAGTTCGCTGCCTATGCCGATTTCGCCGGCGCCGTTGCCCCCGGCGTCTCCGGCAGCGTCTCCATTCCGTAGCGTCAGCCACTCCCACTAGTCGCGAGGTCGACGTGTCTATTCAAAAGAGCATATATCTGGCGGGGATGCGGTTTAGAAACGGCAAGATCTTCGACTGCTACGCGAGCCTCAAGGAGAGCGAGGGGTGGAGCCTGGAGAGGCTGCGGCAGAACCAGTTGGACAGGCTGAAGCAGCTCCTCGATCATGCCTACCGCAACTCGCCGCACTACCAAAAGAAGTTCGACGCCCACGGCTTCCATCCCTGCCAGTTGAAATCACTGGAGGACCTCCCGCTCGTGCCGGTGACCCTGAAGGAAGAGGTCCTCGACCACTGCAAGGAGATACAGTTAACCGTCCGCGGCGAGAAGATGTTCTTCTCCGAGACCTCCGGCAGCACCGGGAGACCGCTGGTGTTCTACCGGAACCAGGAGTGGGATGCCTGGCATAACGCCTCGGTGATGCGGGGGTACTCGTGGCACGGCGTCTCTCCCTGGGAGAAGAACGGCTACCTTTGGGGGTACAACATCGCCCCGAGGAAGAGGTTCAAGGTCAAGATGCTGGACTTGCTGCAGAACAGGTTCAGGCTGTTCTCCTACGAGGAGAGGCAACTCGATGCGTTCTTGAAAAAGCTGGAGAGCGCGGCCTTCCTGAACGGTTACTCCTCCATGGTCTACGAAGTGGCCAGGCGGGTGAACGCCACCGGCTCCTCGCACAGGTACCGTCTCAAGATGGTGAAGGGGACCTCGGAGAAGATCTACGACGCCTACCGCGTCGAGGTGGAAAAAGCCTTCGGCATCCCGATCGTCAGCGAGTACGGTTCGGCCGAAGGAGGGATCATAGCCTTCGAATGCGCGAAGGGAAGCATGCACATCAACATGGAGACGGTGATCGTCGAGCAGGTCGACGACGAGGTCGTGCTGACCAACCTGGTTTCCAGCTCCTTCCCCATCATCAGGTACAAGCTTGGCGACTACATAAGGCTCGGTGCGGGGGGATGTGCATGCGGCATGGCGCATCCGGTGATCGAGGAGGTAACCGGCAGGGTAGGCGCCGTGATACGCGGCAAGTCGAACAGCTACCCGAGCCTTACCCTTTACTACGTTTTCAAGAATCTCGCCTCCGAGAAGGGGGTGATCCTGAACTACCAGGCGATCCAGCGCAAGGCAGGGGAACTGGAGCTGTTGGTCGAGAACCAGGTGGATGCAAAGGGGATGCAGGACCTTGACGCCGAGCTAGCGAAGTACTTCGGCAACGACCTCGAGGTAGCGGTCAGGGTGGGGGTGGCAAGGTCGAACTTCAACAGCAAGAAAAAGGATTTCGTCTCGGAGATAGGGGCGGCTGCCGGCAGATGACCCCGGTAGTCTCCGAGAGCGGATCCTCGGGCTCGTCATGCGCAAAACAGCAGTTTCCATAGTGATTCCGGCCAAGAACGAGGAAAAGACCCTCGATGCCGTGCTCGCGGCGCTCTGGGCCTCGCTGGAGCGTTTCGGCGCGGGCGAGGTGATCGTGGTCGACAACGGCTCCTCCGATGCCACCTGCGAGATCGCTTTCCGGCGCCAGTGCCGGGTGGTTACGGACCCATCCGCATCCATAGCGGGGCTGCGCAACCTGGGCGCGAGCAAGGCGTCCGGGTATTTCCTCGGGTTTCTCGACGCGGATTGCCTGGTCGACCCCGACTGGGTCAGCTGTTGCGTCCGGAGGCTCTTCGAAGAGCCGCAGGTCGGCGTGGTGGGGACCCGTGCCGTGCCGGACCTCGGCCGTGCCACCTGGGTCGAGGAAGGGTGGTACCGCCTGGTGTCGGGCGCTCCGCGCCCGGAGCACCCCGCCTGGATCGGGTCGTCCAACATGTTCCTGAGGAAGGAGGTCTTCGAGGAGGTGGGGGGCTTTCACGAGGGGCTGCTAAGCGCCGAGGATGTCGAGTTCTGCAAGAGGATCGCGGCGCGCTACCGGATCTGCCTGGAGCAGGGGATCGACACCGTCCATCTGCGGGAATCGAAGACGGTGCTGCAGATGTTCAGGAGGGAGACCTGGCGGGGCAGGTTCAGCATCAGGCAGTTCCTGGTCAGCAGCGACAAGAGGTCCGAGGTGGCGAGCATCGCCGTCCCGCTCCTGATCAACCTGCTTTTGCTGCTCGCCCTTCTTGGGGTCTGGCAGCGGAACTTCCTGCAATGGTCCTTAGCGCCGGTCGCGCTGCTCCCTTTGGCCATGATGTTCCACAAGAAGGCGCTCTGGAGCAACCTGAGGGAGATGGGGGTGGTCTACGCCGTCAGCCTGGTCTACCTCCTGTCGAGAGCCTATGCCTGCATCGAGGAGATCCTCTCCATGACGGGGTCGCTCCTTTTGGCTGCAGGAAAACAAAGACGCAGGTAAGGGGGCGCCGTCAGCCGGTCGCGCCAATCCGCTTGCCTTGCCCGGAGGATCGGATGAAAATCATCAACGTGGTCGGAGCCCGCCCCAACTTCATGAAAATGGCCCCCATCATAGAAGAGCTGAACCGGTTTCCCGGCCGCTTCCGGCACATGCTGGTGCATACCGGCCAGCACTACAGCGAAAGCATGAGCGCGTCGTTTTTCAGGGACCTGGGCATGCCGCTTCCGGACATCAACCTCGAGGTCGGCTCGGGCACCCATGCCGAGCAGACCGCCCGCGTCATGGTCGAGTTCGAGAAGGTCTGCCTGAAGGAAAAGCCGGACCTGGTCATCGTGGTGGGGGACGTCAACTCCACCATGGCCTGCACCATCACCGCGAAGAAGCTGGGGATCAGGGTCGCCCACGTGGAGGCGGGCCTTCGCTCCCGCGACATGGCCATGCCCGAGGAGATAAATCGTCTCTGCACCGACGTCCTTTGCGACTTGCTGTTCACCACCGACCACTTCGCCAACGAGAACCTCGCCGCCGAGGGGATAGCGCCCGAAAAGGTGCATTTCGTTGGGAACGTGATGATCGACACCCTTCTGAAGCACCGGGAGCTCGCCGCCGGGCTCGGCATCGTGGAGAAGTTCGGGCTCAAGAAGAAGGGGTACGCCGCCGTCACGCTGCACCGCCCCTCGAACGTGGACGACCCGCAGGTGCTGGGGGGCATCCTTGAGGCGCTCAGCGAAATAGCGCGCGATGTGCCGGTGGTGTTCGCCATGCACCCGCGCACCCGGAAGATGGTGGGGGAGTTCGGCCTGGGGCACCTGCTGAACACCGGCGCCACCCCGGGCGGGGTCTGGGCCGTCGAGCCTTTGGGGTACCTGGAATTTCTCTGCCTCAACATGCACGCCCGCATGGTCGTCACCGACAGCGGCGGGCTGCAGGAGGAGACCACGGTGCTGGGCGTCCCCTGCATCACGGTGCGGCAAAACACCGAGCGGCCGATCACCTGCGAGGTGGGGAGCAACCTCCTGGCCGGCTCCGCGAAGGAGAGGATCCTCGAGTGCGGCAGAGACATCATCCACGGCAGGGTCGCGTCGGGCAGCGTCCCCGAGAAGTGGGACGGCGCCGCGGCCCGGCGCATAGTGGAGGTACTTTTGGCCGAGGCGCCCTCCGCGCAACGTGGCTGAGGGGGGGGTGGGAGCGGCGGCCGGGCCTGGACCGGTAACGCTGAGAGCGGGCCGGCTAGTGGCCGGCCCGCTGCTCGTAAAAGGGGTTGTTGAGGAGGATCGCCTTGTTGTCGAGGACCGAGATCATCCCCGCCTTTTCCAGGTTCCTCAGCACGCGGCTCATGGTCTCGCGGGTCACGCTGGCGTAGCTCGCCATCTGCTGGTGCGTCATCTTCACGTCTATGATGACCCCCCGGTCGTCCTTCACTCCGTACAGCGTCCCAAGCCGGTCCAGCAGCGAGATCACCCGGTCCTGGGCGTTCTCCGCGTTGAAGCTCAGTATCTTGATCATCTCCCAGGAGTCGCGCAGGCGGGCGCAAAGAAGCTCGATGATCTTGCGGCGTATCCCCTCGTTTTTCAGCAGGTACTCCTCGAAGTCGTCCTTGTGCAAAAGCCCGATCACCGATTCCTCGTGGGCTATGATGGTGGCCGGCGAGGTCTTGCCGTCCAGAAGCGCCATCTCCCCGAAAAAGTCGTTCTTCTTGTGTATGGTGATGATCTGCTCCTTGCCGTCCTCGTTCAGCTTCACGACGCGCACCTTCCCGGAGTAGATCAGGTACATGTAGTTGGAGGTGTCCTCCTCGTAGAGGACTATCTGCTCCTTCTCATACCCCTTTTTCCTGAACAGTCTTTCGACCTGCTCGATCTCTTCAGGGCGCAGCGTGGAGAAGAAAGGGATGCCGCTGAGGCTGCTAGATTCTGCCTTTTGTGCTTGCTCTGCTTGCCCGGTTGTCACAAGGCCTCCTTCGCCGGAATGGAGCCGGTTTTTATCTGACGCGCCTTGAATCGGGAGGGGCGTTCCCCGCTCAGGCAGCGGGATCTCCAGTCCCCGCTCCTGCGGATCGACGGGAGAGCCGGCTGCTTCTCAATGTCGCTTGGTTGTGCAAAGACAAAGAGGTTTATCACAAAGAATTAAGACTTGTCAATTTGTCCCTGACACTGTAAAGTGTTACATCTTTAATGTAAGCCGTCTCCACCCCGTCTGCTGCATGTGTGAGGTGCACTCAAGTGACAGTTGCCGAGTCTATTAGATACTACAGGATGCAGTTCCTGCTGGCGCTGGTGATACTTGCAGCAGTCTACGGGAGCGTCGTTCCGGAGATGGTTCAGCAGTGGTACGAGGATGCCAACTACTCCCACGGCTTCGTGGTCCCGCTCATAGCCGGCTATTTCGCATACCAAAAGCGCCGGCAGCTTGCCGAGGTGCTGGTGGAGCCGTGGTGGCCCGGGCTGGTGCTCTTGCTGCTCGGCGTCTTGCAGCTCGTCATCGGCTTTCTGGGAACCGAATTCTTCACCATGCGGAGCTCGCTCGTGGTCACCCTCGCCGGGACCACCCTTTTCCTGTTCGGGAAAAAGCTGTTCCGTCTCATGCTGCTGCCGCTTGCCTACCTGTTTTTCATGGTGCCGCTTCCCTACATCATCTACGACATGATCGCCTTTCCGCTCAAGCTCTTCGTGACGCGCGTCTCCATAGCCACCATGAAGCTCATGGGGGTGGTTGTGCTGCGCGAGGGGAACATCATCATGCTCCCCTTCACCACCTTGGAGGTGGCCGACGCCTGCAGCGGCATCAGGTCCCTCATCTCGCTGCTCGCGCTGGCGGTGGCCTACGCCTTCGTCCTCGACATGGGGCAGGCGAGGAGATCGCTCCTGGTCCTTGCCGCCATTCCGATCGCCATCTCGGCAAACGCCCTCAGGGTGATCGGCACCGGCCTGCTGGCTCAGTACTGGGGGGCCCGGGCCGCGGAAGGCTTCTTCCACGAGTTCGCCGGGATGGCGGTCTTCGTGGTCGCCATGGCGCTCCTGATAGGGCTGGGCTCCCTGCTGTCGCGCGGCAAAGGGGGTGCCCCATGATCCGCAAGGGGCATTTCCTTGCCATCTACCTCTTGCTCGTCGGCGCGGGTCTCTACCTGCACCTGCACAAGGACCTGAGCGTCCCGATCAACAGGCCGCTCGGGCAGTTTCCGGTCTCGGTGAGCGGCTGGCGCATGGCCGGCGAGGGGGTGCTCTCAAGCGACGTGCAGAACGTGCTGAAGGCCTCGGACGTCCTGATACGGCAGTACGTGGGGCAGCGGGGTGAAAAGGTGCAGCTCTACATCGGCTACCACGGCGGCGGCAAGGGGGGAGGGGAGATCCACTCTCCCAAGCACTGTCTCCCGGGAAGCGGCTGGTTTGAGCGCTCCAGCGAGCGGGACAAGGTGAAGGCCGGGGGGCAGGAGCTGGACCTGGTGCGGGCGGTGTACCAGAAGGGTGACAGCAACGAGCTATTCCTGTACTGGTACCAGGTGCGCGGCAAGAGCCTTTCCGAGGAGTTCTCCCTCAAGGGGCAGCAGATCGTGAACTCTGTCCTGCACAGGCGCCGCGACGCCTCGTTCATCCGCATCTCGATACCGTTCCAGGGGGACCAGCAGCAGGCGCTCGACGTCGGCCGGCGCTTCCTGCAGGACTTCCTTCCGCAGATCCGCTCCTTCCTGCCCGACTAAGGCGCGGTGGTCGAGGAACGCGGAGGAGCCGGCGAAGCTCCCCGACTCCTCAGCCCGAGGGGGAGGGTGCGAGGCCGCCACCCGCGCCGTTCCCGCAGCCGGGAAGAGATTTCAAACCAGCATCCCTCGGAGGATTAATGTCTCAAGATCGCATCATTTCCGTGGTCGGACTCGGCTACGTAGGGCTCCCTGTCGCGGTAGCCTTCGGCAAGGTGCGCCGCACCATCGGCTTCGACATCAACCGGACCAGGATAAGGGAACTGCGCGAGGGGTACGACCGCACCGACGAGGTGACCTCGGAGGAGCTGGCCGGCGCCGACATCCTCTTCACGGACCGCGTCGAGGAGCTGAAGGGCGCCGACTTCCATATCGTCGCCGTTCCCACCCCGATAGACCAGGCGAACCAGCCGGACCTGAGCCTCATGTGCCGCGCCAGCGAGACGGTGGGGATGGCGCTCAAGCCCGGCGACATTGTGGTGTACGAATCGACGGTGTATCCCGGCGTGACCGAGGACGAGTGCCTCCCGATACTGGAGCGGGTCTCCGGGCTCAAGGGGGGGGTCGATTTCAAGGTGGGGTACAGCCCGGAGCGGATCAACCCCGGCGACAGGGAGCACACCTTCACCAAGATCAGGAAGGTCGTCTCCGGGCAGGACGAGGAGACCCTGGGGGTCGTGGCCGAGGTCTACGGCTCGGTGGTCACCGCCGGCGTATTCCGCGCCTCATCCATCAAGGTGGCCGAGGCGGCGAAGGTGATCGAGAACACCCAGCGCGACCTGAACATTGCGCTCATGAACGAGCTGGCGCTTATCTTCGACCGGATGGGGATCGACACCGGCGAGGTGCTGGCCGCGGCCGCGAGCAAGTGGAACTTCCTCAAGTTCGCACCGGGGCTGGTGGGGGGGCACTGCATCGGCGTCGACCCCTACTACCTGACCCACAAGGCGGAGAAACTGGGATACATCCCGCAGGTGATCCTCGCGGGGAGGCGCATCAACGACGGCATGGGGAAATTCGTCGCGCAGCGCGCCGTCAAGGAGATCATCAAGGCCGGCCACCCGGTGCTCGGGAGCGTGATCACCGTGCTCGGCATCACCTTCAAGGAGAACTGCCCCGACCTCAGGAACTCCAAGGTGATCGACATCGTGAAGGAGCTGCACGATTACGGCATGGAGGTGCAGGTCTGCGACCCGCTCGCAGACCGTGAGGAGGCCCATCGCGAGTACGGGGTGACCCTCACGCCGCGCCCCGAGCTGAAGCCGGCGGTGGCGGTCATCGCCGCCGTGGCCCACTCCGAGTACCGCTCGCTCTGCGCCGCCGACCTTGCCGGCATGATGGGTGAAAACCCGGTGCTGATCGACGTGAAGAGCATGTTCGACCGGCAGCGGATGTGCGCCGCCGGGATGAGGGTCTGGAAGCTGTAAGCCGGCCTTCGCCTCTGGGGTAAAGCATGGCTCTTTCTCTGATAGCGGTCTTTTTGCTGCTGGCCTCCACGCTCAGGATCCTCCAGCTGGAGCAAAAGAATGCCTCCCGCACCTTCCTGGCGCTCCCCTTTCTGGCGACCGCGCTCCTTGAGTGGTTCGACCTCTGCGCCATGTACGGCTTTTTCCCGGCCGTCGCCTGGAAGGAATGGGCGCTCTTCGTCGAGGCGCTCCTGCCGGGGCTATGGCTTCTTTTGAGCCTCACCTATGCCAGGGACCTTCCGGAGCGGGGGCTAGGGCGCCTGACCCGGGCGATGCTGGCCGTCTGCTTCTTGCTGGTCCTGGTTCCGGCCTTCCTGCCGGCGGGGTCGCTCTACTACGCGCCCGATTTCCCGTCCGAGCGGATGCTTTTTCTGACCGATTCCGGTTACTACTTCTACGTTACCATCCTGGTGCTGCTGGTGGCGGCTCTCACCAATTTCGAGTCGACCCTGGCGAACGCCTCCTCCGAGGCGCTTTGGCGCGTGAAGCTGGATATCGTGGCCCTTGGCTCCATGCTTGCCGTCTTTGTCTTCTATTACACCAACGCGTTCCTGTACCGCTCGCTCAGCATGGAGCTGGTGCCGCTGCGCTCGCTGCTTTTCATGGTGGCCTCGGTCATGATGATTTACTCCCGCACCCACTGGAGGGGGAGGGCGCGGGTGAAGATATCGCAGGCCGTCTTGTTGAAATCGGTGGTGCTGGGGGTCATCTCCGGGTACCTGCTCCTCCTGGGGGTGCTGGGGGAGGGGATGAAGTACTTCGGCTCGCTTTTCCCCCGCGTGCTCACCCTCTCGCTCGCTTTCCTCGCCGGGATGCTGCTCCTTCTTTTGCTCCTCTCGGAGAGGGCCAAGCGGGAGCTGAAGGTGTTCCTGCACAAGCATTTCTACCAGAGCAAGTACGACTACCGGGCCCAGTGGCTCGGGCTCACGGAGAGGCTGGCCACCTTCGAAAGCGGCGAAGAGCTCATGAAGAGGGTGCTCTTGGCCTACTGCGACATCTTCGGCGCCAAGGGAGGCGCGCTGTACCTGCACCAGCCGGGGTGCGGCTGGTTCTGCGCCACCGCCATCCTGGAGCTTGAACAGCTGAAGGAGACCATCGCCGACGACAACGCGCTGGTCCGCTACCTGCGCGAGAGGAACTGGATCTTTTGCAGCCATGACCAGAACCCCCAGGTGCTGGAACAGAACCGGGCCTTTCTCACGGACAACAACGTCTCCTTCGTGATCCCGCTCCTGGAGGGGGAGCTTCTCACCGGCTTCATCGTGCTGGGTGAGCAGATGGTGCCGGACGAGCAGTACCGCTACGAGGACTACGACCTCATGAAGACCATCGCCAGGCAGGTCTCGGTCGCCATCCAGCACCAGCGCCTCTCCGAACAGCTGACCCAGGCCAAGGCCATGGAGGCGGTGGGGAACCTCGCCACCTTCGTGGCCCACGACCTGAAAAACCTGGCGGCGACCGTGTCGCTGGTGGTGGAGAACGCAAGGGAGCACCTGGACAACCCCGAGTTCCAAAAGGACATGCTCTCAAGCCTTGGCAACACCACCAAGAAGATGCACGCGCTCATCGGCCGCCTCAGGAACCTGGGCGAGAGGGAGCTTTTGCACATGCGGCCGGTCGATCTGCTGGCTGCCGCCCGGAAAAGCGCGCAGATGGTGCAGGGGAGGACGATCGCGGTGCAGGGGACCCGCGAGCTGGTGATGGGGGACCACGACGAGATCCAGAAGGTCCTTTTGAACCTGTTTCTGAACGCCGTGGAGGCCTCAGAGCCGGGGACTCCCATACTGGCCGAAGTCGGCTCAGACGGTACCCCCTTCATCAGGGTGACCGACAGCGGGTGCGGCATGTCGCCGCTTTTCATCAGAAACGAGCTGTTTGCGCCTTTTCGCACCTCGAAAGCGACAGGGCTCGGGATCGGCCTTTACCAGTGCCGCCAGATCGTCGAGGCGCACGGGGGCACGATCGAGGTTTCCAGCGTCGAGGGAGCGGGGACCGTGTTCACCGTCTGGTTGCCTGCCCCTGCGGCAGGAGCGGCCGGGGTGGCCACGCAGGCAGCATGAAGGGGAGGGTGCCGTGAAAAAACTTCTCATCGTTGACGACAATGACGACATCAGGCAGCAGCTCAAATGGGGGCTGAACCAGGAGTACCAGGTGTACCTGGCCCCGGACGGCAGGGAGGCGCTCTCCCTTTTCCGCAACGAGCAGCCGAGCGTGGTGGTGCTCGATCTGGGGCTTCCCCCTTACCGGGAGAGCTCGGTGGAGGGTTTCCGCTGCCTGGACGAGATGCTGGGGCTCAACCCGGCGGCGAAGATCATCATGCTGACCGGCAACAACGAGCGGGAGAACGCGCTCAAGGCGATGCGCATGGGTGCCTTCGACTTCTACGCGAAGCCGCCGGTGCTAAGCGAGCTGAAGGTCATCATCAGCCGCGCCTTCCACCTGGCCAACATCGAGGAGCAGAACCTGAGGCAGAGCGCCGGCGGGGGGGACGGGGGGGACCAGTGGGGGATGATCGGGTCCTGCCCCGAGATGCAGGCGGTCTACCATACCATACGCAAGGTGGCCGCCTCCAACGCGCCGATCCTGATCACCGGGGAGAGCGGCACCGGCAAGGAGTTGGTGGCGAGCGCCATCCACGAGTCGAGCCCGCGCTGCAAGGGACCACTGGTGGCGATCAACTGCGGCGCCATCCCGGAGAACCTCCTGGAGAGCGAGCTCTTCGGGCACGAGAAGGGCGCCTTCACCGGGGCCCACGCCGCCGTGCGCGGGAAGCTGCAGTATGCCCACAAGGGGACGCTTTTCCTGGACGAGATCGGGGAGCTCCCGGTCAACCTGCAGGTGAAGCTGCTCCGCTTCCTGCAGGAGGGGACCATCCAGAGGGTGGGGGGGCGGGAGGACATCGCCGTCGATACCCGCACCACCTGCGCCACCAACATAGACATAGCCAAGGCGATAGCGGAGGGGCGCTTCCGCGAAGACCTCTACTACCGCATCGGCGTCATCACCGTGAAGCTCCCCCCGCTGAGGGAGAGGGGCGACGACATCCAGCTTCTGGCCGAGAACTTCCTGAGGATCTACGGCAGGGAGAACAAGAAGAAAACGCTCAGATTCTCCACGGCCGGGGTCGCCTTCCTGAAAAGGCACAACTGGCCCGGCAACGTGCGCGAGCTGAAAAACCGCGTGCAGCGCGCCGTGATCATGTGTGACGGCTGCAGCGTCGGCCCCCTGGACCTTGGGTGCGACTCCGAGCCGCCGGCGATGCCGGTGCCGACCGGCGACGGGATGTCGCTCAAGGTGGCCCGCGAGCGGATGGAGCGGGAGATGATCCTGAGCGCCATCGAGCGGCAGTCGGGCAACATCCTGAAGGCGGCCGAGGAGCTCGGGGTGAGCCGTCCCACGCTGTACGACCTGATGAAAAAGCTGTCCATCCACCAGTAAAGCCGGCCGCTCAGGCAAGGAGGTCGACGGTCGCTTGGGCGGCGCTACCCTGCGCTCCCCCGTCCCGCCGCCACCCCTCCGGGCGCGCCCGAAGGTCCCCAAGGCGCGCGACCGTGCCGCGAAGCGCCGACGGCTCCCGAAACAAAGAGCGGCCGCAGGTGAGACCGGAGAGCCGTGTGCGCTTCAGACACCAGGAACATGGAGGGCGCATGAGGACCATCCAGCAGGCTTTCGCCGTGAGCTACTCCTTTCCCGTCATCTTCACCCGCGCCGCCTTCAGCCGGGACAACCCGGTTCTTCTGAGGCTGCTGCTCGACTCCGGCGCCGAAATGCCCCGGGTGCTGACCGTGGTCGATTCGGAGCTGCTGAGGGTCTTCCCCCCCCTTTTGGAAAAGCTCTACGCATTCGCGAAGGCCCACGCCGGCGCGATGCAGTTTCTGGTCCCGCCACTGGAGATGCGCGGCGGCGAGGGGTGCAAGGACGGGCCGGCGGAGGTGGAGAAGGTTCACGCCCTGGTCGAGAAGCACGGCCTTTGCCGGCACTCGTTCATCCTCGCCATCGGCGGCGGCGCCGTATTGGACGCCGCCGGGTTCGCAGCGGCGACCGCGCACCGCGGCGTACGCCTGATCAGGATGCCGACCACGACCCTCGCCATGAACGACGCAGGGGTCGGCGTCAAGAACGCGATCAACGCCTTCGGTCGCAAGAACTTCACCGGCTCTTTCGCCCCCCCGTTCGCCGTGGTGAACGACTTCGACTTTCTCAACTGCCTCCCCGCACGGGAGCTTCGCGCCGGGATCGCCGAGGCGGTCAAGGTGGCGCTCGTCAGGGACCGCGCCTTCTTCGATTTCCTCCACGCCTCGCGCGCCGAGCTGGCCGCTTTCGAGCCTGCTGCCATGCAGCGCATGATCATCAGCTGCGCGCAACTGCACCTGGAGCATATCCGGACCAGCGGCGACCCCTTCGAGTTCGGCTCCTCGCGCCCGCTGGACTTCGGCCACTGGTCGGCGCACAAGCTCGAGGAGCTCACCCGGGGGGAGATCAGGCATGGCGAGGCGGTGGCGATCGGCATCTCCCTCGATTCCCTCTATGCGCACCATCTGGGGCTCCTCGGCGAAATCGAGCTGGGCCGCATCCTCGCCACGCTGGAGGGGATAGGATTCCGGCTCTACCACCCGGCGCTGGAGCGGATCGACGTGGAGGAGGCGCTCGGGCAGTTCCGGGAGCATCTGGGAGGGGCGCTCTCCATCCCGCTGCCAAACGGGATCGGGGACAAGGTGGACCGGCAGGAGATCGACGCCGGGCTTTACCGGCGCTGCATCAGCACCCTTGCGGCACGCAAGAAGGAAACGGAGGAGACCGATGACCAGACCGGGATGCGGCATGACCTCGCAGGAGATCCTCGATACCTACTTCCTTGAGAACCGGGCCAGGCTCCTGGAGATTGCCTCCTTCCTCGACCGCATGGACCGGGCAGCCGACGCGGGCGCGGGTGATTACCGCTGCCGGGCCTTCCAGCGGGCGCTCGGGCTCCTGGCCGAGCCGGGGGCGGGGCGGACCAAGGCGATCCAGCTGAGCTTCAGCGACCAAAGCAGCGAGCCGGTTGCCAGCGCGCTCGGGCTGAAGGCGACCGGCGCCTGGAAAGGGGGTGGGGATGCAGGTGATTGACCCGCACATACACATGACCTCGCGCAGCACCGACGACTACCTGGCCCTCGCCTGTGCAGGGGTGCACACCGTGGCCGAGCCCGCCTTCTGGCCCGGCTTCGACAGGAGCGGGGCGGCGAGCTTCCACGACTACTTCCAGCAGCTGACGGTAGCGGAGCCGGCGCGCGCGGCCCGTTTCAAGATCAGGCACTACTGCTGGATCGGAATGAACGCAAAGGAGGCCGAGCAGCTGGAACTCGCCCGCGAGGTGCTCGCCATCATGCCGCAGTACCTGGAACGCCCCACGGCGCTGGGGATCGGGGAGGTCGGCCTGAACAAGAACAGCCGCAACGAAATCACCGTGTTCGAGGAGCAGGTGGAACTCGCGGCGCAGCGAAAGGAGCTCCTGCTGATCCACACCCCGCACCTGGAGGACAAGCTGAAGGGGACCCGCATCATCATCGACATCCTCAAAAACGAGCCGCGCATCCCCCCCGGGCGGGTGCTGATAGACCACGCCGAGGAACACACCATCGGCGAGATCAAGGAAAACGGTTTCTGGTGCGGCCTCACGCTCTATCCCGACTCCAAGGGGAGCCCGGCCCGCGCCGTGGACGCGGTGGAGATATTCGGCCCCGAGCGGATCTGCATCAACTCCTCCGCCGACTGGAGCGTTTCCGACCCGATGGCCACCTTGAAGAGCGCGAACGAGATGCGGCGGCGGGGGCATCCCGAGGCGCTCATCGCCAGGATTTTTCACGGGAACCCCGGAGAGTTCCTGGGGCAGTCCCCGAAGTTCGACGCGTTGCCATAGCGGCTCCGGCCGGTACACCTGTTGCGTGGCCGTAAACCCGCCAGCCAAAGGAGTTGAAACAAGTGCCCGAGCTTGAGCAGCGCCAGATCACCTATTGCACCAATGTCCATCCCGCCGAGTCGTGGGAGGAGACCTTTGCCGCCCTGAGAGAGCATGTCCCGGCCGTGAAGGATGCCGTCGCCCCGCAGCATCCCTTCCCGATCGGGTTGCGCCTCTCCGCCCGGGCCGCCGGAGAACTGGCCGCCGATGGCGGCGCCGTGTTTGCCCGGTGGCTTCGCGACCAAAACTGCTACGTCCCCGCCATCAACGGTTTTTCCTACGGGGCCTTCCACGGCCGGGCAGTGAAGAGAAACGTCTACCTCCCCGACTGGCACAGCCGGGAGCGTGCCAGCTACACGAAGCTGCTGGCCGACCTCCTGGCGCAGTGGCTCCCCAGGGGGATGACCGGTTCCATCTCCACCGTCCCGGTCGGGTTCAGGGCCAACGCCTGCAGCGCCGAGCACAGGGCGAGGCTGCTGGAGGTCCTGACGCACCTTGAACGGCTGAAGGAGGAAAGGGGGGCGGACATCGTGCTCGCCCTGGAGCCCGAGCCCGCCTGTCTGCTGGAAACCACCGCCGACCTGGTCGGGTTCCTGGAAGGGATGGATTTCCCGAAGCCGTTGCGGGAGCGCATCGGCATCTGCCTCGACTGCTCACACCTGGCGCTGCAATTCGAGGAACCGGCGGAGGTCCTGTCGCTCCTGGCAAAGGGGGGGGTCCGGATCGGCAAGGTGCAGGTGTCCTCGGCGCTGAGCGCAAAGCACGCCCAGCGCGACGCCCTGCGGCAGTTCGTCGAGCCGACCTATCTGCACCAGGTGGTGGTCCGAAGCGGGAACGGCTCCCTCTCGCGCTACGAGGACCTCCCCGGCGCTCTGGAACGGCACCGGGGGGAGGGGGGGGACGAATGGCGCTGCCATTTCCACCTGCCCATCTTCCTGGAACAAGCCGGCGGGTACCAGACCACGCGCCACTTTGCCGAGCAACTCCTGCCGCTTCTGGACCCGGGGGTGCTGCTGGAAGTCGAAACCTACACCTGGAACGTCCTGCCGCCGCGGTTTCGGGCGGAAGGGCTGACCGGGTCGATCATCCGGGAAATCCGGTGGCTCAAGGAGCGGATCGATGCGACGGACCGTCGTCCTTAACGTAGTGGGGCTGACCCGCGCCCTGGTCGGCAGCATGCCGCGGTTGCGGGAACTCCTGGCCGGCAGCGCCGACATCGGGGCCGTCACCCCCGCGCTCACCTGCTCCGCGCAGTCCACCTACCTCACCGGAAAGCTCCCCTGCGAACACGGCATCGTCGGCAACGGCTGGTATTTCCGCGAGCTCGGGGAGGTCCTTTTCTGGCGCCAGTCGAACCAGCTGGTCCAGGGGGAGAAGCTGTGGCACGAGGCGAGAAGGCGCGATCCGGCCTTCAGCTGCGCCAGCACCTTCTGGTGGTACAACATGGTCACCGACGTCGACTACGCCATCACCCCGCGCCCCCTTTACTGCGCCGACGGCCGCAAGCTCCCCGACTGTTACAGCGTCCCCCCCGAGCTGCGGGAGCGCTTCAATTCGGAGTTCGGGCAGTTTCCCCTGTTCCGGTTCTGGGGACCCGCCACCTCCATCGTCTCCAGCGAGTGGATCGGCAAGGCGGCCGTGGCCATAGAGGAGCAGCACCGCCCGACGCTGCAACTGGTCTATGTCCCGCATCTCGACTACTGCCTGCAAAGGGTCGGACCCCAAGGAGACGTCGCCCGCGACCTGGCCGAGGTCGACGCCCTCTGCGGGAGGCTGCTGGACTACTTCCGCGGGCGCGGCTGCAGGGTGGTGGTCCTCTCCGAGTACGGGATCGCCCCTGTCGAGCGCCCGGTGCACCCCAACCGGCTCCTGCGGCAGGCGGGCCTCCTTTCCCTCAAGCTCGACCGCGGGCGGGAGTACCTCGACCCCGGCACCAGCCGGGCCTTCGCCGTAGCCGACCACCAGGTGGCGCACATCTACATACGCGACCCGCGCGACGTGCCCGCCGTGAGGGAACTCTTCGGGGAGTTGCCGGGTGTGGGTGAAGTGCTGGACGTGGAGGGGAAGAGGGGGGCGGGTTTGGACCACGAGCGCTCCGGCGAGCTGGTGCTCGTTTCCGACGCCGCCAGCTGGTTCACCTACTACTGGTGGCTCGATGACGCCAGGGCTCCCGATTACGCCCGTACCGTCAACATCCACGCCAAGCCGGGATACGATCCTTGCGAGCTGTTCATGGACCCGGCCATCAAGCTCCCCAAGCTGAAGGTCGGGCTCACCCTGGCCAGGAAGGTGCTGGGGTTGCGCTACCTGATGGAGGTCATCCCCCTCGATGCCCGCCTGGTGAAGGGCTCCCACGGGCGCGTCAGCGAAGATCCCGCCGCCGGCCCCATCCTCATGACCACCGAGCCTAAACTTTTGGACACTGGGAGCGTAGCGGCTACGGAGGTGTACGGTCTGTTGCTGCGTCACCTTGAGGCGAGCTAGGCATGGAGGCCGCAAACTGTAGGAGCGGCATTCCTGCCGCGAAGCTGCAGGGCCGGATCAGGCCATACCTGCAGCTTTGCAGGGTGAGCAATCTCCCCACCGTCTGGACCAACGTGCTCGCCGGATGTCTCCTTTCCGGCGGGAAGCTCACCCCCGCTTTGTATCTGCTCCTTGCCCTGTCGCTATCCAGTTTCTATCTCGCGGGGATGGTGCTGAACGACCTTTGCGACCGCGAGCACGACCATCTCTTCCGGCCGTCCCGTCCCATACCGTCTTGCAGGGTATCCGAGCGCGGCGCCTTCAATCTCACCCTCCTGCTCTTCACGGCGGGGTTCGGCGCACTCCCCTTCGCCCCGAGCCTGTACGGTGCCATAGCCGCCGCGCCTCTTTCGGTCGCCATAGTTTTTTACGACCGTCATCACAAGCAGAACCGGTTCAGCGTCCTGCTCATGGCGGGGTGCCGATTCCTCGTGTACGCAGTGGCCGCCTGCGCAGTCGCCGGCCGCCTTGCGCCGCTGGCAGCAGTGGCGGGTGGGGTCCAGTTCCTCTACATCGCGGGGTTGAGCCTCTTTGCGCGCCACGAGAACAGCCGGCAAGAGCCGTTCAGCTTCCCGGTGATGCCGTTACTTCTGGCCGGCATCTCCCTGGTAGACGGCATCGTCCTGGCGCTTTTGCTTGCGCCGGTCTGGCTCTTGGCGGGGGTGGGAGGGTTCGTCGTCACCCTAGGCGGACAGCGGTGGGTCAGGGGGGACTGAAAGATCCGTTAGCCGTCGGGCCGGATGAAGGTGGAGTGTTCGAGCAGCCGGAACCGGCACGCTCGACCCGCGAGGACGAGGGTGTGCTCCGCGAGCAGGTCGGCAGGCTGCGGGAGAAGATCGAGCGGGAAAAAAACGACGCAAAGAAGCAAGCGCTGGTTGCGGAGCTCGATGCCCTCATGGACGAGCTTCTGAAGAGGAACGCGGTCACCTACGGCGCCATCAACCTGCGCACAGACGGAGTAAAAGCCGTCGTCGCCCACAAGCTTGAAAGGCCGCGCGTATCCGAGACCAGGGCGGGGAAGAAGCTGATCGCCAGGTGGGACATCTATCGAATGTAGAAAACCGGCGCGGGTCCCCTTGTCTATGTCCGGCCCAAGACGTAAACTCCATCGGGTCGGTGCACCGCGGGACTTTTCGGCTATCGCAGCCTGGCGGCGGAGAAAACCGGCACTTGGCGACGGAGGATCGACATGAAGCTTCGCATAACCGCGGTATGCGACATAGGCTGTGTCCGTGAAAACAACGAGGACATGGTGCTCGTCGGGCGGAAACTGATACGCGACGACAAGCTTCAGATGAGCTTCGCGCTAAACGGCCGGCACCCCGTTTTCCTCATCGCGGTGGCAGACGGTCTCGGCGGCGCCAACGCAGGTGAAGTCGCCAGCCGGATGGTGCTGGAGCATTTCAGGGAACACATCTGCCGGCTTCTGCCGGGGCTTGATCGGGAAGGCCTCAAGATCGCGCTATCCTCTCTCGCGCTGGGTGCCCATCTGAAGTTGACCGAAGAGGCCCGCCGACCCCGCCAAAAGCGGCATGGGCACCACCCTCGTCGCGCTTCTTTACTACCAGGGGCGCCTGGTGCTGATAAATGCCGGCGATAGCCGTCTCTACCGTTTTCGAAACGGCGCGCTGACGCAATTATCCACCGACCACTCGCTGCGCAATCTGGTCGGCAGCCTCGCCCCTGCCCACGTGATCACCAATTGCTTTGGCGCTGGCAATGCCTTCTATGCGGATGTCGAACCTGCAGGAGAGGAGGTGTTGAACGGAGACCTGTTCCTCCTTTGCAGCGACGGTCTCTCGGGGGCGCTGGCCGACCGGGAGATCGAGGAGATGCTGGACGAAGAGGGGTATGAAGACGCTTTGCTGGCAGCCGCCAAGCAAAAGGGGGGCTTGGACAACATCTCTTACGTGCTGGTAGAGGTTAGCGGGGTGCAGGAGCGTCGTCTGGTCACCTAGCTGCGTGGCAACCGTTGCAGGTGGTGGGGCCCTGGATCTTGCCGATCTCCGGCTCGTGGCACCCTATGCACACCGTGTGGGCGTAGTCCTTGCCGAAACCCCTGATCTGTCCCGGGCGGTCGTGGCAGACCGTGCAGTCGTCGCCCGACAGGTTCGCGTGCTTCTTGTGATTGAAGACCACCGTACCCATCTTGTTGGGGAATTCGATGGACATCTCCGTATTAGCCGCGAGTACGACTCCCGGCAGGCTGGCAAGGGCCGCCAATGCTACCGTCAGTTTCATGGCTGCGTCCTCCTTCGTTTCGGCTGAGCCGCATGCGATGCCAGTCATGACGCCCGCGCGCCAAATCAACATGCTTGAGACTACCCCTTCTATTATCTTTCCTCGATGCTGTCAACGATTTCACCCGCTTCCTATTTACCGGGTAACCTGCCTCCAGCTGGTGTGGTAGTTCTGTGGTTCGGGAATGATCTTCCACACGGATTCCCCGGTTCGGGAAATCAAGGCACTCCACTTTCTTTATATTCTCGTGGGCCAGGCGCGCAGCCGGGCCGTTGCCCAGAGTGGAGGGGAGCCGAGTAGGAAGGGGGGGCTTAAGCGGAGGGAAAGGAGGGACGTTGAATTGATTTAATCGCAAGAGAGGGCATAATGCAATCCGTTGTCCGCCCATGCGCCGGCATCGCCGTGGATCGGGCGGCACCGCCATCGGCCGGTCGAACCGGAAGAGGTGACCACAGACAGGAGGAGGATTCATGTCCAGTAAAAGAGCTCTATGCGTGGGGATCAACCAGTATCAGCACCTGCCACAGGCGACGCTGCAGGGTTGCGTCAACGACTCCAGGAACATGCAAAAGCTTCTCACCGAATTCATGGGGTTCGGTAGTCGCGACATCACCGTGCTAACCGACGCCCAGGCGACCAAGGCGGAAATCATGAGCAACCTGAAGTCCATGGTCGCCGATGCGAAGGCCGGCAAGCTCTCCCATCTCGTCTTCAGCCTGTCGAGCCACGGCACGCAGCTCCCCGACGTCAGCGGCGACGAGCCGGACAGGGTGGACGAGGCGTTTTGCCCCTACGACCTCAAGGCGGCGGGGAACCAATGGGACAAGAACCACATCATAGCCGACGACGAACTGTACAATCTCTTCACTAAGCTTCCCCAAAACGTGCTCCTCGAGGTGTACCTGGATACCTGCCACAGCGGCACCGGTGTGAAGGCCGTGGACCTCCTGCTGGACCGCAGGCCGCGCTTTCTCCCCCCGCCGTCGCTGGAGGCGTTCGAGCAGGTCGAGAACAAGAAACCGCGAGGCCTGCATGTGGCGCTGCTGGAGAAGGGCATCACCCACCACATCCTCTGGGCCGGCTGCCGCGCCGACCAGACCTCCGCTGACGCGTTCATCGGTGGGGCCTGGAACGGCGCCTTCACCTATTTCTTCTGCAAGGAAGTGCTCGCCTGCAAGAACAAGCTCTCCCGAAACGAGATACTGGCCAAGGTGCGGTCCGACCTCAAGGCCGCCCGGTTCACCCAGATCCCGCAACTCGAATCCCCCGCCACCAAGCGCAAAGAGATCATGTCCTGATGGCGCAGGGGTGGGAAAACCATAGCGATGACCGCTGACGGCAGGACGACCGCGCCCCCTTGTTCGAGGGGGCGCATGTCGTGCGATGCTGAGGGAAAGCCGGTGCTGCTGCGCCGGTCTTGGCGGGGAGGTGGGTGCCGGCGGGAGCGTGCCGAGTGGCGCCGTCCCGCGCCGGGAAGGCGAGCGGCGAGGGGGACGGCGAGGGGGACGGCGAGGGGGACGGCGCTACGGCGAGACGACCGGGAGCTGCACCGTGAAGGTGGTCCCCTTGCCGGGCTCGCTTTCCACCCGGATCTCGCCGTTGTGTTTTTTCACGATGTCGTACACGATGCTGAGACCAAGGCCGGTCCCTTTTCCGGTTTCCTTGGTGGTGTAGAAGGGGTCGAAAATGCGCTCCACCTTCCCGGCGGGAATGCCGCAGCCGGTGTCGGAGACGGATACCTCTATCCTCCCGTCGCTGCTCGCGGTGCGCACGGTGATGACGCCGAAGCTCTCCATGGACTGCGCGGCGTTCATCAGGAGGTTCATGAACACCTGGTTCAACTGGCCCGGATTGCACAGCGTCGGCGGTATCTCTGCGTACTCCCTTTTCAGCTCCGCCTTGAACTTGAGCTCGTTCCAGACGATGTTGATCGTGCTCTCCATCCCCTCGTTGAGGTTGGCTGCCTTCAGCTCGTATTCGTCCAGCCGCGAAAAGCTCTTCAGCTCCTGGACGATCTTCTTCACCCGCTCCGCTCCTTCCAGGCACTCCCCGGTCAGATGATCCAGATCCTCCAGGATGTAGGGTATCTTGGATCCCCTTTTCCGTTCCTCGATGTCTTTTGCCACGTCGCTGCGGCCGTTCTCACGGGAGAGCGTCTCTATCGCCTCCCCCTGGAGCCCGATAAAGCCGGTCAGCTTCTGCGCATACTTCCCCAACGTGTTCAGGTTGCTGATGATAAACCCCATCGGGTTGTTGATCTCGTGCGCGACTCCGGCGGCC
>Ga0209317_1000830_pt1 | contig 32755 bp, 27 predicted proteins | sample RifGroB2_FD_183994 | JGI IMG/M metagenome (GOLD analysis project Ga0209317, IMG submission 183994) | Soil microbial communities from Rifle, Colorado, USA - Groundwater B2 (SPAdes) (version 2) | ecosystem: Environmental > Terrestrial > Soil > Unclassified | place: Rifle, Colorado | collected...
GGGCCGCGAAGCCCGACTACTTCCTCGTCCTCCCGTGGCATTTCCTCGAGGAGTTCCGGCTGCGGGAGAAGGCGTACCTGCTTTCGGGGGGGAAGTTCATCGTCCCCATGCCGCACTTCACGCTGATCTGAAGTTCGCCGCCCTCACACGGGCGCCTCGCCTGCCAGCATGTCCAGATAGGCGTTCACCGCGAGGTCCCGCCGGTAGAGGGCGGCGCGCTCCCTGCCCGAGCGGACGAGGCGTGTCCTCAGCCCGGGATCCGACAGGACCTTCCGCACCCCTTCCGCGATCGACTCCGGGAGATTCGGGTCCACGTAACCGACCGCGTCCCCGTACACCTCGCGAAACACCGGGATGTCGGAGCACACGACCGGCACGCCCGACGCCATCGCCTCGAGCGGCGGGAGGCCGAACCCTTCCGCCAGGGATGGGAACACGAACGCCCTGGCCCCGGCGTAGAGCGCCCGCAACGTCTCGTCGGAGGGATCGAGGATCTCGACGAGGCGGTCCGCGAGGCGCGGGTCGGCCTTCCAGCGATCCACCATGTCCGGAGTCGTGTAACGCCTCCCCGCGACGATCAGCTTCAGCGTCGGGAACTCCCCGGAAACGAGAAGGAACGCACGAACCAGCCCATCGAGGTTCTTGTGTGCGATCCGCAGGCCGACGTACAGGAGGTACTCCCCCGCCACCGGCGATCTCGCGGGAGGCGGCCCTTCCCCGGCGAAGAACGCATCCTTCACCCAGGGGTAAACCACCGCCACCCGCTCCGGGGAGATCCGGAAGGTACGGGCGATCTCCACCCGCGCCGCCTCCGAGATCGTTACCACCGCCTCCGCCCCCCGCACGGCTCTCCCGAGGAGGAGGCGAAACCCCTCCCGTTTCCACCGAGGAAGGCGAAACAGCGGCGAGAACACGGTGACGTCGTTGACACCTGCGATATAGCGCCCCGGTACGGTCCACGGGACGTTGTGGCCGGGAAAGGCGAAGAGGGTTACCTCCCCCGCCATCGCCGTGAGAACCCGGGACTTCCGGAACAGGTCCCCCGCGGTCATGGGACCGTACGGCAGGAATCGGACCCTGACACCGGAGGCGCCATGCTCCGCCTGGAACGCCTCCCGGAGAGGCGCGGGCACCGCCGTGACGATCCGGTCGCCGCCGATGCGCCCGGCAAGGGCTTCGAGAATGTTTTCGTAGAGCCGGCCCACCCCGGTGGAGCGGTAGAACATCCCGTCCAGGTAGATGCTCACGATGCCGCCCCCCCGACAAGCACGCGGAAAAACGGAACGGCGGCGTTTCTCATCGCCGTGTAGGAGAATTTCCCGAACGTTCTCTTTCGGGCGTTCGACCCGAGCCGTTCCCGAAGCGCCGTATCGAAAAGAAGCAGGTTGCACGCCTTCGCCAGGCCCGCGTCGTCGCCCACGTGGAACGTGAGTCCCGTCTCTCCGTGGACGTTCACGTAGGTGACCCCGCTCGGAAGGTCGCTGCTGACCACCGGTTTCCCGACTGCCATCGCCTCGATCTGAACGATCCCGAATCCCTCCAACATGTTGACGGAGGGTAGGACGAAAAACTCGCAACCCAGGTAATACGGGCGGAGGTCGTCGACCCTCCCGAGAAGGGAAACCTTCTCTTCCAATCCCCTCGCCGCGATCTCCTTCCGCAGGATCCCGTCAAGCGGCCCCGTGCCGATGACGGCGATCCCGCACGGGATCCGGTCCGCGGCCCGGAGGAGCGTTTCCAGCCCCTTGTACGGGACGAGTCGCCCCACGAAGAGCAGGAAGTTTCCTCTCATGGTCTTGCGGGCCTTCTCCGCAGACGACCGGTCCGTATCGGACACCTCGAACCACGCGTCGGGAATTGCGTACGGGATGATGGCGGTGCGGTCGGCGAACCGGCGGAAGGTGTCCGAGCATGACACGTGGTGAGGGGTGGCGGCCACGAAAGCGTCTGTCCTGCGGAAGAGGAACTCTTCGACCGGTCGGAACAGCGCGTACAAAACCTTTTTCCACCGCTCCTCGAAGAGGACGTCCGCATGGTGCCAGAGGACGATCTGCTCGCTCTTCCGCCGGAAGAGGAGCGACAGGACCAAGGCGGCGACCGCCATGGGGTTCGGGTAATGTAGCAGGATCACCGGGAATCTCCCCCTCTTCCGGAGGCGGTGGAGAACCCACGGAAGCGAGGGAAGGATCGGCGTGAGCAGGATCGTTCCTCGTTCCTCCAGATAATGGATCGTTGTGCCCCCGGAGCGCTCGACGCGGGTGGGACCGACTTTGGACGCCACGAGGCAGTAGTTATCGAGCCCCCCGGCCGTCGCCTCGGCGAAGCTCTTCACGACCGCTTCCATCCCCCCGGGTTCGGGGGGGTAATATTTCCCGAGGTGGAGTATCTCCATCGGTCCGGAGTTCGCGGGGGTCAGCGGGCCGGGCCGCTCTGCCCTTGCTCAAGCTGCATCAGGCGGCTGCGCAGGTACGGATCGTCCACCTCCTCCAATGCGCTTCGCAGGCTTTGGATCGCCCTCGGGCGATCCCCCATGATCAGGTACATGTTGGCCACCGTCTGGTAGGCGACCACAGGGGAGATCCCCAGGTAGGTATAGTGGAACGCCTCCTCGATGATGTGCCGCGGAAGGATCCCTTTCGGCATCTCGTGCGCCTGGACGTATCCCGCCAGTTCCGGAGTTTTACGGACAAAGACGACGAACAGACCGTCCGAGAACACCAGCGCCCAATTCGGGTCGTTGGCCAGGATCGGCACGATGGGGAGAATCATCCCCGAGGAGTCCATCGTCTTCAGCACGAAGTAGGTGATCCCGTACTTGTCGATGACCCGCTCCCACCCCGGCCCCCCCCCGGTGACCGCCTGGTGCTCCATGAACACCTGCTGGTTATAGGTCCGTCCGTCCAGAAACGTCATGGCGCCCGGGTAGAGCTGCCAGTCGAGGAACCCGCCGATGTCGAAGAAGTTGAACATCTTTCCCTGAACGGGGTTCCTCCGGAGGAATTCCGCCGCCTTGAAGGAGAATTTGTGCTCCGTGATTCCCACCCCGTACTCCAGTTGGGAAAAGGAGAACGCCAGCGTCGTCCCGCCGAAGGAGACAAGAGCGAGGATCACCACACCGACGACGGCTGCGTAGCCGACGGCAACGCTCGGGCGGGATTCCCCGAAGCGAGGGGGTACGGCCGGGTGCGGACCCTTCTTCCCCTTCTGCCGTGCCGGCCTTTTCGATGGATCGCCCTTGCGCGTTGCGTTCGCCGAGAACCACCCCGCCGCCGCCGACAGGAACCCGGTCAGATGAAGCGACGCCCCCGGCGAGAGGAAAAGGCCCATCATCGACACGGCCCGCGCCGAGTCCCATGCCCCCTTGAACGCGATCGCGAACAGGAAGAGGTCGAGAAGGTAGACGCGGCGTCCGGCCACCCCGAGGCAGAGCGATACCGCCGCGAAGACGGCAGCAGCCTTGTAATAGACGAAGAATCCCGTCCCCTTCACCGGGGTCAGTTCGGAGATGGACAGAAGGATGTTGCCGGCCCCCGTTCCCGCCCCCCGGGAGATCATGTGGAGCGGCGCCAGGAGCCAACCGTAGCCGTGAGGGTTCAATCCGCAGAGGACGAGACCCGCGAGGCCGGTCGCCAGGGGTGGGACGATCCACGCACGAAGCAGGGGCCACTGGAACTCTTTCCTCCATGCGGCCCGGACCAGGGCGTCGGCGAAGAACGCCCCGCACAAGGCGAACGCCATCAGGTAGGTCGGGTGGCTGTTCGCCCACACGAGGATCATCGGAGGAAAGAGGTAGATCAGTTTCTTGCGGCTCCCGAAGTAATACTCGCTCAGGAGATAGATCGTCATCGCCGTGAACAGATACGTGAAGATCTCCGGCCGGGGCTGGATCCGGATCCGCAGGAAACCGGAGAAGGCGAAGATCGCAAGGACCGCAACGATGGGGTGCGCCCCGCGAAGCACGATCGCCCGGTAGAGGAAGAGGAAGATCCCCAGGACCACCGCCCAGACGAGGAACGAGACCCCGTACTCCCCCGTTGCGGCATACACCAGGTAAAGCACCGCCTGGAACCCCCACTCGCCCCCGCTGCCGTTCTCCATCCCGAGAGAGGGGTAGTTCCAACGCTCGATCGACGGGATCTCGTGGTTGTTGACGACGTGCCTTCCCAGCGCGATGTGCGTCCCGAAGTCGCTCGTGAAGATCTTCGTAAGCATCGGCAACGTGATGAGGAAGAGAAGGGTGAAGGCGACGATGTTCCGTTCCTTCGGGGAAAGGTCCCACCAGCGGCGCGACGCGACGCCGGTGGCGGGCACGGGTTCCGGCATCTATCTACCCCCTCCGGCGCGCATCTTCCCCTCCGTACGCTGTGCGGGCACGTTCCTCCCCATCGGGCGCTGTCCGGGTCTCCGGTCAGCGCGTGGCGCACACCAAGATATCATATGGATCGGGCGACGGACGCCGGAACGGCGGGCTCCCCGAACGGTTGCCGATGGAAGACCGTGGTGAGTTTCAGGCTGGGGCACCGGGTGCAGTCGAGGCACCGCAGGCAGTCCGGGTCGGTCCAGTTCCGGTCGGGGCGGATGTCGACCGGGCAGATCTTCTGACACTTCCCGCAACGCGTGCAGCTGTCGGGATTCCACGCCAGCTGGACGAAGCTCGACTTGTTGAACAGGGAGAAGATCGCCCCGAGCGGGCAGATCGCCCGGCAGAAGGGGCGCTTGACCATCGCCGACGTCGTGACGAAGAAGAGCACGATCGCGATCTTTACCCAGAACAGGGACCGGATCATCGATCGGATGCCCGCGTTCATCGCGACCCACGGCAGGCCGCCCATCAGCGTTCCCACGGGGCACAACTTGGAGAACCAGTTCTCGCGGGTGAGATACGGGATGACGAACACCAGCCCGGCCAGAACGGCATAGCGGAGATACCGAGTCCAATACGGGAGGGACGCCTTCCAGCCCCGGAACTTGTACAGCAGGTCCTGCAGGAAGCCGAAGGGGCACAACGTGCCGCACGTCATCCGGCCCACCGACGCGCCGATCACCGACAGTGTTCCGATGCCGTAATACGGGACGTTCCCGGTCACCATGAAATGCTGCAGCGTGCCGATGGGGCAGGAGAAGAGGGCGGACGGGCAGGCGTAGCAGTTCAGCAGCGGGGAGCAGACGCCTTTCAACGAACCCTGGTACAGGGAAGAGGTAAGGAACCCCTGGACGTAGGAGTTGGGGAGGATCGCACCCATCCCCTGGAAGATCCGGCGTTTCAGGTATCCCAAGGAGTCACCCGACCCCGATGCACGACAGTCAGAGCATCGCGGCGTTGAACATCACCTCGCCGATCTCCTCCCGGAAGATTCCGTAGACGAGGATCGCCGCGGCCCCCGCGACCGTCACGATGAAGGCGATCGGTCGCATCCTCGTCCCTCCCGGGGCAGGCATCAGCCCCCACCGTAGGAGTGCAGGCCGGAGAGCACCAGGTTGACGCCGAGGTAGCACATGACCGTGGCCAGGAATCCGGCGATGGAGAGGACGGCGGCGCGCTTGCCGTGCCATCCCCGCGTGATCCGCGCGTGGAGGAAGGCCGCGTAGACCAGCCACACGATCAGGGACCAGGTCTCCTTCGGGTCCCAGGACCAGTACGTCCCCCACGCGTAGTTCGCCCAGGCGGCGCCGGTGATGATCCCCGCCGTCAGGAACGGGAACCCCCAGATGATCGTCCGGTAGACCAGATCGTCCAGCGTCTTGCATGCCGGCAGCAGGCCGACGACCCCTTCCGAGACGTGCGACGCCTCCTGGCGGGCCTTCAGCAGGTACATGACGGCCGCCCCGGCGGACACGGCGAAGCCCGCGTACCCGACGAAGCAGGTGATGACGTGGGCGTGGAGCCAGTACGATTGCAGGGCGGGGACGAGCGGCTGGATGCTGCTGTCGTTATAGACGGCGAACAGCATCGTGGCGAAGGCGATCGGCATGACGAAGGCGCCGAAGGTCCGGCTGCCGTACTTCTTCTCCACGACCAGGTAGAACAGGTTCACCGACCAGGCGAAGAATACCAGCGACTCGTAGAGGTTCGTCACCGGGATGCGGCCGATCCCCATCTGGTACGACTCGTACCAGCGCACCCCGAGGGCGGCGGTGGACACGACGGCGGCGAGGATGCAGACCCAGGACCCGAACGCGGAGATCTTTTCGTTGTTCGCGTACAAGGCGACGAGGTACAAGGCGGATGCAACGCCGAACAGCACGGTGGTGAGATTGAACAGGATGACGTTGCTCATTTCCGGAGGGCTCCTGCGGCGGTTTCCGGCGCGGCGGTCATTGCCCCGCCGCCTTGACGCCGGTCTGTATTTTCTCAAATCTCTTTTCGAAAGCAAGCCGGTTGCGGCTGGCGGAGCCGGCGAGGACGACCTCGACGCGGCCGTCCTGCGCGGGGGAGAGCCGGACCCACACGCGCTGGTGCGAGAGGAAGAACGCCATGATGATCCCGATCGTCATCAGGGCGCACCCCAGCCAGACGATGTTCACCCCCGGGTCCTTCGCCACCTGGAGCCCCGTGTACATCTTGGAGGCCAGCCCCCCGAACGAAAACACCAGGGAATCGTTGCGCTGCCGGTCGAGGTCGGGGCGGCCCTGGTAGAGCCAGAAACTGGCGGCCGGCTGCCCGGGCTTTTCCACGACCACCTGGAGGGCGGGGCCGTTCCCCTGGAGGTCCTGGTCGTAGTTCACGCCGCGCACGATCCCGTATCCGTCGACCCGGACGTCCTCGTTCGCCGCAAGGGCGAGCGATCCCATCGGGGTCCCGTCCTTCCGGGCGACCGCCACCTGGGCCGTCGCTCCCCCCGCCTGCCCGTAGCTCGACTGGTAGAACCAGATCCCCTTGTACTGGAGCGGGTCGTTCACCACGATCGTCTTGCGGAGCACCTCCCGCCCCCCCTCGATGACGCTGAGGTCCGACTTGTACGCCTTGGGCTGGCCGCTCGGGTACGTTTCGAGGCTGAACGCGTTGCACCGGATCGAGAACCCGAGGTCCTGCGTCTGGTCCCCGCCCCGCACGGGGACCTCGGCGACCGCTTCCCCTTCGGGAATGTTCACGAACCCCTTGAATCCGAAGACGTTTCCAAGGATCGCCCCGATGAAGATGATGATGATGGAGAGATGGGTCACGTAGACGCCGAACCGGGAGGCCACACCGGTCTCCGCGTAGAGGTGGACCTCGTTCCCCTCATCGGTGACCATCGGCTTCGCGAAGGACGAAGAAAGCGCCGCGGAATACTTCGCCGTCCAGTCCTGAAGGGTTCCCTTCTTCTTCCATCGATCCGCGAGCGACAAGGTCTTTTCGAGGTTCTCGTCCAGCTTCGTCCGCGGGTTCCTGACGACCTTCCACATCTTCGGGAACCGGTCGAGCGTGCAGCAGGAGAGATTCACCGTGAACAGGACCAGGAGGAGGAGGAACCACCAGGAGTGGTACATATCGAACAAGGTGAGCCGGTCCATGAGGGCGAACGCCCAGTCCTCGTAGATCTGGTGGTACTTCTCCGGGGGCTGGTTCTGCTCGATGATCGTGCCGATGATCGACGTGACGGAGAGGATGATCAGGGTGATGATGGCGAGCTTGACGGATATAAAGAAATTCCACACCCGGTCGATCGGGGGTAGAGTGCGTTTCTCATCAGCCATGCGGGGTCACCTTCAGTTATCCGGAATGTATACTGTATACCAGACCAGGGTCCGACCGTCAAACGGGAAAAGAGCCCGCCCCGAACGAAAGAGGGCGGGGTTCCTCCCCGCCCTCTTTCAGCGCACGCTGACCTGCGGGCCGCCTACTTCTTGTGGCAGCCGTCACACTTCGTTGGAGCCTTCTTCGTCGCGTCCTTCGAATGGCACCCTTTGCACTTCGTGTGCATGGCGTCCTTCATGGAGACGGCGTCGCCCGTCTTCTCGGCCTTGTGGCAGGCAAAACACTTCTGTTCCTTCCCGGGCGCGTCCTTGTGGTGGCACTCCGCGCAATTCTTGATCCGGTCCGCGTGCGCCTTGTGAGGAAATGCGACGGGCGCCTTGACCTTCTGGACCTCATTGATGACTGCCTTCTCCGGAGCGTTCGCCGCGACGATCACGCCGGCCGAAAACACGGCCACCAAGACAACCGCCAAAAGCGTTGCGAATTTCTTCATCCCTGCTCACCCCCTTCCCGTTTGTGGTCTACAGCGAGAGATTGCACCTCGCGCACCGTTCGGATTCCTCGCGAGCGCACAGATCGGTGAACCCCTTTTCGACTTCTTCGAAGTTCCTGCGGCCCGCCCCGGGCGAGAGCCGCTCCGCCCGTCGCCGGACCCGCCACTCGGGGCGGTCGTTCACATGGGGCTCGTGACGCCTGCGGTAGTTGTCCCGGCAATGCATCTTGTCGACTTCTTCGACGCAGAGGTCCTCGAAGATATTCAACCCCGCCGCCCGCCCGGAGGCGGACGCTTCGACCACCGTGCCGGGACCACGGACGCAGTCCCCGCAGATATAGGCGGGGATTTTAGGTTCCCCCCCCGGAAATTGCAAGCGGAAAACGTGGTGGCGCGGATCCACCGCCTTCCGCGCGGCGCCCTCGGGAAGGAAGGAGAGGTCGGCCCGGCTGCCGATCGCCATCACGACCGCGTCCGCCGGAACCTCGAACTCGCTGCCGGAGACGGTCCGCGGGAGGATCCTCCCTTTCGGATCGAAATCGACCCGCTCGACCTGCAACGCCTCGAACGCGGTCACCATGCCGTCGGCGAGAAGGAACCGCTTCACCGCCGTGTTCGTGAGGAGTTTCGCCCCCTCGGCGATCGCCTCTTCGACCTCCCAGGAGAAGGCCGGCATCGTCTCCCGCGACTCGATGCATGCGATCGTCACGTCGGAAGCCTCCATCCGGAGGGCGGCCCGGGCCACGTCGATCGCCACGTTCCCTCCGCCGACCACAACGACCCGCCCGCGCAGGTGCGGGGGACGCCGCTTCCGGACCCGCGCGAGGAACGACAAGGCGTCGTGGAATCCCTGGTCCTCTCCGCCCGCGCCGGGCAGCCGCACGGCGTCCCGGGTGCCGACGGCGATCAGGACGGCGTCGAACCCTTCCCGTTCGAGCGATGAGAAGGTTGCGTCCTTTCCGAAGGTCGTCCCCCCGCGGAAGTGGAGCCCGCGGGAGAAGATATGCTTCACGTCCGAGAGCAGCGCCTCCTGGGGGAAGCGGAACTCCATCGCGCCGTACCGCATCATCCCGCCGGGTTCCTCGTTCGGATCGAGCACCGTGACGCGCGCGCCGAGACGGGCGAGGGTGTTCGCGGCGGAGAGCCCCGCCGCCCCGGCGCCGACGACCGCCACCCGGGGACCCGGAACCCCTTCGGCCACCTCCGACGAAGGCGAGATCCCCCCCCCGTACCCGAAGTCCGCCGCGTACCGCTTGATCGCCATGATGGAGATCGGCGCGCCGCATTCGTTGCGCACGCACTTCTGCTCGCACGGGTGGGGGCATGCCCGACCGCAGAAGGCGGCGAACGGGAGCTTGTCGTGCACCAGCGCGAGCGCTTCGACCGGCCGCCCCTCCCGCACGAGAGCGATGTAGTCCGGAACGCGGATGCCGGACGGGCAGGCGTCTTCGCAGGGGGCCACCGGCTCGCGGGGGCCGCGGCGCGCGTCGACCCAGGCCATCCACCAGATCATCCCCGCCTCGAGCAGGAGGAACCCGTGACCGAAGGTGATCCCGGACCAGACGTTCAGGACGAGGCCGAGGCTCAACGGGAGGAGGAGCGCCCAGAAGATCCCGTAGACGATCCGGCCGGAATAGAGATGGCCGAGGCCGGGGTAGACCAGCGAGAGTTTCCCCGCCGTGCGGCGGATCCGGTCCCGGCGGATCTCCCACAGGAGGCGGTCCCTCTGGCCGAGCCGGCCGGAGCAGTTCCGGCACGGCTTCTCCTCGCCCGGGCGCTCGACCTCGCAGAGGACGCAATCCTTGTAGCCGAATCGAAGGAGGTTTTCCGGGCGGAGGAAATCCATAACCGGACTATTCTTGTCGCACGCCGGGAAAAAAGCAACTGGCACGGCTTCGAGGAACGGGAGAGATTGGCGTCCCCAGCCGGATTTGAACCGGCGTCGCCGCCGTGAAAGGGCGGTGTCCTTGGCCGAACTAGACGATGGGGACGCGCACGGTGGTGAGCCCAGCTGGGATCGAACCAGCGACCCTCTGATTAAAAGTCAGATGCTCTGCCAACTGAGCTATGGGCTCCCCCGGAGCAGGTCATTCTAAGTTCGGGGAGCCGCAAGTGTCAAGCTCGGAAGGGGTTTCTCCGGATGATCGTCTGGTTCCGGTCGGCGCCCACCGACACGAGAATGATCTCGACGCCCGTGACCTCTTCGAGCCGGCGGACGTACTTCTGGGCGGTCTTCGGCAGGTCGCCGAACTCCCGGGCCGAAGAGATGTCCTCCTTCCACCCATCGAGCGACTCGTAGACCGGCTTCGCCGCCTCGAACCCGGCCAACGAGAGAGGGACCTCCTCCCGCCGGACGCCGTCGATCTCATACGCAACGCACACCTTCACGCGCGGCAGGCCCGAGAGGACGTCCAGCTTGGTGAGCGCCACTCCGGCCAGCCCGTTGAGGCGGTTGGCGTACCGCACCACGGGGGCGTCGAACCACCCGCACCGGCGCGGCCGCCCCGTGGTCGAACCGTACTCGTTCCCCCGGTCCCGGATTTTCTGCCCTTCCTCGTCGAACAGTTCCGTGGGGAACGGCCCGCCTCCCACACGCGTGGCGTACGCCTTCGAGACGCCGATGACGCCGCCGATCTTCGTCGGTCCGACGCCGGACCCTGTGCACGCCCCGCCCGCCGTCGTATTCGAGGAGGTGACGAACGGGTACGTCCCGTGGTCGATGTCGAGCAGCGTCCCCTGGGCCCCTTCGAACAGCAGCTTGGCTCCCCGCTGGATTTCCTCTTCGATGAAGAGCGAGGTGTCGATGAGATGGGTCTTCAGGCGTTCCCCGTACGCGATGTATTCGTCGTACGTCGGTTGAAAGGGGACTTCCTCCCCGCCGAAATAGTTTTTCAGGAGGAAATTCTTCAACTCGAGGTTCGCGCGAAGCTTTTCCGCGAACATCTCCGGCAGGAGGAGGTCGCATGCGCGGATGCCGATGCGGGCGATCTTGTCCTCGTAGCACGGCCCGATCCCCCGCGCCGTGGTCCCGATCTTCCTGCTCCCCAGCTTCTCCTCCCGCGCCTTGTCGAGCAGGATGTGGTACGGAAGGATGATGTTGGCCAGCAGCCCGATCTTCAGTTGCGCGTCGTCCTTCAGGAAGCCGCGCTCCTTCAGGCGGTCGATCTCCGTCAGGAGCACCTTCGGGTCGATCACCACCCCGTTGGCGATGACGCACTTCTTTCCCGGATGAAGGATGCCGGAGGGGATGAGATGGAAAACGAACTTCTCCCCCTTGACCACGAGAGTGTGCCCGGCGTTGTTGCCGCCGGTCGGACGCACGATCGTGTCGGCGAACTCGGAGTAGATGTCGACGATCTTTCCCTTGCCCTCATCGCCCCACTGGGCGCCGAGCACGATAACGCTTCTCACCGGGTTTCGCCTTCTTTCCTCAAAAGATCAGGTATTGGGCATCCGTGATATTGGGCAGCTTGCGCAACTGCGCCAGGACGTTCTCGGGGACGGCGTTGTCCACGTTGATGAGGGACACGGCGGTCCCGCCGACTTCGGTCCTGCCCAGCCTCAGCCCGGCGATGTTGATCCCCTTCTCGCCGAGGAAGGTGCCGATCCGGCCGACCACGCCGGGGACGTCCTGGTTCCGCAGCATCAGGATGCCGCCCGACAGTTCCGCGACGATGGCGAAGGACTCGATCTGGACGATCCTCGGCGCCCCGCCGAAAATCGTGCCGGCCACGGAGGACTCTCCGGCCCCGGTCACCACGGTGACCTTCAGCAGGCTGGCGTACGGCTCCGACTTGGGGGTCTTCGATTCGCTCACCTTGATCCCGCGCTCCTCGGCCACCATCCGGGCGTTGACCAGGTTCACCTCCTCGGTCTGGTACTGCAGAAGTCCCTTGAGCACCGAGATGGTGACCGGGGCCGTGGAGAGTTTTCCCACTTCGCCGGCATACTCGACCTTGAGCTCCTGGACCGGCTCCCGGAGACGCTGTCCGTGGAACGCGCCGAGCCGCTCGGCGAGGGTCAGGAACGGCTTGAGGATGGGGAGCAACTCCCCGGCCACGGAGGGGAAGTTCACCGAGTTGCGGATCGTCCCCTTCTTCAGGAAGTCGCAGATCTGTTCCGCGATCAGCACCGCCACCTTCTCCTGGGCCTCGGTGGTCGCGGCGCCAAGATGGGGCGTCAGGACCACATCGGGGTGCGACAGCAACGGAACGTCGGGAGGCGGAGGTTCCGTCGAAAAGACGTCGAGCGCCGCCCCCTTCACCTTTCCCGACTTGAGGGCCGCCAGGAGGTCGGCCTCGTTCACGAGCGCCCCGCGGGCGCAGTTGATGATGCGGACGCCGTCCTTCATCTTCGCGATGGCGGAGGCGTTCACCATCCCCTTCGTCTCCGGTGTCAGCGGCGTATGGTAGGTGATGAAGTCGGCGCGGGCGTACAGCTCGTCGAGGGTCGCCATCTCCACGCCCAGCCGCGACGCGTCCTCCTTCGAGACGTACGGGTCGAACGCGACCACCACCATCTTGAGCCCGAGCGCCCGGTCCGCGACGACTTTCCCGATGGCCCCGAGGCCGACGACACCCAGAACCTTGTCGGTCAGCTCGGTGCCCATGAATTTGTTCTTCTCCCACTTCCCCGCCTTCATCGAGGCGGTCGCCTGCGGGATCTGCCGGGACAGGGCCATCATCATCGCGACGGCGTGCTCGGCGGTCGTCACCGTGTTGCCGCCGGGGGTGTTCATCACGACCACGCCCTTCTTTGTGGCGGCCTGCTTGTCGATGTTGTCCGTGCCGCTCCCGGCGCGTCCGATCACCTTGATCCGCGAGGCGTTTTCGAAGCACGCGGCCGTGGCCTTGGTCGCGCCGCGGACGACGACGGCGTCGTACTGGTTGATGACCGCCGCCAGCTCCTCGGGGGTCATCTTCCCCTTGACGTCGACCTCGATCCCTTCCTTCACGAAGACGTCGATGCCGACCTTCTGCAGGTTGTCCAGCGCGAGCACTTTCATGCGTGTCTTCTCCTGTTTTCCGGTTCGTTGGTTGTCCGGGGGAAACGGCAACTGCATTACGTATCAAAGGGACCCTGAAAAGTCAATCGCAGCGGATCGAGAAAACCCTTGAAGCCGCGGCCGGACCTTGGGAGAATGCGGGGGATCCACTCCCGGCCCGCGGCCGGCAAACGCGGCGCGACCCGCGGAAATCCCCTGCGCGCCCACGCGAGGACACGCCATGAACCGGAAAATCAATTTCAATGCCGGACCCGCCGCCCTTCCCCTGCCCGCGCTGGAGCGCGCCCGCGACGAGTTCCTCGACTTCGCCGGGAGCGGCATGTCGGTGATGGAGCACAGCCACCGGGGGAAGGAGTACGAAGCGGTCCACGACGAGGCGATCGCCCTCGTCCGCGAGCTCCTCGGCGTGCCGGCAAGCTACGAAGTCCTCCTGCTCCAGGGAGGGGCCACGGCGCTGTTCGCCCAGATCCCGATGAACCTCCTGGAGAAGGGAGCGACCGCGCAGTACCTCGTCACCGGCGCATGGGGCGAAAAGGCGCTCGGCGAGGCGAAGATCGTCTCGGCGCTGTTCGGCGCCTCCGTCGCGGTCCAGAGCCTGGGCGTCGGCGAGGGGAAGGAGAAGAGCTTCACGCGGGTGCCCGCGCCCTCCGGGGTGAAGGTCGCCCCCGGGGCCTCCTACCTGCACATCACCTCCAACGAGACGATCCACGGGGTCGAGTACAACGTCGATCCGTCCCGCGCCTTCCCCGGCACCGGCGCCGTGCCGCTGATCGCGGACATGTCGAGCGACTTCCTCTGGCGGCCCTTCGACGTGACGAAATTCGGCATGGTCTACGCCGGCGCCCAGAAGAACATCGGCCCTTCGGGCGTGGTCGTGGCGGTGGTTTCGAAGGAGCTTCTGGAAAAGGGGCGCAAGGACATCCCCAAGATCTTCCAGTTCCGCACCCACGCGGAGAACAAGTCGCTCTACAACACGCCGCCGACCTTCGGCGTCTACATGGTCCGCAACGTTCTCTCCTGGCTCAAGGGCCAGGGCGGCCTCGCGAAGATGGAGGAGGTGAACCGGAAGAAGGCGGCCCGCCTCTATGGGGTCATCGACGCCAACCCGGAATTCTACCGGTCGCCGGTGGAGCGGGAGAGCCGGTCGGTGATGAACGTGGTCTTCCGGCTCCCGAGCCCGGAGCTCGAGGAACGTTTCATCGCCGAGGCGAAGAAGCAGGGGATGATCGGCCTCAAGGGACACCGGTCCGTCGGGGGGGTCCGGGTCTCCGCCTACAACGCCGTGTCGTTCGAGTGGGTGGACACGCTCGCCGGCTTCATGGAGGCGTTCGCGCGGGTGAAGTGAGGAGGGGGAGGCGACGACGATGCGCGGCGGACCCACCCCGGCATGGCTGCTGCCGGCCCTGGCCGGTGTTTTCTGCTTCGCCGTGGTCCTCGTCGCCTCCGACGGTTACCCCCGGGGCGATCCGCACGCGCATTTCCGGAATCCCGAACATTGCCTGAAATGCCATCTCACGCACCAGGGCCGGATGGATCCCGACCGTTTTTCCGTCGAAACGGACGCGGTCTGCCTCGGATGCCACAAGAAGGAGAGCCTCGGGCGTTCCCACCCGAGGAACGTTCGCCCGAGGGAGAAGTACCGGAAGATGAAGATCCCGCCCGATTTCCGGCTGGATGACGACGGCCGGATCATGTGCCTCACATGCCACACGGCGCACGGCGCGTACGTTTCGACGGTCAAGGTCTTCCCGAAGCAGTCTCCCTTCCCATCCGATTCCTCCGGGGGACCGTACTACAAGACGCTCTTTCTTCGACGATCGAACCCCAGGGAGGGGTGGTCGTCCCTATGCGGCGCATGCCACGAGAATCTATGAAGCTGTCAACCGCCCGGCCGGAACGGAAATTCCGGAGGAAGATCCGCTACATCAACCCCCGCTTCCAGGGAGGCGCCGCGCTGGCGTTTGCCGCGATGATCGTCGCCGGCGGCATCCTGTTCGGGGGGTTGGTCTACAGGGACCTGGGCCGGGCGGTCTGGGCGGCGGCGATGCAGGGGCACTACCTGATGGAGAACCCGTACGAGATCGTTCGGGACGCTCTCCTGTGGCACCTGGCCGGCCTTTCCGCCACGGTCACGTGCCTGGGCGTGATCGTCTTCCTGTTCCTCGTTCGGGCGATCCGCCGGGGGATCGGACGCGTGATCGAGATGCTCCTCGCGGTGGAAGGCGGGGACCTCTCGACGCCCACCGACGCCCGGGGACTGACGGAGCTCGCACGGTTCGGGGAACGGGTGGATGCGGCGCGCGCCCACACCCTCTCCCGGATCGTCGCGCTGCGCGAGGAAGCAGCCTCCCTTGCGGCGAGTGGCCTTCCACCGGAGGAGTTCCGGTCCCGATGGGATGGATTCAAGCGAAAGATCCGGATGGTCGCCCCATGAGCGTTCCGGCCGGAGGGACCCCCGCACCCCTGTTCGAGCGCGGCTACCGGTTCCGGTTCGTCCTCAAGCTTTGCCTCGCCTTCGCCGCGGGGGCCGCCGTCCTCCACGGCATCCTCTATCTCGTCCTCTCCCGTCCGTTGACCGGCGACTACGCCGGGGTCTTCCACGCCCTGCGCAACCTCTCCGTCTTCCTGCGGCCGGTCATCGCCACCTCCGTCCTCGTCTACGTCCTCCTGGTGTGCGGGGCAACGGGCGCCCTTTGCGTCTACGGCCTTTACAAGGTGGCCGGGCCGCTCTACCGGATGGAGCGCGTGATGGAAGAATACTGCGCCGGTACCCCCACCCGCCCCGTGGCGTTCCGGGCAGGCGACCAGATCGAACCGCTCGCACTGGCATTCAACGCATGGATCGGAAAACTTCGCCAGGAGCGCCAACGGTGGATCGGAACGATGGAGGATGCGGAGCGGGTGTACCTGCGGGACGAGGCGACGTGCCGGGCGCGGATGGAAGCGGCGTTGCAGGAGATCGTGCGGGACCTCTCGCGGTACCGGTAACAAAAAAGGCGGGGGGATTGTGTCCCCCCGCCCGCGGGTCCAGGAAAGCCCTTGTGGGGCCGGACCGCTACCCGGAAGAAACGGGTTACTTCTTCTCCGCCGGCTTCGCTGCCGGGGCTGCATTGTCGGCCGCCGGGGCTGCCTTCTTCGGAGCATCGGCCTTTTTCGCGGCCTTCTTCGCAGCCTTCTTCGCCTTCTTCGCCTTCTTCTCGACCTTCTTCTCGGCCGCCGGGGCTGCATTGTCGGCCGCCGGGGATGCCTTCTTCACCGCCGGGGCGCCCTTCTCCGCCGCCGGAGCCGCTGCCTTGTCCGCCGCGACCGCGAAGCCCGCGATCGAGAACGCGAACGCCACTGCAATCATCACCGCGAAAATCTTCTTCATTCGTTTCCCCTCCAAAGAGAATATTTAGGTGCTTGGCTGGGGGGGCTTCAAGAACGGTGCCAACGGCATGCAGGCTCATAAGTGGTTGAAATCATATGAGGTGACGACATTGGACGGGAGGGATTTCCAGGCCGGATTCCCCATTGGAGGCACGGATTCCCCATTTAGGGAGGAAGGATCCCGAACTTCTTCAACCGATAGATGTACGCCTTGTAGCTCATCCGAAGCAGTTCCGCCCCCCGGGTGTGAACTCCCCCTGAACGCCCGACCGCCTGCCGGAGCAGGTGCTCCTCGACTTTCTCGAATTCCACCCCTTGCGGAGGAAGGTCGAATGCCCTTGCGGGCACGGCATCGGCACCCTCCCGAAGCTCCAGAGGGAGCTCCGCGGGCCCGATCTTCCCACCTTCCGCCAGGACGACCGCCCGCTCGACGACCGAGGAGAGCTCGCGGATGTTCCCGGGCCAGGGGTACCGCATCAGGAGCCGCATCGCCTCCTTCGTGATCTCCCGCACCGGGGGCACACCCTTCTCGCCGTGCTTCGCGAGGAAGTGCTCCGCGAGAAGGGGGATATCGGAGATCCGGTCCCGCAGAGGGGGGAGAGTGAGCTTCACGATGTTGAGCCGGTAGAAGAGGTCCGCCCGGAATTTCCCCTCCCGCACCGCGTCGTCGAGATCCCGGTTGGTCGCCGCGACGATCCGGACGTCGACGGGGATGTTCTCCTTCCCTCCGATCCTGCGGATCTCCTTTTCCTGCAAGGCGCGCAGCAGCTTCGCCTGGGTCTCGATCTTCACCTCCGCGATTTCGTCGAGGAAGATCGTCCCTCCGCCGGCCGCCTCGAAGAGGCCGATCTCCCGCCGCACCGCCCCGGTGAACGCCCCGCGCTCGTGGCCGAACAGTTCGCTTTCGAACAGGGTGTCGGGGAGGGAGGCGCAATTGACCGCGAGGAACGGGGCGCCGCTCCGACCGCTCATCGAGTGGACGTTGCGGGCGATCACCTCTTTCCCCGTGCCGCTCTCGCCGGTGAGGAGGATCGTGCTCTCGCTCCGGGCGATTCGCGGCAGGAGGCGCTTGATCTCGCGGATCGCCGGATGCTCGCCGAGGATCGGAACGGCGCCGGGAAAGAGCTTCTCGGACAGCACCCTGTGGGACTCGCGCAGGCGCAGGTTCTCGATCGCCCGCTCGATGATGATGAGAAGGCGTGCCCGGTCGACCGGCTTTTCGAAGTAGTAGTACGCCCCTTTCTTGATCGCGTCGACCGCCGTCTGGATCGTGCCGTAGGCGCTGCTGAGCAGTATGGGGATCCCCGGGTTGCGTGCGAGGACGCCGTCGATCAACTCCTCCCCCGTCATTCCCGGCATGACGAGATCGGTGATCACCAGGTCGACGGCCTCCCGTTCGAGGAGCCGCATCGCCTCCTCCCCGCCCGATGCCAGCAGCGGGTTGTACCCTTCGCTCTTCAGGATCGCGCCGAGGATCTCCCGCTGGTTCCGTTCGTCGTCGACGACGAGGACCGTCCCCTTCATCCGGCGGCGCCCTTCGCGTCGGGGATCGCCGGGAGCGCGACCTCGATCCGCGTCCCTTTCCCGGGCTCGGACTTCACCGCGATCTCACCGCCGTGTGCGTCGATGATCTTCTTCGTGAGGACCAGCCCCAGTCCCAGCCCGGACGCTTTTGTCGTGAAGTACGGCTCGAAGATCTTTTCCCGGTCCTCCGCGGGGATGCCGACGCCCGTGTCCTCCACCACGACGGAATGCCCGCCGTCGTCCCGGGATCCCACGGAAACCGTCAGCGTGCCGCCGCTCGGCATCGCGTCGACGGCGTTCCCGACGAGGTTCACCATCGCCCTCCGAAGCTGGTCCGGGTCGGCGAATACTTCCCCGGCGTCCCGGTACTCCGTCCGGAAGGAGATCGCTTGCGCACGGAGGCGCACCTCCATCATCCGGAGAACCCCGTCCGCCAGTTCCGGGAGCCGGACCGGGGCCCTCTGCAGCTCCGGAGGACGGCCGTACAGGATGAAATTGGTCACCAGCTCGTTCAGCCGCTCGATCTCCTCCTTGATCCTTGCGATGACCTGCCGCTTCTCCGCTTCCCCCTCGGTACTCTTCCCCTCCGTGACCGCGTCGAGGTGGTCCACCGCGAGCCCGATGAAGTTCAGGGGGTTCCGGATCTCGTGGGCGACCCCCGAGGAGAGCTTTCCGAGCTGCGACAGGTACTGGTTTTCCCTTAATGCATCCTCCAGTTCCCGGTTCTGCCGGAGCCGGACGATCATCTCGTTGAAGGCACGGGTCAGCCGACCCACCTCGTCCTTCCCCTCCACGGGGAGCTCCTGCGACAGGTCGCCTGCCGCCACGGTCTCCGCGGCGTGCGCCAGCCGCTCCACCGGGGAGACGTAGTGGGAGGAGATGACGACCGCGAGGATGAGGCCCCCCGAAAAGATGAGGATCGTGGTGAACAGCCGCAGGTAGAGGTTCTTCCGGATCGGCTCGGCGAAGTCGTCGATCTGCATCCGCACGTGGATGTACCCGAGCGTCTCCTTGGCCACCTTGACCGGCACCACGAGATCCCGGGACTGGAGCTTCTCTCCGGTATCGTCGCCGAACGTGGCGTTGATCACCAGTTTCTTCGGCGGAAGCTTGATCTTCGCCGGCCGGCCGATCGCCTTGGGGTTCGTGCTGTCGATCACGCCCATGTCCTCCCCGACGATCGACACCTCGCGGATCCCCGTTTTCTTCAGCGACTCCACGTAGTGGTACAGGCGGTCCTCGTCGGAGGTCGCCGTCGTCGTCAACTGGTCGACGCTGACGCTGAGCGCGTTGGAGAGTTCGAGGAAGCTCTTCTCGATGTCCCTCTTCAGCGCCTCCCGCCCCCAAAGGTACGGGATCAGCACCGAGCAGAGAGAGCATGCGAAGAGGATCAGCATGACCATCGTGAGCTTGAACTGCAGACCGCGGTCGCGCAACGGAATGCCGGGGAACTTCATCGTGCCTCCAGGAATGCCTGCCTTGGCGCTTCAGCCCCCATACGCCGGGACCCGAACGGCGGCCGAGAGGGGGATCGCCCCCGCCCCGCCCCGCGCCGATTCCAACGCTTCCGAGGCGATCCGGGCGACGCGCGCCGCCTGCGCCCGGACGGCCGGCGCCGCGTACCGCTCCGTGCTCCTTCCCGCCGCCGTCCCCACCGTCACGTTCACCGACCCGTCGGATGCGGCGACCGCGGACACCTCGCGGACCTTCTCTCCCGCCGCCGACTCCACCGCGGCGATCCCGCCCCGCCCGTCGTCGCGGATCCGCAGGGTGGACACGAGCGTTTCCCCCGCGTACCGCTCGATCACGGCCACCGTGGCGGAGCCGTCGCGGGAGAGGGTGAGGACCGCCTTCCCGTCCCCCGGCGCGTACACTTTCGTTACCTTCGCCTCGGCGACGGGATTCTCCCCCGACCAGAACTCGATCACGTTGAAGACGATGAAATCGAGCAATGCCGCGACGGTATATACCTGAACGACGACGAAGATCCACGTCGCCGCGCTGCGCACGTACTTCTCGTCGATCGACTGGTTGATGTCGTACACTTTTCGCGTCAACTGGAACTTGCCGAAGCACCCGGCGGAAAACACCCCCAACGCACCCACCAGCACCAGCGCGATCCCCTTCCCGAACCGGCTCCCTCGCATGGCCGTCCCCCCCCCTCCCGGATGGTTGCGGAATGTCCCATTGTAGTGCCTCGCGGGACAGCCACACAACCCTGTCCATGGTGTTGTAAGATGCCCGGATGGTCGGAGGGATCGAGCGTGCGTGAACGCAGGGGGAGGGACGTCCTCAAACTCGTCGCCTTCCTTCTCCTCGTCGCCGTGGCGGCGTATATCGTGTTCTTCACCCCCGCCGGAGCGCTCTTCCGCACCCCCGAGGGAAGGAAGGCGCTCGTGGGGAAACTGGACACCCTTGTCCAGGCCGCGGGCGCGCTGGGCCCCGCGCTCTTCATCCTCGTGTACGCGTTGGGGGTGCTCTTCCTCCCCGCCACCCCGTTCACCATCGCGGGCGCCGTCATCTTCGGAAAGTTCCACGGGATGCTCTACAACCTGGCGGCGGACGCGTTGGGGGCGTCGGCCGCCTTCTTCCTGGGCCGGTATTTCCTGCACGGGGTGGCCCGCGGCTTCCTCGAAACCAGGATGCCGTGGCTCGACCGGAAGGCGTCCGAGGAAGGATTTTCGGTGATCTTCTACCTGAGGATCTTCTGGTTCCCCTTCATCGTCCTCAACTACGCCGCCGGGGCGACGCGGATCCGGTTCCGCGACTATCTCCTCGGCACGGTGCTGGGGCTGCTCCCGCCCGTGTTCATCTTCACCTACTTCGTGGGGGCGATGAAGGAGGCGCTCGCCATGTACCGGCGGCCGGCGGACCTGCTGACGTTCGACCTGCTCTTCCCCGTCCTGCTCCTCGTCTTCTCCTTCTTCCTCCCCACCCTCCTGAAGAAGTTCCGCCATGGTCGTGAACTCTAGCGGTCAGCGGGACACTCTTGCCAGGGGGGACATTCCTGACAGTGGGGGACACTCATTTTTCTATCGACGAAAAAACCATGAGTGTCCCCCCTCATGGGAAGGAGTGTCCCCCACTGCTGAAGGAGTGTCCTGCGCCAGGATTTCGGTAATCATCCCCACCCTGGACGAGGAGGCGTCGCTTCCCCGGACGATCCGGTCGTGCAGGGAGGCGGGCCCCTGCGAGGTGGTCGTCGCGGACGGGGGGAGCCGGGACCGCACGGTGGAGATCGCCCGGGAGCAGGCCGACGCGGTGGTCGCATCGCCGCGTGGGAGGGCGGCGCAGATGAACGCGGGGGCGGCGGTCGCCCGCGGGGACGTCCTCCTCTTCCTCCACGCGGACTCCCGCCTTGCCGCCGGATCCGTAACCGCCGTACTCGAGGCGCTGCAAGACCCGGCGGTGATCGGCGGCGCCTTCCGCCTCCGGCTGGCCCCATCCCCCGGTGCGGGCCGGTACGCCCGCGGGTTGCTCGGGATCACGGGGCGGATGATCGGGGTGCGGGCATGCGTCACACGCTCGTTCACCGGCGACCAGGCGATCTTCGTCCGGGCGGAGACGTTCCGCGGCGTCGGCGGATACCCGGAGATCCCGTTGATGGAGGACGTGGAACTGTCGCGGCGGATGCGGCGGGCGGGAAAGACGGCCCTGCTCCCGAAACGGGTGGAGACGTCGGGACGGCGCTGGGAGGCGTGGGGGCCCCTCCGGACCGTCCTGTTCATGTGGCGCCTGCGGATCGGCTACCTTCTCGGGATGACGCCGACGCAATGCGCGCGGGCGTACCGTCGCGGTCCGGTCCGGTTCACGCCCCGGAAAGCGCCTCCTCCCAGGTCACCCGCAGCGGGGTAAGCGCGTTCGCGAGGTCCGGGTGCCGTGGAAGGACCCGCGCGGCGAACCCGTAGCGGCCGCTCCTCCCGCACGGGATCTCCACCCGGTAGATCTCCTCGTCCCCGTCCCGCCCGTCGTGTCGCGCGGAAAGGATCGTCCCCTTGCGGACCTCCCCGGCGGCGGTGTAGGGACCGTATCGGATCTCCACGGCCACGTCGGCGGGAGCGAGCCCCCCCAACCGGACGCGGACGGCGACTCCCACCGTGTCCCCCACGCGCATCTCTTTGTGCTTCCGCGTCTCCTCGACGCGGATCGCCACGCCCGGCCACGCCGATGCGACGCGTTCCCGCCACGCGGCAAGCTCCCGGACGGCGGCATGATGATCCGCCGACAGCCGCGAACCCGCCCGATGGGCGGGGAGATACGACATCTCCGTGTACTCCTGGAGCATGCGATGGGTGTTGAAGTACGCCCCGAGCTTCCGGATCGATGCTTTCATCATCCCGATCCAGGCCCGCGGCAGCCCCCCGCGGTCCCGCTCGTAGAACATCGGGACGATCTCGTTCTCCAGGAGGTTGTAGAGGGCCTCGCACTCGACGCGGTCCTGCTCCTCCGGGTCGCCGTTCGTCTCCCCGCTCCCGATCGCCCACCCGAGGTCGGGGGCGTACCCCTCGTCCCACCACCCGTCGAGGACCGACAGGTTCAGCGCCCCGTTCGCGGCCGCCTTCATCCCGCTGGTCCCCGACGCCTCCAGGGGGCGGCGCGGGTTGTTCAACCAGACGTCGACCCCCTGCACCATGTACCGCGCCACGTTGATGTCGTAATCCTCGAGGAAGACCAGGCGGTCGCGAACGCGCGGGTCCGACGCGAAATGGATGACGGAACGGATGATCTCCTTCGCCGGCAGATCCTGGGGGTGCGCCTTCCCCGCGAAGAGGATCTGGACGGGACGGTCCGGGTTCGACAGGAGCCGGACCAGCCGGTCGGGCTGGCGGAAGAGCAGGTTGGCCCGCTTGTAGGTGGCGAACCGCCGGGAGAAGCCGATGGTCAGCGCCTCGGGGTTCAGCGTCTCCTCCGCCGCCGCCTGGAGCGCCATCCCGGCCCCCTGGCGACGCAACTGGTTTTTCAGCCGCTTGCGGGCGAAGAAGACAAGCCGCTCCTTGCGCGACTGGTGGATCCGCCAGAGTTCTCCGGGGGGGATCACCTCGACCCGGTCCCACACCGCGTGGTCCGCGGGCTTCTCGAAGAACCGCGGGCCGAAGTACCTCGTGTACAGCTCCGACATCTCATGGCTGAGCCAGGAACGGGTGTGGATCCCGTTGGTGATCGCGCGGATCGGCACCTCCTCCTCGGGGAGCTCCGGCCACAGTCCCTTCCACATTCCCCGGGAGGTCACGGCGTGGAGCCTCGCCACGCCGTTCGAAAAGGCCGCCGACCGGAGGGCGAACACCGTCATCCCGAACTCCTTCGACCGGGGAGTTCCCGACTGCCCGAGGACGAGGAACTCGTCCCACGGGATCCCCAGCGGCCGGACCTTCTGTTCGAGGTATTTCCGCAACAGGTCCGGATCGAACAGTTCGTTCCCCGCGGGGACGGGGGTGTGGGTGGTGAAGACGCCGGTGGCGAGCACCATCTCCCGCGCCTGCGGGTACGTGAGCCGCTGCGACGCCATCAGGTCGCGGATCCGTTCCACGACCAGGAACGCGGAGTGTCCTTCGTTCATATGGTAAACGGTCGGATGGATGCCGAGGCCCTTCAGCGCCCGCACCCCGCCCACGCCGAGCAGGATCTCCTGCCGGATCCGCATGTCCCGGTCTCCGCCATACAGGGTGGACGTGATCTCCCGCGCGCGGGGGGAGTTCCCCTTGACGTTGCTGTCGAGCAGGTACAGCGGGGTACGGCCGACATCCACTCGCCACACCCGCGCCTTCACCATCTCGCCGCCGACGTTTACGGCGATCTCGAGGGGGCGGCCATCCGTCGCCGTCTCCATCGTCACCGGCATGTTGTACCAATCGTTGTCGGGGTACAGCTCCTGCTGCCATCCGTCGAGGGACAGCATCTGACGGAAGTATCCTTTCTGGTACAGTAATCCGACACCGACCAACGGGACCCCAAGGTCGGACGCGGACTTCAGGTGGTCCCCCGAGAGGACTCCCAGTCCCCCGGAATAGATCGGGAGCCCTTCGTCGATCCCGTACTCGCACGAAAAATAGGCCACCCGGGCGCCGGCGTCGGCGGAGTGGACCTCTTCGTACCACGACGACCTCTTCCGGTACTCCTGGAAGGACCGGTGGACCCGCTCCACGTTGGCGACGAAGCTCTCGTCCTGCGCCGCTGCCACGAGGTCCGCCTGGGGCAGCGTCCCGAGCATCTGGACCGGGTTCTGGTATGCCGCCTCCCAAAGGACGGGGTTCAGCCGGATGAAGAGCTGTACCGCCTCCCAGCTCCACGAGAACCAGAGATTCCGCGCGATCTCCTCGAGGGAGGCGAGTTCCTTCGGAATATTCGGCCGGACGTGAAAGTGTCGAATTCGCATGGAAACCTCGTCGTCGGAAGTCGTAGCCACCATGAGACATCAGGTGGGGAGGCAAGTCAATTCGTCGGGGCGCTGAAGATTGCCGGCGATTCTGCCGAATAAATACTTGATGAACCTGGATCGACCCATATCGTCGACGGACGTCGAGCAGGTCGAACGTCCGGTGGCGTCCCGGATCCTCGCCACCCTCATCGAAGCGTCGCCCCTGGCGATCGTCGCCTTCGATCCCGAAGGCGTGGTCACGATGTGGAACCCTGCGGCCGAGCGGATCTTCGGATGGTCCGAAAAGGAGGCCGTCGGGATGGGGCTCCCCTTCGTCCCGGCGGAGAAGCAGGAGGAGTTCCGCGCGCTGCGCCAACGAGCCATGCGCGGGGAGGTGTTCACCGAGCCCGAGCTGTACCGGCGGCGGGCCGACGGTTCCCCGATCGTGGTGAGCGTGTCGACCTCGCCCCTTCGCCGTCCGGACGGAACGATCCACGGGATCATGTCCATCCTCATGGACGTGACCGAGAGGAAGGCCGCCGAGGAGTCCCGGGCGCGGCTCTCGATGGCGGTCGAGCAGGCGGGCGAAAGCATCATCGTCACCGACACTTCCGGGGCGATCCGGTACGTCAATCCCGCCTTCGAGCGGATCACCGGGTACGACCGGACCGAGGTCGTCGGCAGGAACCCGAGGTTCCTCAAGAGCGGCCGGCACGACGCGGCGTTCTACAGGAACATGTGGGAGACCATCGGCCGCGGGGAGGTCTGGCGGGGGACGTTCTTCAACAGGAGGAAGGACGGCACCCTGTACGAGGAGGACGCCGTCATCTCTCCCGTGCGGGACCCGTCGGGCCAGGTGGTGAACTACGTCGGCGTCAAGCGCGACGTCACCGACGTGCGGCGGATGGAGGAGCGGCTTCGCCAGTCGCAGAAGATGGAGGCCGTCGGCAGGCTGGCGGGAGGAGTCGCCCACGACTTCAACAACCTGCTGACCGCCATCTCGGGCTACTCCGACCTGCTGCTTCACCGGCTGCCCGCCTATTCGACCCTGCGCCGGGACGTGGAGGAGATCCGGAGAGCGGGGGACCGCGCCGCCGGGCTCACGCGCCAGCTCCTGGCCTTCAGCCGCCGGCAGGTCCTCCAGCCGAGGATCCTGGACCTGAACGCCGTGGTGACGACCATGGAACGGATGCTGCGCCGGCTGATCGGCGAGGACATCGAGCTCTCGACCGACCTCTCCCCTTCCCTCGGGCACGTGAAGGCCGACCCGGGGCAGCTCGAGCAGGTGATCGTGAACCTGGTGGTCAACGCCCGGGATGCGATGCCCGACGGGGGCCGGATCACCATCGGGACGATCGACGTGGACCTGTCCCCTTCCTATTCGAACGCCCACCCCGGGGTCCGCCCGGGGCCGCACGTGCTCCTCTCCGTGACGGACACGGGCCTCGGGATGAGCGACGAAACGCAGGCCCACCTGTTCGAGCCGTTTTTCACCACGAAGGAGAGAGGGAAGGGGACGGGCCTGGGGCTGGCGACGGTCTACGGCATCGTCCAGCAGAGCGGGGGGCATATCCGGGTCAACAGCGCCGCCGGCAGCGGGGCGACGTTCCTCATCTACCTGCCGCGAGTCGAAACCCGGGGAGACGACGTCCCGGGGGCGGATCGGCCGTTCCTCCCGCACCCGTCCCCGGGGACCGAGACGGTCCTCCTGGTCGAGGACGAGGAGGTCGTGCGGCGGCTGGCGCGCGAGATCCTCATCAACAACGGCTACCAGGTGCTCGATGCGGGGAACGGGCGCGAGGCGCTGCTGATTTCGGAGGCGCATCGCGGTGAGATCCACCTGCTGCTGACCGACGTGGTGATGCCGAGGTTGGGCGGCAGGGAACTCGTCGAGCGGATCCGGCCGCTGCGCCCGGACATGCGGATCCTGTACATGTCGGGGTACACCGACGACGCCATCCTCCGCCACGGCGTCCTGGAGGAGGAGGTCCCCTTCCTGCAAAAGCCGTTCACCTCCGAGGCGCTCGCCCGGAAGGTGCGCGAGGTGCTGGACTCCCCTTGACCTTTCCCGGAATTTCCTGTAGCAATTCTCTTTAAAATAGGACCGTGACCTCCGTTTCAACGCGCCCGGCCCGTCGACCTGCAACGATCCGTTGAAATGGAGCCGGCCAAATGCTTTCGGCATTGCCGTACGTTCTCGCGTCCGCCTTCCTCGTTCCCGGAATCCTGGCACTCCTGATCCGGAATCCTCGCCGCTCACGCGTCGTCGGTTTCGGGGGAGGCGCCGTCGCCTCTTTCTTAAGCCTGGTCGCCACGCTGGCCGGGGCGATGCGGGAAGTACCGATGCGCATTCCGCTCCCGGCCCCCGTGCCGTGGACGGCCTCGGAACTGTTCCTCGACGGCCTTTCCGCGTTCTTTCTCGCCCTGGTCTTCTTCATCGGGTTCCTCGTCTCCGTGTACGCAGTCGGATACATGAAGGAATTCGACGCGCACCGGAGGGGGCAGGCCGCGCCGCTCCTCATGAACCTGCTGCTGCTCTCCATGGCCTTCGTCGTCTCCGCGGGGGACATGCTGTCGTTCCTGCTCGGCTGGGAGGCGATGAGCCTCGCTTCCTACTTCCTCGTCGTCCTCGACCACGAGAAGAAGGAGGCGCGGCAGGCGGGGCTCATCTACCTGATCGCGACGCACATCGGGACGGGCGGCATCCTCCTGGCGTTCCTCTTCCTCGTCCGGACGACCGGCTCGTTCTCCTTCAACGGGTTCGCGACGGTCCCCATCGCGGATCCCTCGATCGTCGCGGCCGCGTTCGGATTCGCCCTGCTCGGGTTCGGCACGAAGGCGGGGATCTTCCCGTTCCACATCTGGCTGCCGTACGCCCACCCGGAGGCGCCGTCGCCGGTTTCCGCCGTCATGTCCGGCGTCATGATCAAGATGGGGATCTACGGGATCGTCCGGTTCCTCTTCTTCCTGCTCCCCTCCCCTCCCGCCTCCTTCGGCGCGACCCTGCTTGCCCTGGGACTGCTCTCCGGCGTCTTCGGCGTCCTCTACGCGATCATCCAGCACGACCTGAAGCGGCTGCTCGCCTTCCACAGCGTCGAGAACATCGGCATCATCCTGACCGGGATCGGCGCGGCCTCCCTGTGCCAGGCCACCGGACGGCCCGACGCAGCCCGGCTGCTCCTCGTCGGGGGACTGTTCCACGTCCTGAACCACGCCACGTTCAAGGCGCTCCTTTTTCTGGGGGCCGGCGCGGTCCTGCAAGGTGCGCACACCCGCAACATCGAGAAACTCGGGGGGCTGATGCGCGGGATGCCGCTCACCGGGGTCGCGTTCCTCGCGGGATCCCTCGCCATCTCGGCCGTGCCTCCGTTCAACGGGTTCGCGAGCGAATTCGCCATCTACCGGGGGCTGTGGGCCGCCGCCGGGGGCGCGGGAACCGGGGGAGTCTTCCTCGCCGCGATGGCGGGACTCGCGCTCATCGGGGGGCTGGCGGTCGTCTGCTTCGTCAAGGTCGTCGGCACGGTCTTCCTCGGAAACGCCCGCAGCGCCCAGGCGTCCGCGGCCCGCGACCCGTCCGTGGCGATGGAATTCCCGATGGGGACGCTCGCCCTTGTCTGCCTCGGACTCGGGGTCTTCCCCTCCCTCGTCCTGGACCGCCTCATGGAGATCACCTCCTTTCTCTCGTCGGCGGGAGTGACGGCGGGCGCCGCGGTCCCGGCGGCGGGAGGAACACCGTTCACCGTGGCGATCGCGCTGGCGATCGCGATCGGGGGACTTTCACTGCTCCGGACGTTCCTGCTGCGGCGGAACGGCCGACGCGCGGGGAGCACGTGGGGGTGCGGCTTCCCGTACGCCACCCCGCGGATGCAGTACACCGCGTCGTCGTTCGCCGACCCGATCCTGCACGTCTTCCAGGGGATCCTCCGTCCGCACACGACCCGCACGGAACGGCTCTCCGGAAGGTTCCTGCTCGAGGTGGAGCACGAGACGCACTTCCACGACCTTCTCGAGAACGGCCTCTACCTGCCGGTCTACCGCCTGTTCGTGCAGGCCGCGTTCCAGGCGCGCCGCCTCCATCCGGGGTACATCCACCTCTACCTCGGCTACATCCTCGGGGCCGTGGTGCTCCTCCTGGTCTTTTTTCACTGATATGGGAGATACGATTTCATGACGTCGGCCGCACACATCCTGCTCTTCGTCCTCCTCGGTCCGCTCCTGGTCGGAGTCGTCCGGAAGACGAAGGCGTTCCTCTCCTGCCGGCAGGGCGCACCGGTGTTCCAGCCGTACCTCGACCTGTGGAAACTGTTCCGCAGGGGGATCGTGCGCAGCACGACGGCGTCGTGGGTGTTCGACCTGTCCGCCCCGGTCGTCCTCGGCGCTTCGCTGGTCCTCGCGGCGGCGACCCCCTTATGGTCCCGCGCAGTGCCTCTCCCGATGCACTTCATCCTCTTTCTCTACCTGATGGCGCTCCCCCGGTTCTTCCAGACCCTGGCCGGACTGGACACGGGGAGCGCGTTCGGGGGGCTGGGGTCCAGCCGGGAAGTGGCGGTTTCGGCGATGGCGGAGCCCGCGCTGATCCTTTCGTTCTGCGGCTTGGCGTACCTCGGAGGCGCGGACACGGTAAGCGGGATGGTCGCGGGCGTTCCCCGGGAAAGGGTGCTCTGGCACCCGGAGGTGATCCTCCTCGCCGGCACGATGTTCCTGCTGCTGCTGGCGGAAAACGCACGGATTCCTGTGGACGACCCGGCGACGCACCTCGAACTCACGATGATCCACGAGGCGATGGTGCTGGACCACGCCGGGGTCGATCTCGCGATGATCCAGATGGCCTCCGGCGTCCGCCTGGTCCTCTTTTCCGCCCTCGTGTCCGGCACCCTCTTCCCCGAGGCGCTCTCCCTGCCGCCGTTTCTCGCGATCCCGGCGGCGGTCCTGAAGGTCGTCCTCTCCGGGGCGCTGATCGGCGCGACGGAGGCGGGGATGGCGCGGATGAGGCTCTCCCGGATCGCGTCGTACCTGCTGATCGCCACCGTGCTGGCCGCCATCGCGCTCGCCGTCCGGTACGCGGGGTAAGGAGGGGCCGTGAACACCATCACCATCCTGCTGCTTCTGCTCGGGCTCCACACCGCCGTGACGGAGCGGATCCGGCCCGCGATCCGGTCCCTTGCCGCCCAGGGAATCCTGCTCGGCCTCCTCCCCTTTCTCGCCGCGCCGGGCGCCGCGTGGCGCGCGGCAGGGCTCGGCCTCGCGACGATCGCGGTCAAGAGCGTCGCGATCCCGATGATCCTCACCCGCGCCGTGAACCGGCTGGAGATCGGGCAGGAGTCGGAGTCTCTCCTCTCGACGAAGACCGTCATCCTGCTGATCGGCGCGCTGACGCTTGCGGCCTTCGTCGCGTGCGCCCGGTTCGGCCTTTCCGGCCAGGACCGTCTCGGCGCCGCCGCGGGCCTCACGCTCCTTTTTTCGGGGCTCCTCATGATGACCACGCGCGTCAAGGCCGTCAGCCAGGTGATCGGGTTCGTCGTCCTCGAAAACGGGATCTTCCTCTTCGGCGCGGCGTCGGGCAGCGAGTTCACGCTGCCGATCGAGCTGGGGATCTTCCTCGACCTGTTCGTCGCCGTCTTCCTGATGGGGATCCTGATGCTCAAGATCCAGCGGACGTTCACCCACATGGACGTCCGGAAAATCCACACGTTGAAGGATTAGGGGATGATCCCGCCGCTGCTTCTCGCCCCGCTGGGCGGGGTGATCCTGGCGCTCCTGTCGCGCGCGCCCTGGCAGGCCGCCCTCGGGACCGCCGTCGGCGCGACCGGACTCCTTTCCGGCGCGGTGATCCAGGGGATGTCCCCCCGCGTCGCCGCGTGGGGCGATCTCCTGCGGCTCGACGAACTCGGATCGTACTTCCTCCTGATCGTCGCCGGCGTCCACTTCCTCTGCTCCGTGTACGCGTACGGGTATTTCCGGCGGGAGCTCGAGGGAGGGCACATCGGCCCCGCCAAGGTGCGGATGTATCACGTGTGGACCAACCTGTTCGTCCTCTCGATGGTCGTGGTCGTCTGCTCCCACCACCTCGCGCTGCAATGGGTCGCCGTCGAGGCCACGACGCTCTTCTCGGCCCCGCTCATCTACCTGCACGGAGACCGCCGGGGGATGGAGGCCGCCTGGAAGTACCTGCTCATCTGCTCGGTAGGGATCGCGTTCGCCTTCCTCGGGATCATCTTCCTCTCGCGGGCGGCCGGGGACGTCCCGCTGACGTACACGGCGCTTCCCCTCGCGGCGAAACGGCTCGATCCCCGCTTCCTGCGGCTGGCGTTCCTCTTCTTCCTCGTGGGATACGGGACCAAGATGGGGCTCGCGCCGATGCACACGTGGCTTCCGGACGCGCACAGCCAGGCTCCCGCGCCGGCCTCCGCGATGCTGTCGGGGGTCCTGCTGAACTGCGCCCTCCTCTCCATCCTGAGGGTCGCCCCGGCGATCCCCGGCGCGTACGCCTCCCCCCTGCTGATCCTCTTCGGGATCCTGTCGATCGCGGTCCCCGCGCTCCTCGTGGCGGTCCAGCGGGACATCAAGCGGCTGCTCGCCTTTTCCTCGATCGAGAACATGGGGATCGTCGTCCTCGGGCTCGGGTTCGGGGGCGCCGCCCGGCCGGCCGCGCTGCTGCACGTGCTGAACCACTCGGTGGCCAAGGTCCTGCTCTTCCTGGTCGCGGGGGACCTCATCCTGCGGTTCGGCACCCAGAGGATCCGGCAGATCCACGGGATCCTGCGGGAGTCGCCGCTGCGCGGGGTCCTGCTGTTCGGGGGGATCCTGGCGATCACGGGCTCCCCTCCGTTCGGCGCCTTCTGGAGCGAGTTCGGCATCCTCGTCGGGGGGATCGCCGGCGGGCACCTGGCCGTTTCCCTCGCGTACCTCGTCCTGCTCGCCATCCTCTTCGGCTCCTTCCTGATGTACGGGAGCGACATGGTCTTCGGGGAAGGCGTGCCGCAAAAACTTGCCGGCCCGGAACTGTGGTGCCTCCTCCCGGCGTGCGTCCTCCTGCTGGCATCCCTCTGGCTGGGGCTCCACGTCCCGGCGGGCCTGTACAAAACGCTGGAGCGCCTCTCCTCCATGGTCGCGTTCTCCTGACCGGCGAAAGGGAAAAATCGATGCGTTGCGTCCACACGTTCGACCTCGGCGCCTCCGCCCCGCTGGCGGAGGAACCGTTCCGCGCCTTCCTCCGGGAAACCACCACCGGAGGCGACCGGCTTCTCGCGCTCTTCGCGGAGGAGCCTTCTTCGGGGCGATTCCTTCTTCACGCGGTCGCCGGGGGGTCCGCCCCGGGGCGGTTCGTGCGCGCCGTTATGGAGGTCTCCCCGCGCTCCTACCGGACGTTCACCGACGTCTGCCCCGGGACGCACTGGTTCGAGCGGGAGATCTACGACCTGTTCGGCCTGGCGCCGCAAGGCCACCCCGAGTCGAATCCCCTGCGCTTCCACGAGGGGTGGCCGAAGAAGCTCTTTCCGCTCCGGTCCGCGGGTGCGCCCGCGCCGGATGCGCGCCGCGGCTACCGGTTCCTCCTCGTGCGGGGCGAGGGGATCCACGAGGTCGCGGTGGGGCCGGTCCACGCCGGGATCATCGAGCCGGGGCACTTCCGTTTCTCCTGCGCGGGAGAGACGATCCAGAACCTCGAGATCCGCCTCGGGTACCAGCACAAGGGGATCGAATCGCTCTTCCCCGGGGACCCGGGGATGGGGAAGATCCTCCTTTCCGAGTCGATCTCCGGGGACACCGCCGTGGGGCACTCGACCGCGTGCGCCCGCCTCCTCGAGGCGATCACGGGAAAACCCGCGGATCCGTCCGCCGAGCGATGGCGCGCCGCCGCCCTCGAGATCGAGCGGGTCTCGAACCATTGCGGAGACCTCGGGGGGCTCTCCACCGATATCGGGTACCTGTTCGGGGCGGCTCACTTCGGGCGCCTGCGCGGAGCCGCGCTGAACCTGCTCCTGAAGATCACGGGGAACCGCTTCGGGCGCGGGCTGAACCGTGTCGGGGGGATCGGCCTTCGCGTGCCGGGGATCGCGCCGGAGGACCTGATGGAGGAGCTGAGTCGCCTGCGGGCCGAAGTGGAGAACGTCGGGACGACGCTGCTGGACGCGCCGTCGGTCGCCGCCCGGATGGAAGGGACGGGGCGGCTCCTCCCGCACACGGCGAAGACGCTCCAGTTCGTGGGGATGGCGGCCCGCGCCTCCGGCCGGGACATCGACGCGCGGCGGGACTTCCCCTCCCCGGCCTACGTGGAATCTCCCCCGGCGAAGGTCCTGCTCGACATCGGGGACGTGATGGCCCGCGCAAGAG